>ERZ501005.4-NODE-4-length-160052-cov-17.684375_pt1 | contig 160052 bp, 152 predicted proteins | sample MGYA00248830_ERZ501005 | MGnify/ENA primary metagenome ERZ501005 (study PRJEB25958, sample SAMN03398565) | human skin metagenome | study: EMG produced TPA metagenomics assembly of the Human Skin Microbiome Metagenome (human skin metagenome) data set. | reverse complement strand
ACCAATACTAATTGCTCGTTTGGCTTGACTATACAACGCCTAAATGGCTTTGTAGCTAAGTTTAAGTTAATGAAACGATATTCACCAAATACTTGATTCAGACAATCTAATACATAAATCAAAGCAGATTCATTCCTCTATCCCCCTTTGCTGACGATCATAGCTTGTTGGTCCCACCTGATCCCTTCCCGAACTCAGAAGTGAAACGACAATGCGCCAATGGTAGTGTGGTTTAACCATGTGAGAGTAGGTCATCGTCAGCTCCCTTATTCCTAAACCCCCGTTCGATTGAGCGGGGGTTTTTTACTTTTTAATCCTGACTTTTTAAAACATAGATTTACGTAATGTTCACACGTTTTTTTATCTATTACCTATATAATCGTTTTGTCAAACTTGAAATGATATACTAAATAAGTTTGATAAACATCATAACTATAATCACCAATTCTAATTATATACATAGGTAGCTATCATGAGCCAAAAGCCAAAACAACCAGAACCCAATATGAATAATGCACTTGGTAATTCGGGTGAAACCCATCAGTTAGCTGATAAACAATCAACCAATTTGACTACCCAGCAAGGTGTAGTTATTAGTGATAATCAAAATTCGTTAAGTGCCGGACGTCATGGTCCAGCCTTACTTGAAGATTTTATTCTACGTGAAAAAATTACCCATTTTGACCACGAGCGTATTCCAGAGCGGATTGTCCATGCTCGTGGTAGTGCAGCTCATGGTTATTTTGAATTAACAGAGTCATTAGAAGGCTATACGACGGCTAAAGTTTTTACTGAAGTTGGAAAACGTACCCCAGTTTTTGCACGTTTCTCAACCGTATCAGGTGGTCGTGGGTCTATTGATACGCCGCGTGATATTCGTGGTTTTGCGGTAAAAATCTATACTGAGGAAGGCAATTTAGATTTGGTGGGTAATAATACCCCAGTATTTTTTATTCAGGATGGGATTAAATTCCCTGATTTGGTCCATGCATTAAAAATGGAGCCAGATCGTGGTTATCCACAAGCGGCCTCTGCCCATGATACCTTTTATGATTTTATTTCATTGAGCCCAGAAACGTTACATAACTATCTTTGGGCGATGAGTGATCGTGCAATTCCACGTAGCTTGCGCATGATAGAAGGCTTTGGGATTCACAGTTACCGTTTTGTGAATGAATCAGGGAAAAGTGTCTTTTTCCGTTACCATTGGCGTCCGCGTTTGCAGTTACAGTCGCATATTTGGGATGAGGCAGTAAAAGTGGCAGGCGCTGATCATGATTATCATCGCCGTGATTTATTTGAAACCTTTGAACAAGGTGACGAAGTGATTTGGGACTTTGGTGTGCAAATATTTACCGAAGAACAAGCCGATAAATTTCCATTTGACCATTTAGACGCGACTAAGTTGATTCCTGAAGAGTTGGTACCGCTTAAAATGATTGGGAAAATAGTGTTAAATCGTTATCCTGATAACTTCTTTTCCGAAACCGAACAAGTAGCATTTTGCCCAGCCAATGTCGTACCTGGGATTGATTTTAGTAATGACCCTTTATTGCAAGGTCGTTTATTTAGTTACTTAGATACCCAATTATCACGTCTGGGTTCACCAAATTTTGCACAATTGCCTATTAATGCGCCAAAATGCCCCTTCCATAATATGCAACGTGATGGTTATATGCAGATGCAAATACCGACCGGACGCGTATCCTATGAGCCACAAAGTTTAGAACCTGAGAAACCACGTGAAAACCCAGCGGTAGGCTTTAAATCCTTTGCAGATAAGTTATCACAGCGTAATGATGATGTGAAGGGACGTATTCGTGCAGAAAGTTTTGCTGATCATTATAGCCAACCCCGTATGTTCTATCGTAGCCAGACCCCCATTGAGCAGGCGCATATCGCCTCGGCGGTGGTTTTTGAATTGTCAAAAGTAGAAACCCCATATATCCGTGAGCGTATGGTTGCCCAACTTTTAACAGTTGATGAAGAATTGGGCAAACGCGTGGCACAAGGGTTGGGTATGAAACAATTACCAAAAGCCATTGAGCCAGCGGTGGCTGTGCAAGACCTGCCTTTATCACCTGCGTTACAGTTGATTGGTAAAGCCAAGCCAACGCTAGAAGGTCGTAAGGTGGGTATTTTGGTGGCAGAAAATTCTAATGCTGAGATGCTTGAGATCTATAAAGCAGCTATTAAAGCCGAAAAAGCCACCCCATTTGTGGTAGCCCCAAAAATTAATGTTACTTTAAATAATGGCGAAACGATTGCCGCGGATGGTCAATTGGCAGGTAGCCCGTCAGTGCTGTTTGATGCGGTTGTCAGTATCATCATGCCTGATGAAGCCAAAAAATTGGCTAAAAATAGTGCAGCAATTGATTGGTTTAAAGATGCGCATGCCCATCTAAAAGCGATTGCGTATTGTGGCGCGACTGATGAATTTATTTTAACCCCGCAACATATCGAAAAAGATGCCAGCGTGGTGGCGTTAAAAGAGGTGGATAGCTTTATCGCAAAAGCTAAAACTCGGGAATGGGATCGTGAACCAAAGGTGCGTGATTTAGCTTAATAGTCAACTAATGAATGTTAGATGATTAAATTCCTATTATTAACAATATTGATCCCGCTATCTTAGTGATTATAGCGGGATTTTATTTGAGGCTAAATTATCAGGTCAATTAGGCTTCATTATCGGTGGGCTTGCCCGTTTTATGAATATCCTCGGTCGGCTCGCCGTGGGTGGTTGTGCCAGCTTTAGGATCTTTCTTTGAGCTAAATGCATCGACACGCGCTTGTTCATTCTCTAGCCATAAGGCATTTAACACCGCCAACAATACTGCAAACCCTAATCCCAAGATCCAAGCAAAATACCACATGGTCATCTCCTATCAATTTAAATTTCTAATATAGTGTACGGTCATTTTCACGGATATAAGCATTGGTGACTTTACCCCGCATCACATGGTACGCCCAACTGGTATAACTCACCACAATTGGCAGTAAAATCACTACCACAAACAGCATAATCATCAATGTAAACCGACTAGAAACACTATCCCATACGGTGAGGCTCGAGGTTGGGTGGCTAGATGATGGCAGAATAAAGGGAAATAAAGCCACCCCAGCGGTCATGATAATGCCCAATATGGCAAGGCTTGAACTGATAAAACTCAGCAGTGTTTGTTTGGCTTTTAACAATATCACGGCAAGTATGGGCATCCCCACCCCTAAAGCCGGAAACAGCCAAGCCAGTGGGTAGGTTTTAAAATTATTTAACCAAGCCCCTGTTTGGGTCATGACTTGTTTATCCAGTACATTCGGCAAGGCTTGTGGATTGACAGGTGAGGTGATTTGATAACCTGTTAATTTTGCTACCCATACGCCGCCTATCAAAAATAACATCGTAGTCAGTAGGGCAAAAAGGGTGGTCGATTTGATCGCACGGCGTTGCAAATCGCTTTCGGTGCGGTGCGCAAGAAATGTCCCGCCCTGCATGGTAAGCATGCATACACTTAGCAAACCACACAACAACGCAAATGGGTTAAGCAAGGCAAAAAAACTGCCAGTGTAAGTCGAGCGTAACGCATTATCAAAGCTAAAGGGTACGCCTAAGAATAAGTTGCCGAATGCCACCCCAAACACCAACGCAGGCACAAATGCGCCAATAAACAGCCCCCAATCCCAAGCATTTCGCCAACGGGGATTTTTGAGCATACTGCGGTATTTAAAACCCACAGGACGCAAAAACATCGCCCATAAAACTGCCATCAACGCCCAATAAAATCCGCTGAATGCAGTAGCATACACCATCGGCCATGCGGCAAAAATCGCCCCGCCTGCGGTAATAAACCACACTTGGTTGCCTTCCCAATGCGGACCGATGGTATTGATAATCAAACGGCGTTCATCATCATTCTTGCCCAAAAACGGCAACAATGTGCCCACACCCAAATCATGCCCGTCCATAATGGCATAACCAATTAGTAACGCGCCAACAAGTAGCCACCAAATGATTTTTAATATGCCATAATCCGATACGACCTCAACCAACGAGCCACTTAAGACAAAATTGAACAACAGATGATTAAGCATGGCGCACCTCACTTTGGCTATTTAGCTTGCTTGTATCAGTTGGAATTCTGAGCGTGGGTGATTCTTGATGGGGCTTATCTTCGCCATCGTATTTGCCTGTGCCAAGGCTAGCGGGCCCTAACTTGACGTATTTAATCATCAAGAACATCTCAATAATTAATAAAAAGGTATAAAAAAGCACAAACCCAGCAAGCGAGCCCCATACTTGGGCAACTGAAATATTAGAAGGCGAGGTGTAAGTCGGTAACATACCATAAATCGTCCACGGCTGACGACCGTATTCCGCCACAAACCACCCCAATTCGGTGGCAATCCAAGGGGCTGGCAACATATACAATGCCCAACGCAGCAGCCAAGTTTTTTTGATAAAATTGCCTTTAATGGTCGAATATAAACTCACAGAAAATAAGGCAAACATCAAAAAGCCCATACCCACCATGATGCGAAAACTCCAAAACATCGGGATTACATTGGGGATGGTGTCATCGGTGGCTTTTTTAATCATCTCAGGCGTGGCTTGGGTCACATCGGCGGTGTATTTTTTGAGTAGTAGTCCAAAACCCAAATCTTTTTTGACTGGCTCAAATTGGGCAATTAGCGTCGCATCCTGTGGGGTTTGCCGTAGTTTCTCAAGCGTTGAAACCGCTGTAATACCATTCATAATGCGTTGTTCGTTGATTCTTTTAATGTCATGTATGCCCAAAATTTGTTTGTCCAATGAGCGTGTACCAATAAGCCCCATCGCATACGGAATTTGTACCGACCAATTATTTTTGCCCTCGGCTTGGTTAATATCAGCAATCAGATTAAAGCTGGCAGGGGCAGACTCAGTTTCCCACATCGCCTCGATGGTTGCCATTTTGGTCTGTTGGGCAAGCCCGACGGTATAACCTGATTCATCGCCAAGCACAATTGCGCTACAAATCGCCGCAAAGCCAAACGCTGCTGCCACCTGAAAACTACGCTTGGCAAATTCGACATCGCGCTTTTTGAGCAAATACAACGCCGAAATTGACAGCACAAACATTGCCGCCACGGTATAGCCTGCTGACACGGTATGTACAAACTTGTTTTGCGCATCAGGGTTAAACAATACTGCCGCAAAATCGGTCAGCTCCATGCGCATGGTATGGTAATTAAAGGTTGCCCCGACAGGATCTTGCATCCAACCATTGGCAATCAAAATCCATAGGGCGGATAAATTGGTTCCCAATGCCATTAACATGGTGGTTAATAAGTGTTGACCTCGTGACAGTTTGTCCCAACCAAAAAAGAACAGACCAACCATCGTCGATTCTAAGAAAAATGCCATCAAACCTTCGATGGCAAGTGGCGCGCCAAAAATATCACCCACATAATGCGAATAATACGCCCAGTTGGTGCCAAACTGAAACTCCATTGTGATACCTGTGGTCACCCCCAAGGCAAAATTAATACCAAATAGCTTACCCCAAAAACGGGTCATGTCTTTCCAAATCGGCTTGCCCGTCATCACATACACCGATTCCATGATGACAAGCATCCATACCATCCCAAGCGTGAGTGGTACGAATAAAAAATGATAAAGGGCAGTTACCGCAAACTGCAAGCGGGAAATGTCCACCAAATGCTCAGTAATCATATGGTTTCCTTTATAAAATGGTTAATTGATTGCACAAATCAATACAGCCTAAGAAAAAACGTAAATGAATATACGAAAGTAGGGATTATAGGAAATGATATCTACCGCTATTGCTTACAGTCACAAAGTTAATGAATGGATAACTTGCTTAAATTGATAAAACGTTATGGGCAATTAAAGTAACGCCAATAACTGCTCAACGGCTTGCTCAGTGGTTGCCCAATCGGTGGCAATACGAAAAATTGCCCGCTTATCATCGTAGGTATCCCAAAATGCAAACTGCACTTGCTTAGATAATTGTTCATACTGCTGGTGAGTTAAGATAACAAATTGCTGATTGGTTGGTGACGTGAGTAATAAAGAATAGCCTTTTTGCCTCAAGGTTTGGGCGATATGTTGGGCATGTTGTACTGCCTGTTTACCAATAGTTTGATACAGCCCATCGCTAAACATCGTATCAAACTGAATACCAAGCAGATACCCTTTGGCAAGTAATGCCCCTTGCTGTTTAACAATGGTATGAAACTGTTTGGGGATAAATTGTGGCGTACTAAATACCACCGCTTCACCAAACAGTAAACCTGCTTTAGTACCGCCAAAATAAAACACATCACACCATTGAGCAATGGTTGCTAAATCCACGTCTGTCTCTGCTGCCAAGCCATAAGCAAGCCTTGCCCCATCGAGCATTAACGGAATATCAAACGCTTTACACACTTGAGAAATTTGGCGAAGCTCCGCTTGGCGATACAGGGTTCCATATTCGGTTGGGTGTGAAATATACACCATGCCTGGAAACACCTTATGACGATGACTACTATCTTGATAAAAGCCGTTAAGATAATCTTCGATTTGGCGGGCGGTGATTTTACCGTGTTGGTGCGGTAGGGTAAGCACTTTGTGACCCGTTGCTTCAATTGCCCCCGCTTCATGGACATTGATATGGCCGGTATCGGCACTCAATACCCCTTGGTAGGGTGCGAGCATGGCTTTGATAATGGTTAAATTGGTCTGTGTCCCCCCAATTAAAAAGTGCACCTCTGCATCGGGACATTGACAAATTGCCTTGATTTTTTGTTTGGCACAGTCGGTATACTCATCAAACCCATAGCCTGCCATTGGCAAAAGATTGGTGGCTTGTAACTTGGCAAGAATAGCTGGATGGGCACTTCTGGCGTAGTCGTTGGCAAAATTTAGCATGTATATCACCTTCAGCGATAACAGATGTTAGACTCTAAAAAAATCCTTACTATACGCCTTTTTGTATTAATACCATAACCTTCTTGCTGACAAAATAGTATCGGATTGGTTACCGCCAAACTCATGTTATAGATAAAGCGTCTTACAGAGATTTCAAGGGTGAGCAAGTAAATCGCGTAACACATCTGGGTTACTGACCACATCTGCCAAGGTATAACGGTCAAAGACTGCCAAAAATGCCTGAATTGCCTCAAAAAAAATCGGCTTAAGCTGACACGCTGGCGAGATGACACAAGGCGATATCGGGTCGATTTCATTGGCATGGGTGATCCATGTGTGACTATTTAGTGGAATGGCTCGTGCTTGGTTATTAAACGTCACAAGTTTTTCAAGCGATGTCGTACCTGTGTCTAAACCAAGGGCGGTGAAGGGCATGTTTTGTGTCATAGCCTCAGTAGGGTTATGAGGGTGATTGTGATAGATAGGTTGGTTGTGATAGATAGGTTGCTTGTGATTGTCCTCATTAGAGATATTAGGATCAGTTGTTTGACTTATGTTACCATCTGTCGACAAAAAACAATCCACTAAAGCAAAATCTACCTCGGTATAACGCAATACCGCCCCCAGATTAATTTTACTTGGGTGTTGCGCCAGTCGAATGCCGCCATTTTTACCACGTAAGCTGTCTATAAGACCAAGTTTGCTTAGTTGGTGAACAATTTTAGTCAAATGATTTTTTGAGATCCGATAACTATCCGCAATATCTTGAATATTGACCAAAGCATAATCCTTCGGCACAACGGCAAGATAAATCAGCGTGCGCAGCGCATAATCACTATATTGGGTAATTCTCATGGCATCCTATGGATAAATTAATTAAAGTTGATGGGATGTTGCCAGTTAGGCTAAAAAACGCTACATTAAATCCAGTCTAAATCGCGCTATTTTTATCCGCTTATTATACGTCAATTACTTTATATAATGCGTAAAATATATACATGTTTAACACTCACTAATTTTGCCATGACGATATTACAGTCTCCGTTAACCCTTAAATGCCAGCAAAAATCTATCTTATAGACAATACAAATGTAAATAAACTACAATACAACACTCGTATTTGTTACATTGGCATGGATTTTTTACATTGTAAAGCAAGCACGGCTAAGGGATAATACCGCCATCCTTGCCACTTTTTAACATAAAAATTAAGTATGTCGTTATGGCGTTGTTAAGTTCTCTCAATCAATCTATCTTTTTGCGTATTTATGCAGGGCTATTATTAGTCTGTCTGCTGGTCGCCTTGTTTGCCCAACTGCTTATTACCACCATCAATGCCGAACGGGTACAAAATTACCGCGAAGATATGGCGACTGCCGCATTTTCGCTGTTAGAAGCGGGCATCTTACACCAACCCAATGCAACCGCACGTAATCAGTGGCTACAAGATGCCGGTACGCTCTTTGAAAGTAAATTTGATTTGCAGCCTATAAGTCAAATTGATTTTAAGACCAGTGAAATTAATCGTCTAAAAAAACAAGAAGCGGTGGTGCGGTTTGATAACAAGCAACATGTGGCAGACATCTATCATCGAATTGCCAATGAATCCAGTGTTATCCATGTCAAAATAGATAAATTAAGCGAACAACAAATCAAAGGCGTGGGTGTCCTGCTGCTAGATGATTTATCGTATTATCATACCCTTGAGCAAAAACAACAACGCTTACAACGATTACAAAAGTTTTTCCCATTTAAGCTTAGTCTACAGTCCATGAGCGAATTGTCGCTTGATACCGACCAAAAAGCCCGCCTATTGCGTAAAGACGTGGTGATTATGTTTCGCGATAGTACCAGTGTTGAGAATTCCTCAATTCGAGTGGTTGCCCCGACCGAAATCAACGACATGGTCGTGCAGTTAGGCCCCATTCCGCTGTTTAACTGGTTTCCACTTAATCTGATTTTAAGCATTACGCTAATCAGTATGTTTTTGATCAGCCTAGGTGTCTATGCACTTATTTTTCCACTAGAGCGAAAATTACAACTGATTCAAACTGGTATGCAAAAGGTGCGAGAAGGCAAGCTTGATACCCAAGTTCGGGTATTGGGTGAAGATGAAATCGCCCATCTATCTTCGACTTTTAATAGTATGACCGAGCATATTCGTCGCCTTATTGAATCCCAACGAGAACTGACCCGTGCGGTATCGCATGAACTGCGTACACCGGTGGCTCGGATTCGCTTTGCCGTGGATATGCTGGCTGATACCGATGATTATGAAGACCGCATGAGCCAACGCGATTATATTGACCAAGATATCGAATCGCTCAATGGCTTGATTGATGAAATTTTAACCTATGCCAAACTTGAAGAAGGCTCACCAAAAATGGATTGGGAACAGGTAAATCTTAAAGAATTGGTCGAGCAAATTGTACGTGAGACCAATGCCTTGGGTAAACCGCTTGAAGTGGTGGCAGGCAATATTGACCCCAATGCAGTCGCAATAGCAGATCGCCGTTATCTGCACCGAGTCTTACAAAATCTTGCAGGCAACGCCACCCGCTACGCTGAGAAAAAAATTATCGTCAATGCGATGGTTAAAGGTAAAGAAGCCATTATCAGCGTGGAAGATGATGGGCATGGCATTCCTGAAAAAGACCGTGAGCGGGTGTTTATTCCCTTTGCTCGACTTGATGATAGCCGTACTCGAGCCACGGGCGGCTATGGGCTTGGGCTATCGATTGTTTCTCGAATTGCATTTTGGTTTAATGGCAAAATGAAAGTTGACGAAAGTCCAACCTTGGGCGGGGCAAGATTTATCATGACCTGGCCTGTAAAACCGTTGACAGGCAGCATTGCTGCTGATGAAATCACCCAAAAAAGCAGCGAAGCTAAATACTCCGCGTTAAAAGATTCAAGCACTTCATAAGAATAGACGTAAAAAAATTGTTGGGGTGACCTTGTGATCACGGTAAAGAAACGTTAAACTAAATTTCACTTTGATGGTAATTGAATGATTGGCGTTTATACACAAGAGGGTCGGGCAATGCGGTATATGTTTTTGGTACTTTTAGCGTTGAATATTTTAACCTTTGGGTACTATAGTTTTTTGCATAAACCCGCCGACAGTGACAGCGTGATAGCGGCACGGGCGGGGCTAATTAACCCCGTAACGGTGACCAACGTGTCTAGTGAATTACCCGCCCTTATTGGTACAAAAAAATAGCAATAAACTTCATGAGGTTTATTATTGTCACAGTGTTTGTCTGGGTTAAATATAAGTTAAATAGTTGCCTGAGCCTATCAGTCAATAATAGGTATGCTGATAAGGACTTCCAAGCCACCCTCAGGCTGATTGCGGGCGATAACCGACCCATTGTGTAAATGTGCGATACGACTGACGATCGCGAGTCCTAGCCCACTGCCCTGTGTCGTTCTAGCAGTTTCCCCACGTTCAAAGGGCTGCATAATACGTTCAAGTTGGTCTTCTGCCACGCCTTCGCCCTCATCGCTGACACAAATTTGTAAAAATTTTTGCTGCGCTGTGAGAATAGGGAGTTCTATCTCATTTTCTCTTAAGTTTTCTGTGGATGGCAAACCCAACAAATACACGTTAATATGAATGGGTGGTTTGCCATAACGATTGGCATTATTGACCAAGTTTACAATAAGCCGTTTAATAGATAATGGGCGTAGCGGAATCATGGGCATACGCTCATCTATCGCAACTTTGATAGGCAAGGGGGCAAATTGCACCACAATCTCATTGATAATCGCGCGTAAATCGGTCATGCGGATGGCTTCATCAGAGCCGTCTTTCATAAATGAGATAAACTGCTCTAAAATCGCATCCATATCTTCGATGTCATACACCAGACCTTCTTTTAAAAACTCATCGGGCAGCATTTCGGCAGTCAGTCGCATGCGTGTCAGTGGGGTGCGTAAGTCATGCGAAATTCCAGCAAGCATGATGTTTCGCTCTTTTTGGGTCTGGCTAAGATTATGAAACAGTCGATTAAACGCCAGATTGACTTGGCGAATTTCGGTTGAGCCCTCATTAGTCGGCAAGCTTGTGGCATGACCTTGGGTAATATAATCCAGTGCCACTTTTTGCAAACGCTTGAGCGGGCGATTAAGCTGTCGCACCAATACCAAAATCGTCAGCAACGTCACAAAAGGAATGCCAATTAAAAAGAAAAAAATCGTCCATGGGCTATATTGGGCATAAAATTTGACCGGCTCAACCAACCAAAACTCAGGGTGAGCCGTGTCTTGTACATACAGCATGGGTACGGGTTTGAATTTAAAATACACGGTTGTTGGATGCCCAAGCACTTGCTGCATCTGTGTCGCCATACTGTCAGTAAAATAGCCAATGAGTGTTTTATTAGTGATATCAGGGAAATCTTTGGGATTAGAGATAATATTGAGATGTGAAGCCTCAATCACCCAATTGAGCAAGTGCGGTTGGCCTTTAAAATCCCTGCTCGCTTTGTCGATCATTAATAATTGATTCGCCAAATAATTGGCGTGGTTTTGTAGTTCAGGCAAATACAGACTTCGCCAAAAAAACCATAAGGATAACATCACGCTAATAATCACCATCAACATGACCATCGAAGTGGTTTGCCATGTGTTGCTGTAGCCTTTGATTTTGGGTAAACGTGGTGGCAAGACTAAATATCCCATTCAACAAAATTTTTAAGTAACTTTAACCCCGCAGTGTGGCTCTTTTCTGGGTGAAATTGGGTCGCGAATAAATTATCTTGAATGACGCTGGCACAAAATGGTATGCCATAATCGCAGGTTGCCGCCACAATAGAATTATCCATTGGCATACAATAAAAACTGTGGACAAAATAAACATGCGTACCCTCATCAATTCCCTGCCAAAGTGGGTGTGATAAATCCATGTTAGCGATGGTATTCCAGCCCATGTGGGGAATCTTGATAGCATGCCCATCAGACTCGGTGGTATGCTCATCAAAGCGTTTGACTTGACCGTCTAAGATACCCAAGCACGCCACGCCCCCATTTTCTTCAGATTGCTTAAAAAGTGCCTGCATACCGACACAAATTGCCATTACAGGCTTGTTAAACACCGCATGTTGTATTGCCTCAGCAACGCCTGTGGCGTGCATCTCAGCCATACAATCTCGCATGGCGCCCACCCCAGGAAATACAATTTTATCCGCCGCTTGGATGACCTTTGGGTCACGGGTAATTGCCACATCAGCCCCCACGGCGACCAGTGCCTTGCCTGCGGAATGAAGATTGCCCATCCCATAATCAAGAAGTGCTATTTTTGTCATTATTTATCCAAACTAATCAAAAAGTGCGCAAAAATATCGGTCAAAAGCTTGTAAAAAGTTTTGAAAAACACCGTCAAAGGCTCTATATTAACCCTATTACGCAATGAATAAAAGTCTGTGGCAGACGATAACACAATTTTTTTAAGGATCAGTATATGGCAGAAAAAAATTATTATGATATTTTAGGTGTTGATAGAAAGGCCAGTGAAGCCGATATCAAAAAAGCCTACCGCAAGTTGGTACGCCAATATCACCCCGATGTCAGCGATGACCCCAATGCTGACGCCAAAATGGGCGAAATCAACAACGCTTACGAAACTCTCAAAGATGAGCAAAAGCGTAAGGAGTACGATATCCTATTGGATAATCCCTTTCTTGGGCAAGGTGGCTTTGGTGGGGGCGGTGCTGGTGGCTTTGGTGGCTTTAGCGGTGGGCAGCCGAACATGAGCCAAGCTGATATTGATGAGATTTTGCGTCAATTTGGCGGCGGACGATCGGGCTTTGGCAGTATGGGTGGCGGGCGTGGCGATGCAGGTAACGCAGGCTTTCGCTTTGATGATATTTTTTCTGCGTTTGGCGGTGGCTCGGGCATGGGCGGCGGTTTTTCTCAAGGTCGCTCAACCAAAGGTGAAGACCAGCATGCTGAGTTCTCTGTGGATTTAAAAGCCAGCTATGAAGGCGAAACTCGTAAACTCACCTTAAGCTTGCCTGTCCAAACTGCCAATGGCATGGAATATCAAAATAAAACCATCGAAGTTAAAATTCCCAAAGGTATCAGCGAAGGACAACAAATTCGCCTCGCCAAACAAGGCAATCCCAGCCCTTATGGGGGTGAAAACGGCGACTTATACCTTAAAATCAAGTTCAATCGCCCGAATAATATTCGTGTTGAAGGCAAAGATGTATTTCAGACCGTGGATGTGGCCCCTTGGGAAGCAGCAATCGGTGGACAGATCACGGTCAATACGCCAGCGGGTAAAGTTAATGTTAACATCCCAAGAAATAGCCACTCAGGTACCAATTTACGCCTCAAAGGTAAAGGGCTCCCTGCCAAACAGCCTGGGGATTTATTTTTGCAAATGAACATCGTCTTACCACCGCTATCAACCGATGAGAAAAGCAATGAAGAGCAATTGCAAGCTTGGCAGTATCTTCATGATGTGTATAGTGACTTTAAGCCAAAACGTTAAATCACTGATGCCCAATTAAATATAAAGCTGATAAATTTAACACAATAATAAATAACAAGGAATTTGGTATGTCCATCACAGACGAAGATAAACTACCTTTAGTAATAACCTTAGATGACTTGGTGAATGCCAGTGCAGGGGATAAAGATTGGGTCATTACCCTGATTGACGAAGCCGTGATTAGCCCTGAGCCTGATGATATGGCTGGTTCAATGGTATATTTTAATAGCTTACAATTAACCCGAGTGCGCCGTGCTTTTCGCCTTAGACGAGATTTTGATGCCAGCCCACAAGCAATTGGGCTAATATTAGCATTATTGGATGAATTGCATGGCTTACGCCAATTGCAGCATCAATATCAAACCATGCAAGCTAGGTTTGATATAGATTAAGCCTGTGTGATTCATCAATTCTACAAGTTAGAATTAGTCACTTTACTATTGGTTGGCAGGTGCAGGTAAGGGGGAATTGATAGCGACAAGCTGTTTTTGTAACCATTGCTGTATAAATTGAATTTCAGTTTCTTGAGAATCAATAATATTGTCAGCCATATGACGCATTCTTTCATCATCGCCATAACGTAATTCAACTTGTGCCATTGCCAACGCCCCTTTATGGTGCGGCAGCAAGGCCTGTGCAAAGGCAATATCAGGGTTTTGTGACATGATACCCAACATCATTTGGTTGCTCATGTCATCAAGACCTATGGCATACTCATTGCGAATATCAGTAAGTTGCTGAGTGCTTATTTTTTCTTTAGGCACTGTTTCATCGGAACGGTGATCGAGCCAGCCTTGTAATAGTAAAATTTCGTTTTGATCCGTAACGATGATATCTTGGGCAAGTTTTCTCATTTCGGGGTCTGAGCCGTATTTTAGCTCAATATTTGCCATACGCACGGCGCCAAGATGATGGGCAACCATACTACCTGCAAAAATTGTATCAGCATCATTTGCTTCTCGAGCAAGCTGTCTATCACGTTTACCTTGTTGCATACTTTCTAAATAAGCGGCTTGGTAGTTGGTCAAGGTAATGGGAACGGTGTTTGGCATGACGATTTCATGCACAACCTTGATTGTATCAGGTGATACCAATGTGGTAGCAATATGATTGGAAATAGACTGCACAGCGGTGGCGGCAGTTTTTAAAGAACGACTAGCACCAGCGACACTTGTATCAGCATCTTGCGTCGACCTATCAGAGATATGCGTATTATCGGTGGTAGCTTGCTGACAGCCCAATAATCCAATGCCAATACCCAGTAATAATCCTACCACACAACCACGCATTGATAACACAGATATAGGCACAGACATAGGCATCACACATGTTCCCACTAGTCTATACAGTATAGAGCGATTTAAGCAAATTTTACCATAGTGATTGTGTAGAAATTTCTTGCCAAAAACTTAACAAAGTCATTTCCCCATCTAAAAAATATGACTATTGTTTAGCAAAAAGCGGTTATTGTTGAGCGTCTGGCTGATCATCTAATAACCCTGCCAGTTCAAAAAACTGACGATACGCCGCAGCTTTATTGGCAAGGCTTATCGGATACGCACGAGACGATGATGGCAAGCGATAAATCATTAAGGTGCGGTTAAACACGCGCACCGTCAAATATTCATTGGTTTTTGGCAGCTTAATGGGCTGATAGTTTGGCGTGTGTTTCGCAAGTTCTTCATTGATGATACCTAATAACACTTCAGTGGCTTTACCGCCTGTGGTAAAAATCCATTTTACTTTAGGCACTTGTGGCAAAATCGCCGCCAAATCCACCGTTTTGACAATGGTGAGGTGATCATCGGATGCATTGCCTTTTTCACGGATGGCTTCAACCACGCTTGGGCATTCACCAATACCTTTTTGCAATAAAAATGCTTGGATTTTGTGATGTTCAAAGCGTTTTTCCTCGCCCATCCGAAAGTAATTGGCATCATTAAAAAATACCAAGCCAAAAATCCGCCACATATCATTATAAAAATTGGGATAATGAAACGGCATACACCATTTATCCGGGGTCGGTGGTAGCGTACCCATCATCAAAATTCGGGTATCGGCATTAAAAAAAGTACCAAACGGGTGGCGCTCGATAGGGCGTTGGTTAGCGGATAAATTTGGGTTACTCACATCACATCTCTATTTTTGGTCAGTTTTGATTAGCTAGGGATTTATTGCTAAAAATTGTATAGAAATTAATGGGTTGAAAACAATAAATATCAAGCTTTATTCAACGCTTATCAATTTTTGGTTTTTATCATATATACACCCAACGCGGCACTGGCAATAATCGGCAAGCATACCATTAAAAATGGGGAAAACCCTGTGCTTAAACTGACAAATCCCACCAAATCTTGTAGATAACTAAAGACCAAACCAAACAATAACGCCATCACAATGCGAAAACCAAGACTTTGGCTGCGTAGCGAACCAAACACAAACGAGCAGGCGACCAAGACCAATGAAAGCACTGCAAACGGCGATAGGATTTTTTTCCAAAAAGCCACTTCATGCTCCAGCGAACGGCGATGGCTAGCGGCTAAAAACTGTTGGTGCTGCCAAAGGTCGGTTAGTGACATATCATCAGGGCGACGGGTGAGCAGATAAATCGCTGTCGGCTCAATGGGTAAAACCACGATTTGATTATTCGCAAGGCTTTGTTTGGCGTTTCCATCATGGGCAATGGTTAGTGTCTTGACTTGGTCAAGTTGCCATTGGTTGGCCTGTAGATAATGCCCAGTGCTGGCTTGGCTAACACTTTGGATACTGCCATTGGGTGTTAATTGCCAAATATGGACATTTTTTAACTGCCCTTTGGCATCAGCGTAATCAATCGCCACGATACGCGCGTTTTGTTTATCCCAGTAGCCATTAACTGAGCTGGATAATAAGCTGTTGGTGTTTTTGACTTGGCGGGCAAGTTGGTTAGTGGTGGGTAACACAAACTGACTAATTAACAAGCCTAACACCACAAAAAAAATCGTTGGTTGTATCACCCAGTTGACGATTTTAAATCGGCTCAAACCAGCAGACTGCATCACCACCAATTCGCTATTGTTTGCTAACAATCCAAGTCCGACCACCGCCCCAAGCAATGCCCCAATCGGCATATAGTTGATTAATGCCTCAGGCGATGTATAAGCGATATAGCGCAATGCATCTAAAAATGTATAACCGCGTGATAACCCATCTAATTCGGCCAGATATTCAAACGTGAGCTTTAACAACCACAACGCAAGCACTGCCAAGATAATCGAGGAAAAGGCATTTTTTTTGACATAACGGGCAAGAATCATCACGCATCCCCCTGTTGTGGTGAGGGCAATATGCGGCTTTGGTGGCGATAGCGAATGCGGTGTACCACACGGCTTTGCCAATTGAGATATAAAGAAAACACCATCATCCCAACAATTAGCCATAAATAGGCCATTTCACCCACCTTATGTTTTTGTACCGCTGTTTTAAGCGAAATAATGGCAATCGCACAACTGACAAATATTAAAATAGACGGCAACAACCGTAACCACCGCCCTTGACGGGGGCGAACTTGCGCAAGTGGTGTGGCAAGCATGGCAGCAATGATAATCAGCCACGGAATACTAAAACGATAGCCCAATTCGGCACGCGCTTCGGGTTTTTGTAAATTATGAAACAATTTGGCAGTGGGTTGGGTTTCAATATTCTCTTCAGTGACTTTTTCGGTTTCGGGTTTTTTAAGAGTGATGCGGTAGCTATCAAAGCCCGCTTGGTTGTACACTTGGCTATTGGCGGTCAGTTCATACCGCCGTCCTTGAAATAAATCTAAACGAGTCATCGGATCGTCTTCGCTTGTTGGCACTTGTACCGCTCGCTGGGCGGTGATGACAACGCTTTTATGAGTGTCTTTACCACTTCTATCGGTGATTTGTTGGATAACATACAGGTTTTTTAGTTCCCGTTTTTCTTTATCAAAACTTTCCACATACAAATGATAGTCACCACTACTAATAAAGGTTTGGGGTTTGATTAAATCTAGCGCACTGCTCAATGCTTGGGCTTGCCATACTTTTTCGCTATGACTGACCCCCCACGGTTTTGCCCACAGACTAATCCCCCCTTCAAGTACAAATAACCCAACAATCAAGGGTATCAACAAGCGGGTTAATTTGCCACGGCTTAGCCCACTTGAGAATAACACACTCATTTCTTGGTCAACGTACATGCGTCCAAGTACTAACATCAAGGCCGCAAAAAATGATAAAGGCAGAATTAATTCCAAAAAAGTCGGCAAATTATAGCCAATGATTGAGAATAACAGACCGACATCCAATCTGCCTTCTGCCGCAATGCCAAAATAGCGTATTAACCGCCCACCGAGCATCAATACCATTAAAAAAAACAGCACAATGGCGGTATTACTAGCCACTTGTTGGGTCATGTAGCGTCTTAAAATCACAAAGTTTGTCCCAAAATTGATGGTGAATTGAATCAAGCTATTTTAGGGTATGTCAGATCAAATAAAACTTTAAATTGTAAGAATCCGTAACCAAAATAGCAACTGCTTTTATCAGCCCCTTAAAAATTGCGCAACTTGGCATGCAAGCGTGAGAAACGTTGCCCAAATGTGCTAAACTGAGCATCATTTTATAAACGCTCACAAAAGGATAATACCATGTCAGCCAATCTTCCGTTTACCATTACCTTGTTAAACACCCTGTCAAATTCAGCAGTAAAACCCCAATCAGCCCCCAAAAAATCTGCCAAAACCCAAGTCAATATCTGCCAAGTGGTGCTTGTTGATGACCAAGCCAACACTTTCGTGGCTCAACAAGATCTGCGTAACCAAGCCGAAAATTTATCCCGTGTCAGTCGCTTTAACGGTAAAGTCGCTCAAACCACCGTCGACCATCAAAACGGTTTAGTACTGGTTGGTATCGGCAAGCCAAATGAGCTTAACGGTACCACCATTCAAAAAATCGCCAAAGCTATCTATCAAAATCTAAGTGGTTGGTGTGCTATCGCTGCCTTACACCTTGCCGATAGCCTCGACCCAACACAATTTGGACAACTGGTGCTTGCCTTATATAACCAAAGCTATACCTTTGATAAATATAAAAGCAAACCATCCGATAGCCCTGTACTTACTCAGCTACAACTGGTCATCCCCGAGCGTCTATTACAAGAATATAACGCAAGCGACTTTCAAACCATGCTTGATTTTCAAACCGCTGTGTTTCAAGGACAATGCTTAGCGCGCGACCTTGCCAATGAGCCACCAAATGTGTGTTTCCCTGCCTATCTTGCCGAGCAAGCCCATGCCTTAGCCAATGCTTATCCCGATCTATTGACGGTCAAAGTCATTGGCGAAAAAGAGATGGCAAAACTGGGAATGAACTGCTTTTTGGCAGTGAGTCGTGGCTCAGAAAAAGAAGGACAGTTAGTGCTACTAGAATACAATGGCACCGATCAAAAGTCGGTCAAAAAAGGCAAAAAATCTTCGCTCGACAATCCGATTGTTATGGTAGGTAAAGGCATCACCTTTGACACAGGCGGCATCTCGCTTAAGCCTGGGGCAGGCATGGGTGAGATGAAATTTGATATGGGCGGCGCTGCCGCGGTGCTAGGTATGGTCAAAGCCTTGTGCGAGGCTCGATTACCCTTACAAGTGGTTGGGGCATTGGCGTGTGCCGAAAATATGCCCTCAGGACGAGCCAGCCGCCCCGGTGACATTGTCACCGCGCTGAATGGCAAAACTGTAGAAATTCTTAATACTGATGCCGAAGGGCGGTTGGTGCTATGTGATACGCTGGTCTATATTCAGCGCTATCAGCCCAGCGTGATTATCGACATGGCAACGCTAACAGGCGCATGTGTGGTCGCCTTGGGGAATGTACGAACTGGCATGTTTAGCAACAATGAAGATGTGATTTTTGATTTAGAAGCCGCCAGTGAGATCGCTTATGACCGTGTTTGGCATATGCCTTTAGATGATGATTACCAAGAGCAGCTTAATTCCAACATGGCAGATATGCAAAATATCGGCGGCGCACCTGCAGGGGCGGTAACAGCGGCTTGCTTCTTATCTCGCTTTGTTGAGGATATCCCTTGGGCGCACCTTGATATCGCAGGCACCGCTTGGCATGCAGGCAAAGAGCCCAATGCCACAGGTCGCCCTGTGCCGTTATTAATGCACTATCTACAACGTCAAGCTGACCAAGCCTAACCCAAAGACTAGGGTTTGACTTGGTATTCAACCTGGAATTAGGCAATGACCACCATCAATTTTTACATTTTATCTGCGCAAAAAAAGCTGATACCATTTGTGTGTCAGCTTACCCAAACCGTGCTACAAAAGAGCAATGACGGTTTATTGATTCTTGCCCCCACTGCGCTAATTGAGCCCCTTGATGATATGTTATGGTCATTTGAAAGCACGGCTTTTATTCCACATGGCATTATCACCGCCGAGCAGTCCGCCACGTTTGCTAAGACGCGCTTTAACCCTTTACAAGCAATTTTGACCAACCAACCGCAACTCACAGACGACTTTACAGGCTTGGTGATGAATCTGACCAATGAGCCGTTGTTATCGTTAATTGAAAAACATACCATCAGTAAATTGTTGGAAATTATTGCCCATGATGAATTAAGCGTGCTTCATGGTCGCCAAAAATTCCGTACTTACCGTGACATGCCGATATCGCCTGCTATCCAGACCTTTCATATTACATAACGTTATCAAATCCAATTAACGAATTCCCTCTTATAGTTAGCTAATCAGTAAATTTTTTTTATAATTTAATTAAAAAATGTTACTATATCCCGCCAAATTATCAGCCTAGCTGAGTATAATCTGCTGTTTTTAAAAAAATAGCCTAGCTAGTATGGGTATTGAAGTAGATTAAAGACAATTTTTACAAAATACATTGAGGTATATATGCAGGGAATAGTAAAGGCTTATCAACGCGTGGGTTTAGTGCCGCTCATTATCATTGGTCTTTTATCGGGTATTTTAATCGGTAGTCTGGCCAACCCGACCATTATTGGTGGTTTACCCATGAGTATTGCTCAGACCATTTCGATTTTGGGTGCATTATTTGTCGGGGCGTTAAAGGCAATTGCACCGCTGTTGGTGTTTATTTTAATCATCGCAGCCATTAGTCAACACAAATCTGGCACACAAGTTAATGTGCGTCCGACATTGGTATTATACATGGTCGGGACATTTTTGGCGGCATTGACGGCGGTCGTCGCAAGCTTTGCATTTCCAACCGAATTGGTGCTAAAAGCAGGTGAAGTCAGCCAAACCCCGCCATCATCGTTGGCAGAAGTGATCAAAGTATTACTCACCAATATGGTAGAAAACCCTATCAAAGCGATGGTCAATGCCAATTACATGGGGGTGCTATCCTGGGCGGCGATTTTGGGCTTTGCGTTGCGTCATGCCTCGGATACCACTAAGCTGATGATTAATGAATTGGCAGATGCCATTTAAAGCGTGGTAAAATGGGTCATTTGGTTTGCCCCGTTTGGAGTATTTGGTCTGGTGACCCAAACCATTGCTGAGACAGGCTTGGGGGTGCTGCTTGGGTATGCCCGTTTACTTGCAGTATTGGTCGGCTCTATGGCGTTTATTGCCTTGGTAGTTAACCCATTGATTGTTTTTGTTAAAACTCGCAAAAACCCCTACCCATTGGTCTTTACCTGTCTTAAAGAAAGTGGAATCACTGCCTTCTTTACTCGTAGCTCGGCAGCGAATATTCCAGTTAATCTCAACCTTGCCAAAAAATTGGGACTGCATGAAGACACCTATTCGATTACTATCCCGCTTGGGGCAACCATTAATATGGCGGGGGCAGCCATTACTATCAATGTCATGACCTTGGCAGCAGCGCATACCTTAGGGATTCATGTAGACTTTGGCTCTGCATTGTTGCTGTCTATCGTCGCGACATTAGCCGCAGCCGGGGCGTCGGGCGTTGCAGGGGGATCGTTATTGTTAATCCCATTGGCATGTAGTTTCTTTAATATCCCTGATACCATTGCAATGCAAGTGGTTGCCATTGGCTTTATCATTGGGGTTATTCAAGATTCAGTCGAAACTGCATTAAACTCATCAACCGATGTGTTATTTACGGCCGCAGCTGACCCACAATATGCCTATAAAGGCTAATTAAACAAACTAATAAAAGCGCAAATACAAAAAGCGAGAGCATATCTCGCTTTTTGATTATGGTAATGGGGTAATAAGTTCGCTATTTTATTATTGAGCCACTGATGCCATTGGACTAGCTGTAGTATTAGTGGTTGCAGGCGCCGTAGTAGATACCGCTTGTCCATTAACTGAGCGACTTTCGTTAACTTTTACATCTGCTGGGATATCCATATTGACTTCGGAATTAGCAGATTTTGTTTTTGCCGTCGATTTTTTAGTGGTTGCAGCTTTTTTAGTGCTAGCTTTATGTTTGGTAGCTGCTTTGGTTGAGACATGTTTTGTGCTAATGGGTTTTTTTGCTACGGCCGCTTGTGCAGTCGTCATTAATGCCACAGAAGCCAATAATGTTGCGAATAAAGTGCTGATACGTTTCATAAAATGTTCCTCTTAATATATGTTATTTAATGATAATGTTATGTATTTTGGTTATTGATATTTTAATAACCTAACATACCTAACCTTATCTTTGGTTACCATATGTTATAACTATTTATAAAACAACTATCGCACTCTTAGCAATAAATTTACAGATATATTTTGTTAAAATATCTCTAATTTGTAAATAAATTGTAAAGAAACACAAAAATGCTTAAACCGTTAGGCTTAAGCATTGGTACATTTAAGTAAGGATATTATCAATTACTGGGCAGATACAACTGGTACAGTAACCGGTGTAGTCGTTACCGCAACAGGCACAGTTGTTGTGACAGTACGTTTTGCTGTGTTACGGTCAACGGGTTGTACTTGAGTAACTTGAGTCGCTGGTGCAGTTTGAACCACACGGGTCACAGGTACTGTCACTGAAGTCGGGGCTACACGATCAGGCGTGGTATCATAAGGTAATGCGGTTTTATTTCTACTTTCATTGATACGTAGGTCTGCGGGGGTGTTTGGATTTACTTCACCACTTGTGTTTGATCTGTGCGTGGCTTTATTCGCCACTTTTTTAGTAGTGGCTTTATTAGTTTTCGCTTTTTTAGTCGTTTTTTTAGCGACTGGCTGACAAGTGACGGTTTTACTTGATTTAGCTTTATAAGTTTTTGCTTTACTGGTAGCGGCTTGGGCAGAAGTAGCAAGACCAAGGCTAATAACCAATGCTGTCAAAGTAACGCTTAATTTTTTCATTTTAAATTCCTCTTTAAAAAATAAACTTTTTTGATTAAATTTTTATCACTAGTCGGTCGATAGTTATAAGTACCTATCAGAATAATATAAGTTCTTATAATGCTAAGCCATACTAATATAATACGCGATATGCCCGTTTTTGTCTGTCACAGATATTAGTAATAACGTTATCTTAGGTAATTTTGATAAAATTATTGCCTTGTTTTGTAATCTCATTCATGCCTTTAATCATTTGCTAAGAATGTTCTGATGGTAGCTTAGGTTTGACAGTTTTTTTACGCTGATACGAATAGATTTCATAGCCTAATAACAATAACAAGGCCACAAAAAAAGGTAAAATATAATAAATGATACGAAAAATCAGTAATACTGCCAAAATTTGGGTGCGGTCAATCTGTGGCAAAGAGGCAATCATAGTGACCTCAAACACCCCTAAACCCCCAGGTACATGACTTAAAATACCCACCGCCATTGCTTGAATAAATGCCGAAAAGGTTGCCCAATAACTAATATGTTCAGATGGCGGTAATAGTAAATACAATACTAAAGCCACAGTACTTAAATCAAGAATCGAGATAACAATTTGCTGTAACACCACAGGGGCAGGGGGCAAATCAAATCGCCACCCTCGAATAACCACATGCTTGCCTTGCTTGCCAGCGTATAAAATAATCGCAGTTATCACACTTAGCATCATGATGCCTAAGACTTTTACATAAAATACATTTTCAAAAATTCCCCAAGATTTATCTAATTGAGCCAGAAGTTGTACGGTAATCTCAGGGTGTAGGGTCAAAGACAGGCCAATTAAGGTGCTAATACCAAAAGTAAACGCCATGGACACAAGCCACACGATATTGGCAATTTCGTTATTACTCAAGCCACGGTAATGATAATGCCGATAGCGAATGCCCGTGGCGGTCAGCAAATTTGCCCCAATGGTGTGGCTGATGGCATACGCAGTAAACGAGGTCAATGCCACGTTAGCATAACGAATCTGCTTGCCTCGACCCAGATGACGTAACGCAATAAAATCATACAGTGTCAATGTACCATAGCCAAATGCCACCACCAACACCGCCACAATTAAATGGCTTAGCGGAATTTGGGCAATGGCTGTCATGACATCTTCGAGCTTGACCGTTTTGGTCAGACGATACAAGGCTTTGATCGCCAACACAAAAATTAAAACTGCAACACCAGATAATAGGATGTGCCAAAAATTTTTCAGCCAAGATGCCTTCATTGGAGTAACCTAAAATGTTTAATCGTCATATAGTGACCGCGTAATATTAAGTATTTCATCTTCGAGAAAAGATAAACTTTTATTTTTTTATTTAATGAAATGGATAATTTATTGCTGTTTCTTGCTTGATGAAATAATACACGACAGCTATTAACGTGTGAACTATATTTAAGACCATAGCCACATGGCTATTTTAATAGCGTAATGTTAATATTACCAATAAGCTAATACGAGTGATTCAATTATAAATAAAACAACAGGTTAAAACGATGCAAATTGTGTACATCCACGGACTTAACAGCGACCATACCGCCGAAAAAGGCAAACTACTGGACGAATTTTGCCAAAAACACTTTCCGCAAATCCACGTCCATCGCCCCAACCTCAATCATGCACCCGCCAAAGTGGAACAACTGCTTAAAGACTTAATCGCTAAAGACCCACAGACGGGTTTGGTCGGTAGTTCGCTAGGCGGTTTTTTTGCCACACTCATGGCAAATGAAACGGGCAAAAAAGCCGTATTGCTTAATCCAAGCATGACCCCCCATGAGAGCCTAAAACGCTTTTTCCCTGAAGAGGGTGATAACAAAGTGTTTGATGACTTGCCCAATGATTATGAACAAAAGCATATAAAAAGGGCTTGCAAAAAGGTGTTTGATGACTTGCCCAATGATTATGTGGCGATGACCACCGATACCGGTTGGGAAATGACCAAGTCCGATATTCTATGGCTAGAAGAACATCACCAAAGCCAAGCCAAACACCCTGAAAATATCCTGCTCATTGTCAAAAAAGGCGATGAGTTACTCAATTATCAAGATTCGGTCGATTTTTTTAGTCAAGATGGGCATCAGTCGCATATTATCATCGAAGATGGTGGCAATCATCGCATGGATGATTTTGATACCAAGCTTGCTCAAGTAGTGCAATTTTTGTTTGGCTTGCCTTTGACAAAGTAATGTTTTGATTTAATTGAATTTTTATTAAAAAATCGAAGTTAGGAAAAAATGAGTAATTACACGTCCACTTCTCTTGAAGTTTTAGAAGGTCTTGACCCTGTCCGCCGCCGCCCAGGGATGTACACCGACACCACCCGCCCCAACCACCTCGCCCAAGAAGTCATCGACAACTCTGTCGATGAAGCCTTGGCAGGACACGCCAAAAACATCACCGTGATACTGCACACGGACGGCTCGCTGTCAGTCGAAGATGATGGGCGTGGGATGCCCACCGACATTCACCCAGAGTTTAACCAATCGGGCATTGAGCTAATTTTGACACGCTTACACGCAGGCGGCAAATTTTCCACCGACAATTACCAAGTATCGGGCGGTCTGCATGGCGTGGGCATTTCGGTCGTCAATGCCTTGTCGCACAAGGTCGATGTCACCGTGTGGCGAAATGGCGAAGAATTCACCATGCAATTTGTCGATGGCAATGCGGTTGCCCCGCTTGCCGTTGCCCCGGCTACTAACAAACGCAAACGGGGTACGCTGGTGCGGTTTTGGGTCAATGAAAAATACTTTGATTCGCCAAAATTTAATATCAAACAACTCAAGCACCACCTTAAAGCCAAAGCTGTACTGTCAGCGGGTTTGACCATTACCTTTATCAATGACATTGACGGCGAAAAAGACGTTTGGCAATTTACCGATGGGCTGTCGCAATACTTGACCGAACAGCTTGTCGATGAAATCACTTTGCCCGAACAGCCATTTGTGTTTGATTATGAAGCCAAAAAAGGCGAGCGGGCAGGCTTAAGCTTTGCCATTTGCTGGCTTAGCGAGGGTGGCACGCCCGTGCAAGAAAGCTACGTGAATCTGATCCCCACCGCCCAAGGCGGTACGCACGTTAATGGACTTCGCACAGGCATTACCGAGGCGTTAAAGGAGTTTTGCGAACTGCATAATTTACTTCCGCGCAATGTCAAACTCGCCCCCGAAGATGTGTGGGATGGGGTGAATTATATTTTATCGCTCAAATTCTCCGAGCCACAATTTAGCGGACAGACCAAAGAACGCCTATCGAGTCGTGAGGCGGCGGGCGTGGTGCAAGCCTTTGCCAAAGATGGCTTTAGCCTATGGCTCAATCAAAACTCTGAAATTGCCAAGCAAATCGCTGAACTTGCCATCAACAAAGCAGGCAAACGCCTAAAATCTGCCAAAAAAGTCGAACGCAAAAAAATCACCCAAGGACCCGCCTTACCGGGTAAATTGGCGGATTGTCGGGGTGATTTACGCGATGGGGCAGAGCTGTTTTTGGTGGAAGGGGATTCGGCAGGTGGCTCAGCAAAACAAGCCCGTGACCGTCATTTTCAAGCGATTATGCCGTTACGGGGTAAGATTTTAAACACATGGGAAGTGTCGCCCGACACGGTGTTGGCAAGCGAAGAAATCCATAATATCGCCATTGCCATTGGCGTAGACCCTGATTCGGATGATTTAAGCGAGCTACGCTACGATAAAATCTGTATTTTAGCCGATGCCGATTCGGATGGCTTGCATATTGCCACGCTGTTGTGTGCGTTGTTTGTCAAACACTTTAAAGCCGTGGTCGATGCGGGGCATTTGTACGTCGCCATGCCGCCACTATATCGCATTGATATCGGCAAAGAGGTCGAATACGCCTTGGATAATGACGAGCTTGAAGCAATTTTGAAAAAAGCCAAAGGCAAAAAGACTCAAATCACGCGGTTTAAGGGTTTGGGTGAGATGAGTGCCGAGCAGCTACGAGAAACCACGATGAACCCTGATACCCGCCGTTTGGTGCAGCTCGATTTGGACGACCCAAGTGCAACAGATAGCGTGATGGATATGCTGCTTGCCAAAAAACGGGCAGGCGACCGTAAGGTATGGCTTGAAAGTAAAGGGGATCTGGCAGAAATCGGTGTTTAAGTCTAATAATCGCAAAGTTTGCTAATTTCAGTGAACTACTGTAAACTGAAATTAAAATTAGTAAATTAAAGAGACTTATTCATGGATATGAATCACCTACAGCCATTAGAGCCTAGCCAATTTGGGTCTAATGTGCCACGCCGTTATGACCCGAAGATTGCGAGATTAGCGAAAAAGTACCTAGAAATGACAGGTTGGCAGATTGTGGGTGACGTGCCCAATGTCAAAAAATTGGTGATGCTGGCCGCACCGCATACGTCTAATCTAGATGGGTGGAATGCGGTTATGGGGATTTTATCGGTGGGGATTGATTTTAAGTTGATGGGAAAAAAAGAGTTATTTCGCATCCCTATTATTGGTCAGTTTCTCAAATGGGGTGGCATGATTTCGATTGATCGACAGAAAAAAGGCTCAACTTTACAAGCAACGATTGATCAATTTAACAAATTAGATCAGCTTTGGTTGGGACTGGCGCCCGAAGGAACACGCAGTTATACCGAAAAATGGAAAACGGGTTTTTATCATATTGCGGTAGGCGCAGGTGTGCCAATTTTACCGATTGCAATGGATTATAAAACCAAGCAAATGCGTTTTATGCCCCTGTTTTATCCAACTGGCGATTATGATGCTGATTTACCCAAAATTTTGGAAAATTACCGCGGGGTTATGGGTAAGCACTTTGAGAAAATGTCCCAGCCGTTGCAAGATTTGCACCGCTGATTTTTTACGAACATCAGCGAAAACATCGCGTATGTATTATAATGGGCAAGTTTTTTAACTTGCCTTTTTTGGTTATCATTATGTCTGCCCACGATACGCTTTTTACCACCCCACTTGATGCCGATGCGCGCTTTAGCTTTGATGAGCAAGTGGTCGCTTGTTTTCCTGATATGATCCGCCGAAGCGTGCCTGGCTATGGTCAGATGCTCGCCATGTTACCGATTTTTGCCAAACGTCACTGTCAGTTCCGTCAAACTGGTCACAATGGCAATAAAGTCAGCCGTGTGTATGATTTGGGCTGTTCGCTTGGGGCGGTGAGCTTTGCGTTGGCAGGGGAATTTGCCCCACAGGATTTACAGATTAAAGCCATTGATATTTCTGAGCCGATGATAACTAAAGCCCAAACGGTACTCACCGAACATTATCCTGAGCATGACATTGAGCTGATATGTGCCGATGTGTGCGAGGTGGATTTTGAGCCGTGTGATATGATTGTACTGAATTTAACGTTACAATTTTTATCACCCAAAAAACGAGAAACCTTGCTAAAAAAATGCTATGACGCTTTAGCAGAGGGTGGGATTTTAATTTTGACTGAAAAAACCCATCTACTCGATGAGGCAGACGATGCGTGGCGAGTCGAGCGGTATTATGATTTTAAACGAGCCAATGGCTATACCGAAATGGAAATTAGTGGCAAACGTAATGCCCTTGAAAATGTGCTAATTACTGATACGCTCGATTTTCATCATGCACGTTTGGCACAAGTAGGATTTAAACGGCATTTGACATGGTTTCAGTTTTTAAACTTTGCCTCCATTATCGCTTTTAAATAAGCCGTATTGCGTTTAAATAAGGTGAAAAATTGATGAATCACACCATCCAAACCGCAGAAACCGAAACGTATCTCACCCTACTTCAACTCGCCGCAAAATACCCCACCGCAAACGACTGGCTTGCCCATCTACCCAACTGGCTTGTGGCTATCAAAGACAAAAAACGCTACGCTCACGCCCCCTATTATCAATCTATCATCGAAAATCTGCCAACTGTACAGCAGGTCAAAACCGACTTGAATACCACCTGTATTAGCGCCGAATTTGATTGGTCAATGGATGAGTATAAACGCAGCACCGCCCTTCTCAAAAAACTCATGCCATGGCGAAAAGGTGGTTTTATGCTAGGTCATGGCGAGCAAAAAATCCATATTGACACTGAATGGCGAAGTGACTGGAAATGGGATAGAGTCGCGCCCCATATCAGTAACTTAAAAGGCAGACGCGTGCTCGATGTGGGCGGTGGCTCAGGTTATCACGGTTGGCGAATGGCAGGCATGGGGGCAAGTACCGTGATTGTCATTGACCCATCCTGCCTATTTTATCACCAGTTCATGGCAATACGGCACTTTGTTGGCGATGCTGACCGCAATGGATTTGGTCGTTTGACAGTCAATTTTATTCCTGTACCACTTGAAGCCCTGCCCATTGCCAAGCAACAAGGACAACTGTTTCATACCGTATTTAGTATGGGCGTACTTTATCATCGCGCATCACCGTTTGAACATCTAGAGCAGCTTAAAGCGCAGTTGGTCAAAGGCGGTGAATTGGTACTTGAAACACTGGTCATCGAAGGCGATGATACTACTGTGCTTGTACCAAAAGATCGTTATGCAATGATGAATAATGTTTATTGCTTACCATCCGTGGCGGCATTGACACTATGGCTTGAAAAAGTCGGCCTTGTCGATGTGAAATGTGTGGATATTGACGTGACATCGACCCAAGAACAGCGTAAAACCGAGTGGATGGATTATCAGTCATTAAGCGATTTTCTTAACCCAACTGATTCGACCAAAACCATAGAAGGCTATCAACGACCCACGCGTGCGGTCATGGTAGCCAAAAAACCCTAAAAACGAGCGCTACTTAAAGGGTGCGGTTAAAATACCATTCCATCGCCATTTTGATTAAAAAACCAAAAAAGCCACCGCCCAATGCCACAAAAATCCAAAATGTGCCTTGTCTGCCCGCATTATTTTTTTTCGACAAATCATACATAATAAAAAATAAAAAAGCGATAAACACAGGCACCAGCACATCCATGCCCCATTTGGTAATTGTCTCATTTGATATTAAAACAAACATAGTTTCACCTATTTAATTGAGCCTAAAACCCATATGATCTAACCCTATAGGGCTATTATAAGGCAAAATTCATTAATACCGTGTAAAGCCGTGTATCTTTTATTGATATAGGTGGGCGCGAAAAATTATTATGATGAAAAAATGATGAAAAATTGCTATATTTAACCTCAAAATTTTTATGATTAAAACATCCACGTCCCCCAATTAAAAAGTGTTAAAAGAGAACTTTCATGTCAGAACAACAGCCTATCATTGAGCAAGCGCTAGCCCAAGTCGTTGACCAATTAAAACACCAGCAAATCTTGCCAAGTGACTGGCAAAACAATAGCATCATTCAACGTACCAAAGACCAAAGCCATGGCGATTTTGCCAGCAATCTTGCAATGGTCGCTGCCAAAGTGGCGGGGATGAAACCACGAGAACTTGCCGAAAAAATCGTTTCGCTCTTACCAAAAAGCGAACAAATTGATAAAGTTGATATCGCAGGAGCAGGGTTTATTAACTTTTTTCTTAATGACAATGCGCGTTTTGCGGTACTCGACGAGATTATGACCCAACGGGGTGATTTTGGCACCTCTCAAGCGTATGTTGGTAAAAAAATTCAGGTTGAATTTGTCTCAGCCAACCCCACTTCAAGCTTACATGTGGGTCATGGGCGGGGAGCAGCATTTGGCATGAGTGTGGCAAACCTGCTTGAAGCGGTCGGTTATCACGTTGACCGAGAGTATTATGTCAACGATGCAGGGCGGCAGATGGATATTTTAGCCACCAGTAGCTATTTGCGTTATCTTGAACTGTGCGGCGAGCCTGTGGTATTTCCGACCAACGCTTATCAAGGTGGCTATGTCAAAGACATCGCAAGTCCCATTAAAAAACAGCATGGCGACCATCTCAAAACTCGTTGGGAACACATGATGCAAGGTGTGCCTGCTGATGCGGTGTATAGCACGGACGACCAAGGTGAAAAAGTGCTGGTATCGGGGGACAAAGAAGCCCATATCGACGCACTTATTGCCAATACCAAAGCCAATCTTGGCGCAAATTATCAGATTTTCCATGAAGCGGCGTTAACCACTATCTTGGATGATATCAAAGATGATTTGGCAGATTTTGGGGTACGCTTTGACCAATGGTTTAGCGAAAAGTCGATTCAAGATGCCATCGAGCCTGCGTTACAATTGCTCAATGAGCGTGGCTATCTGTACGAAAAAGACGGCAATCTGTGGTTTAAATCCACCGAATTTGGCGACGAAAAAGACCGTGTTGTGCGGCGTGCCAATGGTCAATTTACCTATTTCGCCTCAGATATCGCCTATCACAAAGACAAGCTAGACCGTGGTTATGATCGCATTATTGATGTGTGGGGATCCGATCATCACGGCTATATCAAACGGGTGAAAGCGGCATTATCAGCGATGGGCTATGATGCTGATAAGATGGATGTGATTTTGGTGCAGTTTGTCACCTTGTGGCGAGGTGATGAACAAGTACAAATGTCGTCTCGTTCTGGGCAATTTGTGACATTGCGAGAACTGCGAGAGGAAGTTGGCAATGATGCGGCACGCTTTTACTATGTCGCTCGTAAGCCTGAGCAGCATATCGACTTTGACCTTGAACTTGCCAAATCTAATAACAAAGAAAATGCGGTATATTATATTCAATATGCGCATGCCCGTATCTGTCGTGTGTTAGAGCGACTTGAAGAGCGCGGGCTACAAGTTAATGATAGTCTGGGCAAACAGTATCAAAATTTATTAACCGAAGCGGTTGAGACTGAGTTGTTAAAGATGCTCTCAGCGTATCCCGAGGTACTCCAAAAAGCCGCCGTCAGTTATGAGCCGCATTTATTAACCAATTATCTTAAAGATTTGGCAAGTGCGTTTCATGGTTGGTACGATAACAACCGCATTTTGCCCAAAGAGGGTGAAGCGTTTGGCGAAACGGAGCAACACTTGATGCAGGCTCGGTTACGCTTGTCAAAATCGGTACGCCAAGTCATTCAAAACGGCTTGACGTTGTTGGGGTTGACCGCGCCAACCAGTATGTAAGGCGACTCCACTGATACTGTGGCCTTGAATAGTGAATAAAACTGGTGAATAAAGTACCCATTGGTGGAAGAAGAAGTAGTTGTTAAACCTAGCCTTGTGAGGAGAAATGTATGCCAAAACCCAAAGGGGCTACCCCAAAAAAGTCACCTGATGGCATGTCTTTATTTGCAGCGGTATTGGTGGGCGTGGTGTTGACCTTATGTCTGGTGCTATTTGTGTACCTGTGGAATCCATTTAACCAAGGCAAAACTGACCTAAGCGTCCAAGAAGATACCATTGTTCAGCCCAAAACTGCCAGCGTAGCCAATCAGGCAACCACTTATGAGTTTTACGATTTATTAAAACAACAACAAGTCAGCGGTGTGCCAGACCAAGCCATTGCTAGCCAACCTGTACCTACCAACCCCCCGCCCGATGTGGTGGTCACAGGTAATACAGCCATCGCCTCTGCTACCAAAGCGACCAATGACAGCCCAGATACAAGCCATCCGATGACTAACGATGCAGACGACACCAAAGCTAACTTAGGCGATACGACAGCATCAGTCGATGCAACTGCTGCCGCCACTGACTCAACTAATAGCAAAGATATCCAACCTACAAGTACTTATATTTTGCAGATTAATAGCTTTGATAACGCTGATGCGGCAGATAGACGACGTGCCGAAGTGCTGATGGCAGGGGTTGATGCCCAAATCGTTAAAAAACGCTTGTCAGATGAGAGTATGGTATATCAAGTTATTTCTCGCCCGATGCCCAACTCACAATTGGCGGCACAGGCACAGCGCCGCTTACAAAATAGTGGTATTGACTCACTGATTGTCGAACAACGAAGAAAATAATTCTTACTTTAGTTAAAGCTGTCACTTTATGGCAAAAAAACTTAGCACCCCAGAAAAGCAACTTCTTAAAGATATTGCCCAACCTGTCAAACGCCAAACCACGGCTGCCTTACTCCTAGCCGTGATGATGACTTTATTATTTATTACCCAATCTTGGATTCTTGCCAAGATTTTTGGTCAATGGCTGATGGCTTTTTTTGCCCATCAGTCTATTGAGGGTCAGCTAGTAAGGCATTATTTGCCGTGGTTATTGGCGTGTCTGGTGTTGCGACCGATATTGGGTATGGTCAAAGATAACATTGCCCATCAAGCGGGTTTGCAAGTGGCAAGTCAAGTTCGTGCGCAATTGCTGGATAAGCTTACCGCAATCGGTTCGGCGCGCTACCAATTTGGTAGCGATGGGAGTTTGACCAGTCAAATTTTAAGCCAAACCGATGCGTTAGTGGGTTATATTAGCCGTTTTAATCTGCAAAAAATGATTGTCGGCATCACGCCGCTATTGCTATTAATCGCTGCTGCGACCCAAAGCCCGTTTGCTGCTTTGATTATGCTACTGACTGCACCACTGGTACCGATTTTTATGATCGTGATTGGCAAAGCCACCGCCAAAAAAAGTGCGGCACAGTTTCAAGCGATGGCACAATTAAGCGGGCGGTTTTTAGATTGGGTACGGGGCATGCCAACTTTACAACGGCTTGGGGCAATTAATATCGCAAGCGATGATATCAATCAGTCTGCGGATGCGTATCGCCGTCGTACAATGGATGTGCTAAAAGTGGCGTTTTTAAATACCGCTTCACTTGAGCTTTTAACGGCATTGTCGATTGCGTTGTTGGCGGTATATCTTGGTTTTGGCTTGATGGGGATTTTACCTTGGCATAAAAATAGCGTGCCTGTGCCGTATCAGCAAGCGTTGTTTTTGCTTATGCTTGCGCCCGAATTTTATGCCCCACTGCGTCAGTTAGGCGCAGATTATCATGTCAAAGCCCAAGCTGAAGGGGCGGTACAAAGTTTGTTGCCCATGTTATCAGTCGCCCAACCACAAGCTGCTGTAAGCCATGGCCAAGCGGTTAATTTAACCATCCCACCGAGTTTGGTTGTTAACCAGTTGTCAGTCATTACGCCCGAAGGACGTACACGCTTAGCACCAATCAGCTTTACCATTCAAGCGGGCAAGCGGGTAGCGCTGGTGGGGGAAAGTGGTAGTGGTAAATCGACTTTGTTACAGGTGTTACTTGGGTTTTGTGATTATCAAGGCACAGTGATTGTCAATCACCAAGACTTTACCCAAATTGATAAAAATAGCTTACGCCATCAAGTGGCTTATCTATCTCAAAATACCACCTTGCTACCGATGTCCATTGCTGACAATCTGCGGCTAGCTAGCCCCACGGCAACAGACGCTCAGTTACAGGCGGTGCTACAGACGGTACAGCTTTGGGAATTGATTCAGCGTTTACCCAAGGGGATTGACACCTTACTTGGCGAGCGAGGTAGCGGACTGTCAGGCGGGCAACAACGCCGACTTGCCATTGCGCAAGTGATGCTGCAAGATGCCCAACTTTGGTTACTTGATGAGCCAACAGAACACTTAGATAGTGATACGGCAATGGGCATCCATACGCTGCTTGAGCAAGTGACCGCAGGCAAAACGGTGTTGTGGGTGACCCATGATATCAGCGCTGTACCTTGGTTGGATAAAAAATTGAGTTTTGGTGAGGGGGCATAATGCAAAACAATCTGCAAGACAAACACCCTGCGACAGCCGCTAGCGAATTTTTTAAACTTCGAGAGCTTATTAGCGGACAATTTGGCGGTTGGGCGTTGGCATTGTTATTGGGTATCGTCACAGCCATTGCTACTATAGGGCTGTTAATGCTCTCTGGCTGGTTTATTTCGGCAGCGGCATTGGCAGGGTTTGCGGCGTTGGGTTTGCATTTATTCAATTACTTAATGCCTTCTGCCATGATTCGCTTATTTGCTATCGTACGTACTGCAGGGCGATATGGCGAGTTGATAGTGTCGCACCAAGCCATTTTTAAATTACTTCAATCATTACGAGTCCGCTTTTTTAATCAGTTTGCTCGTCTATTGCCTCGTGAACTGCCTGCCGATTTACGTTCGGCTCATACCATGCACCGCTTGACCCATGACATCGATGTGTTGGATGAATATGTGCTACGGGTAGTGTCGCCTTGGGTGCAAGCCATTGTGGTGATGCTGATATTGGCAACATTACTGTGGGTATGGCTACCTGTGGCAGTAAATATTAAGGTACTTTTGATTAGCTTATTGCTATTGACAGGGTTATTAATTCCGCTAATAGCTTCTATCTACGGCATTCAGCGTGCGGATGAACAACATACCCTTGCTGAGCAACGTCGTGTGAGTCTGTTAGAGCCGATGTCTGCCTTGACCCATTTACTGCTGTGGCAGCGATGGGATAGTGAGATTAGTAAATTCTTGCACCAAGACCAAGCTTATGAAACCACCCAACATCAAACCCAAAAAACTCGGGGATGGGCGATGATGCTCGTGCAACTGGGTTTGGCAATCACCTTGATATTGATGTTGTTTTGGATAAGCCAAACACCAAAACTTGACGTACCGTTGACATTGGCAGCGGTGCTGGGATTGTTGGGTGTGGGTGAAATTGTCGTACCGCTTGCCAGTAATTACTTAGCCTTTGGTAATAGCCTTGCCGCCAAAAATCGTCTTAATCAATTGCTCGTCGCCCAATCAAACCCAAAAAATAGGGTGTCGATTGAAGCGATTTTAGCCGCCAATCAACCTTTACAATTACAAGCAACTGACTTGACCGCAAAAATGCCCAAAGCGGTGGTCGGATTTTCGCATTTGACCTTTACAGTCAACCAAGGCAAGCCGCTTCTGATTACAGGCGCATCGGGCGCCGGTAAGTCCACGCTTCTTCAAGTATTGGCAGGCGAAATTTTACCCCAATCTGGCGCAATTTCATTAAATGGCAAAGACTGGCAAATAATTGATTGGCATACACATGACAAGAATTTGTTTGGTTATTTGGGACAGCAGATAGATATTTTTGACCAAACCTTGGCTCAAAATTTACGTCTCGGTAAACCCACCGCCACCGAAGATGAACTTTGGCAAGTATTGGACGATGTGGGGCTAAAAACGTGGGCAAATAGCCAGCCACAAGGCTTACATACCCCACTGGGTGAATATGGGATGGCAGTATCAGGGGGACAAGCCAGACGGATCGCATTGGCAAGATTGTTGCTCTCGCCCAAAAAGGTGTTGATGCTTGATGAGCCATTTGCAGGGCTTGATGAAGTAAACCGAGCGCACGTTTGGCAGCGGCTGTGTGAATATCAAAAAGAGGGGTTATTGGTTGTCGTGACCCATCAGGTTTGGCAATCCTGTGAACAAGTCGATATGCTTCACTTGGCAGATCCGGTGGTGGTTGCCTAAACATATTTATTGGTTGCAAGTTTATGCCAAATATCAATAAAAAAACGCCGATAAGACTGGCGTTTTTTTACTAAAACCTATCAAAAATAAGGCTTAATCCCGATAACTTTCAACAACAGCATCGGGATCAGCGATATCTCGAATGCTAGGATAATGGTCTTCGTTTATACCGTCTTCCACCAATAATTCATCAATACGTTGCTCGTCAATATTTTGACGATAGATCGGGGTTAGGCCGCTTTCATCTGCTTCAATATGGCTAGCAGATAACGCCGCATCATCCAGCACAGTTTCAAAATTTTCTGGATCAATATCGGTCAAACTTTCAATTTTTTTATCTGTTGTCATCATTTTTTCCTTATTGATAATCCGTGACAAATCATTATGGTACAGAGGCAGGCGGTTTTGTTCTATATTATCCCTGTGCAATTTGTGTTATTTTAATACACATCGACCGGCTTAAACATACCTAAATATTATGCAAATCTGTTATCAATTGACTTCAAATCTTCGGAAAAATTCATTTTTCGCTGTCGTATGTATTACCGCTGTCGCCTTAGTCGCATGTCATAGTGTTAATAATTCTGATCAAATGAATTTATCAAAAAAACAGCTGACCCAAACTTTTAATCAACTTAGCAATCAGCCTTTAACTGCTGAGCAGAATGCCAACCATTTTAATAAATTATCTGCCGTCAAAACTTTAGATTGTGGCAGCCTACAAACCGGCAAGGCTATTACGCTAATAGGCCACAATCAGATTCCCAAAGACTGCGAGTTGTGGCAAAAAAACACGCATTTTATCATCGAGCAAAATGATACCAGCCTTGATTGTCAAGGTGTGTCCATGAGTGCCACCGATGCTGATTTAACCGCGATCACCATCCGCACGCCTAACGACCATCAAGCAGGCATCCATAATATCCGCATCAATAACTGTGCTTTATCCGGTTATGGGCATGGGGTAGTGATCGAACAAAAAACGCCCGCTAATGTACGATACGAAGAACTATTACAGCAACAAACCACACTTGAACAACAGCGAGCGCAATCGCCCCATGATATTTTGCTCAATCGTATCTTAGTTAATGGCAGTAAAAATTCAGGGGTTTTTATTGGTGACCACGTACAACATGTGACACTTGCAAATAGTCGGGTGCAAAACTCGGGTACAGTGGGTGTATATTTAGAGTTTGGTAGTGGTCATAATCAGATTATATACAGCCAATTTAATGGCAACGGCTTTCGCCAACTAAATATGGTTGGGATGGGTATCGGTAAACCCAATCGGGAAGCCATCGCTGTGGATTCGTCTGCCAATAATCTCATTGCCCATAACCAATTTGATGGCAATGGGGCAGGGGGTATTTTTTTGTACCGAAACTGTTTTGAACACGCTGATGACGCTACCCAAACCAATCATTTTTTACGTACACAAGGCAGTAATAACAACCAAATCCTGTACAATACCTTTAACCATGAACCTGTCGGCATCTGGGTTGCCGCTCGCCAATCTCGAAACCTTAAAGGTTTTGCGTGCGGGGCGTATTTAATAAAGTCCGATATGGTGTCGAGTTACCATTTGGATGAGAGTGAACAAAATAGCCTGTTTCATAACCAGTTTAATCGCTTAGAAAAAGCGATTATCCTTGAAGATGATAACAACGTGGTAAGCTTTAATCAATTTAGCCCAAACGTTAAATTACCGATTAGCGTCGGCTCAAAGATTCGCGAACAGTCAAACCAAGGCGTGGTTAAGGGCAATCAACTTAATGACAATATATTTGCCACAACTGACCCTATCACACAACTTATTGAGTTTATCGGTAAAAGCAGTGAGCATAATTTGCATTGTAACAATATAACCACCGCTCATCAGCGATTAGATAACGTGTGCTTAGTAAACTGATTATCCTAGTGCTGAATTTTTTAAGCCAGTTATTTATTTATTCAAAAAAATAAGCCAACGTTAAGTTGGCTTATAATTATTAACAAACAGACCGTAAATAAATAATTAGTTTTCTTTTACAAACAGATATCCCTTACTACGTACTGTTTTGATACGTTTTGGATTTTCGGGATCATCACCAATCTTTGGTCGAATACGAGAAATACGTACATCAATTGAGCGGTCTTGACCATCATATTCAATACCACGAAGACGCTCAAAAATATCTTCACGCGACAGGATGCGTCCTGCATTAGACGCTAATAACCACAATAAGTCATATTCCGCACTGGTAAAATCGACTAATTCGTCATTTAGTGTTACCGAGCGGCCACCATTGTCAATCACCAAATCACCAAATTCTAAACGTTGCGGCATATCGTCGGTGGGTGTGGTTTCAGAACGACGTAACAGCGCACGGATACGAGCTAACAAGACACGAGGCTGAACGGGCTTAGCAACATAGTCATCTGCCCCCATCTCTAGACCTAACACTTGATCCATATCTTCAGTACGGGCAGTCAACATCAAAATGGGATTATGAAAATGTGGACGTACCTCACGGCACACTGTTAAGCCATCGCTACCAGGCAGCATCACATCTAATACTACCATATCAGGCTGTTCGCTTACAATGCGACGAATCGCACGATTACCATCGGTTTCAATGGCTACTTCCAGTCCATTCTTACGAAGGTAATCTTGCGTAAGCGTGGCTAAGCGCTCATCATCTTCTACGATTAATACTCGGGGTATTGCTTCTTCTTCTACCATCACTACCTCCAAAAAACCTACTTAAATTACTATCTTTAAATATGTTGTTCTACCATAAAATAACAGTTAACGCAATAATTTACAAAGACACTGTTTGTTGTATCACAATAAACAAATAATGTAGCGAAAAAATAGCAAATTTAATATTGTTAAAACGTAACTAATTCATAACGCTTAAATATCTATACATAAATCTTTAAAAAAACATCTTAAAAATTGTATAAAAAAACAGTAACCAAAGTTACTGTTTTTTATAAACTACCTTAAAGTAAACGGCGGTTAGGCACGGTTACGATATTTTTGCAATGTCTGTAATTGTGCCACCGATTCAGCCAATGCGGTTAAGGCCGCTGTGGTATCAATATCTTGTTTTTGGTTTTGCAATAATTGTTCTGCATCACGGCGAGCTTGTAGTATTTTGGCTTCATCTAAGTCATGCGCTCGCACTGCCGAATCCGCTAAGACGGTAACGACATGGGGCTGCACTTCTAACACGCCACCTGAGATATAAACCATTTCATCAGTTCCATTGGCGGTTTTGATATTCATTGTGCCAGGTTTTAACAAGGTAATATAAGGGATATGACCTGGCAAGATACCGACCTCACCTTCGACCCCTGTCGCCACTAGCATACTAATTTCACCAGTATAAATCGTTTCTTTGGCGCTGACGACATTACATTGTAAAGTTGCCACAGTTTTCTCCTAGGAATTAGTTATCTCATATAAAGATGAAAGCAACATAGTTACTTTCATCTTTGTTAACGTTGGAATTAACCGATTGGATTAGCCACGTAGTTTTTCAGCGGCAGCAACCACTTCATCAATACCACCTTTCATATAGAACGCTTGTTCTGGTAAGTCGTCATAATCACCATTTAAAATCGCTTTAAAGCTTTGAATGGTATCACGGATAGGAACATATTTACCAGGTGCCCCGGTAAAGACTTCTGCCACGTGGAAAGGTTGTGATAAGAAACGTTGGATTTTACGCGCACGATAGACGACTAATTTATCATCTTCTGATAACTCATCCATACCCAAAATCGCAATAATATCTTTTAACTCTTTAAAGCGTTGTAATACTTGCTGTACACCACGGGCAACGCTGTAATGCTCTTCACCAATGATTTGTGGATCTAACTGACGAGAGGTTGAGTCTAATGGATCGACCGCTGGGTATATACCTTGTGAAGCGATATCACGAGATAAAGTGACTGTCGAGTCTAAGTGAGCAAACGTCGTCGCAGGTGACGGGTCAGTTAAGTCATCGGCAGGTACATAGACCGCTTGAATTGACGTAATCGAACCTGTTTTAGTGGAGGTAATACGCTCTTGTAACACCCCCATTTCTTCTGCCAATGTGGGCTGATAACCTACTGCCGATGGCATACGACCAAGCAAGGCTGATACTTCAGTACCTGCCAAGGTATAACGATAGATATTATCTACGAATAATAATACGTCACGACCTTTACCGTTTTCGTCTTTTTCATCGCGGAAGTATTCTGCCATGGTCAAACCTGTCAAAGCAACACGCAGACGGTTTCCAGGTGGCTCATTCATCTGACCATACACCATTGCAACTTTCGATTGGGTAAAGTCTTCGGTATTAACCACACCTGCTTCTTGCATTTCATGATAAAAGTCATTACCTTCACGGGTACGCTCACCCACACCGGCAAATACCGACAACCCTGAATGTTGTAAGGCGATGTTGTTAATCAATTCCATCATGTTAACGGTTTTACCAACACCTGCACCACCGAACAAACCGACTTTACCCCCTTTGGCAAATGGACAAAGCAAGTCAATCACTTTAATACCTGTTTCTAACAATTCGGTTGAGTTAGATTGTTCATCATAGGTAGGGGCTTCACGGTGGATAGACCAAGTGGTATCTGCCTGCACAGGTCCTGCTTCATCAATCGGACGACCCAATACATCCATGATACGACCCAACGTACCTTGTCCTACCGGCACAGAGATGGGTGCCCCTGTATTACTCACTGGCAAACCACGTTTTAGACCTTCCGTTGAACCCATCGCAATGGTACGCACAACGCCATCACCAAGCTGTTGTTGAACTTCTAGGGTGGTTTCGGTATTTTCAACTTTTAAAGCATCATAAATTTTTGGCACACTTTGACGGTCAAATTCAACGTCAATCACCGCGCCAATAATCTGTACAATACGACCGCTACTCATTACGCTCTCCTTGAATGTAGGTCAATTATGAAACAGCAGCAGCACCGCCAACGATTTCTGAGATTTCTCGAGTAATCGCCGCTTGACGCAGCTTGTTGTAAACTAATTGTAATTCGTTAATTAAGTTACCTGCATTATCGGTTGCCGCTTTCATCGCGACCATCCTAGCAGATTGTTCTGAAGCAATATTTTCGACCACACCTTGATAGACAATGGATTCAACATAACGACCCATCAAGCCATCAAGTAACTCTTTGGTGCTTGGTTCATAAATATAGTCCCAACTGTGCTCACGATTAAGGCTTTCTGCTGCTAAGTCTTGTGCTGCAATAGGTACCAGTTGTTGAACCGTAGGCGATTGGGTCATCGCATTCACAAATTTATTATAAACTAAATAAATTTGGTCGATCTCGCCTTGGTTAAAGGCATCTAACATGACTTGAACAGGGGTACTTAATTGCTCAAAACTTGGGTTATCCCCATAATGGGTTTCGGCAGCTATTACCGTGCCACCAAAGGTTTTAAAAAAGCTTACGCCTTTTTGTCCCACGACAGCAAAACGTGCTTCAACAGATTGATCAGTTTGGGTTTTTACATGTTGCATCAAGCGTTTAAATAAATTGATATTTAAGCCACCCGCCAAACCACGATCTGAGGTAACAACAATATAGCCCACACGATGCACCGCCCGATTGTTCAAATACGGGTGCTTGTAATCCGGTGAGGCCTTGACAAGATGCGACACCACACGGCGCATATTGTCCGCATATGGACGTCCCAGTTGCATTCGCTCTTGGGCGCGACGCATCTTACTCGCTGCGACCATTTGCATCGCTCGGGTAATTTTTTGAGTACTTTTGATACTCGCAACTTTCGCTCGAATTTCTTTTAAACTTGCCATAAGCAATCCATACAGCTCGGTTTGGTTCTAGTTTATGCGTTGTATCACATAAATGAATTTGGAAAATCAACAAAGCAAGTTTGACACTTTGTTGATAATTCTATGATAATCTCGCCCTAGATTTAGAACGAATGATTTTGTTTAAATGACTCAATGGCTGATTTTAATTGTTTTTCAATTTCATCATTATAATTCGCTGTCTCATCAATTTGCTGCATCAAGGCACCATGCTGATCACGGAGATAACGTAATAGCCCTTGCTCAAATGCACCCACTTTTTCGACAGGTACATCGGCTAAATACCCTTCGTTTGAGGCATAAATAACCGCTGCTTGGTCAGCAATTGACATCGGTGCGTATTGAGCTTGTTTCATTAATTCAGTCACACGTTGACCATGGTCAAGCTGTTTACGGGTGGCATCATCAAGATCAGAGGCAAACTGGGCAAATGCTGCTAATTCACGATACTGGGCTAGAGCAGTACGGATACCACCTGATAGTTTTTTGATGATTTTGGTTTGGGCCGCACCACCCACGCGAGATACCGAAATACCCGCATTGACCGCAGGGCGAATACCTGAGTTAAATAGACTTGACTCAAGGAAAATCTGACCGTCCGTAATTGAGATAACGTTGGTTGGAACGAAGGCCGATACGTCACCTGCTTGGGTTTCGATGATAGGCAACGCCGTTAACGAACCTGTTTTACCTGTCACTTCACCATTGGTAAATTTTTCAACGTAATCTGCATTTACCCGAGAGGCACGTTCAAGCAAGCGTGAATGTAAATAAAATACATCCCCTGGATACGCTTCACGTCCTGGTGGACGACGTAATAACAGTGAGATTTGGCGATAGGCAACGGCTTGTTTTGACAAATCATCATAGATAATCAACGCATCTTGACCGCGGTCACGGAAATATTCACCCATGGTACAGCCAGAGTAGGGGGCAATATACTGTAATGCCGCAGGTTCTGATGCAGAGGCTACCACAACGGTGGTATACGCTAATGCACCTGAATCTTCAAGTTTACGAACCACGTTAGCAATGGTCGAACGTTTTTGTCCAATGGCCACATAAATACATTTAATGCCAGACGCCTTTTGGGCAATAATGGCATCGATTGCCATGGCTGTTTTACCTGTTTGGCGGTCGCCAATAATAAGCTCACGCTGACCACGTCCAATTGGGATCATGGTATCAACGGCTTTATAACCCGTCATCACAGGCTCATCGACTGATTGACGAGCAATAACACCTGGGGCAATTTTTTCAACTTTATCGGTCAATTTGGCGTTTAATGGACCTTTTCCATCAATGGGGTTACCCAAAGCATCAACGACACGTCCGAGCAGTTCTGGGCCAACGGGTACCTCAAGGATGCGTCCTGTACAATACGCTTTTTGACCTTCTTGCAAACCTAAATAATCACCAAGAACAACTGCACCGACTGAGTCTTGTTCAAGGTTTAGTGCCATACCATAGACACCCCCTTCAAACTCAATCATTTCGCCATACATGGCATCTTCAAGACCATGAATCTGTACGATACCGTCAGATACCATGACAATAGTGCCTTCGTTTTTGGCAGTGGCACCTGCAGTCAGGTCTTGAATTCGCTGCTTAATCAGATTACTGATTTCCGCTGGATTCAATTGTTGCATTGTACTGTTTCCTTAATTTTACGCGCTTGACCTTTCGCTTTTGACTTAAGCGGTCAGCTGTGTTTTTAACTGTTTTAATTTGCCACGTACAGAGTCATCAATGAGTTTGTCACCCACTTTGATAGTGATACCACCAATTAAGCTTGGGTCAACATCGATATGTAATACCACGCTGGCATTGAGTGACGTTGCAAGACGGTTTTCTAATATCAGTTCCTGAGACTTCGTGAGTGGGTAAGCCGATGTTACATACGCATGGACTTCTTTGACATCTGCAGATTTTAGCAAGCCAAATCGCTCATAGATACTTGGCAATAACGCCAGGCGGTCTTGTTCAGCCAATTGGGTCAAAAAGTTGATAAAGGCGTTATTATCTTGAACCACCCCACCATCAATCGCCGTACTTAACGTCTTAAACACGTTATTGCTATCTTCTGTCGACATATGATTGTATAAATCAGTCAAAGTGGCGACTTTAGCAGATGCAGCAATGGCTGGATTATTAAGATACTCACCGAAATTTTTATCTTTAACAATCGTATTCATGACACTTAAGTAATCATGCCATTCATCTACCACATTATGCTCTTTAGCATAATCAAATGCCCCTTTCGCATACGGTCTTGCTAAGGTTGATACATCCGCCATCTTATCCTCACTAACTAATCTCGACACTAAAATTGACACTAAAAATCATTGACTAAAATTATCGATCACACATCGTCTTTTATAATTTAGCTGCCAATTGGTTAAGCATATTGGCGTGTACTTCTGGATTTACCTTTTCTTGTAAAATCTTTTCTGCACCAAGGACGGCAAGCTCTGCAACTTGCGAGCGTAATCCTTCACGGGCTTTATTGATTTCTTGGTCAATCGATTCACGTGCTTGTTGACGAATCCGCTCACCTTCCACTTGGGCTTGTAGGCGGGCTTCTTCAATCATTTGATTGGCGCTTCTATTGGCTTGTTCAATCAAAGCCGCAGCTTTTGATTTTGCGCTAGCCAATTCCTGCTCTGCAGCTTGTCCTGCTGATGCCAAATCAGCTTTGGCTTTTTCGGCAGCATTTAAGCCATCTGCGATTTTACGTTGACGGTCAGAGATAGCAGCAACCAATGGCGGCCACACAAACTTCATGCAAAACATCACGAAGAAGGCAAATGCAATGGATTGTCCGATTAGGGTTGCATTGATATTCACTTAAAATCCCTCGTTAATTAAGTTAAATCTATCCCGCCCACATAAAAAGCTATGTGAGCATTGTAATGATAGCCTACCTATTAACCAGCTAATGGATTAGCGAATAACAATAACATAGCAATACCAACCCCAATCATCGGTACCGCATCCAGTAGACCTGCGACGATAAACATACGAGTTTGCAATTGTGAGCCTAGCTCAGGTTGACGGGCAACACCTTCTAAGAATTTGCCGCCCAAAATTGCAAAGCCAATACCTGTGCCTAAAGCACCTAAACCGATAAGCAAAGCAACAGCGATAACGGTCATACTTGCGATTTCTGGATTCATTGATATATCCTCATTACTGTCTGTTTAAAAATTAATGTTCAGTTTGTGATGCAAGGCTAAGATAAACGATGGTTAGCATCATAAACACAAACGCTTGTAAAGTGATTACTAAAATGTGGAAGATTGCCCACGGTACTGATAACACCCATTGAATCCAAAATGGCATAAGGGCGATTAACACAAAAATCAATTCACCTGCATACATATTACCAAACAGTCGTAACCCTAACGAAATTGGTTTTGCAATCAAGGTAACAAACTCTAAGATAAAATTCACAGGAATTAAAATAATTTGTAAGGCTTTATTTTTTGAAGAAAAAGGATGTAGCGTTAACTCACCAATAAAACCACCTAAACCTTTTTCTTTAATACTATAATAAATAATTAATGCAAATACTGAAAATGACATACCTAAGGTGACATTGGGGTCAGTACTTGGAACCACTTTTTGATACACATGATGTGGATCATGCCCCAAAGCACCACCGATTTTTTGAGCCAATACCGGTAAGTAATCGACTGGGATTAAGTCCATAAAATTCATTAAGAAAATCCAGACAAAAATCGTCAATGCCAACGGGGCAATAACTTTTGACGTGCCATGATAGGTGTCACGAACATTGCTATCAACAAATTCAACAATCATTTCAATTAATGCTTGTAGTTTACCTGGCACACCTGATGTCGCGCGTTTGGCAACTTTATAAAAAATTGCACAAAATAAGATACCCAATCCAATCGACCACAACATTGAATCCAAATGAATGGCACTAAATCCCATCTCTGACGCTTGCTGCTTGGTTTCAGCAACCATCCAGCCTGCTTGTGGATGATGACCAAATGTCCAGTTGGTTAAGTGGTGATTAATATACTCATTGGAAGTAATTTCTGCGTGTGCGTCTGCTGCCATAGTCTTCACTTCTGTCTATATGGATGAATCGAGCCAATCAATCTTTATGAATTAAATGATCTAATTATAAATCGTTGATGGTTAATCACAATTTGTTTATTCATACTTGCCAAATACAGCTTTTTTACTAACAAATTATGTAAGAAATTGATGACCGTCATTTAAGAAAATAAGATAAGCGAGTAACAACGTAACGAATTTATGTCACTTCTGCTCATAGCAGGACGTGAATATAAAGGTAGGATAAACCAGTCATTTGTTTCAAAAAGAACTGGACTAAAATATGGTTACGCTCAATTTAAACATTGATATAGGCTACTTACCTACTGTGTTTTGCTTGACTTAAAAATTAGGTCTGAGTAAAACATTAACGCAAGATACTCCCTATTTAAATTACCGTGATTAGTTGGTAATCATAATTGAATAGTCCATTATCTTGCGTTTCTAAAAATCCTGCCTATATTAAAGCAACTGTTACCTTTTTGTAAAGGATAAAATGAATTTATTTATCATTTAGTTGGGATATTTTATCGATTTTCTTACTATTTTTAGAATAAGAATGAAAACTTTGCTTAAAATTCGGCAATTTAGTAATTTTAAGTCAATTTTACAAAAGATGTATGTTAGCTTTCGCCTAATTATACCGATTAATTCCCTTTTTGCTTACCCTTTGTTCATACTTGCCCGTCAGTTATTTATTTTGAACACTTAGCCAATGTTGAAGTTGTTGGTTACCCGCAGTTAGTGTCCATTTTTGTGGCGGTGTGACATGCCTGTCGCTAACAGGTGGCACTGCTAGCACTAACAACTCATCCCGACGGAATACATGGCAGATGGCTTTATCTTCGCTGATCGTTTGGGTTTTGGCAACGGCATTTAGCCATTTTTCACTTGCCTTTAGCCCATCAATCGCCACAATCACATCGTTGGCAGAAATGCCTGCTTCGCTCGCTTGGCTGTTTCGCACTACCCGCTGTACTTTCAAGCCGGTCGGCTCGCTGACGTATTTTAGTCCCCAAATCAGGTCATCGTCTTTTTGCTCAATGGTTACGCCATTTTTTTGCAATAAGTCTAAAATTGGCAGTTCGACTGTGCCATCAATATATTTTTCTCGAAAGTCTTGCCAAACGTCTTTGGGTAAAAACTCGCCCATCATGTCGTCAAGATTTTCGTCAGTCATGCCAAAGCGTTTATTATTTTCAAATTTGGCTTTCTCATAAAAGGCTTTTATCACGTCAAAAATGCGGTTGCCATGTTGGATTAAAGTCAAATCCAAACCCAACGCCACCAATGCCCCTTTATTGTAGTAGCTGATACCCGCATTGGCAGAATTTTCATCAGGGCGATACAGCTTTATCCACGCGTCAAAACTCGATTCGGCAACACTTTGCAATGCCCGCCCGTGGGTTTGGTGGTAGCGATTGATCTGTTCAGCGAGTAATTTAAGATAGCTTGCTTGACTGATCACGCCACTTTTTTGTAGCATAAAATCATCCACATAGCTGGTAAAGCCTTCAAATACCCAAAGTAAGGTGGTATAGCTTTCTTGGCTAAAGTCGGGTTTTAAAAATACCTCGGGGCGTACCGTTTTTACCCACCACGCATGAAAGTACTCGTGACTACACAGTCCCAAAAAGCGGCGATAACTCTCGCTCGGTTCATCCTGTTCAAAAAACGTGGGCAAATCTTCTCGTGGTGTAATCAGACTGGTGCTAGCTAGATGTTCAAGACCGCCATAGTCCTTTTCAGTTGCCATAGTCATAAATAGATAATCATTAAACGGCGTATCGCCCAGCCAATCAACGTAGCTTTGACAGATTTTGGCAAGGTCGGTTTCTAGGCGTTCAAGGTCGCTTTGATGCACGCCTGAAATGACAAACCGGTGCGCAATGGCATTGCCATTTTTATCAATAATGTCAAACCGAAATTCGTCTTGCTCAGCGATTTCAAACGGGCTATCGGTCAGCTGTTCGTAATTGTCGGCAGTAAGTTGGTAGATACTTTGTTTTAGCCCTTGGTGAAATTTATCGGGTAACGCGGTGGCTAAACTGACTTCCACGCCATTGACGTTATGAAAGCTTTGTGGGCAAATCAGCTCAGCTAAAATCGGCTGATGTTCTTGCCCTTGTACCGCTAGCGCCAGCGACGTAAAGTTGCCATACAGCCGTGTTTCATCGATATACGCCCCACGTACTGATAAATCATAAGCGTACACCTCATAATTGACGGTAATTGACGTACCTTGGTTGGCGTGGATTTGCCAATGGTTTTTGTCAATCTTTTTTAGCCGTTGCGTTTTCTTAGAATCACGGTCATTGACCGTTGCCGACACGGCGGTAATATGCCGGCTGAACTCTCGGATTAAGTAGCTACCTGCTATCCAGGTAGGTAGCCAGATGACAGGATTCTCGCTATCAGCGGTAAAGGTGAGCGTGACATCGACAAGGTGTTGTTGATATCGGGTAAAGTCGAACTGGTAATGCATCATGATGTTTTCTCGTTTTAGATATCGTCTTCTAAACTATATTGATGGTTATATTTTAACTGATTATGCCAACTTTGATAATCGGGCATGACCCGTTCGACATGCCCCCAAAATCTCGCCGAATGATTGGCTTCATGCAAATGACATAACTCATGTACCATCACATACGCTGTACAACGTGGCTCAAACTGGGCGAGCCAAATCGACAATCGAATGGTACGGGCGTTGGTGCTACAACTGCCCCAGCGCGTTTTCATGGTGTAAGGGGTGATTTTGCTAGCGGATTTGCCGACTTTGTCTTGCCAGAACTGCTGATGGCTCACAATATAACGACTCAGCCAAAATTTATAAATACTCACGAGCGAGCGAGCAATATCGGTGCCGCTAAAATCCGTTGCGTGAAAATAGCGTTCAAATAATGCTTGTACGCTGATTTTTTGCCCTTCAAAATAAACTTCGCTATCTAAAGTTAAGCCCTCTAAATCCTTGATATCATTAAAATAAATTGATTTTTTAGGTGAACTTTCTTGGCGTTTAGCTTGTTTTTGTTGGCAATCGATAGCCCACGTTAGCCGGTCTTGGAGTGATTGGACTAGGGATTTGGTTGGTAAATGCGCAGGGTAAGACACCAGCATCAACGTGGTAAATAGCGGTTCCTCTTTTTGATTAAGAAACTTTAGGCGAAAGTTGATGTTTTTAACGTTTTTCGGGTGTAGCTCAATCTTAAACCCAAGTGTTAGATAGTGCGCTAAAATGTTATTTAAGGGGTCATTATCATTATTGTTAAGCAAGTTATTTCCCAATCGATCTGATTAAACTGTCGTAATAAATGTTCATGACTATCTAATCGTATTTCTCACAAATTGTCAAAATCAATTTATTCAAAAACTTAGACGTCATAATCACGAATTTTACTTAATGCATTTACTTTTTCTGTTAAACTTCTCAACAGGTTATTAAGCCATTGGTGAAAGTGATGTTAGGCGGCTAGCCTAGCGCGACTACAGATTATTGATAAGGATATTTTATGAGCACAAAATTGATGTCCACGCAGATTGAAGACAATAAAGCGAGTTTTCCCCATATTTTTGAGCCGCTCGATTTAGGTTTTACCACGCTTAAAAATCGTATCGTGATGGGCTCGATGCACACAGGGCTAGAAGACCGATTTTTTAATTATGGTAAGCTTGCGGCGTATTTTGCAGAACGTGCCAAAGGTGGTGTGGCGATGATGATTACGGGCGGTATTGCTCCTAATCGTGAAGGCTGGCTGACACCGATGGGCGGGACACTGAATCATAAAGCCGATGTCTTTAATCATCGCCGGTTGACCCAAGCTGCTCATAAATATGGTAGCAAGCTTGTCATGCAGATCTTGCACAGTGGACGTTATGGTTACCATCCATTTGTGGTTTCGGCAAGTAACATTAAGTCGCCAATCTCCCCATTTAAACCCCGGCAAATGAGCATTAAAAATATCCAATCGACGATCGCAGATTATGCCCATTGTGCCCGTCTTGCCAAAATGGCAGGCTATGATGGGGTAGAAATCATGGGCTCAGAGGGCTATTTGCTCAATCAATTTTTGAGCCGCCATGTCAATCAGCGTGAGGATGAGTATGGCGGTAGCCTTGAGAATCGTATGCGGTTTCCTTTAGCTGTGGTCAAAGCGGTGCGTGAGGCAGTGGGACAAGATTTTATCATTACCTTTCGGCTGTCGATGATAGATTTGGTGCCTGATGGCAATACCATGACGGAAGTGATTGAGATAGCTCAAGCGTTAGAGCAAGCGGGCGTGACCATTATCAATACTGGTATCGGCTGGCATGAAGCCCGAGTACCAACGATTGTGACTTCGGTGCCTCGTGCGGCTTTTGCTGAGGTGGTCGCCGAGGTCAAAAAGCACGTTAACATTCCTGTGATGGTGGCAAACCGTATCAATATGCCCGAAACCGCCGAAAGTCTACTTGCCAGCGGGGCGGCGGATTTGGTGCAGATGGCTCGTCCGTTTTTGGCTGACCCACACTGGGTCAATAAAACCGAGCAAGGGCAAGTCAATCTGATTAACACCTGTATTGCCTGCAACCAAGCCTGCCTTGATCATACCTTCGAGCATAAACGCTCAACTTGCTTGGTCAATCCACAAGCGTGCTATGAAACCGAATTGGTGTATAAACCCGCCAAAACTATCAAAAAAATAGCCGTGGTGGGCGCAGGGATGGCAGGCTTATCCGCTGCCACCGTTGCTGCACAGCGCGGTCATCAAGTAACACTGTTTGAAGCCCAAAACAAAATTGGTGGACAGTTTAATTATGCCAAAGTCATTCCGGGTAAAGAGGAGTTTTATCAAACGATCCGCTATTTTGATAATTTGGTAAAACAGCTTAATATTGACCTCAAACTCAATCATAAGGTCGAAAAAAATGAACTTGAAGCCGGTAAATTTGATGATGTGATTATCGCCACAGGCGTTATCCCACGGACGCTTAAAATTGAGGGAGCAGAATTACCCCAAGTGATCAGCTATGCTGAATTATTATCGGGTAAAAAGACGGCAGGCAAAAAAGTGGCGGTCATTGGCGCAGGCGGGATAGGATTTGATGTTAGCGAATACTTGACATCCACGCATGTTGTTCCTTTTGATAAATTTGACCAAGATGACAGCGGCAACTTCATACCACAACCGCATCCCCAAAGCGTTGAATCATGGAAACAAGAGTGGGGCGTGGACACCACAAGCGATTATGATAGTAAAGGCGGTCTGGTGAAGCCTAAGCCAATCATTCCCACCCGAGAAGTGTATCTGATGCAACGCAAACAAGGACGATTGGGTGCAGGACTTAACAAAACCTCTGGCTGGGTACATCGGGCGCATATCAACAAGCACGGCGTTAAACAAATGGGTGGCGTCAGTTATGAGAAAATCACCAACGAAGGCATTTGGGTGACCACGCCCGAAGGACAAAGCCAGCTACTGCGAGTCGATAGTGTGGTGGTGTGTGCAGGACAAGAATCAGTCAATGACTTGATGCCACAAGTGGGTGATAGCTTATCGGCACAATATCATGTGATTGGTGGGGCAAAATTGGCAGGTGAGCTAGATGCCAAACGCGCCATCCGAGAAGGGGCAGAATTGGCGGCATCTTTATAGACACAGCGTTTTAAGCCAATTTAGACCAAAAAAACTGACACTCATTTGAGGGTCAGTTTTTTTAAATAACCATTTATTCAAATTGCAAATTATTCTTCAACCGCTGCAACTTTAAATAATTGACGACCACGGTAAAAACCATCTTTGGTAGCGTGATGACGAATGTGTTTTTCGCCCGTGGTTTTATCAACCGCAACCGCGTTGATAACAATATGGTCGTGAGAACGACGCATGTCTCGGCGTGAACGGCTTTTACGATTTTGTTGAACAGCCATGATAAGCTCCTGTGTAAACTAAAAATCTGTGACAGTAAATATCCGAGCGTCAATCCACATCCACAAGACAATGTGAATGAGTGGCAAGGACAGTGCCTATTAGCGCATACAAATAACTTAGCCAATAAGCAGGCAAATTTATAAACGCCACATTATACGCTAAATTATTGCCGTTGCAAAGTGCGATTTTAGTTTATTTGGGCATGGGCTTAAGATTTTAGTTGCACTTTAAGGTCAGCAAGCATCGCAAACGGATTGGCTTTTTCCTCGCTATCGGCAGGCAACTCACCAATTTGAGTGATTGCCATTTCACAGTCATCATGCTTTGGCGATAGCGGCAGCTCGACCAACAATTCATCTTCTATCATGGGTAACAGCCACAGCTTGTTGCCATCGGTAATTTCTTCAAGCAAGATGGTATCAGTGTCTTCGTCAAGCAATGCCACATGGCTTTGATTTTCTAGCAAGGCAAGCTCGCTATCAATCGCTAGCTCCACTGCTACAGGTTCTAGACAGCGTTGGCAAGTCTGCCAAATCACGCCATCGGTTTGCAAATGCCAAAACAAAATCTCACCTCGTTTTTCGATGGTTAAGCGTACCCCAAGCGCCTCATCATTGCGATGACTGCTATCTCGTAACGCCCACAGTCTAGGAAATTGTTCAAGCGGGATTTTGCCCGCCCATTCATAATGGGTGTCATTGTTATGTTCCCATTTGTCAAGGTCAATAAACTTGATCAAAGGCACGCTAGAAGTGGCAGACGGTTGGGATTGTGGTAAGTTTGGCATGGCACACTCCTAAGATTGGTAAAATTGGCGATAAAAAGGTTAAATAAAAATAAGCACTCAAACAAGGATTCGGTAAAATCGCATTTTAATTATATAATGGCAAGTTTAGCAAATTTCCATCATTAATCTTGTAGGATTTAGTGTAATAGCATGAAACACCATTCAACCTGGACGGTTTTTGAGTTTACGACACCGCCGTTTATCAGTTATTTAACCTGTGTGCGTAGTTGTATGGCTACAAATAACAGCGTAATGATGCGTAAGCGATATATAGGTGAGACGGCCAACTTTAGCAGTGTGCGATGGCAATATAATGAAAAGCTGCAAGTAGAGTGGTTGATACAGCAATTTAATCGCTGGTTTGCTCACCATGACACGATATTGGTCAAAGGCGAGCATGAGCCTGAATATTTTGCCAAAACCGCCACCGAGCCTGCCAAGATTGTATTTGCGCACGGTTTTTTTGCCAGTAGCTTGCATGAAATTAGCCATTGGTGCGTGGCAGGCAAGAGGCGCCGACAGCTGCATGATTTTGGCTATTGGTATGCCCCCGATGGTCGCAGTGAGCAACAACAACAAGCTTTTGAACAAGTTGAAATTAAACCGCAAGCAATTGAATGCTTATTAACGCTAATGTGTGGAAAACGCTTTCGGGTGTCACAAGATAATTTGTTTGCTGATTTTGACACCTCAAAAAGTAGCTTTGCCAACGATGTAGAGCGCCAAGCCTTGCACTTTTGGCAAACAGGCGAAAAATTGCCCAGCGATGCCAAATTACTGCTGAAACACTTACAGATATTACGCTCTTTACCGCTAAGCGCTGCTGAAATCGCCAAAAATTTTTATCAAAGTAGGCTATGAATGGGTTAAGCGCACCCACCTACTCACGGCTGCTAACAATAGCGTTCTGCTAAACATTGGGTCAAAAAAATGGGCAAATCATTTTCGCCCATTGATGAACAAACCGCTTAAAATTAATCCGCTTTAAAGGTCTCATGACAACCTTTACAACTTGCCCCTACATTTGCAAATTGGGTTTTGACCGCATCTGCACTGGTGGCAGTGGCAGCGGCGGTATTAAGTGCCGTGGCTGCGGTTTTAAAGGCGGTGATTTTTTGCTGAAAGCCTGCATTGTCTGTCCAAATGTTGGCTTTGGCATCGCCGCCTTTGGCATCAGCAGTAAAGTGTGCCCAAGGGTCTTGGTTAAGCTTGGCAGCCGCTTCTTTAAAGGTGGCAGCGTTAAAAGTAGCAGGATCTTTGACCATACCGCCCATGGTTTGATTGGCTTTTTTCCAGGACTTCATGATCTGTTCACGCGCTTCTTTATGTTGCGCTGGGGTCATGTTTGTGGTTGCCATGGCGGTGGCTGTATTGGCTGAGTCCGTAGTCGCTGTTGCCAAGTTAGTGGCGGAAGCTGGCGCAACCGTGGTGGTTTGAGCGCTAGGGGCAGAGGCGGGGTTATCGGCTTTTTTCTCGGGTTTATGACAACCGACCAATGCCAGCGCAACGATTAGCGGGGTAAAGCGTTTGAATGGGGTCATTTTTCCTGCCTTTTAATAATATCCTTTGGTGGGTGTGAATAAGTTTTAAAGTCTAGCAAAAACTATTTTACCAAGTTGTATGTTTTGGTAAAAATTAATCGCGACTTTGCATGGTGATTGACTTGCCTTGGGTTTTAATGGTTTTGCCTTGTAGGACGGCGTGGGCAATTTCTAGGTGTTTTGGGTCGCTAAAGCCATGAATGTGATACAACGCCTTGCCTTGTGCATCACGAATAGCCATTGTATGTCCCTCAATATGCACGCTGTTTTGTGGGGTAAGTTGGTATTGCGTGGTTTTGCCAAGTTGATAATGAGTAAATCCCTTGGTGGTCAAGCGTAGTTCGCCGCCGCTTAAGGTTTTGGTTGTGTTTTTATGTTGCAAAAAATACCAAACGCCCATGCCTGCCACTATCACCACAACCAACAATGCCATGATACCTGCCGAAATAACACCGAGCATTTTGAGCCCACCGATCACCGCCATGAACACCGCATAAAGGAGCACTTGGGTTAAGAGAGGGTTGGCGGTTGGGGCAGGATTGAGGGAGACGTTGATTCCATCATCGGTGACTTTTAGCATAAGAGATTACCTTAATAAAAAAGGGTGCTTGATAGAAAAAGGGCGTATGCAACACGCCCTTTTTATCAACTATCAAGTAAATTAAAGACAATACTTACCACCCCAAGGCCGCTTGCTGTGCGGTGATGAGAGCTTTGATTCCTGCCTCAGCCACTGCTAACATGTCATCGGCTTGGGCACGGGTAAAGGGCTTTTCTTCGGCAGTGCCTTGAATTTCGATAAATTCGCCTTTTTGGGTCATTACCACGTTAAGGTCAGTATCACAGCTTGAGTCTTCAGCGTAGTTTAAATCCAGTAAAACTTCCCCGTTTTTGATGCCCACGGATACCGCTGCCACAAGTCCAACCAGTGGGTCCGCTTTGAGTTTTTTGGTCTGCTGCAGTTTTTCAAGTGCATCGACCAATGCAATGGCTGCGCCAGTGATACTAGCCGTACGCGTACCGCCATCGGCTTGTAGAACATCGCAGTCAATATGAATGGTGTTTTCGCCCAATTTTTCGAGGTCAACCATGGCTCGCAGGCTACGACCAATGAGACGTTGAATCTCTTGGGTGCGTCCAGATTGTTTGCCTTTCGCTGCTTCACGTTGGGTACGTTCATGGGTGGCACGCGGTAGCATACCGTATTCTGCTGTGACCCAGCCTTTGCCTGTGCCTTTAAGCCAACGGGGGACTTGGGTCTCAACACTGGCGGTACACAGCACCTTGGTATCGCCATAGCTGACCAGTACCGAGCCTTCGGCATGTTTGGTGTAGTGGCGCACAAAGCTAATAGGACGCAATTGGGAGTTTTCACGGTTGTCGATACGCATAGGGGTCTCGGTCTAGCAATAAAATTATCGAAGGGGAAAATGCGAGTTTATGCTACCTTGTGGCATGGATTTTGGCAAGCCTTTTAGCAATCTTGTGATGTCAGTTTTGTTAAAGTGACGCTAAATGCTTATTCTAAGCCTTCTTGTTTACGTAGCTCACGGCGAAGGGTTTTGCCCATTGCTGATTTTGGGATGGATGCAACAAAGCTAACATGGCGGGGGCGTTTGTAACCTGTTAGGTTTTTTTTGCCAAAATCAATCACCATCGCCTCAGTCAAGTCAGGGTTATGGGTGACAACAAAAATTTTGGGTTCTTCACCGCGTGTCGGGCTTGGCACGCCAATCACCGCACATTCTAGGATATCGGGATGTTCTAGCATAACGGTTTCGATTTCTGACGGGTACACATTAAAGCCTGATACCACCAACATGTCTTTTTTGCGATCAACGATTTTGATAAAACCGCGTTCATCCATGATGCCAATATCACCAGAGCGCAAATAGCCATGAGCGGTAAAGGTTGCCAGCGTTTCTTGTGGCAAATTGTGATAGCCTTGGATGACCTGTGGCCCTTTAATCACAATCTCGCCTCGCTCGCCAATCGGTACAGGGCGGTCATCTTCATCAAGTAACATAATGTCGGTTGCAGGGGCAGGAATACCCACTTTGTGATTAAATTCAGCAATAGTGAGTGGGTTAAAAGCGGCCACAGGCGAGGTCTCTGATAGCCCATAACCCTCAATGATCGGCATGCCGGTAACCGCATGCCAACGTTTAGCAATACTGCCCGAAATAGCCATACCACCGCCAATCACTGCTTTTAATCCCGAAAAATCCAGTTGACGAAAGGCTGGATTTTTTAATAGCCCGTTAAATAACGGATTGACGCCCAAGATAAAGCTTGGTGGATAACGGCGGATTTGCCCAACCAAGTTGGCAATATCGCTGGGATTATCGATTAATAGACCTGTAAAGCCTTTAAATAACACCAATAAGCAACTGATGGTAAAAGAAAACACATGATACAAGGGCAAGGCGGATAAGATAATGTCACCTTGCATCTCTTCGTCATAGGCACTCACGATTAACGCATCAATTTGTAATAAATTTGCCAATAAATTACCATGCGTGAGCAGCGCCCCTTTTGCTACGCCAGTGGTACCCCCTGTATACTGTACGATTGCCACATCGTGTTGGGATAACTGTGGGCGTTGATACGGCTTAGTACAAGGCGATAATAGCTCACTAAATAGCCACCATTGCATTGCTGAGGCAACGTTGGCTGCCTGAGTGGTTGATGCAAGTTGATTGATCGAAGTTTGTTTGATAAATGCTCGACCAAAAATCTGGGAAAGCACCCAACGTTTGGTAAGCGATTTTGGGCGTAGCGAATAAGGTAGAATGGTGGAGGCGTGTTTGACCACATCTTGATAACGGCAGACGATAAGATGGGGGATTTGGTCTAATACTGGCTTACTTAAACGCTTAAAAGTTGGAGCAAATTTGTCCAATATCACTAACGCACGCACTGAGCAATCACCTAACTGATGCTCAAGCTCACGGGTGGTGTAGTGTGGATTAAAACTCACAAGTTTTAGACCCGCTCGCACTGCCGCTACCGCCACAATCGGATAATGCAGCCAATTTGGTAGTACCACGCCAATGGCATCGCCTTGCTGTAGTCCTATCGCTTGCAGATGCGCAGCAAAGTGGCGGCTATACTGTTCTAATTGGCTGTAACTTAAATGATAATCGTGAAAAATATAGGCAGTTTGTTTACCAAAGGTGCTAAAACTTTCCTCAAAAATATCGACCAAGGTAATATCTTTGGGGGGCAAGTGAATAGTTGGGGTAATATTATAGCGCTCATAGCTAATGAGCCACGGGCGGTCACTATCCATAGCAGGCAAGGAGGTATCTATACGGGGCTTATGTTCCACGAACTCATCTACGATAAAGAACCATCAATAATGAAAAAAAGGCGACTGATGGCCACCTTTTATTTTGACATGTTATATTGATAGGCGCAAGATAAGCCCTGTACCCATCTTTTTTAAATAGGGGTTTTGTTAAGACGACTTACTTTGCTCTTCCATTTTACGGATTTCTTTACGTAAGATTTTACCAACATTGGATTTTGGTAATTTATCGACAAATTTGACAAATTTCGGGCGTTTGTATCCGGTTAGCTCTTTTCGGGCATAATCAAGCAGTTCTTGTTCGGTCAAGCTGGCGTCTTTTTTAACCACATAAGCTTTTGGCACCTCACCGCTTTTATCACTAGGTACACCAATCACGCCAACTTCGAGCACCTTTGGATGTGCGGCTAAGACTTCTTCCACTTCATTGGGATAGACATTAAAGCCCGACACCAAAATCATGTCTTTTTTGCGGTCAACGATTTTAAAATAGCCATTTTCATCGATAACAGCGATATCACCGGTTTTAAAATATCCATCAGGGGTCATAACTTCGTTGGTAGCATCGGGGCGTTGCCAATAACCTTTCATGACTTGTGGACCTTTGATGGCAATTTCACCCCGTTCGCCCATTGCCACTTCATTGCCATTATCATCGAGTAGTTTGAGGTCAGTATGGGACATCGGTATACCGATTTTACCGCTATACTGTTCTTGGGTAATCGGATTGAGCGTTGCCACGGGGGAGGTTTCTGATAAACCATATCCCTCTAAAATCGAAGTACCTGTGATGCGTTTCCATTCTTCGGCTGTCGATGGCAGTACCGACATGCCCCCACCCAAAGACAGCTTTAAGTTGCTATGGTCTAACGCACGAAAACCTGCATGATGAGCCAAACCATTAAATAAGGTATTGACCGCTGGGAAAAAGACTGGTTTATATTTACCAATTTCTTTGACAAAGCTGTCGGCATCCCGAGGATTCGGGATTAAGACGCCGGTCATGCCCAGATACATGCCCAACAAGGCACAAGCAGTAAACGAGAAAATATGGTACAGGGGTAGGGCAATAACCACATATTCATTTGTTAAATCATTGGGAAAGACGGGTCGAGCAAACTCAAGGCATTGAAATAAATTACTGACTAAATTGGTATGGGTGAGCATTGCCCCTTTTGCCACGCCGGTTGTGCCACCTGTGTACTGTAATACCGCCACATCATCGCCTGTCATATCTGTTGGGCGGCGGTATTGACTGGCAGAGGTATGTTTTATAATCTGTTTAAAGGTGGTGTGTCCTTCAATATGCCAAGCAGGAATCATTTTTTTGACATATTTAACCACATTATCCACGATAAAGCCTTTGACGGTGCCTAATAAGTCACCCATTGAGCAGACAATGACATGCTTAACCAACGGTTTGCCAATATCTTGATAAGTTTTGGCAAAATTTTCGATGATAAATAACGCTTTTGCTTGTGAGTCAGCGAGTTGGTGTTCAAGCTCGTGCGTGGTATAAAGGGGATTAACATTGACCAAGGTAAGTCCCGCTCGCACAATCCCAATCATACATACAGGGTATTGCAGTATGTTTGGCATCATAACCGCGACGCTATCGCCTTTTTTGAGCCCTAAACCTTGCAAATAAGCAGCGACTTGACGGCTATAAATATCCAACTCACGAAATGTCATACGGCTGCCCATACACACATAGGCATCCTCCTTACTAAATCGTTCAAAGTTGCGTTCAAATATATCCATCAAAGTTTGGTTGTGTGGCAAATCAACATTATAATCCATGCCATATTTTTGATAGGTTTTTAGCCACGGCATTTCGTGTTGGCTGGCAAGTTTTGGTTGTGCAGGGCGGTCTGCACCGTTTGTCTCATTTTGTTCATCAACAATCGCTGTCATCTTACGGTTCCTTAAATTATAAAAAGATCTGGCTATCGCTATTTATTTTTCGCAAAAATCCTAAAAAGCGGTAACGCAAATCTTAATGACATGTTATAAAAATTATAAAATGGTTATTACCATACTAAAAATCAGTCAATGTCACAAGAACATTTTAACAACGCCTAGTACGCATAAATGAATTGTTTGGTTGTTCAATTTTTACGACATCCAGTGTCGCAAAAAATCATTCAAGTGGTATTTTCGCTTGTTTTTCTATCGATAAGCTTTATCATTAGTCCATCCAAATTTTCCCTATCTATTTTAAAAAGAATCTAACCATGTCTGATACCCTACTGTTAAAAAACGACCTCAACAATCCCACCCGCTCAGTGGCTGAATTTACCGAAAACGCCTACCTAAACTACGCCATGTACGTCATCATGGATAGAGCACTGCCACACGTTGCTGATGGGCTAAAACCGGTGCAACGCCGTATCGTGTATGCGATGAGTGAGCTTGGGCTAAAAAATACCGCCAAACCCAAAAAATCCGCGCGTACCATCGGTGACGTCATTGGTAAATATCACCCACATGGCGACTCTGCTTGCTACGAAGCGATGGTGCTGATGAGTCAACCGTTTAGCTACCGCTATCCACTCATTAGCGGGCAAGGCAACTTTGGCTCACCCGATGACCCCAAATCCTTTGCGGCGATGCGTTACACCGAAGCCAAACTCTCTGCCTATGCCAATACCTTGCTTAATGAGCTTGGGCAAGGCACGGTCGATTGGCAAGACAACTTCGACGGCACTATCCAAGAACCTGTCACCTTGCCTGCCCGTCTGCCCAATATTTTGCTTAACGGTACGACAGGCATTGCCGTGGGTATGGCGACCGATATCCCACCGCATAATCTCACAGAAGTGGTCAAAGGCTGTATCGCGCTGCTTAAAAAACCCGCCATGACCGAAAAAGAGCTGGCAAAATACATTCCTGCGCCTGACTTACCAACCAAAGCAGAAATTATTACCTCACCTGAGGATTTACTACAACTATATAAAACTGGTCGTGGTAGCTATAAAATGCGCGCCACCTATCATGTCGATGACAAAGAAAAAAATCTGGTCATCATCGACGCCCTACCTTATCAAGTATCGGGCAATAAAATTATTGAGCAAATCGCCAATCTGATTAATGCCAAAAAATTACCATGGGTCACCGATATCCATGATGAATCTGACCACCAAAACCCTTGCCGTATTGTGCTCGAACTGCGATCTAACCGTGTCGATATCGAACCGATGATGAGCCATTTGTTTGCCAGTACCGACCTTGAAAGCAACTATCGGGTTAACTTAAACATGATTGGTACCAATGGTAAGCCGCAAGTCAAATCGCTTCTCACCATTCTTACCGAATGGCTATCAGTGCGTCGTGATACCGTCACTCGCCGTCTACAATACCGCTTGGATAAAATTGAGCAACGCTTGCATATTTTGGCCGGTTTACTGATTGCCTATCTTAATATTGATGAAGTAATCCGCATCATCCGCGAGGAAGACGACCCCAAAACCGAATTGATGACGCGCTATGCGTTGACCGAAACCCAAGCCAATGCCATTTTAGATATTCGCTTGCGACAATTGGCACGTCTTGAAGAAATTGAACTTAAACGCGAACAAGACGAATTGGCAGCGGAAAAAGCTAAAATTGAAGATTACCTCAACAATCCCAACAGCTTAACCGGTTTAATGATTGAAGAGTTAACTGCCGATATGAAAGAACATGGCGACAAGCGCCAATCGCCGATTGTGGAACGTACAGAAGCTACCGCGCTCAAAGACACTGACCTTGCCCCAAGCGAGCCAGTTACCGTCATCGTGTCAAAATCAGGCTGGATTCGTTCGGCAAAAGGGCACGATATCGATGCCATCAATATGAACTACCGCTCAGGTGATAGCTATCTTGCCCATGCGCAAGGCAAATCCAATGAAAAAGTGTATCTGATGGATAACACGGGTCGCAGCTATCGACTCGATGCACATAGCTTGCCGTCCGCTCGTGGACAAGGTGAACCGCTCACCAGCCTACTCAAACCCACAAGTGGGGCAAATTTTGTGAGTGTGCTCATGGGGCAAGACGATGCCAAGCTCATCATGGCAAGCTCGCAAGGCTATGGCTTTATCAATACGGTTGCTGACCTTGATACCAACCAAAAAGCGGGGAAGCAGGTGATTAATTTTGACGATAAAGCGGATCTGATTGCTCAACCGATTGGCGAGAGTGACACGCATATCGGTGTGGTGAGTTCAAGCGGTTATCTGTTGATTTATCCGCTTACCGAGTTGCCAGAGATGAAAAAAGGCAAAGGCAATAAGTTGATTGATTTAAAAGCGGATGAATCGGTGGTGGCGGTAGCGACTTTTGCTGAGGGCGATAGCCTAGAGGTAGTGAGTGGCAAACGCTCGGTCACGCTAAAGCCCAGCGATATTGCTAACTTTATGGGCAATCGGGGCAGACGGGGCGGGATATTGCCGAAAGGATTTCAAAAAGTCGATAAGTTGAAGAAAATAAGTTAATATCAAACATCTAATTAATTAAATTTGGAGTTATTATGTCCGAATGGCAGCACAAAAACTTTGCGTTTATGCCCCCAGAGCAACTTGAACAAGAAGTTCAAAAAATTCGTAATCAATATAATAATGTGCTTGTAAGTATTGATTTTTCTGAGCAAGCGTATGATAAATACGAAGATTTAGGTGTTGAATTTACTGATAATGCGATTACTTCTTTTGGTATTACCTTTAAATTTAACGGTATCAATAGTGGCTATGCCGATGATTTAACTGATGATAGTATTAATATTCTTTACCTAGTTAAAGATGAATAATTAAATAGTTGTTAAAAAGCCATAAGTATTTTATCAATGGCTTTTTTGCTGACAGCTGTTATTCTAACGAGATTCTAACTCCGACTCTGACAAGTTATCCAAAATCTCAATTATTTTATGCCAGTTTTTATAAACTTTTTGTTTCTCTTCTTCGGTTATCTTACCATTTCGCCAGTCTCCCTTCTGTTGTCTTAATTCAAAAAATTTGGTTTTATAGACTTCATAGCGGGGGTCATGCGTTAATTTTAGCAGTATAATAACGTGATAATCTTCTCCACCAAGACCATGCCTAAAGAAACTCTCAAGACGACTTTCTTCGGTTTCCCCTCGGCTTCTTGCAAGTTCATTGACTGTTAAAATGTGGTTTTTTACTTTGTGGTAGGTGTCGATATTCAAAACCAACTGAATGGCTTCAGCAGTTTCATGTGTTAATAGTTGTTCCAATTTAAGTTTGGATTTGGTTTTAGATATCCCACCACGCCGACTAAAAGTTTGATTTTTGATTAGTCTTTTCTCTATATCCAGCTGTGATAATATCGCCTCAATTTTCAGGATATGGTATTTTAAAGAACAAAATATTTTATAATCACCATATCGGTCTTTATCGGTATCCAATTCAAGCGTAATATAACTCATAGGTGTATTTTTGATATAGACATTCTTTGTTATATGAGTTAGCTTTTCATAGTCTGGATGGGTTGCTTCAATCGGTGTAAAACCAAAATCATGAGCGAGTTTATCAAATTTTGGTTTGAACATTTTTTGCACTTTGGCTTTATTACTAGGCAATTCATCACTGTCTTGAGTTTGGTCTTTTTCACTCAATACAAACGCTTCAAGTTGGGACGCAATGTGTTTTGGTTTGGTTTTGCCATTGGGATAAAACACCACAGCCTCAAAAGCACTGCTGTGCATCATCATCAAGCCCAATTGTTCACACGCTTTTTGAAAAATAAACACCGTTTCAGAGACTTGTTGAAAATCAAAGTCTTCTGTATCAAAGCGAATATAACAATTATTATGATGTTCTTGATAACGACTAACATCCGAGACGATATTTCTGAAATTACCCGCTGTATATTCATCAAGATTCTGCTGATATTGCTCTAAAAGCTGTAAACAAAGCGTTGCAAATTGGTCGAATTTTGGATTTTTGGGTAAAGCGTAGTTGTCTTCGTGATAAGGCGTATTTACTACATCAAATTCGCCTATTTTGATAAAGCCATCGAATAGCAAGGCACCCTAACAACCAATTTATAAAAAAATAATAGCAAAAAAATTCTTTATAGTGTACGATTGTACACTATAAATTCATAAAAATGATAAATCCTATTTTGCATTTAAAAAAAGCATTTGTTAAAGTAGCCATAATTTTAAAATAGATACCTTAACAAGCTTCATTTTTAACCATTCACAGGAAAACAACCGTGACAGACAACTTGACCCCCGCCATGCGGTATGCCGTGATTTTTCCAGGTCAAGGCTCGCAAAGTATCGGGATGCTCACCGACTGGGCACAGACTTATCCACAAGTTATGCAGACCTTCGAGCGGGCGAGTGCCGCTTTAGGGTTTGATTTATGGGCGATTTGCCAAGGTACACATCCTGAGTTTAACTTGGATAATACCGCTTACACCCAACCTGCGTTGCTGACAGCGAGCATGGCGATTTGGCAAGTGCTGACAGATGAATTAGCGATTGCCCCTGCGTATTTGGCGGGACATTCGTTGGGTGAATATAGTGCCCTGTGTGCCGCAGGCGTGTTGACCCTCGAAGATGCAGTGCGTTTGGTGCACCATCGTGGGCAATATATGAGTGAAGCCGTGCAAGGTGTATCAACCAAAATGGCGGCCTTGCTAGGGCTAGACGATGAACAAGTCAGTATTTTGTGTGAGCAAATCCGAGAACAAAACAGTGATGCTATCGTTAGTCCCGCCAATTTTAATGCCGTCGGGCAAGTGGTGATAGCGGGTAATAGCGTGGGCGTTGATCGCGTTATTGAGCAAGTGGCAGTATTGGGCAAAAAGGCTGTCCCACTCAATGTCAGCGTGCCGTCTCATTGTCAGTTGATGCAGCCTGCCAGCGAAAAATTGGCACAACAGCTTGCTAAAGTCAGCTTTACCGCCCCAAAAATTCCCGTGATTCAAAATCGCCATGCCCAAGTTGAAGCCGATATCAAACACATCAAACAAGCATTAATCGAGCAATTAAGCATGCCTGTGCTGTGGTCAAAAACCGAAGAAAAACTGGCTGCCAAGCATATCACCTTACAAATCGAATGTGGCAGCGGCAACGTATTAACCAACCTTGCCAAGCGTCAATCGCAAAAAATTACCACACTTGCCACCGATAAAGTCAGCAAACTTGCAGATATTAAGCAAGCATTACCTACAACCGTATAACGATAAATTGTTAAGGATACACCATGAGCCGACATATTGCCTTAGTCACAGGGGCGAGCCGAGGAATTGGCAAAGCCATCGCCAAACGCTTGGCACAAGCGGGATTTTTTGTCATTGGTACTGCCACCACCGAGCAAGGCGCGCAACGTATTGACGACTATTTGCATGAATTTGGCGGCATTGGTCGAGTGCTGAAGGTGCAAGACAACGAACAAATTAACAATTTGTTTGAAGAAATCGAAAGCGTGTATGGCACCTTGCAAGTGTTGGTCAACAACGCAGGCATTACCCAAGATGGGTTGTTGCTGCGAATGGATGACAGCGCTTGGCAAAGCGTGATAGATGTCAATTTAACCGCCGTGTATCGCATGAGCAAACGTGCCATCAAAGGCATGATGAAAGCCCGCAATGGTCGTATTATCAACATCACCTCGGTGGTCGCTAGCATGGGAAACGCGGGACAAACCAACTATGCTGCCACCAAAGCAGGCATCGAGGGCTTTACCCGCTCCTTAGCTCGCGAGATTGGCTCACGCCAAGTAACAGTCAACTGCGTCGCCCCAGGCTTGATAGAAACCGATATGACCGAAGAGTTAGACGAGCGACTGGTCAACTCGATGCTTGATGCAGTGCCACTTGGACGGCTTGGACAACCCGAAGACGTGGCTGCGGCGGTGAATTTTTTGGCAAGTGATGATGCCAATTATATTACCGGTACGGTGCTTGCGGTCAATGGCGGCATGTATATGTAATAACTTAGCGCAATAAGCTAAGGGGTAATTTACCTATAGATTTGGATGGAAACAATAGCTAAATCAACCAAATTTGTCACACATTTTAAATAATGATAATATTTAGTTTTTAAATACTTACTTTGTACCAAAACATGGTAGGATAAACTGTTGGTAATATTATCAATTATCAAAATTTTAATATAATCGTTAAGGAGCTATATATGAGTGAAGTTGAACAAAAAGTAAAAGCCGCTGTGGCAGAACAACTTGGCATCAATGCCGAGGATATCAAAACGGATGCCTCGTTTATGGATGATTTAGGGGCAGATTCATTGGATTTGGTTGAGCTAGTGATGTCGTTTGAAAATGAGTTTGGGATTACCATTCCAGATGAAGATTCCGCCCAGCTTACCACGGTGCAAAGTGCCATTAACTATGTACAATCAAAAATTGGTAACTGATTGTCCATAACCAGTAATTCGTAGTTTTTAAAACCCTTAGTTTAATCAACTGAGGGTTTTTTTTATGCTAAAAATACCCAATTTATGTTCAAATTAACAAAAAAAATGTGATATTCTAGCAAAGTATATTAATAAAAGTTTACTTTTTAGCAAAATTATTTATGAAATTGAGATTGGAGAATATCATGGTCGATATCAATAAAAACTCGCCACCGCCATTACAATCACAAAACCCTTACCAAGCCCCAACTAGCGCTATGCAGATGGCGGTATCTTATGATAATGAACTGATTGACCCGCAGCGCCTGTCAATTGGCGCGGGTTGGAGTTGGATTAGTGATGCGTGGCAAATTTTTAAAGCAGCCATAGGGACGTGGCTACTTTCGGTACTTATCATGTTGGTGGTTGGTATAATTGTGGCTATCATACCTGTGCTACAGCTATTGTCTGGGGCATTAAATGTGTTTTTTATGGCGGGCGTGGCGTATATGGCACATAAAATTGTCAATGATGAGCCAATTAGTGTCGGGGATTTGTTGATTGGCTTGCAAAAAAATACCTTACAATTATTTTTGGTATTTGTATTTGGTGCTGTAGCGATGATTGTTATTATTGGATTATTAATCATCTTAGGTTTGGTTTTTGGGTTAGGTTTTAGTAGCTTTCTTAGTCAAAATACCTCGTTGATGATCATGTTGTTAATGGTGCTCATAGCACTTGCCTTGCTAATTCCTGTGTATATGGCAATGTGGTTTGCCCCTGTGTTGGTTATTTTACATGATAGACCGGCAACCGAGGCGATGAAATTAAGCTTTTTTGCCTGTTTACGCAATCTATTGCCCTTTTTATGGTATGGGATTGTGCTGGGCTTGTTTATGCTATTAGCTTTATTACCCTTAGGTTTAGGTGTGTTTATCACGTTGCCATTGATGATGATTTCTTGTTATACCGCTTATCGTCAAATCATGACGAGGATATAAATAGGTAGAGGCACAAAATTGAAAATCAGCTATTTTATCATCATTTGTTGAAATAAATATTTCGCTATTTAATTTTTCTGTCATTCAAGTTGCGTATAGTTAAACTTAAATTAAAAAAGGTAAATCAAGGCTACTACCATGACCGACCAACATTCATCTATAGACAAAGAAACGCCCATTCATAACCTGATTGCAGAGAATCAAACTTACAAGCCAAATCGCTTTAACCGCCGCCGTTTTTTACAAACGGCTAGTTTAACGGGGATTGCAGGTTTATCATCGGGGTTGGTGGGTTGTGGTAGTGATGATAATGACAATGAGGGTTTTTTCAAACCTGCCCAATCAAATATCGACTTTTTGCATGGCATTGCAAGTGGCGATCCATTGACTGATAAGGTCATACTCTGGACACGCGTGACGCCAAAAAATAACGCCAGTATCACTGCAGATGTTAGTTGGCAAATTGCCACGGATAAAGAATTTAGAAATATCATTAATCAAGGAAAAACAACAACATCTGCGGGTAAAGATTATACCGTAAAAGTCGATGCCACAGGATTGCAGCCCAATACGGTTTATTATTACCGCTTTATGGTTGATCAAACCGCAAGCCCCATCGGACGCACTAAAACCTTACCCACTGGCAATGTTAATCAAGTGAAGTTTGCGGTGTTTAGTTGTTCAAACTATCCGGCAGGTTATTTTCATGCGTATGCCGATGCGGCTAAACAAAATGACATTGACGTGGCATTACATCTTGGTGACTATATCTATGAATATGGTCGTACCACGGTTGATAGTACAGGCGCAACGGTAGCCGCTTATGCTTCAGCAAATGCCAAATCATTGAATCGTGAAGTTAACCCTACCAATGAACTTTTATCAATTAACGACTATCGTCAACGTTATGCGCAATACCGTACCGATCCAGAATTGCAGCAACTGCACGCTACAATGCCGATGATTGCGGTATGGGATGACCATGAAATCAGCAATGACGCGTATATGGATGGGGCAGAAAACCATCAAGCCAACGAAGGCGACTGGAATCAGCGTAAACTTTCTGCCATTACCGCTTATCATGAATGGATGCCCACTCGTACTAACGCGCCCAACCAAATTTATCGTAGTTTTGATTTTGGCAATTTATTAAGCTTACATATGCTTGATACTCGTATCGTTGGACGCAGTAAACAACTGGATTACCAACAGTTTTTAGTCCCAAATAGCAATGGACAACTCAATATCGATGAACAAAAATTCATCAATGCCATGATGGATACCAGTCGCCAATTGATGGGCTTACCACAACAAAATTGGCTTTATAATCAACTGCAACAATCAAAAGCCACATGGCAACTGCTAGGACAGCAAGTAATTATGGGACGCATGTCAATCCCTGCGCCTATTTTACTCAATTTCTTTGATGCAAAACTCGGTATTGATGTGGCGACTTATTTTGCCATCATGCAAAAAGCCCAACAAACCCCTACCGCATTAACGGACCAAGAAAAAGCTATATTGCAAGCACCGTCAGTTCCTTATAACCTTGATTCATGGGATGGTTATCCAGTTGCACGCGAAACAGTGTTGCAAATGAGCAAAAATCTTCAAAAGAATCTCGTGGTACTATCAGGCGACTCACATAATGCATGGGCAAATAATTTAACTTTGCAAACAGGTGAAAATGTGGGGGTAGAATTTGCAGGCACCTCGGTGACGTCACCTGGGTTTGAAGAATATTTGCCAAATGTTAACCCACAGCAGTTTGCCCAAGCCTTGCCGATGTTAGTAAAAGATAAAACCTTAAAATGGTGTAACACCTACCAGCGTGGTTACCTAGTGGTGACAGTAACGCCTGCAAAATGCCAAGCGGATTGGGTAATGGTAGATAATATTTTAAACCCGACATACAGTGCCTCCACCGTCAAAACGATGTACATGGAAGCAGGCAAACCTATACTACAAAGTTAAGCTACCCAATTTGGTTTAAACGTTGATAGATTTATTTTATAAACGTTAGATTTTTTTGCAGATGATAACCTACTTGCGCCTTCTCAAAATCTGCGGGTGTATCGATATCAAAGCCCAGATGGGGCAAAAAAATACTAAAAAGCTGATAAGTGCCATGCTCGGTCGTAGTTATTTGGGTTGAATGTTGCCACATCGCCCGAAAGCCCTTATCGCCTTGCAAGCGATGAGCAAAGGCAATCAGAAAGCTAAGCGGTAAATTGACAGGAATGCCGAATGTGGGTGGCTCATTATTATCATAGCAAGAGACAATAAGCTGTGTATCAGTCACGGGCTGGGTTAATTGCACTAAGTCCTGCTCGGTGAGCGCAATTTGGTCAACGGTTAAAAACAATACCCGCGTATGTGGGCTCGCCGATTGCGTTTGTAAATATTCGATCGCCAGTCGAATCGACAGAGCGATACCCGTATCAGGCGTGGGGTTGTCAATTACTGTGACAGGCAACTGCGCCACGTCTTCATATAATGCTCGAGACAACGCATTATTTAGTTTAGGCAATACCACCAACACCTGATTAGGCTCTAGTTTTAGCGCCAATTCAATCTTTTCAGCTAATAAGGTTTGGTTATTCTTTAAGATATATTGTTTGGCAAAACCCAGCCGCTGACTTAACCCAGCCGCCAAAATCACGATGGTTAGATTAGGCATGGGCATGTTGACTGTACACCTGTTGAATGTGTGCTGTGATCGACAACGCAACCGCTTCAGGGGTATCGCCGCCGAGCGGTAGCCCAACGGGATAAAACAAGTTATCGAAGGCAGGGAGTAATGACATATCGGCTAATTCCAACCGTATCTCATCTAATAATTGCTCAGTGCGGTAACGGGGACCTAATTGACCGATATAAAAAGGCGACTGTATTGCAGTTAAGGCTTGGGTTAGCCATATTCTATCTTGGCTTAGACTATGCGTCATGATAACCACAGCGGTTGGTTGCGGTGAACTAAACAAGCGTTGTGCTTGATTGGCTTGCTCAAGCGAAATATGCTGAAAATTTGCCGAATATGTGGATTGTTGGCGATAAATAACATCCAAACGGCTGTCAATAACTGTGACTTGCCAGCCTTGAAGATGTGCCATCGATATCAACGGTAAGCAATCTTGACCTGCCCCAAAAATCAGCAATTGTAAAGGCGGTTCGAGCGTTTCCATAAATACGCTGATTTGCTGATGCTGTTCATCAAGTGCCTTTTGGTAAGTTTCAATCACACAGTGGCTTTTTCGACTGGCAGGCATTTGAGAAAGCTTTTGCCAGTTACTGATACGTTGCTGAAAGTCAGCAAGCGAAAAATGCTGTCCAATATCAAATTCACTTGTATTCGTGGCAACCACGGTAACCAGCAGTTGGGCTTGTTTATGCTGCTGCAATGCTTTAAACGACTCTAATAGCGTGGTGTTTGTTGCCGTATGAACCCGTTCAAATAACACTTGAATGCTGCCTTGACAGCCTAAACCAAAGCCAATTTGTTCATCAATATCTTCATCTGCTTGTCCGTCATCCGATTGTGATGCACTAGCGGTATGGTATGTTTTAACAGTCGCACCTTGGCGGGTGAGCCAAAAGGCGCGTTGTACCACATGTTTTTCAAGACAGCCACCACTAACCATACCCATGGCTTGACCATCTGGCAAAATCACCATTCTCGCCCCTGGCTGTCGATAGGCAGAGCCTTCTACCGAGATAACGGTCGCTAGTACGGCCTCAGCGCCATCGGGCAAACGGTCAAGTTGCTCCAAAATACTAAACAGATGATTCATGACGTTATTATCACCGGTTGTATTGGCTTAAGTCGCATCATAGCATCATAATAATGGCAACTGATACAATAGTTTATCAAGCGTAATAGGATAGTCTCTTACACGTATACCGGTCGCATTAAAAATTGCATTGGCAACGGCGGCACCAGCACCCGATAGGGCTAACTCGCCGATGCCCTTAGCATGTAAGGGGTTGGCGTACGGGTCAGTTTCGGGTAAAAACATCACTTCAAGGTCAGGGATATCCGCATTGACCGAAACTTGGTATTCTGCCAAGTCATGATTACACAGGCGACCATCACGCTTGTCATGACGGATTTGTTCCATCAAGGCAGCCCCTATGCCAAATACCATACCGCCATAACATTGTGACCGAGCTGTTTTTTCATTTAAAATGCGACCCGCTGCAAAAGCGCCAAGCATGCGGCGAATGCGTATTTCTCCGGTGACACGATGTACGCCCACTTCAGCAAATTGTGCGCCATAGCCCGCTTGACGATGGTCTTTTTTGGTTTTACCGGGTTCGATTTTACCATTGGCGACCAACCCGTTGGGGGCATAGGTCTGTAAAAATTGTTGTAGCGAAAATTGGGTTTCTGCTTCATCCCAATTGGGGAGATTGGTATGCTCATTATCGCTTTTAACTTCGATAACCACTTTTTGCGCCACAGCATTGAGGCTATTTTCTAGTGTTTGGCTTACCGTGTCGCTGATTTTCTCGCCTATTTTCTCACCTAGGCTTGGTTCATGGTCGCGTTGCTTGTAGATAAAGCCATGATTAAAACCGATGCTATCGGCATGTAATCCGACCGTTTGGGCAATTTTGTCTCGTAACGCTTCACAGGCTAAATAAATTGCACTGCCTGAACTTGCCGCGCCCCAGCTACCACCCGAGCCTGAGGCGGGCGGTAAGTCTGTGTCACCCAGTTTGACTTCAACATGATCAATTGGCAAGCCTAACATATCAGCTACCACTTGGGCAGAAATCGTGTAACTGCCTGTACCGATATCTGTCATATCAGTTTCAATACGGGCGATGACGTTTAATTGATTATTGGCAGGTAGCAGACTCACCCGAGCTTCTGAGGGTTTAAGCTCATTACTACGCGCGGCACACGCCATGCCATAGCCTATCATCCAATCACCATCACGGCGGCTAGCAGGGGTTTGTGGGCGTTTATCCCAGCCAAATGCTTTGGCACCTTGCTCCATACAGGCCACCAATTTTCGAGTACTGTAGGGGATTTTTTTACTGGGATCTTCGCTCGGTTCATTGCGTTTACGCAATTCAATCGGGCACATCTGTAATTGGTGCGCCAGTTCATCCATCACACACTCAAGGGCAAGCTGTCCCACCGCTTCACCAGGAGCGCGCATGGAGCCTGCCAATACTTGGTTCATCCGTGCCATCTCGTATTTGATTTGTCGATTTTCACCGCCGTATAAAAAATGGGTCGAGACTGCCACCGGCTCAAAAAATAGCTCCGAGGGCAAATTGGTCACGATACTGTTATGAATAATGGTATGGATTTTACCGTCATTATCTGCCCCTAGAGCAACGCGCTGTTCGGTGTTGGTACGTCTGACCGTGGTTTCCATCACTTGCGGGCGCGTCATGGTGACAAGCACGGGGCGTTTTAACGCTTTAGCGGCAATGGCTGCCATGACCGATTCGGATGAAATCCCCAGTTTTGAACCAAATCCACCACCGACATACGGAGAGAGCAAACGTACATTTGCTTCGGGGATGTTTAAAGATTTGGCAAGCTGAATTTTGGAAGAAGCAAGCATCTGATTTGAGGTGTATAAGGTTAATTTATCCTCAAACCAGCGTGCCAACGAGCTATGGGGCTCCATGGGCATATTGCTTTGGCTGGGGGTGGTATAGATGACATCGATCTTGACATCAGCATCTGCCAAGGTTTTTTCTGGCTTGCCAATATCCTCACTTTTATCCGTCACCCAATCAATAAACTGGGTATGGTTTTTTTGCTTGGCAAAGTCAAAGTGTCCATGTTGTTCATCATTGTGATAGTCAATGACTAACGCATTTGCCCCTTCTTGCGCGGATTCAAGCGTTTCGGCGACTACCAAAGCGATGGGCTGACCGTGATAGAAAATCTCGCTCACTCCCTGTACAGGTGCCAATTTCACGCCGCCTTGTTGCGGATTGCGTAAAAACTGCTCATCATAAAACACCTCTAACACGCCAGCCACTTGTAGAGCCGTATCTTTATGCACTTTTTTAACTTTGCCTTTACCGATGGTCGCGCCCACCATGACCCCATAGCAGAGTTCATCAAAATCATTTTCGGCAGTGTAAGTGGCTTTACCTGCTACTTTTAGATGACCTTCGATGCGGTTAAGCGGCTTGCCAACCAGTTTACTATCGGTGGTATCTAGGCGAGAGGGGATGGGTTTATCCATCGTCAGTTGTTTTTCAAGCGGCTTTTCGCCAAATAGTTGTTTTAGGCTCATGCGCTGACTCCACTACTTAACGGGCTAGATTGATTGGGTTGCTGTAATGCACGGCTGATGACATGGTGCAACAGGCGTTGTACTAAGATGGCTTTATAATCCGTTTGCTCATCAATATTGGCATCTTTTAGCAGTGTAGCAACGGCCAATTCAATGCTGACGGCATCCCCTGTGGTACCGGTAAGAATTTTTTCTATTTCACGATTTCGCCACGGTTGGCTAGCAATGCCGCCAAAAGCAAGTTTGACATCGGTTAAGGTATTGTTTTCATGACTAATGACGGCTGCCACAGAAACCAAGGCAAAGGCATATGACGCACGATCCCGTACTTTATCGTAGCTATGAACGCCTTTGGTGGGCGGTGGCAAAATAATATGGGTCATTAAATCGCCGCGATTTAGGCAAGTTTCAATATGAGGCGTATCAGCGGGTAGGCGGTAAAAGTCTGCAATAGGCACATGACGGATTTGTCCATCGGCTTGGGTAATTTCGATGGTGGCATCAAGCAATCGCATTGCCACCGCCATATCCGATGGATGGTTCGCGATACAATGTTCACTGGTGCCCAAAATCGCCAAATTGTGGTGAAGCCCGTCTTTTGCCCCACAGCCAGAGTTAGGTTCGCGTTTATTGCAAGGGCTATCGGGCTGATAAAAATAATAACAACGGGTACGCTGTAGCAAGTTACCGCCAGTGCTGGCTTTGTTACGAAGTTGCTGCGATGCCCCTGACAATAGCGCTCGAGCGAGAACCGCATAATTTTTACGGACGATAGGATGGGCAGCTAACTCGCTATTACTCACCAGTGCCCCGATTTTTAGCCCGCCTTCGGGTGTGGGTTCGATGGTGTTAAGGGGTAAACGCGAAATGTCAATCAAGTGGCTGGGTTGTTCGATTTCAAGCTTCATTAAATCCAATAAATTGGTGCCGCCTGCAATAAAAAAAGGTCGGGATGCTTGGGACTGTTTGGCAAAGTTGACGGCGTCCTCTAACGTGGCAGCTCGTTGATAATCAAAGGATTTCATCGCACTACTCCTTGATTGGCGGTTTGGGCAGAGTCATCGAAGACATCCGATTGTTCTAATACTTGCTTAATTGCCCGCACAATATTCGGGTATGCAGAGCATCGACAAATATTGCCACTCATGCGCTCAGAAATTTCTTTTTCTAACTGTTGGTTGAGCCTTGCTTTATCCGTGGTAAATGGTTGCATCAAGTCTGCAGACACATGACTGGGCATCTGTTGACGTAGTTCCTCAATCAGCGCTTTGGTCGAGCAAATTTGCCCAGGGGTGCAATAGCCACATTGAAAGGCATCATGGTCCAAAAAAGCTTGTTGGATGGGGTGAAGCTGCTCGGGGGAACCAATACCTTCAATGGTTTGGATCTCATCCCCTTCGTGCATGATGGCCAAGGTTAGGCAGCCATTGACCCGTTTGCCATTGATTAATATCGTGCAGGCACCACATTGCCCATGATCACAGCCTTTTTTGCTGCCAGTTAATCCTAAATGATGGCGACAGACATCCAGCAAGGTGGTACGAACGTCTAAATCTGTTAAGGTATAATCTTGTTGATTAATATGAAGGGTTAAGGAACTAGCCATGGTGATTCTGCCCATTATTATCAATTATTATAGGTATATGTAACGAAACGCCTAAATTATAAAACGATTTGAATGTAATTAACGGAGTTGATATTGTTGTATAAATGTATTAAATCTTATGTTTTAAAAAATTTTGTCTAAAAACGATTTGTGGTTATCACACGCATTATTTTAAAATGGTGTATTCACACTGACTAGAGTAAATGGAAAAAGAAGAAATAATGGCCTTATTGAATTAACCTGTGAGCTAAATGATGCTTTAAATGAGTAATCATTAAATTAATTGATAAAAATTATAAATTGAATAGCGGCATTCAGCTATGTCATGATTCATTTTGGCTATATTACCTATTAATAATAAAATCTTTAAGACGAGCACGCTACCCAATGATCACTGTCAATGAGTTAAAAGCCGCTATTACTTGTCGCTGTCAACGCTACCTACGCGATTATCCTTTGGCAATGCGGGCAACTGATGAATTGCCTTTATTGCAGTCCCAAAACGCCGTTCTTGCTTGTGATATTAAAGCGGCTTTTGATATTCCCCGTCAAAACCTCTCCTCAATGGATGGCTTTGCGATTGCCAAGGGTAGTTATCTTAGCGAAAATGCTAAAATTGACATTATTGGTGAATCGGGTGCAGGTAAGCCATTTAATGGCAATGTCAAAGCAGGTCAAGGGGTGCGGATTTTTACAGGGGCTGTTTTGCCTACCGATTGCAATACAGTAGTCATGCAAGAAAATACCAATTTTAGCGAAATTAAGCACAGTTTGGATAAAACCCAACCTTATCAAATCAAGTTGACCCAGACTGCCGATATTGGCAGTCATATCCGTGAACAAGGCGGTGAAGTACAAGTGGGAGAGACCGTATTATCAGCAGGCAAACGCCTAAACCCAGCCGATATCAGCTTATTGGCTAATTTGGGGCTCGATATGATAACCGTCGCTAAACCGTTAATCGTTGGTATTATTGCCACAGGCGATGAGCTAGTGGAAATAGGGCAGCCACTTGAGCACCTTGCACAAATTTATAATTCTAATACCCCAACGCTTAAAACGTTGCTCAAAGATATGCCCGTTATCATTCAAGATTACGGCATTGTGCGTGATGAACTAGTCGCCACCCGTCAAACGGTGCAACAAGCCATTAGCGAGTGCGATGTGATCATCTCTAGTGCCGGGGTTTCCGTTGGCGATTATGATTTTTTAACGAGTGTGATTCAAGAATTGGGGAAAATTAACCATTACAAAGTGGCAATGAAACCGGGTAAACCGTTTGTGTTTGGTGAATTTGAACAAGACAAAAAAACGGTATTATATTTTGGTTTACCAGGTAATCCGCTATCTACGGTCGTGTGCTGTCTTAATTTTGTCAAACCTGCCTTGTGGCGACTGTCTGGCGTGGTAGAATCGGATATACCCAAACAACTGAAGCTCACCGCCACCACAACGCATGACATCAAAAAACAAGCCGGAAGACAAGATTATCAACGAGCAATTTTTTGCCAAAATAGTGATGGCAGTTTTAGTGTCACGCCGTTACCGGCACAAGACTCTCACCGAGTGAAACAGCTTAGCCAAGCCAATTGTTTGCTCGTTTTGCCCAAGGATAATGCTGGGGTAAATGCTGGCGAACAGGTAGTGATTGAGCCCTTTAGTTGGAATTTTTCATAAATTTGAAGACGATGATACAAACACCCCAGCAGCTTGTTGATAGTTTTCAAAGAAAACTGACCTATTTACGTCTGTCAATCACCGATTTTTGCAATTTTCGCTGCAATTATTGCCTGCCAAATGGCTATACCGCTAATGGGGGTAAACGTCCGACTAACGAGCTTTCGTTATCCGAAATCGATACTTTAATACAAGGCTTTGCTAAACTTGGTACGACCAAAGTGCGTCTCACCGGCGGCGAGCCATCGATTCGTCAAGATTTACCAAACATCATCGAACTTGCCAAACAGATATCAGGCATCCAAACGGTGGCATTAAGCTCAAATGGCTATCGCCTTGCCAAGCATTTAAACGACTGGCAATCCGCAGGACTGGATAAACTAAATATCAGCATTGATAGTTTTGACCCCTTGATTTTTAAACAAATCACCGGCTTTGATATATTGCCGACCCTGCTCAAAGACATTGATAAACTGCTTGAAACCACGGATATTAAGCTAAAACTTAACGGTATTTTAATGGCAGATACCGCTTTTGATAATTTGCAACGTGCTTTAGGTTACGTTAAATCTCGCCCTGTGACCTATCGTTTTATCGAGTTTATGCAAACGTCGGATAATCGAGATTTATTTTTTGCTCAGCATTCTAGTAGCCAACGAATCAAAGACTATCTATTGCAAAACGGTTGGCAAGCCCAAATCCGAGCAAGTGATGCGGGCCCTGCCATTGAATATCACCATGTGGATTATGTCGGTGCGATTGGATTGATTGAGCCGTATGCCCCGCAGTTTTGCGATTCGTGTAATCGTCTGCGAGTTAATAGCCAAGGCAAGGTGCATTTGTGCTTATTCGACCAAGGTAGTTATGATGTGCGTGCGTTTTTGGCGAACGGCGATGTCAATGGATTGGTAACTGCTCTACAAAACCTGATGCCTGTTAAACCTGAATACCATTTACTCAAAGAGAATAATAGCGGGATTATGGCAAATCTATCAATGGTAGGGGGGTAGGTGTTTTGATCATCTACATTAAAAAACGTATCATATGAATATGCGTTGAAAAAAGGAAACATTTATGAGCAAACCCGAAAAACCATTTATCCCCCTCAATATTGCCGTATTAACGGTATCGGATACGCGTACCCTTGATGAAGATACGTCAGGGAAATACCTTGCCGATAGTATCCTACAAGCAGGGCATACCCTTGCCGAGCGAGCCTTAACAACGGATGATATTTACCAAATCCGTGCCAAAGTCAGCCAATGGATAGCCGACCCATCTGTTCACGCCATCATCACCACAGGCGGTACGGGTTTTTATACCCGTGACCAAATTCCCGAAGCCTTAACCCCTTTGTTTGATAAAGAAGTACAAGGCTTTGGCGAGTTGTTCCGTGCCTTATCAAAAGACGAAATCGGCATGAGTACCTTACAATCTCGTGCCGTGGCTGGTATGGCAAACAACACGGCAATTTTTTGTTTACCAGGCTCATCAGGGGCGTGCCGTACTGGTTGGGAAGGGATTATCCAAGAGCAGCTCGATAACCGCACCCGTCCATGTAACTTTGTACCGCATTTAATGGGTGTTAATCCAAACCATGACAACTAATTTAACGCACCTAGACCTTAGCCATTTAGACACCAACGGCGACATTGCGATGGTCGATGTGTCGGGCAAAACTATCACTAAGCGTACCGCCACTGCCACAGGACAAGTCATCTTCCCGACTGATATTTACCAAGCGATAAAGTCCGCCGACGGCATGACAAAAAAAGGCTCAATTACCCAAACTGCCCATATCGCAGGGGTTATGGCAGCCAAACGAACCCACGAGCTTATCCCCCTTTGCCACCAACTACCGCTCGACGGTGCCAAAATTGCCTTTGACTATGATGATGCAACTTGCTCAATCAACGTCACTGCCACCGCCAAAGTCACGCACAAAACAGGTGTGGAAATGGAAGCCTTAACCGCGGTGTCAGTCGCTTGCCTAACGATTTATGACATGACTAAAGCTTTATCGCATGACATCATCATCAGCGATATCAAGCTACTCACCAAAACAGGGGGTAAATCCGATTATGTCAATGCCTAAAACTTTAGAAATTTTATACTTTGCCAGTCTAGCTGAACAAGCAAGGAAAGACGAAGAAAAAATCCAATTTGCAGGTGAAGATTTGACTGACCTGTATCAAATCTTAAGCAAAAAATACGGCTTTACACTAACACAAGTCAAACTTGCCGTTGCTATCAATCATGAAATGACCCGTTGGGACACACCGATTAACGATGGTGATATCATCGCGTTTATCCCACCTGTGGCAGGGGGCTAAGTCAAATGTCAAATCTGCATCAAGGCGCATCGGCGATTGGCATGAGCGAAGATGAAGCCTACCAAACTGTCATCACAAACGGATTTGCATTGACTGACCAACCAATTGACGATAGACGACTCAAACAAGCTTTGATGCGTGAAAGCTGTGGTGCATTTGCCACGTTTGAAGGTTGGGTACGCAATCATAACAACGCTCGTCCCGTCACCAAACTCACCTATTACGGCTACGAAAAACTGGCACTTAATCAAGGTAAAAAGCTGATTGAACAAGCCAAAGCGAAGTTTGATATCGAGCACGCTGTTGCTATGCATCGTATTGGTGACTTAGTAATCGGTGACATGGCGGTATGGATTGGTGTGGTTTCGGCGCACCGTTATCCTGCGTTTGATGCGTGTCGTTGGCTCCTCGATGCCATCAAAGCCGATATCCCAGTATGGAAACAAGAGTTTTATGCCGACAGTGACGAGCCACTATGGCTAGCAAATAATGGATAACTCATCAAAAATTAAGGCTAAACACCCATGACAACTGCGATATTAAGTGTATTATTTTTTATTTCGGCTTTGTTGTATTCTTCGGTGGGGCATGGTGGGGCTTCGGGCTATTTGGCAATGATGGGACTAATGGGAGTAGAACCAAGTTTGATGAAGCCTACCGCCTTGTGCTTAAACATTTTGGTATCCACGATTGCCTTCTGGCGGTTTTATAGTAGCAAAAACTTTTCTTGGCAAATTTTTATCCCGCTGGCTATTACCGCTGTACCGATGGCGTTTATTGGGGGAATGACCCATTTACCGAGTCATGTATATAAGCCGATTGTTGGAATAGTGCTGATTTTTTCTGCCATTTATTCCTTTATTTTTGCCAAAAAACTCACGAGTGAGCAGCCATTAAAGTCGGTATCAAAAGGGATTTTGGCAATGGTGGGGGCAATTTTGGGATTGTTATCAGGGCTGACAGGCGTTGGCGGCGGGGTGTTTTTAAGTCCGATTTTGCTGTTTAATCGTTGGGCAAGTCCTAAAATTGTCGCTGGTGTGGCGTCGGGGTTTATTTTAGTCAATTCAATTTCAGGTTTGTTTGGTGTTTTATCGACAGGCGCAAAGTTACCGAGCCAACTACCAATCTGGCTGTTAGCGGTATGTGTGGGTGGTTTTATTGGGGCGACTTTCGGCAGTAAACGCCTAGCTGACCCGATACTGAACCAATTATTGTCAGCCGTGTTATTGATTGCCGGGCTAAAGATGTTGGCAAATTTTTGATAATATAGTGGTTAATGCAGCTAATGGATTGCCCCACCGCCAATTTTACTATCACTTTGGATCGTCACAACCGTATGAATCATAATGTTGACTGCGTCCTTTAGCATTTGTAATGCCATACTGGGCTGCGTTGGCTGATGGGCAATTTGCTCTGGCAAATAAGGGATATGCACAAAACCTGACTTGGCTATATTGTATCGCCTGGCAAGATGTTGTAAGGCAAAAAAGCTATGGTTACACACAAAGGTTCCTGCGCTATTAGACACTAAAGCAGGGATACCGTGGCTTTGTAAGGCCTGTACCATCGCCTTAATGGGCAGCGTGGTAAAATAGGCAGCAGGGGCATTATCAATCACCGGCAAGTCAATCGGTTGATTACCCGCATTGTCAAGAATGCGAGCGTCATCGATATTAATAGCCACCCGCTCTGGGGTAATAGCCGCTCGACCGCCCGCTTGCCCAAAGCTGATGACAATATCGGGCTTTACCTCGTTAATAGCGGCTTCAAGTGCCGTTATACTTGCGCCAAACACACAAGGCAAACAGCGAGTCACTATCACCGTATCATCAACGTTCTCAAGCGTTTGATTATCTAACGCTTTGATCATTTCCCAAGACGGGTTAATAGGCTCGTTGTCAAAAGGCTCAAATCCTGTCAATAATACTTTGGTCATTGCTTGTCCTTCAAGTGCTTATAAGCTTAAAATTGAAACATCGCCGTTAAAACGCCAGTAAATACATCAATACAATATTCACCGCCAACAATGGTAATGCCGTACCGATTTGGGCTTTAATCACTGCGTTTTTATCCTCAAGCTCGAGTAGGGCAGAAGGAATGATATTAAAGTTCGCTGCCATTGGCGTCATGAGCGTACCACAATACCCGCTAAACATACCAATCGCACACACCACCGCAGGATTGGCATGATGTTGTAATATCAAAATTGGTAAGCCGATCCCTGCCGTAATCACAGGAAACGCCGCAAACGCATTACCCATAATCATGGTGAAAATCGCCATGCCGATACAATAAGCCGCCACTGCAATCAAGCGATTATCTACCGCCAAAAAGTCCGTGGTCAATTGGGCAATCGCTTTACCCACACCCGCATCCGTAAAGATAATGCCTAGCACGGCCAATAGCTGCGGCAACACCACCGCCCAGCCCATGGCTTCAAGTAAACGGCGGGTTTCTTTCATTGATTGCATCGGGGTTTCACGCGTGATCCAACAGGCTAAACCCAACGCAATAATAGAGGCAATCCCCAGTCCCGCCAAGGTTTCATTCTTTTCGGGGAATAAGCGTAAATCACCAAAATGGGCGTTTTTTAACACCACCGCACAGATAATGGTAAAAAATGGAATCGCCAATGCAGGGATAAACAGTTTGTTCTTTAAACGAGCGGCACGTTCCTGCAATGCGTTAGCCGAGGGCATTTCAGCTTTCCCCGCTGACACGCCATTAATCCCCGCAATCAGTGCCATCAGCACGACCAACACCCCAATAAATAATGGCGGAATAAAATTGCCTAACAAAAAAATTAGCCCATATGCGCCCCAAAAAAAGCCACTGGTAAAGCGTTTTGGGTTAGTATTATCGCTAATGGTGAGGCCTGCGGTAATCAATAAAATAATACCGACCAACCAAAATAAATAATCCATTTTAATCAATGATTCCATGACGATTATCCTTTATACTGATTGGTAGAATTTGGTGGCAACATACGCACTAATTGTCCATCAAGACGATACAAGCGTGAGGCATGAATCAAAAAGGCAAAGATCGCCGTTGGAATCCCCCAAACCGCAATTTTCATCGGGTCAACATCAATACCGCCTGTGGTTTTCATAAAGGTTTGCATCAGTACAATCGAGCCAAACGCCACAAAAATATCTTCACCAAAAAATAACCCAACATTGTCGGTTGCCGCACTCATTGCTCGCACCTTGTTACTCACCGCTTTTGGTAACTGCTGAAAGCGATTTTTAAACGCACCTTCTGCCATCGGTACAATCAGTGGACGTACCATCTGCGGATGTCCGCCAAGGCTAGTTAAGCCTAACGCTGCGGTAATTTCACGGATAAACAGATACACAATCAATAAACGCCCCGATGTCGCTGATTTGATGCGAGCCACCCAATTTTGCGCATGTTCTTTTAGACCATTTCGCTCAAGCAAGCCGATAATAGCCAGCGGCAAAATAATAATCAGCGATAAAGTGCGGGTTTTTAAAAACCCTTCACCCAGCTTGGTTAAGATAACATCCACTGGCATGGCTGCCAATAAACCGGTGACTATCCCAGCCACCAATACCACCAAAACCGCATTAAATCGCAGTAAAAAGCCCACCACAATGACAACAATGCCCAGTAGTGGCCAATAATTTATTACATTTTCCATAATGACCTCAAAATTTTTGATGAATAGCGAATGACCATCATACTTCACGCATTTACAGGCTTATACGCGCTAAAAACAACCGACTATCTAAGCGATACCTAGCCAATCTATGTAGCATTAACCCGTTAAGCCATTGATTAAAACATGACTGCCACGAAGTATGAATTGGCAAAATAAGCCTATTGACAACTCCATTGCATGACCTTTTTTGCCAAATTAGTTGGGAAAAATAAAAAATTGTTAACGAGATAATGGTCAAAAAATTTCTTTTATAAATCAAACAATTATCGAATCAAGAAAATTTCATCGATACTTCGTCTAAATATTGTATAGACAATTTTAAGTGTGGTATAGTCTCTTATTTGCAAAATCAAAAATTTTTTGGCGTATCCAATTTAGCCATCAATTTGTATTTTGTCATTTAGCGATTTTTTAGCATCATTAATTAGATTTAGCAAAAGGCATGCCATCATGGATATTGATTTAACCCAACTTGCTCAGTTAATTCACATTGCCGAACAAGCCGATATTGACGAGCTTGAAGTGCGTGAAGGACAAACCACCATACGCATTACTTGTCGCCACCCAGCACAAGCTTGTCATGCCGCCATTGATCCGCATGCTCAGCCCGTACCGCATCAAGCTTCACCTATAGCAACGACAAAATTACCCCAAGCGATGACTGCTAGTGCTTTAAGTAAGCCTGCCAACCAAGGTAATAATCCCACTGAGACCAAAAGCGACAATAGCCAAGCCCGCCACATTAACTCACCAATGGTCGGGACATTTTATCGTAAATCCAGTCCAGATGTGCCCGCGTTTGTAGAAGTGGGTCAAAGCGTGGCGGCAGGTGATACCTTATGTATCGTGGAAGCGATGAAAATCATGCATGAAGTCAAGGCAGAGCAAGCCTGTGTCATTGAGCAAATCTTGGTGCCAGACGGTGATATGGTGGAATACGACCAACCGATATTTATTATTGCTTAAGCTTGTTCGATAAAATCGTATCTTTAAAATTGTATCTTTAAAATCGTTATCTTTGTATTAAAAAATTTTTCCGTCAGGAAAAGAGAGTGTCATGACAAACGCTATTACCCCTACTGAGCCATTAACCGCCCAAATGCCCCCCAAACTATTTAATAAAGTATTAATCGCTAATCGAGGCGAGATCGCCTTGCGAATTATCCGAGCCTGTAAGCAATTAGGTATTGGCTCGGTGTTGGTACATTCCCAAGCCGATCGTAATTCGCTGCCTGTACGATTGGCCGATGAAACCGTGTGTATTGGTCCTGCCAATGCCACCCAAAGCTATCTAAATCAGCAAGCGATTTTGGCAGCCGCTGAGATCACGGGCGCCAATGCCATTCATCCAGGTTATGGATTTTTGGCAGAAAATGCCGATTTTGCCGAACGGGTAGAAACCGCTGGGCTGACGTTTATTGGACCGACCGCCGAGAATATCCGCCGTATGGGCGATAAAGTCGCCGCCAAACAAGCCATGCTAGCAGCAGGCGTACCCTGCGTGCCAGGGTCGGATGGGGCACTGCCTGAAGATGACAAGGCAATTATACAAATTGCCGAAAATGTGGGCTACCCAGTGATTATCAAAGCTGCAGGTGGTGGTGGCGGGCGAGGGATGCGTGTGGTGACCCGAGCCGAAGACTTAATTACCTCAGTGGCAATGACCAAAAAAGAAGCCGATTCGGCGTTTGGCAATCCAGTTGTGTATATGGAGCGATATTTACAACAACCTCGCCATATCGAAATCCAAGTCATTGCCGACCATCACGGTCATGCGGTGCATTTGGGTGAACGAGATTGTTCAAGCCAACGCCGCCATCAAAAAGTGGTCGAAGAAGCCCCCGCACCGCACATCACCGATGCCGAACGCCAAAGCATTGGACAGGCATGTGTCAAGGCATGTCAGCAAATGGGCTATCGTGGTGTGGGGACGTTTGAGTTTTTATATGAAAATGGCGAGTTTTTCTTTATCGAGATGAATACCCGCATTCAGGTCGAGCACCCTGTGACCGAGCTTGTCACGGGCATTGATTTAATCAGCGAGCAAATCAAAGTCGCCGCAGGGTTTGAACTTGGTTTTAGCCAAGAGGATATTGTGCTACAAGGTCATGCGTTTGAGTGTCGCATCAATGCCGAGCATCCGTTCACATTTATGCCCAGTGCAGGCATGATTGGCTATTGTCATCTACCGGGCGGCAATGGTGTGCGGGTGGATAGCCATGTTGAATCAGGCTATCGCATTCCGACCAATTATGATAGCTTGATTGCCAAGCTGTGCGTGCATGCTGCCACCCGTGAGTTAGCCATTCAAAAAATGCAGGCAGCTCTCAATGAGTTAACGATTACCGGCATTATGACCAATAAAGCCTTGCACCAACGCTTTTTGGCAGACCGTGTATTTCAAGCGGGTGGGACTAGTATCCATTATTTAACGCAATGGCTAGAGCAAAATCAGACGTCCTTACAAATTACAGATGATAAGTTGCAGTCGCCAAATTACTCACCCAATACCAAAGAGTAAGTTACTAGACGTTTAGCTGCGCATTTTTGATTTAACACATTATCCGCTACCAGATTGTAGCAGCGTTTGTATGAGCTGTTACAATGTATCTGAATGACTCAACACGCTAACTCGCAGGTTGCCCTAAGCATGACAAATATTGACATTACCGCAAATTCCAACCTTTTTTCACCCCAGCACTATCAATGGCATATCTGTGGGGAAAACTGCTTGACTTTATTGTTACCCAAACCTGTCACCTTAGAACAACAGCAACTTTGTTGGGGGTTGGCAGAGCAAGTAATGCAAACAGATGGCATTAAGCAGTGGGTAATCGAAACGGTTGTCGGGATGAATACCTTAAGTGTGTATTGTCACGAGTTGACTGCCAAGCAGTTGTTGCTATTAAAGGAACAGCTTGAAACAATAACCCAAAACAATCAGTCTATCAAACAAATTCAAGGTCAGCATATCGAGATTCCCGTACGTTACGGCGGCGAATATGGACCTGATCTAAGTAATTTGGCAAAACAAAAAAACATGACGGTCAAAGAATTGGTGGAACGTCATACCGCACCGATTTATACTGTATATTTTATTGGGTTTCAGCCTGGTTTTCCGTATTTGGGCGGCTTGCCTGCCGAGCTGTGTGCGCCACGCCACACCACACCACGCCTGCAAGTGCCAGCCGGTTCGGTGGGCATTGGCGGCGAGCAAACAGGGATTTATCCATTTGCCTCACCGGGTGGCTGGCAGTTATTGGGTCAGACCGACTTGCCACTGTTTAACCTAGACAACTTAGATAACCAAGATAACGGGCAGCCCACCTTGTTACAAGCAGGGGATACGCTTAGTTTTGTGGCGATTGAGGTGATTGAGGATAGTCTATGAAAATAACAGCAATAACCGGTATGGCCAGTGTACAAGATTTGGGTCGCTATGGTCAGCGCAAATATGGGATTGGTGTTAATGGCGCGATGGACCAGTGGGCGCTCAAGGCGGGCAATGCGTTACTTAATAATGATGAAAATACCGCAGCGATAGAAGTCACGCTTGGCGGTATCAGTGTCGAATTTGAGCAAAACGATGTGGATGCGACCACCGGCGAATTGGCAATTTGTGTGACAGGGGCATTGTACGAGATGTATCTTGTGGATCATGCCACCACGCCAAACCCAAAGCGACAACGCATTGCCAATGGCTGGCGAGTGACGGTTCAAGCAGGACAAACGCTTGAGCTTAAGCGAGCCATCCAAGGCATGCACGCTTATATCTGTATCCAAGGCGGCTTGCAGGTGCAAGCGGTATTAGGTTCGGCAAGCACCAATACCAAAGCAGAATTTGGCGGCTATCAAGGGCGGTTTTTGGCAGTGGGGGATCACCTAACGGTGGCAAATGTCGCTCGTCCGTCTTTGTCTCGCCTCGGCATAGCCCCATTTGTAGACAATCATGCCAATCAAGCTGAGGGTCAACCAACCCATCGGCTGATTCGGGTCATTAAAAATAGTGAATATGAGAATTTCACCCCCGATGCCATTGCCCATTTTACTAAGCAGCCTTACAAGCTATCAAGCAGCAGCAACCGCATGGGCTATCGCCTTGAAGGGGCACAGCCGTTAACATTGACCATGCCATTACAGATGAATTCGCACGGGGTGGATGTGGGTATGATTCAAGTACCTCCCCAAGGACAGCCCATTGTGCTTATGGCAGATAGCCAAACCACAGGCGGCTATCCCAAAATTGCCAGCGTTATCCAAGCGGATATTGGCGAATTTGCCCAGTTACGCTTTGGGCAGTCGTGCCAATTTGTGTGGGTGGCACTTGACCAAGCCATCGAAGCCAAACAAGCTCGAGAGCGATATATCAACCAAATTAAAGCCTTTGCACAAGGACAGTGACCATGAACCAACCAGATTTTTTAGCCAATTCTCAAACAGCATTAACCATTGACTTAAACGCTGACGTTGCCGAAGGCTGTGGACAAGACGATAAACTGATGCGCATTGTCAGCTCAGCAAATATCTGCTGTGGGCTACACGCCGGATCGCCAAGCGAAATGCTTAAAATTCTAAAACTTGCTAAACAACACGGCGTGCGAGTGGGTGCTCACCCAAGTTTTGATGACAGAGAAAATTTTGGGCGCAGTAATCAACAGCTACCCGATGACGAATTACAAGCCGTATTATTGTACCAACTTGGCGCTATCACTGCCCTTTGTGATTGGGTCGGCGTCACGCTCGAATATGTCAAACCGCATGGCGCACTCTACAACCAAGCCGCTAAAGACGCCCATTTAGCCAACTTGATTGCTGCAACGATTAAACAATTTAACCCCAAACTAGCTTTAATGGGCTTATCAGGTAGCGAGTTGATCAAAGCTGCCCACGCTCATGGATTGGTCGCAGAATCTGAAGTATTTGCCGACCGCAGGTACGAAGACAATGGGGCATTGGTCGCGCGTAGCCAAGCCAATGCGGTGATTGCCAGTGATGAGGAAGCCCTCGCCCAAGTGCTACATATGGTCAAAAATCACATGGTCACCAGTGTCAATGGCAAAAATATTGCCGTACAAGCTGACAGCGTGTGTCTGCATGGTGACAGTGAGCATGCAGTACAATTTGCCAAACAGATTCAAACCACCTTACAGCAACAACAAATCGCCATTACGGCAACCAAATAACGTAGCCAATATTACCTAAATGACTCAACTGACAAGGCATTTTATGGATATCCAAAAAATTCAAGACATCGTCAATTTGGTTGCTAATAGCCAAGTGGCAGAAGTAGCACTCACCCAACAGGATGGTAGTATTCGTATCAAAAATAACTTACAAGCCGCTGTGTTGCCGCGTGAAAATCTAGTACCCAACGCCAGCTCAAGCGCTCAGCTAGCGCCCAATTTATCCGATGAGGCCAATTCAATCACCCTTCAATCCAAGCATATCGGCAAATTAAAATTGGCAGATGATGCTATCAGCGAGCCGCTCGTTAAAGTGGGTGATATGGTTAAAGAAGGCGATACCATTGGGTATGTTGCCGCTTTAGCCCAATTAAATCCCATCATTGCTGATAAATCGGGAGTCGTGCGTGAAATTTTGCTAGCGCAAAATGCCACCGTTGAGTATGGCACGCCCATCATGCACTTAAAAAGCAATTAATGGCGAGCAACTTGGCAACACATGGCGTTAATCCGTTGTATTAAGGGCATGTTGTATTAGAAAAGGGCATTACGTTACTTGCAGTATGTGATTTTTTACAGGATTGCAACGCACATTCAACCCACGATATACCCATAAACGTGTTATGGTGGCTTTAAAAATATAATAACTTATTTAAAGATAGCCACTCACCTTTAAACAATAGGGAAAATGATGATGCAAACCATAAATTCTTCTGACCAATTTCGTAGTGAAAAAGACACCATGGGCAATGTTAATGTGCCTGCCAATGCCTATTGGGGCGCACAGACCGAACGCAGTCGCAATAACTTTAAAATCGGTGGTGAAACCCTACCACAGCCACTCATCGAAGCGATGGCAATCGTCAAAAAAGCCGCCGCCATCACCAATCAACAACTCGATCGGATCAGCCTTGAGAAAAAAGAGTTGATCGTACAAGCCGCCGATGAAATTATCAATGGCAAACTGCGTGACCAATTCCCGCTTGTTGTGTGGCAAACAGGCTCTGGCACCCAGTCAAATATGAATATGAATGAAGTCATTGCCAACCGTGCCAACGAAATCGCAGGCAAGGATAAAGGCAGTTATCAGCCCATTCACCCCAATGACGATGTAAATCACGCCCAATCCACCAATGACAGCTTCCCGACTGCGATTCGAGTGGCAGCGGCTCGTCAAATAACCGATGCCTTGATACCTGCAGTCAAACAGTTACGAGATACCCTTGATAAAAAATCGCAAGACTTCGCAGACATTGTCAAAATTGGACGCACCCATTTACAAGACGCCACGCCATTAACCTTGGGTCAAGAATTTAGCGGCTATGTCAGCCAATTAAATCACGCCTTGACTCGGCTCGATGCGGCGTTACAAGGACTTTATGAGTTGCCATTAGGCGGTACGGCAGTCGGCACAGGGTTAAACGCGCATCCTGAGTATGCCGTAACTGTCGCCAAAACCTTGGCAGAATTAACCCACATTCCATTTGTCACCGCGCCCAATAAGTTTGAAGCCCTAGCCAGTCGAGATGCCGAAGTGTTTGCCTCGGGGGCATTAAAAACCTTGGCGGCTAGCTTAAATAAAATCGCCAATGATGTGCGCTGGTTAGCATCAGGTCCTCGCTGTGGTATTGGTGAGCTAAAAATTCCTGAAAATGAGCCAGGTTCATCTATCATGCCAGGCAAAGTCAATCCCACCCAATCTGAAGCCATGACCATGGTGGTCGCTCAAGTTATGGGCAATGATGTCACCATCAATCTTGCGGGGGCATCGGGCAATTTTGAATTAAATGTGTTTATGCCTGTTATCGGCTATAACTTGTTGCAATCGATTCGTCTATTGACGGATGTATGTGATAGTTTTAACGCGCATTGTGCGGTGGGTATTGAGCCAGTCAAAGAAAAAATTGACCATTATTTGCACAATTCGTTGATGCTCGTTACAGCCCTTAATCGCCATGTTGGCTATGAAAATGCCGCAAAAATTGCCAAAACTGCTTATAAGGAAAATAAAACCTTAAAACAAGTGGCTGTCGAACTTGGGTTGATGAATTCTGAGCAATTTGATGACTGGGTGAAACCTGAAGACATGATTGCGCCAAAATAAGCTTTAAGTAAAACAAAAAAGCCAATCGATATATCGGTTGGCTTTTTTGGTAAAATAAAAATATTAATCGTCTAATAATGACTGCATATATTTTTCTATCCCCATTCGCTCAATCAATGCTTGCTGGGTTTCAAGCCAATCCATATATTCTTCGCTACCGTCTTTGAGTTTGACAAGTAATTGACGAGAAACAAAGTCGCTTTGGGCTTCGCACACGGCAATAGCGTCTTTGATCACTTGGGTTTTTTGGCTTTCAAGTCGCAAATCACAGGCCAACACCTCTGCCACATTTTCACCAATCAACAATTTGCCCAGTTCTTGCAAATTGGGCAACCCTTCAAGCATCAAGATACGCTCGATTAAATCGTCCGCCCATTTCATCTCATGAATTGATTGATGATAAAGCTTATCATTGAGTTCGTGAAAGCCCCAATTTTTGGCAATACGGGCATGTAAAAAATACTGATTAATAGCGATTAACGATTGCCCTAATACTTGGTTTAGGATACGTAAAATTTGTTTGTCGGCTTGCATGATAGCTTCCTTTGGTTACTAGTATTTGCAGGTGATCGTGATTTTTAGGTCAATGTACGACTAAGCATCGACATCGCCAAGTTGTGACTGCAAATAGTTCGGCAAGCCAATCATCTCAATTAAGCGTAATTGCTGTTCTAGCCAATGGGCGTGGTCTTCTTCGGTATCGACAAGCTGCGCTACCAAGATTTCACGGGTGACGTAATCTTGTTCTTCTTCACACAGCTTGATGCCGTCTTTGAGGTGTTGGCGTACTGTATATTCTAGCTCAAGGTCGGCTTTGAGCATGGATGGCACATCGGTGCCAATCGTGATATCCGCCACCTTCATATTGGGCGTGCCTTCTAGCATCAACACCCGATTAATTAAAGCGCGAGCATGGTCGGTTTCTTCTTCCATCTCATGGTGCATACGCGTGTAAAGCTTAAGATAGTGCCACTCATGATACAGTTGGGCATGAATAAAATACTGATCACGTGCCCCAAGCTCACCACCAATCAAAAAATTCAAATAATCGACTACCCGTTGACTGCCTTTCATATCATTTTCCTAACCATGATTAATCAATAAGGATTTATGGTAAGGCAATCGACAGGCAAAGGCAATGACCAACTGCGACAAAAATGTAGCTATCATCAATCGCAACGATAACAAGAATGATTGTATTTTTAACGTTGATTAAGCAGACACAAGGAAGAAAAGTTGCAAATATGAAGATTAAGCAACTTCAATATATAAATGAGCGTGCGATTTAACTTGTCGAGCATGGTCTTCAAGATAGGATTCAATCATCGGTTGACAGCCACCACAGCAAGTCGCCACATCAAGCTCAGCTTGTAGCGACGCTAGCGTATCATGACCTTGGGCAATGGCAGTTTTGATTTGGCTTTCTTTGACTGCGTTACAGATACAGACGAACATGGCAAATCCTTATTAATTTAAGACAAGACTATCACTGATGGTGCTGCAAATATAATAATGATAATTATTCTTATTTTCAATCACAAAGTAGCAAAATTTGCTAAAATTTCGCTAAGCGCTTTATCAAAAAAAATAGCAACCGCGCGTTGTATCGGTTGCTATTAGCGTTAAAGGATATTCACTTTTTGATACTAAATCGCTTTTGTTTTTTATCTTGTAGTTCCTTAAGTGTGCGGGCAATGTCTTCCGAGCTTAGATTTGCCATTTGCTGCAATAGATGCATGACATCAAGGTCAAGAATAAAACGGGCACTTTTTGCCATTGTATCAATTCGCTCATCAAATTCAATCAGCCCTGCGGCAGAGAGTTGAATATAATCTAGCCGTTCTAATGCATCAATAAAGCTGCTAAACAACGCGCGATCGAAGAAATCGGGCATATTATCTTCATACAATACCGACAGCCGTTGACCTAATAGATGCCCTAAATCGATAATTTGCTCTTTACTCAGTTTGCCCGAGCCTTGCTGACTTAACAGTGCCAAAATCATAAAGTAGCGTTCTAGGCTTTGCTCAACTGAATTGGCAAGTACAGTTAACTGCTGATAACTGCGGGTATTGGGCTCGGGTGTGGCTAAAATCCGCTTTTCTTCAAGATTGGCAGGTTTTTCGATGATAATTTTTTCTTCTACCAAGGTATCGATATGCTCATTTAGCACGATTTTTAGGTGACGAACGGGGTATTTTAGGAACAGTTCAGCTTGCAAAAATGGATACATAATGCTGACCACCCGCTCGATAGTCTCTAGCGACATACTGCCATTGCGTTCAAGTAACGATGCACACAGTGAGGCGATAATATACACATGCAAAATGTTGTTGCGAAAATAGCTAAGTAACGGCGCTTGCCCATCGGCAATACGGATTAAATCGCCCAACACATGCGGCGTGCGTTCGATAAGTTTAAGTTTGATACCGTATTCAATAATGGCTGTTGGCGATAAATTGGTGAGCGAGATGTCTTCGTCATACGGCAATTTTTCGGCAATGCGTTTGTAGAGGGCAAGCTGCTCTAAGCAAGTTTCTTCATCCAGCGCGCCGTGCGGTGTGCCCAATAACACCAACGATAACAACGACACAGGATTGAGCACCGCAGTGCGGTTGATGCGTTGCATGATTTTGATACTAAGATTATCAATCAGCTGCGTGACACTACTGGGTAAATCGCTGTCGGCACGGTCTGGCGGCAATGAGTTGGCAGACACCTCATATTTTTGCATAAAATCTGCCAAAAACAATGGCTTGCCAAAGCTGACATGCACGTGCCCAAAGATACGCTCGATTTTGCGAGAGGCTTTAAGTAGTCCGAGGAGCGACTCGGATTCTTTGGGCTTACCTTTAAGTTCGCCAACATACGTCCCACCTTCCATAATGCGTTCATAGCCGATATAAGTAGGAATGAACACAATCGGCTTGCCGGATTGGCGTAAGTGGCTTTGTACGGTCATGGCAAGCATGCCTTTTTTGGGCGGTAGTAAGCGTCCCGAGCGCGAACGTCCACCTTCGATAAAGTATTCAATCGGCGTGTTGCGCATCAATATACTGTGGACATATTCCCGAAATACCGAGGCATACAGCAGATTGCCCTTAAAACTACGCCGCATAAAAAATGCGCCACCATTTCTCAGCATTTGCCCCAACACAGGGATATTGAGATTATCACCTGCCGCCACATATGGAATACGTAAACCTCGCCTAAAGATGACATACGATAACAATAAATAATCCATGTGACTACGGTGACATGGTACATACACGATCTCGTATTCGGTAGCAAGCTCACGTACCCGCTCAAAATGTTGTACCTCAACCCCGTCATAAAGCTGTGTCCATAACCATGTCAAAAACCGCTCAAAAAACCGTACCGTGGCATGCGAGTAATCACTGGCGATTTCGTTTAGATAACCGCGAGCCATTTTGCGACTTTCGCCAACACTGCGCTGATTTTCTTGGCTATCGACATTCACGGCGTGCTGAATAGCCGGCGAGTAGAGCAGTTTGTCCACCACATTTCGGCGATCGGACAAGTCAGGTCCTATAATACTTTCTTGCTGTTTATCGAGATAACCGAGCAGACGGCGTTGTACTTGGGCGGCAATTGCTTGCAAGGCTTGGCGGTTATCAATTAATTCGGTACTGGTACTGGGTGACACCGCCTCTTGATTAGGCGATTCGGTTGGTAAAATGGTACGTAAATCTCTAGGCGAATGAAACTGAACATAGGTATCCCGCCCTTTGACCCCAATATTAAAAAGTTGTTTGGCAATACTGGGGTTTTGCCATTCATCGGCCGTCAATAAGTTAAACAGTGAATCTTCTTTTTCAGGGGCTCGTCCCCACAAAATCGTAACAGGCACCAGTTGGATATTTAGATCAGGATATGTTTTAATGGCTTCAATCAATCGCAATAAACGGGGTGAATACACAGGCGTATCGTCTTGCTTGTTTTTGTGGTGATGTAAAAAAATCATCGCCGTGTTTTCAGTAATATCATGTTTGGCATCTACCACGCTGGCTAAGGCAGGGGGTAGGTGCTGTTTTTGGGTTTCTAGGTCAATTAATATACTGTTACTGCGAGAGTATTCTTTTAGAACATAAAAGGTGAGTGGCTCTGGGGTTGGTGAGGAAGATGAATGGGGCGTATTGGTTGTGGTATCCGCATTTAGCGTTGGTACATCGCCGATCAGTTGGGATTTGACCGCAAGATTTAATAAATTGCCCGAGAGTTTGCGATACAAGTTTTTTAGCAACGGATGTGATTTGCTATTTGTGGGTTTTTTTTCCATAATCAGCCTACACTGTGTTTTATCAGTTTATTGAAAACAAGCTATCATGCCATAAATTAATTATTTACAAAACCTTATCGGCTAAAATTTGTGTAATAGCTATTGGTAAAATAGCAAGCCGTCTGGTATGTTTTGATCAACAGAGAGCGATATGACAAATTCTACATCGTTTAATCATCATCTATTGGCAATGAATCAAGCCTACCCCAGCCAAGAATTTACCGCGATGGGTACCCAAGCAGACAATCGCAAGGTAAATGATGCAGCAAACGCTGAAAACAATACCTATGCTGATTTGGTAAACCAACTGCTAGAAACTTTGACTCTCGTGCCCCAAGGCAATGAGGTGTTTGTTGGGCACAGTTTTGACTATGTGGGGGCAAGGATTTTTGGCGGGCAAGTCTTAGCCCAAGCGCTAATGGCGGCTAGTCACACGGTTAAAAGTGACAAACCGTGCCATTCATTACACGGCTATTTTTTGCGTGGCGGTGATATTAGCAAGCCTGTGTATTATTATGTCGAAAATATGCGAGATGGTCATAGCCTGAGTGCGCGACGCGTGACTGCCAAACAAAGCAATACTGATGGCAACCAGCAGGTGATTTTTAATATGATGGCATCGTTTGCCCCGTTTGAGCAAGGGCTTGACTATCAATATGACATGCCAACTTATCCAATGCCCGACACCCTACTGACCGAGCAACAACTCAAGAACCAAATGGTCGGTAAAATCCCCGATAGCCTCAAAGCGCGCTATATGCGACAACGCCACGTAGAAATCAAACCTGTCAGCCCCCGTGATCCGATTCACCCACAAACCATGAACCCAAGCCAAGCCAATTGGCTGCGTATCCCTCAGCTGGGCGAACAGTCAGTACAAGTTCAGCAAGCGTTGTTAGCGTTTTCATCTGATTTTTATTTGATTGGTACAGGGCTGATGCCACATGGGATTAGTTTTATGACTGAAGGCTTACAGGCAGCTAGCATTGATCACAGTATGCATTTTCATCGCCCATTTGATATTAACGACTGGCTACTTTATGATATGTGGAGTGACACCACGTCACACGCCAAAAGCCTCAATCATGGGCAGTTTTGGCAAAACGGTAAACTGATTGCCACCACCCAACAAGAAGGCTTAATGCGTCTGCGTTAACTATTTTATAAAACAAAAATCGATCATTTTGAACACGCCCACCAATAAACAAGGAAAAATCAATGTCACCTGCTATCTCTGATACAGTTCGTGAGCAAATAAACCAGCCAAACCATCCATTACAAGATTTTGCCGTCATTTATGAACAGCCGGTTGAATGGGGGGATATGGATGCGTTCGGACATGTCAATAACGTGGTATATTATGACTACGCCCAGCGGGCAAGAATTCATTATCTAAGGCAACTTAACCTGTTTAACGCCACCGGTTATAATGTACTTGCGGCGTCATCATGCCAATACCTGTTACCTGTGGTTTATCCCGATACGTTGCTCATAGGCGTGCGCGCTAAAAAAATTGGCAACACCAGTCTTACCAATGAGTATGTTTATTTTAGCCAACAACAGCAAGCAGTCGTCACCACTGCCGAATCGGTCATTGTCTTTTTAGATGAGCAGGGCAAAGAAAAGCGAAATCTGACAGACGGTCAAAAAATAGCTATTGAAGGATTGGAAACAAAGCGCTAGAATAAACAAAAATCCATAATAGAACTGTCAAACGGTATCGGTTTGACAGTTGTATTATTTCTTTAATGTTTTTATCTCATTGCAAGGAAGTAAGTAGATGCCAATCAAAAAAGAGAAAATTGGCTACATTGATTATGCCAGTGATATTCGAGCCATACCTGCGTTACAATCCAACACTTTTTTGGACATCCAGCGTCAAAGTGCCATCAATAATGAAAAAGCATGGGTCTCAGGTTTCTTATGTTTTAAAAATGGCAAATTTTTTCAATATATCGAAGGCGAGCTATTAACCGTGATGAACTTATATCAAGTTATCCAACAAGACCCTCGCCACAAAAATATACAAACCCTAGCCACAGGCGAACTTGACATGCCGATATTCCACAGCTGGGCGATGTATTGCTTTTATTTTGATAAAAACCAGCATGAAACACTATTAAGCCTTTATTTTGCTGATTTTGATGTACATCATTGGGATGAAACAATCGTACAACAGGTGGTCGCAGATGTCAAAACCTATTATCGTCAATATGTGGCGAAACATGGGGCAACTAAAAATTTTACGGCCAAAAATGTTATTAACAACCAGTCCAATAAGCCTGTAGATACTGACATAGAAACTGACCCTGCAAGCTATTTTGAGCCACAAGCGGGTAGCTATAGTAAAATGAAATTACAAAACTTGCTAAAACTATCCAGACGACCTGCCAAACCAACTCATCCTCTATCAGCCGTGAGAGAAGATGAGCATATAAAGCCGTTTTAACGCCATCTTAAATGGGACTTACCACCGTTTCCACCACATTTAAGTCAAAGCCCGATAAGGCATTAAACTTAATCGGCGAGGAAAGTAACTTCATATCCCGTACGCCAAGATGGCGTAGAATTTGAGCCCCAACACCCACGGTGCGATACGGCTGATATTTTGAAGGGGTGGCAAGCGTATTATTGATAAAGTTATCCAACGCCTCACCCATATCAATCGGGCTATCATTGCCAATCCACACAAACACGCCCCGTTCTTCTTTGCCTAGCACTTCTAACGCCGAGCGAATGCTCCAGTTACTTTTACCGTTTTGTGGGGTTTGTACCCCAAATAAATCTCTAAGCGGCTGAAAGCTATGCACCCGCACCGTGGTCACGCCGTCACTTGGCTTGCCTTTGACAAGTGCCACATGCGTATCATTGGCATTTTTCTCTTTAAAACGATAAGCGGTAAACTCGCCAAATTCGGTATGCAGTGGGTATTGGGCGACTTCTTCCACGGTTTTTTCATTGGCGATGCGGTATTGAATTAAATCGGCAATCGTACCGATTTTTAAGCCATATTCTTTGGCAAAAATTTCCAAATCATCACGGCGTGCCATCTCACCATTTTCTTTGATAATTTCACAAATCACGGCTGCAGGCTCAAGCCCTGCCAAGCGGGTCAAATCACAGCCCGCCTCGGTATGCCCTGCCCGATGCAGTACGCCCCCACTTTGGGCGACAATCGGGAAAATATGCCCCGGTTGGACGATGTCAGCAGGCTTGGCGGTGGCAGAAACGGCTGTTTGGATGGTTCTGGCACGGTCAGCGGCAGAAATACCTGTGGTCACGCCTTCGGCTGCCTCAATCGATACAGTAAAGTTGGTGCTAAATTTCGCCCCGTTTTTATCGCTCATCAGCGGTAAATCAAGCTGTTTACTACGTTGTTGGGTGATGGTCAAGCACACCAAGCCACGGGCGTGGGTAATCATAAAGTTGATGTCTTCGGGACGCACATGGGTCGCCGCCATGACGAGGTCGCCTTCATTTTCTCGGTCTTCGTCATCCATGAGGATCACCATTTTGCCGGCTCGGATGTCGTCAATGATTTCGGGGATGGTGTTAAAAGCCATAAGTTTTGCCTTTTGTTTTGTAAAGGAGGATAAATTTGATAATGGGTTATTTTAGCATTTAGCTACCTTTTAAATAAGGATTTTATGCAAGATACCAGTTTTCGATTCAAGTATACCGTCATCGAATTTATAAATTATCGTTCTTGCCTGATAGCAAGCCGAATAAAGCATCGTGGTCGGTGGCACCATTTTTCTTTAACCACTGCCCTTTAACCGCCGTTTTTTAACCACTGTATAAACGCATAAGTTTGTTGCTCTTTCGCATTATCGGCAAATTCATAAAAACGCTTACCCACCAAATTATCGGGCAAATATTGCTGTGGGTGATAATGATTGGGGAAATCATGGGGATAAATATAATTTGCCCCGTAACCTTGCGATTTCATGAGCTTAGTCACGCCATTACGCAGATGGAGTGGCACAGGCGATTGGTCATTTTCAGCAAGTTTCATCGCTTGATTTATCGCATTATAGGTCGAATTGGACTTGGCGGAGGTCGCCAAATACACAATCACTTGCCCCAAAATAATCCGAGCCTCGGGCATTCCGATACTTTGCACGCTTCGCAAGGCGGTATCGGCAAGTAGCAAGGCGTTCGGGTTCGCCAAGCCAATATCTTCACTGGCTAAAATCACCAAGCGACGAGCGATAAACGCAGGGTCTTCGCCTGCCGTAAGCATCCGAGCCATCCAGTAAAGGGCAGCATCGGGGTCACTGCCTCGCACCGACTTTATCATGGCAGAAATGATGTCATAATGCTGGTCGCCATCGCGGTCATACCGCACAAGGCTCACGCCTGCCACCGCTATCACGTTATCATCGCTGATTACTATGGGTAAATTCTTGTTAAAATTCGGGTGCGACTGAATCGCAAGCTCCAATAAATTCAAGGCTTTACGGGCATCGCCTTGCGATAGCTGAAAAATCGCTTGGCTGGATTTGAGGGTGATATTTAAGTTTTTAAGAATCTCATCGGTGCGAATTGCCCGCTGTAACACTTGCTCGATTTCGGCTTCGGTGAGTGGCTCAAGGCGATACACTTGGCAACGAGAGAGTAGGGCGTTATTGACGCTAAACGAGGGGTTTTCGGTGGTCGCTCCGATTAAGGTAATATCGCCCGATTCCACCGCGCCGAGCAGGGCATCTTGTTGGGCTTTGTTAAAGCGGTGAATTTCATCGACAAACACGACGGGCGATTCGCTAAACAAGCCATCATCTTTTGCCAACACCTCTCGCAGTTCTTTCACACCTGCATTGATGGCAGACAGCGGGCGAAACGGGCGACCGACCGCATTGGCAAGGAGCATGGCAAGGGTGGTTTTGCCGATGCCTGCCTCACCGTGTAAGATGAGGGAGGGTAGGTAGCCTTGTTCGATAATACGGCGGATGGGGGCATTTTGTCCAAGTAAATGCGTTTGTCCAATGACTTGGTCGATGGACTGCGGGCGGACGCGTTGGGCAAGGGGGATTTGGTTTGGATTATTCATTTTTGAAGTAATTCATTAAAGGTAGGTCTAGTCGCGTAATGGATGTTGGCTAAGTTATAGCTAATAGTTAGGCTATACATTATTTCATAAAAAATTGAGCTTAATCAGATGTTAGCGCTGTCATGATAACGTAACTGTCAATCTTAAAGCTGCTTAAACACAAGAATGTGTAAAAATTTCATCAATATTTTACAATTCAATGCTATACTAGCCATCATTTTTCCTAACCCTCCTTGCAAAACTGGGCGTAACCCTCCCATCTTATTTATTTTCTAAGAGTTCATTTATGTCAGAATCAATCAAGAACTTGCGTAACATCGCAATTATTGCTCACGTTGACCATGGTAAAACCACGTTGGTTGATAAACTTTTACAACAATCAGGCACCTTTGGCGAGCGTGCTGCCGAAGTTGAACGGGTCATGGACTCAAATGCCCTAGAACAAGAACGCGGCATTACCATTCTTGCCAAAAACACCGCTATTAAATGGACGAACCCAAAAGACGGCGTGGAATACCGTATTAACATCGTGGACACCCCCGGACACGCCGACTTTGGTGGCGAAGTCGAACGGGTCATGTCGATGGTCGATTGTGTGTTGCTATTGGTAGATGCCGTTGACGGCCCAATGCCACAAACCCGCTTTGTGACCTCAAAAGCCTTTGCCCGTGGCTTAAAGCCAATTGTGGTCATCAACAAAATCGACAAGCCCAGTGCCCGCCCTGATTGGGTGATGGATCAAGTGTTTGATTTGTTTGATAATCTTGGTGCCACCGATGAGCAATTGGACTTCCCGATTGTTTATACCTCGGCGATGAATGGTATTGCAGGCTTAACCCCAGATACCATGGCAGATGACATGCAGCCATTATTTGAAACGATTGTCAATGTGGTCGAGCCACCGCACGTGGATGTGGATGGCGCGTTTCAAATGCAGATCTCTAGCCTTGACTATGATAATTTTAAAGGCTTAATCGGTATTGGTCGTATTCAGCGTGGTTCGGTCAAAACCAACACGCCTGTCACGATTATCGATAAAGAAGGCAATAAGCGTAATGGTCGTATCCTACAAATCATGGGCTATCATGGATTGGAGCGAATCGAAGTACCGATGGCACAAGCGGGCGATATCGTGTGTATCACAGGGATTGATGGCTTAAATATCTCAGATACCATCTGTGATCCGCAAAACGTCGAAGCCTTGCCTGCCCTCAGTGTGGACGAACCAACCGTATCGATGACCTTCCAAGTTAATAACTCACCATTTGCGGGTAAAGAAGGTAAATTCGTGACCTCTCGTAATATCCGTGAGCGTCTTGAGCGTGAATTGATTCATAACGTGGCATTGCGTGTTGAAGACACCGACAGCCCTGATAAATTCAAAGTTTCGGGTCGTGGCGAATTGCATTTATCCGTCTTGATTGAAAATATGCGTCGTGAAGGCTTTGAACTGGGCGTTTCTCGACCAGAAGTAATTGTGCGAGAAATTGATGGTGAAAAACAAGAGCCGTATGAACACGTTATTTTTGATGTGGAAGAACAGCACCAAGGGGCGGTCATGGAGCAAATGGGTCATCGTAAGGGTGAGTTGACCAATATGGAAGTCGATGGCAAAGGTCGTATCCGTATCGAAGCCACCGTGCCATCGCGTGGCTTGATTGGTTTTCGCTCAGAGTTTTTGACCATCACCTCAGGCACAGGGATCATGACCTCAAGCTTTTCGCATTATGGACCTGTCAAAGCAGGCGATGTGGCAAAACGCCAAAACGGTGTGCTCATCTCGATGGTCACAGGTACCGTATTGGGCTATGCCTTGTTTAACCTACAAGACCGTGGCCGTCTGTTTGTATCGCCACAGACTGAAGTATATGAAGGCATGATTGTCGGTCAAAACTCTCGTAGCGATGACATGGTGGTCAACCCAACCAAAGCCAAACAACTTACCAACGTCCGTGCCAGCGGTACCGATGATGCGATTATCTTGACCCCGCCAATCATCTTTACCCTTGAGCAGGCGTTAGAGTTTATTGAAGATGACGAGTTGGTCGAAGTGACGCCAAAATCGATTCGCCTGCGTAAAAAATACTTGACCGAAAACGAACGTAAACGTCAAGGTCGTGGCAATTAATTCGCTCGTTCAGTGTGCTAATTCTCCTTGATCGATAAAAAGCCTGTGACAAACATGGGATTTTAGTTTATATTAAGTAGGTTTTTTAATAAAACTTAATAACTCCTTACTGCTTGTAAGGATATTAAGGCATATGATCACTAATTTGTCTAAACTTCCAATATGCCCTTGGTGGGTCGTTGGGTGATGGACTACTGTATAAAAGGAGATACTGCATGAGTATGATGTCAGAATTTAAAGAATTTGCCCTCAAAGGCAATGTCATGGATTTAGCCGTGGGTGTCATTATTGGCGGTGCATTTGGTAAAATCACCACCTCATTGGTAGAAGATATTATCATGCCATTGTTTGGAGCGATTTTTGGCAAGGTCGATTTTAGCAATATGTTTATCCCATTGGGTGAAGTGCCAGCAGGTACGGCAATGACCTATGATGCGTTAAAAAAAGCAGGCGTACCGATGCTGGCTTATGGTAACTTTATCACCATTTTAATTAACTTTCTTATCTTATCTTTTGTGATTTTTATGCTGGTCAAAGCAATGAACCGTTTGCGCCGTCAGAGCGAAGCCCATGAACCAACGGCAGAGCCATCAGAAGAGGTGTTATTGCTGCGTGAAATCAGTGCCAAACTGGGTAACAATGCCCCTCGTTAAGCCTGATCGATTGTTTGATAACAGCCTTTGTCGTGATGATAAAGGCTTTTTTCGTTAGACACTTACCCCATCATTGATCTACCGTATCAGTGTCAGAGATTTTGGGTAAGCTAATTTTCAAAATTACTATTTAAACCTATCAAGAAACCGTTAAACTAGGCTTATTTACACGTTTAAAAATACCCATGAAACATATTCTCGTGCTCGGTGGTGGCGTGATCGGCGTTACCACCGCATGGCAACTTAGCCAAGCAGGCTTTGCGGTGACTGTCATTGACCGTGAGCCCAATGTCGCCCTCGAAACCTCCTTTGCCAATGGCGGTCAAATATCAGTCAGTCATGCTACCCCATGGGCAAACCCGAGCACGCCTATAAAGGCGGCTAAATGGCTGCTGCAAGAAGATGCCCCGCTACTATTTCGCTGGCGGCGGTTGTTTGGGCGCGATTTTGATAAAGACTTGTGGCAGTGGGGTTGGCAATTTTTGACCCAATGTACGGCCAACAATGCCGATAAAAATTTGGTGCAGATGGTTAAGTTGGGCTTATATTCTCGGCATGTATTAGGTGAAGTCAGGGCACAGACGGGGATTGCGTACGATTTTTTGGATAAAGGCATTATGCATTTTTATACCAGTCAGCTAGAATTTGACAGTGCGATTGCCCCAACCCAGCGCATGCAAGCGCTTGGCTGTGATAGGCGTGTCATCCGTGTTGAGGAAGCCATACAGCTAGAGCCTGCTTTGGCTAAAGTCCAGTCTCAAATGACCGGGGCGACCTATACCGCGTTAGATGAATCAGGCGACGCCAATACCTTTAGTCAAAAGCTTGCCAACCTGTGCCAAAAACAGGGCGTACAGTTTTTGTTTAACACCACGCTCACACAAATGATGGCAAATAATAATCACATTACGGGGCTTAAAGCGATTAATCCTCAAGGTGAAGTTATCTCACTCACCGCTGATGGCTACGTGTTGGCATTGGGCAGCTACAGCCCATTGTTTGCCAAGCCGTTGGGCGTTCACTTACCGATTTATCCGGCTAAAGGTTATTCAGCAACGTTTAATGTGATTAAGCCTGCTCAAACGCCATCTGTAAGTTTGATTGACGATGAGTATAAACTGGTGTATTCGCGGCTCGGCAATCGGTTACGGGTGGCGGGTACCGCGGAATTCGATGGGTTTAATATGGCACTCAACCCGATTCGCTGTCAAGCAATCGCTCGGCGCGTCCAGCAAGTGTTTGGTGACGCGGTGGATTTATCACAGCCAAATTATTGGACAGGCTTACGTCCCATGACGCCGTCAAATGTGCCCATCATTGGGCGGGCAGTCAATCGCCAAGGCGTGATTGATAATCTATACCTCAATACAGGTCACGGCACACTTGGCTGGACACATAGTAACGGCTCGGCAAAGGCAATGACAGCGATTATTTTGGGCGAAAAACCCGAAGTGGATTTTAACTTTGTAGGGATATAGCTTTTACAAAGGTAGCTTACTTAAAAGTCGTTATCTGGTATTTTTTCTTGTTCTAGCTTAGTTTCTACCAGCTTTGATGCAGGAAAAAATACCGTAAACGTTGAACCTTTACCAATTCTTGATTGGATCGATAGTTTCGCATCGTGTTGATACAGCACGTGTTTGACAATGGCAAGTCCCAAGCCCGTCCCGCCCGTTTCACGGCTACGCCCGCTATCGACCCGATAAAAACGCTCGGTCAACCGGTCAATGTGTCGGGCTTCAATTCCAATACCATTGTCTTCGACACTAAAGCACACGCCCTTGCCACTTTCATAATCACAAGTATACCAACTGATACTGATTTCTCCACCTTTTGGCGTATATTTAATGGCGTTGGTAATCAAATTGCTTAACGCACTGCGAAGATAATCTTCATAACCCCAAATATGTTGTTGGCTATCAATATGCAGATGAATCAGATGATCAAAACCCTTATTATACATTTGGGCATCATCAAACAATTGGGTCAGCAATCTAGGGATATCAATATTGGTTTGTTCGCTGGGTTTTTCTTCATTTTCTAATCGAGAAAGTAACAGTAAGTCATTGATAATATTATTCATGCGTTGGCTTTGTTGCATCATTTGGTTAAGGGCGCGTTGCCAACGCGGTTCAAGCTCAGGCTGCTCACTCAAGGTCTCAACATAGCCCATGATCACGGTCAAAGGCGTGCGTAGCTCATGCGACACATTGGCAACAAAATCTTTTCGCATTTGCTCAAGATGCTGCAGCCGAGTGACATCGTAGATAATCATCAGTTTTTCTTTGCCAAATGGGGTAATTTTGCATTGATAAGACCGCTCATTATTCAGATTTTCTTCCAACCGGATCCCGTCTATATATTGGTCAATATGTTCGTAATAATTATGAAACAACGGCGTTCGTACAATGGTCAAAATATGGCGACCTTGATCAGCCGACTTGAGATTTAAAATCATTTCGGCTGCCGGATTCCACCACTCGATACAGTCTTTATTGTCAATCAAAATCACCGCATCTTCTAATTCTGCGAGCGAAGTACGGATTTTTTGCACCAGTTGAATGGTTTGTTGGTGCGCTTGGGTTTCATGGCGATTGGCTTGGTATAAATGATTGGCCATGATGTCCAAATTTTTACCAAAATTTGGTGGACGTTCATGCACATGACGAGTTATCCAGTGCCCAAAGCGTTGCAAGACAAACAAAAAATAACTCTGATAAAGGATTAAACCAATTACCAATCCCCACGCCCATTGTTGCCATAGCCCGCCAATTAGCCAGCCGATAAAACCAAATAACACGGTTGGCAAAATAGCGTACCAAAGGTTGAGGGGGCTTTTTGGCATAAATGGGCTTAATTAATCAATTTTATTAGAAAAACGGTAGCCTGTGCCTCGCACCGTTTGGATATAGTCTGCAAAGCCAAATGGCTCAAGCACCTTACGCAAGCGGCGAATATGGACATCAATGGTGCGGTCTTCGACATACACGTTGCCGCCCCACACTTGGTCAAGCAGCTGGGTGCGAGTATAAGCCCGCTCGGGGTGGCTCATAAAAAATGCCAATAAGCGATATTCCGTCGGTCCTATCTCCACAGGTTTGCCATTGGCACTGACACGCTGACTGGCAGGGTCAAGGGCAAGTCCGCCAATATCAATGGACTTTTCGCCCGATAACGCACTGCTACGGCGTAATACTGCCTTGATACGAGACACCAATTCGCGGGTCGAAAATGGCTTGGTAATATAATCGTCCGCGCCCGCATCCAAGCCTTGCACCTTATTGTCCTCTTCACCTTTAGCGGTGAGCATAATAATTGGAATTTCTGAGAGCATATCATCTTTTTTAAGACGGCGGCATAAATCAATGCCCGACATCCCATTGGGCAGCATCCAGTCAAGCAAAATAAGGTTGGGGCGATGGTCAACAACCAGATGATGGGCTTGGGCGACTTCAGCCGCTTGTAAACATTCAAAGCCTGCCATCTCAAGGGTGGTGACTAACATTTCTCGAATGGCTGGCTCATCTTCTACGACCAAAATGGTTTCGTTATTCATAACTGTCTCAGGGCTTAGAAGCTCAAATTATGTCTAGATAATATAAAATATGACAGTAATATTACAGCGTAAATATATGACAATAATGTGACAAGGTAATAAGAAAGGTTTAACAACCAATGTGTTTTAGCAAAATGTCAAATGTTATAGGCTAAGAATAAAGTTGATTGGCCCATCATTAGCGCTTGTCACCAGCATATCTGCCCCAAATTCACCGGTGGCGATTTTGGGGTATTGGCTTTTGGCATAATTGACAATCTCATCAAACAATGGCTTGGCAAGCTGCGGTGACATCGCCGGTTTGAAGTCGGGGCGCCGTCCATTTTGGGTATTGGCAAGCAACGTGAACTGCGATACCAGCAATACGCCGCCTGCTACCTCGCTCACGTTTTTATCAAGCTTGCCATCCTCATTTTCGAAGATGCGATAGGTTAAGATTTTATCGAGCATTTTTTTGCCCGTCTGCAATGTGTCATCATGTCCCAATCCTAGATAAACCAAGATACCTTGCTCAATTTTGCCAATTAGTAGTCCTTTGACCTCAACTTTGGCAAAGCTCACACGTTGTATCACTGCTTTCATAGGTGCCTCACAGGGTATTTCTTTAAAATTTTGCTGATTTTGATTATAATACTTAGCCATAAAAAAGCCAATGTTGTGCCCACTGTTAAGCCAACTTCTGAGAAAATCTGATGATCTTATTTACCACATTACAATCGCTTGTACCACAGCAAAAAATCAGCGAATTTGCAGGCAAGCTTGCCAGTAGCCGACATCCTGTGGTCAAAAAAGCCTTTATTCGCACCTTTGCCACTGCCTATGGTATCAAGCTTGATGAATACGCTCGTGGTAGCCTGTCACAGTATGACAGCTTTAATGATTTTTTTACCCGCGAACTCAAAGACAATATCCGCCAAATCGACGCTGATCCAAATAGTCTTGTTTGTCCTGCTGATGGCATGATTTCTCAACTTGGACAAATTCACAAAGACCAAGTGTTGCAAGCCAAAGGCAAATCGTATGACGTGGGGCAGCTGCTTGCCGACTATCAACTTGGCAAAGCCATGCAAGATGGTAGCTTTGCAACGGTGTATCTTGCCCCAACCAATTATCATCGGGTGCATATGCCATTTGATGGTACACTGATTGAGACGATTTATGTACCGGGCCAACTGTTTTCAGTCAACAATGTGACAGCAGAGAATATCACCGATTTATTTGCCCGCAACGAACGCTGTGTGTGCGTGTTTGACACCGAATTTGGCAAAGCGTGTGTGGTGCTGGTGGGCGCGATGATAGTGGCAGGTATCGAAACAGTGGCAACGGGCAAAATCAAACGCCGTGATACCATCGAACGCCAAGCCCATCACCGCAAACTGACCAAAGGTGAGGAACTCGGGCGTTTTTATCTAGGCTCGACTGCCATTGTCGTATTGCCAAAACAGGCAGGCACTACCTGGGCAGCAGGACTTTATAATGGCGTTCCGGTGCAGCTGGGTCAAAAAATCGGTACCCTGTTAAAATAAACGCTTGTCTTTAAGTTGCTGTCTTTATATCTTATTCGTTTTACCAGCCCAATTTTGGGCTTTTTTTATAGAATTTCTTAACGATAAATATCCCCAAAACTGACTACAATACCGTGCTATTTTTATCATTAAGCTCTCTGCACATGATAAAAAATTATTCCCAAGCCAATTTTAACGGCTTAGGGATTAAAAAACTGGCTAACTGTGGGGTAACGCCACAGCATTTTCGCTAGATTTTTGGCATGAATGCAGCGGGCTTTATTGACTTAACGCAGGTTAATCAATTTTTGGTTAGTCGTTAGCGGCTGGTAAGCTTATAACGCCACTCTGTCAATCAAACCGATAAATATCCATCCCTAAACTATAATGCGCAAAACTTTCATGCACGATGCTCATTTGCGCCCCCGCCCCAGCTGCAAAAAACAACGGCAATAAATGCTCAGGGGTTGGGTGGTTATGGCTTGCCAATGCGTGACTTGTCCAATCCAAGGCGTTTGGCATATCGGTTTTTAACTGATTAATCAGCCAATGTTTAAAAGCTTGGGCTTGTGGCTCAATCTTACTGTCATTAAAGCGGACGGTACGCAGATTATGGGTAATACTGCCCGACCCCATAATCAACACTTGCTCATGGCGAAGCGGGGCAAACAATGCCCCAAGCTGATAACAGGCGTAACTATCAAAATTATACGGCAATGACAGTTGCACAATCGGCACATCGGCTTGTGGGTACAGATGAATCAGCGGTGACCACACCCCGTGGTCAAACGGACGTAAGCGATTCACCGTGACATTCACCCCCAAACTTTGCAACTGATGAGCAAGATGCTCTGCCAGTTCAGGCGCGCCTTTGGCAGGGTAGTCAATTTGATACAATTCTTTGGGAAAGCCGTTAAAATCATGCCATGTCGCAGGGGCAGCGTTTCCATTAATTTCTAAATGCTGGCTTTGCCAGTGGGCAGACAGGATAATAATTAAGCGGGGCTTGGGCAGATTTTTTCCGATTTTATTTAATGCTTGCGTGGTGCTGTTGTTCTCGATAGCAATGGTCGGTGCCCCGTGTGACACAAATATCGATGGCAAGGTTTGCGGGGCGTTTGGCAGTTTTGCTAAGCTATCGGCAAGAGAAATCGGCGTTTTGAGTAATTCAGGCATACGATAGTTTCCACTTGTTATGCCGTTATAATTGCGTTGTTTTGCTAAAATTCAATCAAAAATAATCGCCCCGATGATACGGGTGATGGTTGATAATCGTCATCGCCCGATACAGCTGCTCCATTAGCACCACACGCACTAGAGGATGCGGTAAGGTCAAGTTTGATAGTGACCATTTAACATCCGCCTTTGCCAATACCGCTTTACTAATCCCATCCGCCCCGCCAATCACAAACGCCATGTCATCGCCAATTTGCATCGCAGTTTGGATTTTTGTCGCCAGCTCTTCGGTAGAAAGGTTTTTTCCTCGTACATCCAGACAAATAAACTGTTCTTGCTTAGCAGACTGATGGGCTTGTAAAATTAGCCCGCCTTCGGTAATAGCATATTTTTCCAGTTCGGCAGGCGAGGGGTTTTTCGCCCGTTTACACGCAGGGATTTCCACAAGTTCGGTGGCGAGCATGGGCTGAATGCGTTTGTGATAATCGTCAAAACCTGTCTGCACCCAAGCAGGCATTTTTTGTCCAACGGCAAGGATTCGGGCTTTCATAGTGGGTTATTACTGAGAAAAATCGCATTTTACCATGTTTATTTAGGGAATTTTTCACAAATTTTTGCGATAAAATCAGCGTAAGCTGATCAAAAATCGGCTAACATACCGCTAATAGATCCTAAATGATTGAGTGCACCATGTCAAAAAAACCTAAAAAAAGCAAAAAGCCCAAACATCACCGCTTGCGTAAAGTGATAGGCTGGGGCGTATTGGGCGCAGCAACCACAGCGGCAGCCTCCGCCATTGCTGGTGTTGTGGGCGGATGGACAGCGTGGCAATATGTTAAAGTCGAGGCGACCAATCGCCGCCGCCATACACCCGAATTTAATACAGTTATTACCGCTAACACCTACTGCGGCATGGTGCATAAAGATAACCATAATTTTACTTTAACCACCGCCGCCAAGACTTATCATGTCATTGATAAATTAGCCATTATCGAAAAATTGGCGAAAGAAAGAGCCGAAACTTTGGCGAAAAATAAGCCAAAGGATAAAAAAAGCCCGCATTCAAATGTGAGCGATTATTATGATTTTGAGGTATGCGTGTTGGCAGAATTGAGTGAAAAAGGTAGGTATGGCTATTTGGGGCATTTGGATTATCAGTTGACCATTGTCGGGGTACCCGAATAGTGTTGCTTAATACTGGCTCAATGCTCAATAAAAAGGGAATATTTATTGTCCTTTTTTATGAAAGACCGAGATTAAAGACTTAGCGTGGCACTAATCGGCAAATGGTCAGACAGGCTTGCCCATGGTTGTCCCGTATGTACCCAAGCTTTTTTGACGGTTAAATTTCGTACATAAATACGGTCAAGACTGAGCATGGGCAATCTAGCCGGAAAGGTCGGCAACAACTTGCCGTAATGGGTGAGCATGGCTTCTTGCATATTAAGGTAATTGCCCAATTTTTCGCACGATAACTTTTTCCAGTCATTAAAATCCCCTGCCAAAATCAACGGATGGGCGGGGTCGAGCGTGTCATTGACGTACTCGGTAATGGCTTGGTATTGTTTATTACGGTCATTTTCCATCAAGTTAAGATGGGCGTTTAGCACAATAATCGGCATATCCCAACCTTGAGGCACAATCTCGCAGTGCAGTACGCCTCGTTTTTCAAGGCGGCTAACCGTGATATTGACATTGTGCTTGGGGTCGAGCGGATGGCGGCTCAACACCGCATTGCCGTGATGCCCGTGGTCGTATTCGACGTTCTTGCCATAGCTATTTTGGTATTGCAAAAACTCGCCAAACCATTCGTGTTGGGATTGGTCAGGAAACTCGTTGTACTTTAGCACCCGTTTGAGGTTTTGTCCCTGCACTTCTTGTAGGCAGATGATATCGGGGTTTACCGACTTTAACGCCTCGGCAATGCCTTGTAATTTGACAAGACGATTGAGTGGCGACATACCTTTATGGATATTGTAAGTGGTTAAAGTGATAGGGGTTGGCTGAGTCATGATGAATAGTCAATAATGGTTAAAGCGGCTATTTTACAAGGAAAATTGGTGAAATACTGACTCAGACAAAAAAATTCACAAAATTCTAAACCCTTTTGCAACTGGGCAAAAATGGCTGATCACGTTGTAACAGGATCAAGGGTAAGCTGGCGATTGATAACCCAAAATAGCGAGCTGGCTTGTTACTGGCAGCTAATGTCCCAATGATTCAAATAAATCTAAACTAAGCAACACCGCTAACATTAAGGAAAATCAATGAACACTCATGCAACTCACGAACATTTACATTTGGTGAATTTTAGTCAAGTGGATCTGGCAGCCGTAACCACAAAAATCAGTGAGGCGCTTGCCAATGGGCTAGCATTTTTGGAAATGTTAGATGAAGAAAAAACCCCCGCCACTCAGCAAGCATTAAATGATATTGTTGCTTTTGAGCATGTGAATATCGCTTTAGACAGAAGTTGGGGACTATTATCGCATTTAAACAGCGTGGTAAGCAATGAGGACATTCGTGCCCTGCATCATGAACTGTTGCCACAAGTGTCGCAGTATGGCACCGCAGTTGGGCAGCACGAGGCATTATTTGGTCGTTATCAACAGGTAGTTGAGGACAAAGCATTTTTTGCCACGCTATCACCCGCCCGTCAACGTGCCATCGAACTTGCGATTCAAAGCTTTGAACTATCGGGCGTGGCACTAAATGCTGAAGACAAGGCGATCTATGCCAAGCTCGCCAGTGACTTATCGACCTTATCCGCCAAATTCTCTGACAATGTGCTGGATGCTACCCAAAGCTACTTCTTACCGTTAAACGAAAACCAGTTGGCAGGCTTGCCTGACACCGCCCTTGGCATGCTTGCTGATGCGGGCAAACGCTACAGCGAACAATATCCCGACAAACCGCTTGCCACGCCGTATGTGGCGACCTTAGATATCCCTGTGTATCTGGCGGTGATGACCTATGCTGATGACCGAGCATTGCGAGAAACGCTGTATCGGGCGTATGTTACCCGAGCATCTGAGTTGTTTGATCAACCGCAGTTTAACAATGCCGACATTATGACCGAGATTTTGGCTAAACGCGAGCAAAAGGCACAATTACTGGGTTTTAATAACTTTGCCGAAATGTCATTAGCAACTAAAATGGCAGACGATGTCCCCACCGTTGAGCGGTTTTTGCGCGATTTGGCTGACAAGGCTCGCCCATTTGCCAAGCAAGATTTAAAACAATTACAAACCGAAGGCTTGGCGTTTGGCATTGGAAGCGGTGAGAGCGATGACGACAAGAACGATAAACAACAAGAACAAAATCAAGGGCAAACCAGCGATGAGGTAAAACCGTGGGATACCGCTTATCTGGCTGAAAAGGTCAAACAGCGCAAATTTAACCTATCGCAAGAAGCCATTCGCCCCTATTTTCCGCTGCCCAAAGTGATTGAGGGGCTGTTTGTCATTGTCAATCGCTTATACGATATTCACATCGTTGATAAAACCGAGAATACCCCCCGTTGGCATGAGGATGGGCGGTTTTATGAACTGTATAATCAACAAAATCAGTTACTTGGCGGCTTTTATTTTGACTTATACGCCCGACAAGGTAAGCGGGGCGGGGCATGGATGAGTGGTTTTCAGGCTCGCTACCAAAATGTTGACAAGCAGTATCAGCAGTTGCCCGTGTGCTTTATGGTTGCCAATTTTACCCCCGCATTAGACAATCAGCCCAGCTTGCTCACCCATGATGAGGTATTGACGCTGTTTCATGAATTTGGGCATGGTTTACACCATTTATTGACCGAAGTTAGCATTTCAGATGTCGCAGGGGTGAATGGCGTGGAATGGGATGCGGTGGAGCTGCCCAGTCAGTTTATGGAAAATTGGGCATGGCACGAAGCGGGTATTGCCTTGATTAGCGGGCATGTTAAGACAGGTGAAACCTTACCCAAACCCATGCTCAATGCCATGCTCGCTGCCAAAAACTTCCAAAGCGGCATGCAAACGTTGCGTCAGCTGGAATTTGCGTTGTTTGATTTATTACTACATGCCAAAACGCCTGCCCCCGATTATCCGCAGTTGCTTGCGTTATTGTCACAAGTGCGAGCCGACATTGCTATCATGCCCACCGCCACCTACAACCGTTTTGCCAATGGCTTTAGCCATATTTTTGCAGGCGGCTATGCGGCGGGTTATTACTCATATAAGTGGGCAGAATTGTTATCGGCAGATGCGTTTGATAAATTTGAGCAAAACGGTATTTTTGACAAAGCCACCGGCAAGGCATTTCGGGACAATATCTTGGCAAAAGGCGGTAGTCAAACGGCTAAAGCCAACTTCGAGGCGTTTCGTGGACGGGCGGCAAATATTGACGCCTTATTACGTCATTCGGGTTTTTATGATGAGCTGTTAAGCGATGACAGCGACAATGCTCATACCCAATCTTGGTAAAAGTTGTTAAAAAATTTTGTAAGGAAAAACCAATGCGCTATCAATCAAAACGCCCCAAACGCCAATTTTTGGCCGGCGTGACATGCCCAAGCTGTGGGGCGATGGATAAAGTGGTTCAAATTGAAGTGTTTGAACCACATTATGACGAGTATATCGAATGCACCGACTGTGGTTATACCGAGCGCCGACCTGTCCCCGAGGATTTACCTGCGATGAGGCAACACACCGATGGGCAGTTAGATGATGGCGTTGGTGTGGTTAAATTTTTACAATAACGCATCTTGCTTTGGCTGAACGCTTTATACAGGTTTTGGCAGTTAAACTGTTCATTTATCTGTTTTATCCTAAATAATTTTATTTTCTAGTAAGGTTTGCTATAGTAGCTTTAACGGTAAACAACTATTATCTTTTTGCCCATAACCTGCTCATTGATAGGGCTCATCATCAGCCCTATTTTTAGCAATTGAAAAACTGGGATAAAAACGAATTTGGAACAGGGAGCCACACTTTGCATGAAACTATTTAGCCTAAAAAAGAATAACGATTCAGCCCCTGCAGCCACAACTGAAATCTATCAACCGACCGATAACTTGGCAAATAACCCATTGGCAATCGATAACTTAGATAGTATTGATAATAGCATCGAGCTTGACAAAGACAGCAAAGGCAATACCCCAGTCGATAACTTTTCGCTAGATACGTTAGACTTAGAGAGCTTAAGTGATAACCCGCATACAGCAAACCAGACTGTCCCATCTGGTGCACCTATTGCTCAAAATTTAAGCACCTCGGCGGAGGAAATGTTTAATTTTGATGATTTTGAATTGGAATTCGATTCGCTAAGTGAGCCTGTCGTCACTACCACAACCGCGCTTGAAACTGCCCCTGTACCAACTACCACACCTGCGCAAGGGGCTGATTCAAAAGCTAATGTGCCAGATGAATTTGATACGCTAGATCACTTAAATAAATTGGGCAAGCTTGAGTTTGAATCGTCGACACCCATTATTGATACGCCTGCTTCGGTTGCTAGTATTGAGCCTGTTCTAGAAAATACGCAGCCTACTGCAAACGATAATGGATTGCTTGAGTTTGATAACCTTGATTTTGGCGATCCATCACTTAACACCCCAAAGACCACCCCTATTGAGCCTATCGCAACTCATGTTGAGCAACTTGCCAGCCCATCTGCCACCAAATTACCCCATGTTGACGAATTAGACTTTGGCAAAAAGCTTCCAGCAGATCACGCTGAAACTATCAGCCCAAACGATGTGACAACAGCCGCCACTATAACGGCGCCAATGGCTGCCAGCACAGCCGCTTTAGCCATGAGTAACAACCCAACCAACCGCCCTGTACCACCCGTCACTGTCCATGAGCAGCCCCTGAAAACTCCCAATAAAAAACCTTGGTTTGGCAAAAAAGATAAAGCCCCTAAAGTGGCGGTGACCAAAGCCACCACTAAACCCACAAAACCTGTGGTAACTGGTAAAAAACCAAATAACTTATGGATATTATTATTACCGTTGGTATTAGTAGGCGCGGGGGCTTGGTATTTTTTAACCCAACACAATGATGCGCCGACCCCTAAAGCCGCGCCCGTACCGATTGCCAAACCAAAAGCCCCAGCTGCCTCTATCCCTGCTAGTACCGCCCATGCAGCGGCTAGTACCGTTGCAAGTAGCACCACTACCGCCTCCACGACGGTTGCTAGTGCTGTTATAGCTACCGCTAGCTCGGCAACCGCAACTGCCGCAAGTAGCCCCAGCGTGAAAACAACCAATACCATTTCACCCGCAGAAATCTTAGCCCCAGAACTGCCAAAAGACCCTGCGATTGCCAAAGAGGAAATGGATAGACTGGCGGCACAAAGTGATCAGCTCAAAGAACAAGAAAAAATTATTGAAGACCAACTGGCGATGATGAATGAGCTAAGTAGCAAAAAAGAAGCGCATATTAAGCTTCTAGAGCAGCAAGTGGCTCAACTAGAACAACAAAAAGTTGCCGAACAAACCGGCAAAGCCGCAACACCTGCCAAATAGGCAAGGGTATAACTATAAGGTAACCCTCGTGTTAATGATTGCCGACAAGAAAACCTTGTTTCAAGACCGCTATCAAGCGTTAATCATGCCCGTTCCTGTGTCGGGCATTTTTCGTCATCGTAGCTTATTGCGCTTTCAGACATTGTACCCACAGCATTATACAATCTACAAACAAGCATGTCAGCGTTCTGAGCTAGCGTTGGGTGAGCTGCTCATCTATCAAACCCAGCGCGAGTTGGCAGGCTTGGGTATCAGCGGTGCGTTATCAAAACCAAAATTTATTGTTGATCTGGCGGTGACTGAGTTTGCCGAGCATCCACCACATTTACTTGCCATCAAACAAGGGTTACAGGCATTAGAGCCGGTAGTATTTGATTGGGGACGTTATCATGGCATTCGCCGTGTGGCATTGTTTGGCACTGATGAGCTATTATTGCCTGAGGGGTTAGGGTTTGAAGCAGACATTTTGCCATTGATTGAGCAATACCTCCAGCCCATTGATCGCTTGCATCTTGTGGTGTATCGCTAAAGTTTTTTATAGGATTTGAGGTATTATGCAGGTAACAGACTTGGGAAGTTGGGGTGCAACGCTGCGGTTAGTCGTGGAAGTCATCGGTACACTTGCTTTTGCGTTCTCAGGTATTTTTGCCGGCATTCGCCGCGGTATGGATGTCTTTGGTATTGCTGTGTTGGGGTTTTTGGCAGCGTTTGGTGGTGGGACACTTCGAGATATTTTATTAGAGAAACGCCCATTTTTTTGGGTGGCACAAGAAGCCATGCTTTGGCTGGTTTTCGGGCTTTGTGGATTGATGATTGCCCTTAATAAATGGCGGCAAGTAAAAATCACCTCGGCAACGATACAGACCGCTGATGCGTTAGGACTCGGGCTATTCGTGGCATCGGGCGTCCAAGCGGCTTTGGTGACAGGCATGCCGATGGCGGTATCGGTTATTATGGGGATTATTACCGGTGTGTTTGGCGGGGTAATGCGCGATATCGCCTGTGGGACAATGCCAACAGCGTTTTTTGACCATCGCCCTTATGCGATGTGTACCTTGGTCGGCGGTTGGGTATATGCGTTATTGGCGGTGTATTCATCCTTGGCCCCTTGGGTGGTTTTATCGCTTAGTGCATTGACCACCACAGGGCTACGATTGGCAGCCGTTATTTTTGATTATCGCTTACCCAATTGGACCCGACGATAACTAAACCTGCTTGTCCTTTATTATTAATACAAGTCATTGATTGGTAAGGAAAGTTTGCAAAATCAAAATTGATGGTAAGTCATTTAATCCCAAAGCATAAACACAGTTTACTACACCGTTGAATTACAATTCGTAGTAAAAACACAACCTTAATTTTTATAGCCGTCGTTTATGATGGATTTGTGGTAATTAATTGAATTTATACACAAATATAGTTATCCATTTAAAACACCTAATAAATAAAAGGAAAAAATAATGAAAGCATTAACCTATCATGGCGTTAAAGACGTGCGAGTCGATAATGTCCCAGACCCAACGATCCAAGCAAAAGACGATGTGATTTTAAAGGTGACCGCCACAGCGATTTGCGGTTCAGATTTGCATTTATATCGCGGTAAAATTCCCGCTACCGAAGAAGGGGATATTTTTGGGCATGAATTTATGGGCATTGTTGAAGAGGTTGGCTCAGAGGTTACCGCAGTCAAAAAAGGCGATCGCGTAGTGATTCCATTTGTCATTGCGTGTGGGCAGTGCTTTTTTTGTCAACATGACCTGATGGCAGCCTGTGAAACGACCAATAGTGGACCTGGCGCGGCGTTAAATAAAAAATTGATTCCACCGCCTGCGGCTTTATTTGGGTATAGTCATCTATATGGGGGTGTGCCAGGCGGACAAGCGGAGTATGTGCGAGTACCTAAAGCCAATTTTGGTCCCTTTAAAGTACCTGGCTCATTATCAGATGAGAAAGTGCTATTTTTATCGGATATTTTGCCCACGGCTTGGCAAGCAGTTATCAATGCAGAGATTAAAAAAGGCTCGAGCGTGGCAATTTATGGGGCAGGTCCTGTGGGACTATTGTCTGCCGCTTGTGCCAAGATGCTAGGCGCAGAGCAAATATTTATGGTTAACCATAATGATTATCGACTGCAATATGCCAAAGAAACCTATGGTGCTATCCCAGTCAACTTTGATAAAGTAGACGCGGCAGAATTTATCATTGAACAGACCGCTGGACATCGCGGCGTGGATGGGGTAATTGATGCCATCGGTTTTGAAGCCAAAGGCAGTACCGTCGAAACGGTGTTAACCACTTTAAAACTAGAAGGTTCAAGCGGTGCTGCTTTACGGCAATGTATCGCAGCGGTTCGGCGTGGGGGCGTGGTGAGCGTGCCGGGGGTATATGCCGGACCCATTCACGGCTTTTTATTTGGGGATGCGTTTGATAAAGGCATTACCTTTAAAATGGGACAAACCCATGTTCATAAATTTCTACCCCAACTGCTTGAATTTATTGAAAATGGCGACTTATCACCTGAAGCGATTATTACCCATCGGTTAAAACTAGCCGATGCGGCACGCGGTTATGAGATTTTTGAAAAACGCGAAGAAGAATGCCGTAAGGTGATTTTAACCCCTTAATTTTTCCAATAGCCAGTATTATGAACATGCTATACCAGCCAAAGCGCGGTATAGCATTTATTTATGTTTAAAAAGCTGTTTTTTTAAGAAAATCTTACTAAACAATGCAACATTTGCTTTGCTTAGTTATTTACCATGTCACCTGTAGAGTTTACCCGTTAGCCAAATGACCACCAATTTTTTTAGAATTAATGTATCTAGCGTTGAATTTACTTTAGCCGCGGCAGTACAGTATTGTAAACAAAAATTAAAGAAAATGGATCAAGATGGTTTTATCCAAATTAAAATCGCTGATGGTGAGTATTATCTTGAACAAATAGAGATTGATTTTTTTAGTGACAAGGTCGAAATCATTGGGAATATTGAGCGTCCTGATAAGGTCAAGTTGTATTTTGATACCTCCCATAATCGTTGTGGTTTTTTGATGCAGCGGGGTAATGGTATTTTTAAAATCGATGGGATGACGATTTTTGGGCTTGGCGGTTTTTTGGGGTATGGTGAATGGGCAGATGAACATTATGGTGCAGGGATTATGTGCGCCTATGATAGTCAGGTGTTGGTAGGGGCACATGTGCGCATTAATCATTTTTATTATGGCGTTGCTGCTCGTTATGGCTCAAGTATTCGCTGCGAACCAGGGGTAATTGTACAATTTGCAGGCGATGCTGGGTTTTTTGCTTATGCTGCCTCGATGGATGCCCAGCATTGTGAAGCTTATCATTGTGCCCATCTCAGTGATGGGTTAGGCTTTGGGTTTTGTGCTGAATCGGGCGGGTTTATTAATGCTGATAATAGCCGCTCTGCGCATCACCATATGGCGGGTTTTTATGCGCTTACAGCAGGCTCAATGTGGTGTCATGATAGCTCAGCAACTGACAATCGACATGGCTATATGGCACTACATAGCGGTATCTTAACGTGTAATAGCATTAACAAACGCACCAACGCGTTTCGTAACTTTGAATATGGGTTTTTTGCTGATAATGGTGGACGCATTTTGGCAAATCGCTGTTTGGGTAATGAAAATACCTTAGGTGGCTTTTTTGCACGCCATTATTCAAGTATTGATATTACCCATGCGACTGCCAATCATAATTTTGGTCATGGTTATACGGCGATCAATGCCACCTTATTTGGCAATGGGGCAGAGGCCCGGTTTAATCAAGGTAATGGCTTTGTCATTGGACAAGCGGGATTTTTGGATAGCGAGTGGCTGATGGCATATGGTAATCAAGGCTACGGTTTTGACCTTAATAATTGCCAAGCCTTTATACCCAATGCTCGAGGCTGGAAAAATGTACTGGGGCGAATGCATAAAGTACATAGTTGGGTTGCAATCAAATGATGACCGATGAATTATTTCTCTTAATCACCTTCTCGCTTGATTATAACAGTTTATTACATAAAGTTATTATCTAAACGCTTTTTATTTTATGAAAAACCGCTTATTATTGAAATACCTACTAACATTGAACGATGATTTTCTTAAATAATTATCAAGGTAAATAAAACCAGTTATACTTCAATTAGTTACCTAATTACAATACTTTAATCTATTATGAAACGACTGATTTTTGACCTAGATGATACCTTATCAACCACCACCAACGGTGACTATGCGAATGCCCAGCCAATCACTGCTGTGATTGAAAAATTGCGCGAATATCACGCACAAGGCTTTACCATCGTCATCAATACAAGCCGTAATATGCGTACTTATAAAGGCAACATTGGTGAAATTAATAAAAATACCTTACCGATTGTGATTGAATGGCTGGCTCGGCATGATATTCCTTATGATGAACTGTATGTTGGTAAGCCTTGGTGCGGATTTGACGGCTTTTACATTGATGACAAAGCGATTCGTCCCGATGAATTTATTAATCTTAGCTACGAAGAAATTTGTCAGTTACTTAATCTTAATACGTAAAATTCAATAATAAAAACAAAAAATTAGCGCAATTTAGAAGTCAAACCATTTTTAGCCACACTAAAAAAATAACACCAATAGCAAAACTTATATCCATACTTAGAAGAAACGCAGAATTTTATGATTATTATCAATGCTTCAAGCTATATCAATGCTGAATTTGAAGCCGAATTAGGGTACCTCCCCCCTTGTATGCTTCCGATTGGCAATAAAAAATTACTCGAATTACAAGTAGATGTGCTACAACGCCAATTACCTGAGGAAAAAATTGTCCTTACCCTGCCAGAAGCGTATGTATTAACAATTAACGAAAAAGCCGTCATTGATAATCTACCGCTGGATGTCGTACGGATTCCTGAGAATTTTAAATTATCCGAAACCATTTTATATGTGTTAAATTTGGATATTGACAAATCCTTTCGGTTTGTTCGGGTGATTCAAGGTTCAGTCTTATTGACCAAAATTCCTGACTGCTCTGATTGTATCGGTATTTCAAAACAGCCAAGCTTTTACCACTGGCATGAGCAAAAAAAACCACGTGATAATCCGAGTGATTGGATTGGGTATTTTGCATTTTCATCGCGGTTAGATTTGATTAAAGCGTTAGCGATTAGCAAAAAAAGTGCCAAGCGTGCGGTATATGAATATCAACAACATATACCCATGCAATTAATTGATATTACTGATTATTATGACTGCAGTCATTTTGATGATTATATCCACGCACGCGCCAATATGACGACTGAGCGCGCATTTAACTCGCTAGTGATTAAAGATGGGTTAGTGACTAAAACAAGTGAAGTAACTCACAAAATCCAAGCAGAGATCTATTGGTTTACTCATATTCCCGTAAATTTAAGACGTTTTACCCCACAATTGATTGATTATCGTGAAGTGGGCAATCAGCATTTTTACTCCCTCGAATTTTTGCCATTTATGCCGCTTAATGAGTTGTATGTGCATGGACGTAATCCCATTGCTTTTTGGCATTACATTTTTACATTGCTTCAAGAATTCTTTGAAACCGCAGGACAAGCCGATACCCGTCGTGATTTAGACAATAGTTATGCCCAAGCCTATGCTTATGATTTATATCATAAAAAAACCTTAAAACGCTTGGGGCAATATGAAGAAAGCGGTGCTATTTCGATGGATGCCCCTGTATATTATGAGAATCGTTGTTTGGGTAGTTTGATGCAAATTACCCAAGATTGTATTAACAAAGCCTTAGCAATTCCAGCTACCGTCAGTATCATGCATGGTGATTTATGTTTTAGCAATATTATGTACGATTCACGGGGACGGCGAATTAAGATTTTTGATCCACGCGGCACCGATTCAGCAGGCAATTTTAGTATTTTTGGCACGGCAAGCTATGACTTAGCAAAACTGACACATTCTGTGATTGGGATGTATGACTTTATCATTGCAGGTCGTTATGAGTTGGTTACAACTGAACAAGGGATGGAAATTGAATTTGATATTGATGAACGGCTTGAATCGATACGCGATGATTTTTTAAATATCACCTTTATCAAAGATTTTGCCACCATTGATATTATGCCTGCCGTGGTATTACTGTTTTTATCAATGTTACCGTTACACAGCGACCGCCCTGACCGTCAGCAAGCGATGCTGATTAATGCCTATCGCTTATATAAAACTTATGTTTTGGAGCAAGCCGTATGTTCGTAATTCCGATGGCAGGTTTAAGCAGTCGTTTTTTTAAAGCAGGGTTTGCTGTACCAAAATACCAACTTCAGATTAACGACAAATTGGTCTTTGATTTGGCTATGCAGTCATTTAAAGCGTATTTTGCTAGTGACTTGTTTGTTATTATTGTGCGCGATGTCTATGACACACCCGAGTTTGTTAAAAAGCGCCTACAAGCTTTAGGCGTAAAAGATTTTATTATTCATACCTTAACGGATGAAACACGTGGCCAGGCTGAAACCGTGGCGTTAGGCATTGATGATGCGAAAATTGCTGATGATGAGCCAGTGTATATTTTTAATATTGATACCTTTCGTTATGACTTTAAAAAGCCTAATCTAGCGAATCAAGTTGATGGTTATCTTGAAGTATTTGCTGGTGAAGGTGAGCATTGGTCTTTTATCGCCATTGATGAGCACGACAACGTGATTAAAACCACGGAAAAACAGCGTATTTCGGATTTGTGTAGTGATGGATTATATTATTTTAAATCCAAAGCGCTGTATTTAGCGTTATTTAACCAAGCAATTGAGCAAAATTTAACGGTAAAAAACGAATTTTATATTGCGCCGATGTATAATCTGTTAATTGAACAAGGTGGCACAGTCGGTTATGTCAAAATCACCGATGAGCAAATTGATTTTTGTGGTACGCCCGATGAATATCAGCTACTATTACATCAAGGCTTAAAGCAAACGGCTTAGCTGTTTAAATATAGCGCGCATTTAGAAAAAAAGGGAAGCTAGTTAACTTCCCTTTTTTAATGGCGGATACATGTAAAAGAAGAGCTGTAACAGGTAAATTATTGGGCATTTTCAAACGGTGGGTATAATCGGCTTAACCAATGTTTTCTTTCAGCTTGCATTTTTTGTTTGAAGGCTTGTCGAGCGGCAGATTTTTGGTGATCTCTAGCTTGTGCGTTGGCAAGTCGTTGGCTATCAGGGTAAGGCAGTTGCCAGTGGTTGGCAAATAATTGATACCAGTCATCGTGATTTAGACAGTTTAATCGCATAAAATCATCATGCAATGCCCAGTCATATTTAGGTAAGGCTAAGCCAAAATCTATCGTATCAAGCACAATAATATGAGTCGCTAAAAAATCTTGATGGTCTTGCAAGATTTCATCGGTGATTTGGTTATATTGGGTGGGCACGGTATAACCACGCACACTAGCGTATTGGGTAGCAAGATGTTGCTCAACTGCCAAACGCGTGCGAAAGGCATCATTACCATAGCTGGCTTGCGAGTTTTGTGCGTTTTTTTCAAAATATCGTGCATTCTCTTCGCTCATCCATGTTGCCGACCAATATTCTTGCAAGGTATGAGTCTGCCCAAATTGTGCCCAATCGCTCACATGATACGCCATGTGCTCATAGACACTCGGGTCAATGGTAAATAAATGTGGCACAATAATCGGTGAATAGGTTTCACATCCGTCAAGCGATTGCACTTGGTTTTGATACGCTTGATAGACCGTCAATAGATGATCAGATGTGAGATAACTGTCGCTACGCAATTTAATCGTATACTCAGTTGTCACGGCATGAATACCGGCTTGTGACGAGACGATTTGGCGATTGACATTGTTGGGCGTGTCATAGCCAAATTTGATATTGGGTAATCCGCCTGGGTCGGGGCTTAGTACCAGTTTATCGATACCCAATTTTTCAGCGTTATTATACGGTTCAGAGAAATTTAGTGAATCCCAAGTCGATAAAATAATAGTGGCAAGCGGAAGCTGCTTACGCGTTTGAGCCACGTTATATAAAAAATCACTGCCATCGTCTCTTCCCGAGCCTAATAGTGCCGTATTAATGCCACCTTGAAAAACCACAGTTATCTCACGACTATCAATCATGTTTATTGTCCTTAACCTTATTTCTTGTATTCATTCAACCCATTTTTGTGATCTGGCTGTATGATTCTCATATACTGCCAACCCTGTCTATTTACTTAGTCCGAATTAGTCCGAATTAGTTCGCTTAGGTCTACTTGATTAACTGGATTTGGATAAAATCGCCACTTGCCGAATATACGTGTGCAAATCATTGACACTTTCATCCATCAACTCATCGTCTTGGGTATAATCGGCATATGCTATCCAGATCAAAAGTTGTTTGACGGTGTTAAATTCGCTATTAAAAAATGTTTTGGTAAACTGCTTAAGCGTGTTTTCATCTTGCAAATTGAGCCGAGTTTGCCAAGATTCGATTTTGGCTTGTTGTTCGGGGCTAAAGGTACATCGAAACAAGTATTCAACAATGGCGTGCGGTTCTTCTTCTGCCAAGAGTTTACCCAAGCGTTTGATATGGCGTTTGCGCGCCTCGTGACTGCTGATGTCGTTGAGCTGTAGCAAGTCATCCATAAAAAACTCACTGGCGGGCAGGTTTTTCATTTGTTTTTTGGATAAATTAGCGAGTGGTTCGGCAAGTTGTTGCAGGCGTTCACGGGCTTTTTTTTGTTCGGTACGGCTGATTGCCATATCCATTTGGTCAAAATTTAACATGTCGTCTCCTTAGTACCACTTACTTTTTTCACGGTGTTTTATCCGCACGACCATTGCTGGGGGTAATGTTTGCGCCAAACGACTGGTAAGCCGTTCCGCCATATAGACCGAGCGATGTTTCCCGCCCGTACAGCCAATCGCAATCGTCACCGTATGGCGATTGTTATGCAAAAACTGCGGTAGCCATTTTTCAAAAAAGCCGTTGATATCATCCGACATCGCATCCACTTCGGGATATCCTGAGAAAAACGCCTTTACCGCTGCATCCAGCCCCGTCTGACTACGCAAATCCGCTTGCCAATGCGGATTGGGTAAAATGCGCACATCAAAAATAAAGTCGGCATCAATCGGCGACCCATACTTAAAACCAAATGACAAAATATTGACTGTGACCACGTTATCCACGCCAAGGTGGTGGCGGATTTGTTCTTTAAGTTGGTGGATATTGAGCGTGCTGGTATCGATTTTGATATCGGCATGCTCGGCAATCGGCTCAAGCAGTTCAATCTCTTTTTTAATCGCATTAGGCAAGTTACCCGAACTTGCCATTAAAGGATGCACACGGCGAGTGGCGTCAAAGCGGGCAATGAGTACCGATTCTTGAGCGGTGACGTAAATAATTTTAAGAGACGTATCACCGAATTTTGCCAAAAGCTGATGATACACCTCACCAAAATTGGATAAATCCGCCTGCGGGGTGCGCACATCTACCCCAAGGGCGATTTTATCGATGTGGCTATCGGTGACCAGTTTCTGTACAGTGATTGGCACCAGCGATAACGGTAAGTTATCAATCGGATAATAGCCAAAATCCTCAAGCGTATTTAATACCGAGGTTTTACCCGAGCCAGAACGCCCTGATACAATCACAATATTTGGCTGAATATTCGACATGTGTGCCCCTTTGCGCTGATTTAAGCCATTATCAGGTTCGTTCAAATTCTAGATTATCCAATAATCGAGCCTTATTGCCAAGCCAAGCGGCGGCCAAAATCACCAAAGCTTTATCATCGGCAGTCGGTGGTTGCAATAAGCGGTTTTTAACTTCTAAATAATCCACCTTAAAGCCGATATCACCAACTTTTGTGTGATTTAGCTTATCTTTGGTGCGTGCAATAAGGGGGTCAAATTCACGAAATTTTGCGGTTGATAACTCATCAGCCAGCTGTTGTAAGGAGGCCTGTAATGTAGGGGCAAATTGGCGTTCTGCTTCGCTTAAATACTGGTTGCGAGAGGACAATGCCAAGCCGTCATCCGCCCGCACGATATCTGCCCCCACAATCTCAACAGGAAAGTTAAGCTCAGCCACCAACTGACGAATAATGGCAAGTTGTTGGTAGTCTTTTTTGCCAAACACGGCAACATCGGGTTGCACAATGTTAAATAATTTACTGATCACCAAGCCCACGCCATCAAAATGGGTCGGGCGCGCTTGTCCGCATAGGATTTTGGTAATATCGCCTGACAGCACTTGCACGTTGTTGGGGTAGGTGGGGTACATTTCCTCGACACTTGGGGCAAAGACAAAATCCGTATCAACGCTTTTAAGCTTTTCAATATCCGCGTCTAGGGTGCGAGGATAGGTATCAAAGTCTTCGCCCACGCCAAATTGGGTCGGATTGACAAAGATACTCACCACCACGATATCGGCTAGGGTTTTGGCTGTTTTAACCAACTGTAAATGCCCGTCATGCAGATTGCCCATGGTGGGGACTAATGCAATTTTAGAGGCGATTTTTTGATGGCGTAAGGGTTTTAATGTATTGCGTAAGTCATTAATGGTGTTGAATATTTGCATTTTTTATTCTCACTAAAAGCTATGTTGTGCTGTTGGGAACGTGCGTTCTTTCACCGCTTGATGATAATTTTTAAACGCCCCCACGATATCGCCTGTCTCGTTATTTTCATCTTTTAAAAAGTCTTTGACAAATTTGGCGGGCTTACGGGTATAAACGCCGAGCATATCATGCATCACCAGCACTTGCCCATCACAGTCCACACCCGCCCCAATGCCAATCACAGGTACAGGGAAGGTTTGCGTGACTTTTTTGGCAAGCTCGGCAGGCACACACTCAAGTAATAATAGACTTGCACCTGCCTTGACCACCGCCTCGCAATCTTGCATCAGTTTGTCGGCTTGGCTTTCGGTTTTGCCTTGTACCTTATAACCGCCCAACACATTGACCGATTGCGGGGTTAAGCCAAGATGGACACAGGTGGGTACGCCATTTTTTGCCAAAACTGAAACAATCTCGGCAAGCGCTGCGCCACCTTCGATTTTGACCACGTGCGCCCCTGCCTGCATGACAGCTTGGCTCGCCTCAATGGCACGCTCAAGGGTCGCCACGCTCATAAAGGGTAGATCGCACAAAATTAAGGCGTGACTGTTGGCACGAGCGACATTTTTGGTGTGATAGACCATGTCCGCCACCGTCACAGGCAAGGTAGATGTCTGGCCTTGCACCACCATGCCAAGGCTATCGCCGATTAAAATCGTGTCAATATCAGCGACTTGCATGGCATGGGCAAAGCTTGCATCATAACAAGTTAAGCATGAAAAGGTTTCGCCATTGGCTTTGTATTTGTTTAATGTTGATAGGGTGACAGGCGGTTTGGCTTTTGGCGTGTCTGATTTGGCTTCGGAAGAAAGATAGCTCATGGAGTTTCCTTATACTAAGGGATGTTTGATAATGGTTTAATAAGGCAAAAAAACCGCTTTTTAAAGCAAAGATATAAAGGTCACATATATTACACCAACACCACTAACCCATCCCAATGTTTGGCAATCGGTAAATCAACTAGCTTTTGCCCATTTACGGTTAAATCTTTATTCAATTCAAGCAATGGGATAACAACAAAATTGCGCTCAAATAGCCCTGCGTGTGGGATAGTTAAACGTTCGTTTTGAATTGTTTCATCACCGTATAACAGCACATCCACGTCAAGGCTACGCTCGCCCCAATGTCGCAAGCGTACCCGCCCTGCTGCCTGCTCTAGCGCTTGGCAGATAGCGAGCAGCTCAAGCGGGGATAGCGTGGTATCAAGTGATACGACAGCATTATAAAAATCCGGCTGGTCGGTCACGCCAAACGCCTTTGAGCGATACAGGGATGACATTTTGACGTTTTCAATAGTTGGCGTTTTTTGGAGGGTGGCAACGGCTTGCAAAATGTGTTGGGTCGGTGTGCCAAGCTCGTTACTGATATTACCGCCTAAGCCAAGATAGCATGTCTGTTTCAATATTTTTCCTGTTTAAGTGCGTTCCACGCGCCTTTTAATGATCAAGTTAAATGAGATACAAAACACATCCTAAGAATTTGAATTAGCGTTTTTTGTTCACAAGTTGGTATTATCTGTTTTTACCACGTTTTTGCGTGTACGTTTGACAGAGATTTTTTTAGTTTTTGGCTCAATAAGGCTTTGTTCAACCAATGATACTTCACTATCTGATACTTCACTATCGATGGTAGCTTCTGTCACAGCTTTGGGTTTACGCCCACGTTTAACGGGTGGCTTTTTAGGGCTGTTTTCTAGCGTTTGAGCCGTGTCTTTGATTTGAGTGATAACCGTTTGCGTATTTTCTACCACTTTTTTTCGGGTGCGCTTGGTAGGGATTTTTGCTGGGTCAACGGCCAAAACATCACAAATTTGAGCCGTTTTTTTAACTTGTATATCCGCGCTTGGCGAGATTTCAATGCTATCTGCTTGATTTTTTGTATGATATTGTGCCAATGCGCGTTGTTCCAGCACTGACAAATCCGAGCTTGGTACACGGCGTTTGCGAGCGTGAGGGATTTGTGCATTCGTTAAGTGTGCATGTGGCTGCATATTATGGCTTATTGTTTTACGCGTCGTTTTGGGCACATCGTTTTTAGCGTCTTGATAGTTGGTAGTAGCCTCATCCCGTTTTCTTTTAGCTTGCGCTGCGCTTTTCACATTGTTTTTTGGGCGGCTGGCTTGATCATTTGGTCGGGTATCAGGACTTAACGTATCTTGTAATCTATCTTGTGGCTCATGCTGTGAGAATGGCTGTGTGACTACCTCGGTTTCTGCCACTTGGTGGTTAAACGGTGTTCCCCACAATGGCTGTGCAGGCGCATTATTGATAGGTGTGTCGTTGGCAAGTGACAGCAGTTGCAGTTGGTCTTTTTCTTGTTGCTCTTGCTCGGTTAAATAGGCGCTGCTGCTTTGCTGAGCCAGACGTTTTTGGGCGCGGCGTTCACGGCGATTACTGATGGGGGTATTTTGGGTGTCGCTTGGTATAAGTGAATTGCCATTTACCAAATTGGCAAAGCGCACCCGCACCGCGTTAATATCAAATTCATCCATGGCTTTTTGCTGTTGCTTGGCATTTAGCGTCTGAAACCATGCCCACCAATGTCCCATGCCATTGGTGGGTTCATTATCAAGGGTTACGGCGTGTTCCAATTTGGTCGATAATACTCGATTTTTGGCTTCCACTTGCTCACGCAGCATCAAAAAGTCAAACCCTGCCCGAAATCGAGGATTTTCAAACAGTTTGACAAGATTTTTTTTACGAGGCTCAGCAAGGCGAGGCTGCATCAGCCAAATATCCTTGATAAATTGCTCGGCAAATTTTGGCATGGCGGTAAAGGGTCGTTGTTTGTCCATGACTTTATTGGCCGCTTGAACTTGCGCCTCGGCAAAGGGGCTATTTTTTTTCAGTTTGTCTAGCAGATATAAGTAATTTTCCCATAACAAGGCCGCATAAAAAAACGCAGGATTGATGCTTTTGCCTTGTCCGATACGTTTATCGGTGTTTTGTGTCACTTGCTCAAGCAATGGTGTTATCATGCTTGGTGGATAAAACAACAAATGCTCAATCGCTTGATACTCAAACAGTAGGGGCAGTAAGGGAATTAAATAGCCACCTGTAAACATTTTTTGGGTTTCATCATACAAACGATGTGGTGATACCTGTCTAAGTAACGCCCAATTTTGCGGATTAAATTGGGCTTGCAACGCATCGTCAAAGTCAAAACCCAGTTTTGCTTTAAAGCGTAATGCCCGCAATAAACGGACAGGGTCTTCTTCAATCCGTTTTTGTGTGTCACCAAGTAAGCGAATGGTGCGGTTTTTAATATCGTTTAAGCCACCGCAAAAATCATACACAAACCCTTCAAGCGGTTGGTAGTACATGGCGTTAATTGAGAAATCTCGGCGTACCACATCTTGAAAAATATCACCCCATACATTATCTCGCATGATCATGCCATCTTCGGTTAAGTGGGTATCGTCTTTGGGCGGGGCGCGAAACGTCGCTACCTCAATCATATCTCGACCTGAATACACATGACACAGCAAAAACCGTCGCCCAATAATACGGCAGCGTTTGCCAAACACTTCTTTAATTTGGTTGGGTGTGGCGTTGGTGACGGCATCAAAATCTTTGGGTTTTAGCCCAAGCAAGGCGTCTCGTACGCCACCGCCCACAATGTACGCTTCAAAACCTGCTTCATTCAGCGTGGCAATGACTTCCTTGATGGAATTGGGCAGATCAGCTTTGTGCAGTCCCAATTGTCTAGCATCTCGGCGAGCCAGTTTGCGATCGAAGAGTGGCGGTTGGGCGGAAGAATTGGCAGAAAAAGGGGTGTGTTTTTGACGTTTTTTGGTCATCGATAAAACCGTAATAGCTTAACATACGTAATTAGCGGTTAGTTTAACAAATTTCTGTCGCCTTGCGTAATTTGTTGGTGGCTTTTTGCAGTAATTTATGTTGGTTGTGTGTTGAACAAGCGCTATCAATGCGCAAGGGGTTAATCTACTAACGAACGCGGATACGGGCGCGGTTGTTATCGACCGTGGCTTTGCCGATGCCTTTGACTTTATCAAGGTCATCGACGCTGGCAAAGGGGGCTATCATTTCTCGATACAAAATAATGTCTTGGGCTTTTTTTGCGCCTATGCCCTCAAGCTGGATAAGCTCAGCTTCGCTGGCGGTATTGATGTTGATAAGTTTTGGTAAGTTCGGTAAAGAAGTTGAATTTGAAGTCGAGTTTATGGTTGTGTTTGAGAGAGCAGGATTTTTTAGGCTTAAATAGGCTTGCTCTGGCGTCATATTGGGCGTGCAAAGTTGGGCATGGCTTGCATGCATCAAACACACTAGGCTAAAGAACAAACATTTTGCTTTCATACATAGGGGGTTAATTTTTTTAAGCCATTATAACAAACGTTAGCCTAAATTTTGATAATCAAAAAAGCCAAAATCCATTTAGACTTTGGCTTGCTTGTTTGGCCAAAAATTATTTTGTGTGACCTTTAGCATAGTGATGCGCGTGGGTGCTTACTTTTTTATGAGTTACCTTGTGCGAAGCTACGGGTTGTTGTACGCCAGTTGTGGTTTTATGTGCAGGAACAGCAGGCGCTGCGGATGTCTTAACGGTGGTGGTTGTGGTGGTTTTTGTAGTGTTAGCGGGCGCAGCGGGTGTCGCTGGCGCAGCTATGGCAGCGCTCATTCCTGCAAATAAAGTCGTAGCTAATGTGGCAGCAATCAATGATTTTTTCATGATAATCATCCTATATTCATATAATGGTTAAACTAACTTGTCAATCAAAGGGACAGCTTAATTGGTTGAAGAATTAGAAACGAATTAAGCTGTCTGAGATGATTATGCAGCAAAACACTTAGCAAAAACTTAGCCCAATCGCCTTTGTTCACGCAGTAATGTAATCGCATGTAAGAAAACTTGCTAAATCTTACCGTGTTTTTCATGGGATTTGGCGTTATTCCACAGTTCATCCATTTGTTCAAGGCTTGCGGTTTCGGGGGTTTTACCCAGTTTGGCAAGTTCGTCTTCAATAAAGCCAAAACGGGATTTGAATTTATGCACCGTGGTTAAGACCGCTTTTTCGCTATCAATGCCCAGTTTGCGGGCGATATTGACCAACGCAAAAAAACAATCGCCCAATTCTTTTTCCAGTTCGGCTTTTTGTTCAGTAGTAGGCTTTTCACCATCATTGGGCAAAATCTCTTTAAGTTCACGGATTTCTTCATCCAATTTTTCTACCGCGCCTGATACCACATCCCAGTCAAAGCCCACGCGATTGGCAGTTTTTTGTAGGTGTTGGGCTTGCATCAGTGCTGAGCCGGCTTTGACTGCGTCGAGTGTACGACGTTTTTTGCCCCGTTTTTCTTTTTCAGCATTTTCGATTGCTTTGATTTCATCCCAACGCTGTTTGACATCGTCTTCGGTTTTGAGATTTTCTTTATCAAACACGTGCGGATGACGGCGTATGAGTTTATCCTGCAAGGTAAAAATCACATCGCCTATATCAAACTTGCCCTGTTCTTGGTACAAATGGGCATGAAAAATCACTTGCAGTAGCACATCGCCAAGCTCACCCTTGATGTCTTCAATGTCATGCGCTTGAATGGCTTCGACAAGCTCGTATGTCTCTTCGATGGCATAAGGAATAAGGCTGTCATTGGTTTGTTTTTTGTCCCACGGACAGTCGGTGCGAAGGCGTGCCATCAGCGCGAGCAGGTCAGTAAAAGAATGGGTTGGGGTCATGATTATCTCGTATTTAGTAGGTTTAAAAAATTGTTTAATCACAGACTGCGGTTAGGGTAGCGGTTTTTTGGCATAAAATAACCATTGCTATCGTTGTGGCATTTTGTCAAACTATAGCTATTTTATAATAAAAAAAGGTCATCCTCATGACAGCAAACATACAACATATCGCCGTGATAGGGGCAGGGTATGTGGGGTTATCTAATGCGATTTTATTGGCTCAAACCAAACTTAATACCGATGTGCTATTGGTGGATATCAATGCGCAAAAAGTTAAACAACTGCAACAAAACCAATCGCCCATTCAAGATGAATTAATCAGCAAGTTTTTGGCAAATTCCAAATTGAACTTGACAAGTCAATTACTCACAGACAGCGATTTTAGTCAAGCAGATCTGGTAATTATCGCCACGCCGACCAACTATGATGTGGCGACAGGCAAATTTGATACCTCATCAGTCGAAGCCAGTATTGCGGCGGTGCGAAAGCAAAATACTGCCGTACCCATCGTGATAAAATCGACCATTCCGATTGGATTTACGCAACAAATGCAGCAGCAGTTTGATGAAAATATCTTATTTATGCCCGAATTTTTACGAGAAGGCAAGGCATTGTATGACAATCTGCACCCGTCACGGATTATTGTGGGTAATAACAATAAAGCGTTACAGGACTTTGTGCAAGCCTTGATTAAGCTATATCAAGATGCCAGCCAAAAATCCGATATCCCTACCCAAACCATGCCACCCACCGAAGCCGAAGCGGTCAAGCTATTTGCCAACAGCTATCTTGCTACCCGTATTGCCTTTTTTAATGAGCTTGACAGCTTTGCCGAAAGCTTGGGGCTTGATAGCGGGGCGATTATCACAGGCGTGAGCCTCGACCCGCGTATCGGCATGCATTATAACAACCCATCATTTGGCTATGGCGGTTATTGTCTGCCAAAAGATACCCAACAACTCAAAGCCAACTATGCCGGCATTCCCGCCAATGTGATTCATGCGGTGGTCGATGCCAATAACACGCGTAAACGTTTTATCGCCCGCCAAATCATTGCCAAAAATCCGCAAACGGTGGGCATTTATCGCTTAAGCATGAAAAAAGATGCCGATAATTTTCGGGACTCAGCGATTCTCGATATCATCGAGCACTTAAAACAACATGCCATTGACGTACAAATTTATGAGCCAAGCCTAAATGTTGAACAGTTTATGGACTGCCCGGTGAATAACGATTTGGCAAACTTTTTACAAACCAGTGATATTATTGTTGCCAATCGCTTGCACGATGAGCTCAACACCGTCAAAGATAAAGTCTATAGCCGTGATGTATTTGGTGATAGTTAACGTTTTGCAAAAATGTGATAACTACCATTTAGTAACGGTGTAACTCAGTGAGATTAATTATGATAGCTCACCTAAAATAAAGATTTAACCCAATAAAATTTAATGTAATACAAGAAAAAGGTACATCTATGAATAATTTTCCCCCAATGACTATTTCTTCTTTCAAAGCTTATGACATTCGAGGCGAGCTTGGCAAAAACTTAGACAAGGATATCGCCTATCGCATCGGACGAGCTTTCGCCGAATTTTTAAACCCTTCAGCCCAAAAAAAAGCCATTGTGATTGGCTGTGACATCCGTCCATCGAGTGACGAGCTTAAAAAAGCCACCATTCAAGGTATCTTAGACGCTGGCACGGATGTGATTGATCTTGGTATGACTGGCACCGAAGAGGTGTATTTTGCCACCAGTTACTATCACGCTTTAGGCGGTATCGAAGTCACCGCAAGCCACAATCCGATCAATTACAATGGCTTAAAACTGGTACGCGAAAACTCAAAACCCATCAGTGCCGATACTGGGCTTGCCGATATCCAAAAAATCGCTGAACAAGGCACCTTTACTCCCGTACAACAACGGGGAGAATATACCCTAAAAGACGATAAAACCGCTTACATTGACCATTTACTCAGCTATATTGATGTCAGTGCATTACAACCATTAAATGTCGTCGTCAATTGTGGCAATGGCAGTGCTGCCCCTACCATTGACTTAATCGAAGCACGTTTTAAACAAGCGAATGCCCCAATCAACTTTATCAAAATCAATCATGAGCCTGACGGCAGTTTTCCCAACGGTATTCCCAATCCCATGATTATCGCCAATCGCAAAGTCACCGCGGATAAGTTATTGACAGAAAAAGCCGATTTGGCGATTGCCTTTGATGGTGACTTTGACCGCTGTTTTTTCTTTGATGAAAATGGGCGGTTTATCGAGGGCACTTATTTGGTTGGTGTACTGGCTCAAGCATTTTTGGACAAAAACCCGAGCGAAGCGGTGGTGTATGACCCACGCAATATCTTAAATACCGAAAGCGTGATTGCCAACGCCAAAGGCAAAGCGGTCATCAGCAAATCAGGACATTCATTTATCAAGCAAATCATGCGAGAAAATAATGCGGTATATGGTGGCGAGATGTCAGCTCACCATTATTTCCGAGATTTTAACTACTGTGATAGCGGCATGATTCCTTGGTTATTGGTGATTGAATTGCTGTCAAAAACAGGCAAGACCTTATCGCAATTGGTTGATGAGATGATTGAAGCGTTTCCTATTTCAGGAGAAATTAACTTCAAACTCGATGGCATCACCGCCCCCGAAGTGTTAGCCAAACTTGAAAACGAGTATAGCCAGTTTGATAAACAAACAGCATCCCTTGATAAACTCGATGGCTTATCGGTAAATTTCCCAAATTGGCGATTTAACGTACGAGCATCGAATACCGAACCGCTTATTCGCCTAAATGTTGAGACCAAAGGCGACAAAGCGTTATTGGATAAAAAAACCACGGCCTTACAAAACTGGATTATCGCCCAAGGCGGTAGTGCGGCTGACCATTAATTTTGCTCAGAAATTAAAAATTAATGTTTAAAATTTATCCATTATAATTTGGGATTTACACCATTTAAGATAATCATGAAATCAATTAAAGCCAAAAATCAGTCTGCCAATCTGTCAAATCCATTGTTAAGCAATGATTTGCCAACGGCAGATGTCACACCAAACTTGTTACAATACTCACAGCTATTACAGCAGCCAAAATCTATTGATGTCATCTTAACAATGGCAAAAGCCTTTTGGCAAAAAGGTGATTTAACCAATGCCTTGACTTGGTATAATAAAGCGTTGGCGATGACCGTCAAACGGGCGGATATTTGGTATGACAAAGCTAATATTTTATTGTTGCAACATAATATCCCAGAAGCGGTTATCTGTTTTGACAAAGGATTTCAACGAGATGACCCAAGTTTAAATGACTTATTTTATATAGGCACATTGGCAAAAGAGCATCGACAGTTTGATATTGCTGTCCGTTGTTTTGAGCGAGTGTTAGCAGGAAATCCAAATGCACCTCGTATTTATCATGAGCTCATATATTCAGCCTATGCAAATAAATCTTATCAAAGAGCGATAGAGCTGTGTAAAGACGCCTTAAAAGAGCATCCCAACGAAGCCTACTTTGCTTGTATGAAAGGCTGGGCGTATCAGGCACAAAATATGTTTCCCCAAGCAATTGCCAGTTTTCAAGAAGCTGCCAATATTGATCCAAACTATCCAGAGCTATTGGGTATGATATTTGGCTTAAAGACCAAAATTGGGGATTGGCACAATCTAACTGCTTTAATAGACCAGATGCAAGCCAAAGCTGATTTAAAGCAGCCCGTAGCCGCACCGTTTGATTTGGTAGCCGCCTGTGATGCACCACAACAACAACTATATTGTGCCCAATCCTATCTTGAACGTAATGGCTTTATCGAAAGACCGATATCTAACCAACCTTTTGACTTTACTGAACAATCTAAAACACGTATTAAGATTGCGTATGTTTCTGCAGATTTTTTTAACCATGCCACCGCAGTTTTAATGGCAGAATTATTTGAATTGCACGATAAAAATCGCTTTGAAGTCTATGCATATTCTTATGGAGAAAACATTGAGGATGAGTGGCGTGTGCGTTTACGCAATGCATTTGAACATTTTTATGAAGTTTCCCAATGGAATGATAAAGCTATTGCTGAGCATATTCATGGGCAAAAAATTAGCATTGTTATTGATCTAAAAGGTTATACGACCCATTCAAGAACAGGTATTTTTAGCTACCGTCCTGCGCCTATTCAGATTAATTATATTGGCTTTCCAGGGACAATGGGGGCATCCTTTATTGATTATATCATTGCTGATAATATCTTAATTCCGCCACAGCTTGAGCAGTTTTATACTGAAAAAGTGATCAAAATGCCACATAGCTACCAGCCTAATGACAGACATCGAATTATTGGCGTAAATATACCCACTAAAGCAGAAGTAGGACTTCCCGCAACAGGATTTGTGTATTGCTGCTTTAACAATCCGTACAAAGTCTTACCTGAAACTTTTGCAGTCTGGATGCGTATTCTTCATGCTGTGCCAGATAGTGTATTATGGCTACTTAAAGATGTGCCCGAAACAGAAGAAAATCTTAAGCACCAAGCAAAACTTGCAGGCATTGATCCTTCTCGTATAGTGTTTGCCAATCGAGTGAGTATTCCTGAGCATTTGGCGCGCCATGTTTTAGCGGATTTATTTTTAGATACCTTGCCTTATAATGCGCATACCACAACAAGTGATGCATTATGGACAGGTTTGCCTGTCTTAACCTGTATGGGGCAATCCTTTGCTTCTCGGGTTGCAGGCAGTCTCCTCAATGCCAGTGGGCTTAATGAATTAATCACTGAAACTAGGCAAGATTACGAAAATTTGGCAATAGAATTTGCCAAGAACCCAATTAAGCTGCAACAAATTAAAGATAAATTAAATAATAGTCGAGAAAATATTCCACTATTTGATACCGTACGTTATACAAGGAACTTAGAAACAGCTTTTGTACATATATTCCAGTTAGCAAGTGAAGGTAACAAGCCAGAAACCTTTACAGTACAAGAAGATAATGCGCTAGAAAAAAATTAATCTGAAAAATCAATAATTTAAATTTAACACCGAATGAAAGTAATTAATTAATTTATGCGGAAAAGCTAAAAAATTATATGGTCTTACTTAGAAATAATATTTAAATTGAGTAAATATCATAAAGCATAAGTATTTGATTTTATTGATTTTATTTTTATGTTTCTAATATATAATGTTTAGTAATAAATTTATAAAAAGGTTGACGTTGTAGAAAAGATTTTGCTATTATTCTTTTCACAGATATTAAAATACTGTAACATAACAAAAGCTTAATCTTAACATCGATGTGACTTATTAATTGAGCTTTTGATTGTCTCTCTGATCACGAGGAAATACTTATGAAAATGAAATATTTGGCTTTAACAGTAACAAGCCTTTTGTCAGCCGTTACGCTATCTGCTTGTGGCGGAGATGATAGTGATGGTGTTAAAGTTGTAACATCAACTACTACTGTAACTTCTGGTACTACAGCGACTAGCGGTACAACTGCAACTAGCGGTACTACAGCAACTTCTGGTACAACTGCAACTAGTGGTACTACAGCAACTTCTGGTACAACTGCAACTAGCGGTACCACAGCAACTTCTGGTACAACTGCAACTAGCGGCACTACAGCTACTTCTGGTACAACTGCAACTAGCGGCACTACAGGGAATAAAACAGACACTTCTGGTGTAGGTGATGTAACTCAAAACCCAGTTATCAATGGTGTAGAGATTTCTAAAGTACCATCAGTTGTTGGTCAAAACTATAACCGAAATGCTCGTTCTAACTTTGACTATAAGGCTAACGTTAATGGAGCCAATAACAGTCAGCCTATCGCTTTAGCTGAAAAAACACTTCAAGATAAAGATATGAAAAATATCGTCTTAGGTCGTGAAGTTTTCAATGACCAAGTAGTTGATGTAAGTCGCTATGCAGGCAAAATCAATGGTGACGAAGCTGCTGCTCAACAATATGGTACTATTTCTTACACTGATAATACTAGAACTACTACTGCGCCAAAAGTCATTACTGTTGATACTACGCCATTACAACAACGTAATGACACAGAGCTAGCAGCTTCTAATACTTATTTAGTTAAACCAGATGATAAGGCAGGTTTATACTATCAATCATCAACTTCGAGCCCATTTGCTCTATCTGCTATAGATGCTACAAATGTAGAAACATCTGGTGACAACACAGATACTCGTATTTTCGGTGCTAAGTTTAAAGACTTTACTAATGCAGCTGCTCAAAACTCATACCGTGCTGTGTCTTCGACCAATGATGCAAATGGTGCTATGACTTATGCAAACACTGCTAAATTTGATCAAATCAAGTTAGACAATGTACAATATGGTCGTGTAAGTGCGAATATTGATGCGTTAGATCCTGCAACTGTTGGTGGTCAAGTAGCTAAAGGGCAGCAATTTGTTGGTACTGAATCACGTCCATTTAATGCTCCAGATGCAGTTAATACTTACTTCTATCGCGGTTTAAATGAAACTACTTTAGCTCAAATGGCTGCGTTACCAAAAAATGATGTTTATAACTATTATGGTCATGCATTAACTTATGGTCTAAATGGTGGCACATCAGCGATGGCTGATGCCAATTCTAACTCGGTAGGTGATAGTCAAACTGTTACAAAATTGGGTGATTTCGTAGCGGCACAATATAACGTTGGTAACAAAAAAGTAGTTGGTAATATCTATGATGTTAAGTTTACCAATGGCGCGAATGGTGTACAAAATCCATTAGTAACTTTCTCTGGTGATGTTACTGGAAATACTGTAGTAGGTACCTCTACATTAACTAATAATGTAACCTCTGCTATTACTGATAGAAATGGTGCATTTAAAGCATCGTTCTATGGTGATAAGGCACAAGAAATGGGTGGTGCTGTAAATTCACTTGAAGGGGAAAAATATGGTTCTTCTTCATGGGGTGGCGTATTTGGTGCGAAACGTGATATCGTTGCGCCGCCTGCTCCTGTAGATACAAGCGGTAACATTGCATCTAACCAACGTTAATTAATTTTAATATTTTAAATAAAAAAAACGGCTACTAAGTTAGCCGTTTTTTTATTACTCAAAACTTAATATGAATAAAGATTTTGTAATAAAGTAGTTTTTATTTTATATAGATTGTTATAATGCATCACACAAAGTTCATACCTTTTATTGGTTAATAGGTCTATATATGCTTACCCTCATTCCGTCAATCGTTGCACTAAAAAAGCCAAATTATTTATTTTTAACACTATTAGTAGTATTACCTATAAATGGCTATGCTGAAGAAGCTAAAAATAGTACACAGCTTGATACACAACAAGTTAATGCCAACTTAACTGATATAGCTTCACAGCCAACTAAAGTAATGAGTAAAGAAGAATCTATCGAGTATTTAAGAAAGCATCCTGCAGAACTAGAAGCAACGCTCTCACAACTGATTTTGCGTCAAGATGCCCAAAGTCTAAAAGAACTAATACCAGTTTATGCGCAATATCCAAAGCGGGATGACTCACTTATTGACTGGGGTAATGCTATTATTGCTCTAAAAGAAGGTCGAATTAATGATGCGATACAAGGTTATCGTAAGGTCAACGCTGTATTACCTAATATTAAATCGTTGCGTTTCCAGTTAGCGTTTGCACTTTATCAGGATAAGCAGTATAAAGCGGCAAAAAATGAACTTGAAAAACTTCGCAGTGTGGTAACCAATCAAGCAGATATTGAGGGTATTAATAAACTTATCAATACAATTGATAATCAAGACAGATGGACATACGACTTTAATTTAAGTTTTTTAGATGATAAAAATTTAACTAATGCACCGCCTGTTGGTACAAGTATTAAAGATGGCACTTTAGTATATAGACAGCCCCACGAAGAAGGTCAAGGGATCGGCTATTCAGTGGGTGCCAATAAAAAATGGGCAATTGATGATCGTTATTTCACCAGTCTGCACCTTGGGGCGTTTGGTAAAAACTATTGGGATAATAAAAAATTTAATGAAGTATATGGCAATATTGGTGCGGGGGTAGGTTATCAAAATGCGATGACAGAGGTGGAGCTTTATCCGTCATTTACCCAAGGCTGGTATGGTGGCGGTAATAACCGCAAAAATGGTAATGACGATTTGGAACGTTATTCAGAAAATAAAGCCATGAACTTATCGGTTAATCATTGGCTTAATCCTAAAACGCTTTATCAAAATTATTCACAATACGGCAGAGTACGTTATGAAGGTAACGATGACGTGAATAATATGAACACCTCACTATTTTCCAATACGTTAGTTTATTTACCTAAACAAACGCGCTCATTTTGGGGGGGATTAGACTATCTAAAAGCTGATAATACCGAAGGTTATGATGGAGATTCCTATGACCGTTGGGGAGTTAGATTGGGTTGGTCAGAAGCATGGGGACGAGGTATTTCTACTCGACTTAATTTAGGCTATGCGCAAAGAAACTATGACGCACCACAAGATTTTATTGATATCAAACGTGAAAATAAAGAGTATGATTTGGGCGTCAGTCTATGGAAGCGTGACTTTACCTTATTTAAGCTCACACCACGTTTAACTTGGAATTATCATAAAGTCACGAGTAATAGTGCATTTGAAGAATACTCAAAGAACAACGTTAACTTAGAGCTGACACAAACCTTCTAATTGTTCTAAAATGGATATTTCACTAAAATGGGCGTTTTATAACGCTCATTTTTTTAGGAAATTTTTATGTTCCGTCCTACAGCGGTCTATATCGGACTTCGTAATGTATTTACCAAAACCAATAACACATTTATCTCATTTATTGCATGGATCTCAATGTTAGGGATGATATTGGGAATAACTGTGCTGATTGTCGTTATGTCCGTCATGAACGGTTTTGAAACTCAAATGAAAGTTAAAGTGCTAGGTTTTGTGCCGCATGCCGTAGTTATATCGCCAGAGCGGATTGCCAACTGGCAATCTTTGGCAAACCAAATAACCTCACAGGATGCCAATATCCAAGCAGTTGCTCCTTTTAATCGCAGTCAAGCCATGGTCAGTGTGCCAAATGGACAAATGATCAGTGTGCTTTTGACAGGTGTGATACCGCAATATGAAAAACAAGTTTCTGTACTGCCAACACAGATGATTGCTGGTAGCCTAGATAGCCTTGCAGGACAGCGTAACCATATTATTCTAGGCAAAAAAATGGCAGAATTGCTCCAACTGACGGTCGGCGACACGGTGACCATCATATTACCCGAAGCGAGTAATAATGCCGCAGGTATTATGCCAAGATATCAACAATTGACTATCACAGGGATTTTTCAGATGACCCCCGATGCTGAGAAATTGCTTGCATATGTACCCATGGAGACGCTAAACCAAATCTTACACCAATCGACTGGCGCACAGGGGCTACGTTTTAAGCTAAATAATATTTTTTTAGCCCCCCTAACTGCCCAACATGCCTCACAAGCCAAAGTGGGTCTGATATCTCAAAACTGGACAATGACCAATGGTGATATGTTTAACGTTATCCGTATGCAAAAAGCGATGGTGTCACTTATTTTAGCCTTAATTATTTTAGTCGCTGCATTTAATTTAGTTTCTACCCTGATTATGGTAGTAACTGAAAAAAAAGCAGAAATCGCTATTCTAAAAACAATGGGGGCATCAAGCGGGCTAATTGTTCGCATTTTTATGGTGCAAGGTACAGTGATTTCGCTGGTAGGAACCTTGCTGGGCGGCTTATTAGGCACACTGTTGGCTTTTAATATTGGACGATTGTCTGCTTGGGTAAATACAACGTTTTCATTGGATTTATTTGCAAATTATTATGTCACTGAATTGCCATCTAGTCCAAGAGGTCTAGAAATTCTTGGCGTGATGGCAGCGAGTATGGTAATTGCTATTTTGGCAACAATTTATCCTGCGTTACGAGCAGCTAACACACAGCCCATTACAGGACTTAATTCTGAATAGTATAGCAGTAACTAATAGTATTCGTATAAAACCCCATAGTAGCTATGCTACTGTTTGCGCATATTTACGGCTATTAACCAAACGCCTTTGCTACCAATGCCGAAATATCATCTTTATCGGCCTCGGTGACACTATAAAGAATTGAGCCATCATCCAAGGCTTTATCGATAATACTATTAAAATCGGCTTTTGTTACTTTACCTGTTTCAGACAATGTACGAGCCAAGCCAGTTTTGGCATGTAGTTTATCTTTGAGCTGGTTAATGGCTTCGATGACCTTATCTGCTCTTTGGGCAGAAGGCGTATTGGCATATATTTGTGCACCCGCCAAAGGCAACAATAACTCGCCAATGGTATTATCAAGCTTTTGCTTATTAAACGCTAATACAAAGGGGAGATAAATACTCATACATTGCCCATGTGGCAACCCGCAAACTGCCCCCGTGGCGTGACCAACGCTGTGCACCAGCCCTACCATTGAGTTAGAGAATGCAATGCCTGCCATCGTGGATGCCTGAGCCAACGCCAAGCGTTTTTCACTGTCATTAGGGTTATCTATTACCACCATTAAGTTTTCACTAATTAAACGAATAGCACAGAAGGCATAGGCATCGGACATTGGATTTTTTGCCAAGCCCAAATACGCCTCAATTGCATGGGTCAGCGCATCCATGGCGGTCATGGCGGTGATTTTGGGCGGTAGTGACTGGGTCATGCGAGGGTCGAGTAGGGCAACATTGGGCAATAGATAGTGCGATAAAAAGGACACTTTGGTATGGCTGCTCTCGTCACTAATCACTGCCACGCTGGTCACTTCCGAGCCTGTCCCTGCGGTGGTGGGGATAATAATCAGCGGTTTTAAGGGGCGATTTAGCTTATGGGCTCCAGCAAAGGGACGTAAATCATCGGCGTTTTCTGATGCTAAAATATTGGTCGCTTTGGCGGTATCAATTACCGAACCCCCCCCAATCGCAATAATAGCATCACAGCCATTGGTGTGATAACGTTTGGCAACCTCGCTCACCGTGGTGAAGCTTGAATCGGGTGGTACATCGTCATAGACATTCACGCTGATGTTCGACGCAGCCAGACTATTTAACACGATATCAAGTAAACCGGCAGATTTGACGCCTTTATCGGTCAAAATTAGCGGATTTTTGGCATTGTATTGACCCAGTTCAAAGGCAAGATGGTCAAGGGCAGATAAGCCTGCCAAGATTTTCACAGGACAAAAAAATTCGTAATAGCGGCTCATAAGATTTTCCTTAATCTAGTGATGGGTAACAAGTGTTTTGGTAAGTGATAGATAAATACGGCTGGCCGTGATCAGTTTGGCAGACAGCGACAAATCTGGATAACGTTTTATGGCACGCTCGGCAATGACTTTTGGCAAAATGAGCGCTTGCAGTTGGTTTAAAATTCGCACAAAACGGGTGGCATAACCAATATCACCATCCACTGTCATCCGGTCATTGGCGAAGGCTTGGGTAGTACTTTCTTGAAAGCTCAATACCAGCATCGCCAGTTGTAAATGCTTAAAATACACAGTGACATCCGCATGTTCTTGCTGAATGACCTTTAAGATATGTTGGTCGGTGACTTGCACCACAAAACTGGCATAATTAGGCAAGACTTGCATTTTAATCGTTAGCCCTATTGGATAGCCTTGCAGTTCTTGGCGAATGGTTTTATCGTAATGACTGGCACTGACAAGCCCATTCGCGATAATATAAAACATTGTTTGTGCATACTTGGTCTGCATTGAGAGAGAAAGTTTGCTGTTTTTATCTAAACTTTTATGCAGTTTAATATGATTGAGGCTCATTCCTGGCTTATTTTGTGGCATACTTCTTCCTTGAGTATTTGCTTAACTGGGTTTAACTACTGGGTTTGACTGAGGCTTCTTCTAATCCATTATACGTGTTTTATCATACACAAAATTTTTTTTAAAGGCTATAGGCATGTTTGACAATATGGTTATAAAATGATAATACCGTCCATGCAAATAGCAAAAAAAGCCGACTATAACAAATCGGCTTGTAAATATTTGCGCTGGCAAGAGTAAAATTATTTACCACCGCGCTCGGCACGCACTTTTTTCACCAAGTAGTCAATGACTTGTGGCACTTTGCCATCTTCGCCTTCAACCAAGTATTTGCCATCCACAACAATCGAAGGGGTACCTGCAATTTGATAGCGGCGAGCAGCATCATTTGAGCGAGCGATACGGGTATTCACCGCAAATGAGTTATACATACTATTGAATTTATTGATATCAACGCCTTGAGAAGCATACCATTTACCGATAGAGGCTTGGTCAAATAATTTTTGACGGTCTTTTTGAATGGCATCAAACATGGCTTGGTGCGTTCTGCTTTGGTAGCCTAGCAACTGGGCAGCATAAAAGCCACGCGCGTTTTGCTCCCAAACAGGATTCATGGCAGCAGGGGTCTGCATAAAGATAATATCAGCCGGCTTGGTTTTTGCCCATGCTTGCATGTAAGGTTCTAAGTTATAACAGTGTGGACAACCATACCAAAAAAACTCACGTACAATAATTTTATCGCCTTCGATTTTTTCAGGATTTGCCAACACTTTGTAATCCTTGCCTGCCACATAATCTGTCGCTTGGGCAGATAAGGCAGTACAACCAACCGCTAATGCCAATGCTGAAAATGCTAATTTTTTCATAAAATTTACCTTAAACAAAATATAAATCAACCACTTACCACGTGAATCAATGAAAAGTTGCTTATGATACCTCTACCGAACCGAACGACTCAATGCATACGATTGTGAGGGCTATACTATTTTAGACAGTATACTAGCATTAAATTGTGATTCTGCGTATGGTTAAATGAAGATCGACTAAAAAATTCTACAGCTTGGAAAAATTCTCGTAAGAATTTAGTTAATATTTCTTAATTTAAAAAAATTAAAGTTTAGCTTTATTAAATATAAAAACTTGGAAATACTATTACTGTGATTTGCTAAAAGGCTTAAATAAAATTAATAAGAATTTCTTATGCACAGTTGATCAAACTAACCTTGCAATTTGCTACATTATAAGAATAGAACACGCGATAACGATACGTTTTCATACAGTTGCTAACAGTATGTTAGCAAGAAACTGTTACAATAAATTCACTAACGATAATAATTAGATTATCAAATTTTGGATTAAAACCTGCACATAAATACAAATGCATATTTGAGGAAAATCGAGGTCAACTATGAAGTGGGAAGGTAGAGAAGGCAGCTCCAATGTATTGGTCGGTGGTGGTAAAGCTGTTGGCGGCGGCATTGGGGGCATTATTATCGGTCTGATCTTATGGCTAGTCTTTGGGGTAAATCCCATGACTGCCATGCAAACAGGGCAAGCGGTGAGCCATGGGGGCAATAGTAGCCAACAGCAACAGCTTGATCCCAATAAAGCTGACCGTGACCAACGCTTTGTCTCGGTGGTTTTAGCCGATACGGAAAAAGTTTGGCAACAGGTTTTCCGTGAAAATAATATGCAATATCAAGACCCAAAATTGGTGCTATTTAATGGTACAGTACGCTCTGGTTGTGGGGCGGCTTCGGCTGCTACAGGCCCTTTTTATTGTCCTGCTGACCAACGCGTGTATTTAGATACCAGTTTTTTCCAAGAAATGCGGCAAAAACTGGGTATCTCAGGTGACCAGCAAGGCTCTGGTGATACGCAAAATCAAGGAAAAGCTGGGGATTTTGCTGAAGCCTATGTGGTGGCGCATGAAGTGGGACATCATGTACAAAAATTACTTGGCATTAGTACCAAAGTTGATGAAGCAAGTCGTAATGCTTCTGAGGCACAAGCCAATCATTTATCCGTGCGTTTAGAATTACAAGCAGACTGTTTTGCAGGCGTTTGGGCAAATCGTAACCAACAACAAACCCAATTTTTAGAGCAAGGGGATATCGAAGAAGCCATGAACGCTGCGCAGCAAATCGGTGATGATCGCCTAGCACGGGCGAGTGGGCGAGCGGTTGTACCCGATAGCTTTACCCATGGTACTAGCCAACAGCGTATGACCTGGTTTAGTCGTGGTCTAAAATCAGGCGATATCAACCAATGCGACACATTTGGTAATAATATCTAGCACTAAACCTATTTTTAATCGTTTTAGCCAATAAAAAACCCTTTAATTTGATCGTTAAAGGGTTTTTTATTAAAAAGTTAAACCAATGAACTTTGGCTATTGGCTTATGCTTTTTTACCACGGGTAGCAAAGGCGCCAAAGCGTTTGTTAAATGAGGCCACACGTCCTTCATTTTGGGCTTTACGTTGCTCACCTGTATAAAATGGGTGTGACGCTGATGATACGTCAAGGGCTACGTAAGGATAGGTTTTGCCTTCGTATTCACGGGTGGTTTTTGGTTTGATAGTAGAACGAGTTAAGAAGTAAACATCGGCATTGGTATCATGGAATAAAACTTCTTGGTACTCTGGATGGATATCTGCACGCATGGTAGGTCTCTTGGTTGATATCCTGCCCTTTGGTCTGCATTTAGTGTAGTTGGCATAAGTTGTTAAAGCCGTCTTATCCAATTACCCCAATGATTAAAGCCAACACAGGATGGATTGATAAAAATGGAAGCCGAATTCTAGCGTTTTTTATCAAAAATTGCAACTTATTTTGGGGGATTGGCGTGATATTGGTAGTAAATAACCGTTAAAAATTAAAGTTTTTAACGTTTTGTCAAATCCAACCTTGCAAATTTGCTTGCCAAGCTCGTAGATGCGGCACTACCAAACTTTCTAACAGATCAAGATGCGCGGCTGAGGTATTTAAGGCAGGGATATAATGGTACTCACCGCCGCCATGTTGTTGGAAGGTGTTTTTATTTTCTACCGCCAGCTCTTCGAGGGTTTCAAGACAATCCGCCGCAAACGATGGGCTAATTACTTGTACGGATTTGATACCTTGTTGTCCCCACTTAGTCAATGTCTGGTCGGTGTAGGGTTTTACCCATTCTTGTTTCCCAAAGCGAGATTGAAAGCTACTCAGCCATTCATCTTCTGTTAGCCCTAATCTCTGGGCGACTTGGGCGGCAGTGCAGCGACAACGTCTGGCATACGGGTCGCCTTTTTGTTCATACGGCTGTGGGATACCATGAAAGCTAAATAACAGTTTTTGTGGTTTGCCATGCACAGCCTGAAATGCCTGAATACTTTCTGCTAATGCTTGGATGTACAGCGGATGGGCAAAATAATCCTTAATAAAACTGATTGCAGGTAAATTGCGTTGGCTCATGCCCCATTTGGCAATCCCATCAAATACCGCCGCTGTGGTGGTCGCTGAATATTGTGGATAAAGCGGCAGCACCACAATCTGCTCAATGTGCTGGGCGGTCAAATCTGTCAATACCTTTGGCAAACTAGGCTCGCCATACGTCATACCAATATGCACGCTGACATCACACGATACATTCTGTGCACTGGCTAAACGTTGTTGTAATAAAGCCACTTGTTCATAGCCAATTTGGCGCAGTGGTGAATCGCCATCCCACACACTCGCATAGGCATGGGCAACGCGCTTTGGCCGCGTGGTCAGTACAAAGAGATTTAAAATAATTTGCCAAATTAGCTGCGGAATCTCAATCACGCGGGGGTCGGATAAAAATTGCTTAAGGTAACGGCGTACCGCTGGCACCGTGGGCGCATCAGGTGTGCCAAGATTGACAAGAAGGACAGCAATTTTTGGGCGATGGATTGGGCGCATGGCAATCACTTACTTAAAGAGTAGCTAAAAAAGCATGGTTAAAAATTAGACAGTAAAAATGCATTAAATAAAGCGGCTAGGGTAGCATATTTTTGGCAGATTTTTCTAAAATCTTTGTAGGCAGTATAACCAATAAACAATTTTTTGGTTATGATACAACAAGCCAAAGATAGAAAACTTTTGTATATTAATCTTTACTTTAACAGTTTTTACACGTTTAATAAAAGCATTCATAACCGTTTTAAAGGAATTAACGATGAAAAAGATCAGTTCACTTGCCTGTGCTGCTCTGCTAGGCGTGACGCTAGGCCAAACGAGCTTTGCACGTGAAGGGGTATGCAAAATTACTGAACCAAAAGGCGGTCCTTTAAATGCTCGTGTCGTGCCTGATGGCAGAATTATCAACAAATTACAAAACGGTAGAAAGGTTTATTTGGGTGAAATCAGCTATGACAGTGCTGGACAGCCATGGATAAAAGTCTATGATGCCAATTCGGGTCGTTATTTGGGCTGGGTATTTAGAGAGTATATTAGCTGTTATTAAAGTGCCATATATTAAAGTGGCAAGAGTGACCTAGTTATGAACCAGATGGGTCTAAATTGTCCACAGCAAAGCGCATCATTCGCCACAAGGCTTGTTGTTGCGTATGAATAGAATAGCTTGCCAAATGGTATCTTGTGACATAATGCTATACTCACCTTGGGTAGTCAAATTGACTGCTAGCCCTTCATCGATTTTATCACTGATTGCTTGAAACTCATCAAAATAAAACTTTTGCATTTTCTCAAGCAGAGCGACAGATAGTTGCCAATCTTGTTCAGCTTGTTTTAGTTTATCTTGTAATAAAAGCCACGCTCGATAGTAGTGTTGAACTTCATCAATGCGTTGCTGTGGGGGCATAGAAGGCATAATATGTCTTAGTGTTGTTAGCGAAGATAAATCATTTCGTCCCGTAATTCATTACCATTGGGATCATGCGCTAAGTAATAATACTGGCGCAACAATTGGCCAATGTCAGCGAGCAAATTAACCAAACTTTCAACTTGTCGATGTGCTTTAAAACCTTCAATGGCTTTATCACACATCGCTTGCCAAACCGAAGGCATAACTTGGGCGTTAATGCCCCTATCGGCTACGATTTCTAACCGCTGTTCACAGACATTAAGGTACACCAACACGCCGGTATTTTCGCGGGTATCCCATATGCGATAATCAGCAAATACTTGAATCGCTCGGTCGCGGCAATTATGCATGCGAGCGATATTTAAAGGGAGATGATTTTCTACCACCAATACCACTTCGCCGCGATGACCTTGCTCGGCATCTGTGACTGCTTGGTTTAAGCGTTGCTGACCTTCGCGTGTAAGCCATTGATTACGAAGCATAGGTACAAAAAGGACTTGGCGCCACCAGCGTTGCCAACTTGGTTTACCAAGCATGGGCTGTGTCACAGCGGCAGCGGGGGCATGATAAGCAATGGTATTTTCTTCTAAAATCGTCGTCATTTCATCCGCTGAATCGGGCTGTGAGTGAGGAGTAGGCTCAGTCATACGAAGTTTTCCGTGTGTTATCCTAAAAATTTAACCAAAAAATCTATCCCAAGCAGTGAATGATGAATTTGATGGCACAGTGTTATGCTTGGGTAAGATCAGAGGTAAGCAGTCAAAAAACGGGTAGGATTCTACCATGACCCACCAGCACCGCCTCCGCCAAAACCACCGCCACCACCATCATAGCCCCCACCGCCAAAACCGCCGCCGCCGAAGCCACCCCCAAAACCACCGCCACCGGGTAAAATGATAAAACCGCCACCACCTCGTCCACTGTGTCCGCCACCGCCACCACGACTTAATAAAATCACAAATAAAATCACAGCGATAATTAAGCTGGCAAAAAACCCAGCGCCCAATGCGGTGCCCCCAAAAAATACCCCACCTGCCGTAATCATCGAACCCAAAAATCGACCTAAAATTCCGGTTAAAATTATCCCCAACACAAACCCAAAGATCGCCAAAAAGATAGGCGACATACCACCAACATCTTTTTGGGTTTGTTTATTGGCATCGGCATTTTTGAGAATATCAGGATCAGTCGTGAGCCGTTCTTCGATACGATTTAGCCCTGCATTGATACCGCTAGCATAGTTACCTTGCTTAAAGTAGGGGGTAATATCATCAGTAATAATACGTTTAGTCACCGAATCGGGTAGCACACCTTCTAGGCCATAACCGGTCAAGATATACATATCTCGGTCATTCACTGCCACGACCATCAACAAGCCTTGGTCTGTGTCTTTTTTACCGAGTTTCCATTTATCAGCAATTTTCATCGAATAATCAAAAATATCCTCGCCGTTGGTTGAGGGAACAATTACTACCGCAGCTTGGGCAAGCCCTCGCTGATTGAGGCCACGTAATTTTTGTTCCAAGGCTTGTTTATCGCTAGCAGATAACACCCGAGCTTCATCAATGACAGGGTTGTTTAATATCAGCTTGTCAGCAGCGACCGGTGGCTGAGTGGATTGAGGCAGGGTAGTCGGTGCTGCTTGAGTGTTGGTGGTTGCTGGACTGCTTTGATGATTAGAAGTATTTTGATTATTTTGATTAATGGCATCATTATTGACAATGGCATCGTTAATTGCTTCATTGTCTCTGAGTGCCTCATTCGTTTGGGCAGCTTTTGAGAGGGCTATCATATCATCGACGCTGTGATTTTGAAGTGTCGAAGAGGTGTGTCCTGTACTAGGGTTACCGTTGCCAGTGCTAGCATTAGCCGTGGCAGCATTGGCGGTAGCCGTTGCGGTTTCTGCAATGGCATAGGGGACGGCATTGGGTAATAAGCTTATAAAACCAACCATCGCAGCCGCTAGCAATTTTCGTTGTGAATTTTTTTTGGTTGTTATTACCAAGTCAGCTGCCACCCCAATTACCTCTTAATTTTAATTGCTTTGTTGCTTTGTTGCTTTATTGACTTTATCGTCATGTTATTTTTTAACAAAATTTAGCTAGATAAGATAGCGTATTGAGCGAACAACACGCTTATTTAGCTTTATTGATTAACTTAAAAAATACTTATTAACATAAAAGATACAATAATTAATTAATTTTTATAATGTTTAACGCGCTAACTTGTTAATCAGTTAGCAGATGCTGCCGCGGTATTATTGCTTACAGGCTGTCCGCCGGCGTTGGCAGTGTTTGGATTGGTAACAACCGGTTGTCCACCGGCATTAGGGCGAGCTGTGCCAGTATTGCCTGAGCCATTCACATGGTTGTTATTACCAAAATCAACGGTTGGGGCAGTCGAAATCTGCGCCTCATTACCCACAGTAAAATTTGGGCGGGTATGCATACCAAATACTTTGGCGGTCAAGTTCGTGGGAAATTGACGGACGGTGGTATTATATTGCTGGACATCTTGGATATAACGACCGCGCGCCACGGTAATTCGGTTTTCTGTACCTGCCAATTCAGCTTGCAGATTTTGGAATTGGGCATCGGCTTTAAGGTCGGGGTAGCGTTCTGATACCGCCATCAAGCGCGATAATGCCCCACTTAGTTGGTCTTGGGCTTGTTGATATCGTTGAAACGCGGCTGGATCATTAAGCACCTCAGGCGTGACTTGAATCGTTGCCGCTTGCGAGCGGGCTTGGGTGACTTGGGTTAAGGTATCTTGTTCATGTTCGGCATAACGCTCGACCACTTTTACCAGGTTGGGAATTAAGTCAGCACGGCGTTGGTATTGGTTGACTACCTCTGACCAGGAAGCATTAATTTGCTCGTCTTGTTGCTGCATGGCATTATAGCCACAACCTGTCAAGTTTGCCGATCCGACCACAAGCGCCGTTGCCAAAGCGATGTTTTTTATTGAAGTCATGCGTTTTCCTCAAAATAATAGCATTGGGATTTTGGCTGTATTATGGGATGACGCTAAACGATTGTAAATTTACGTTTTGTGTAGCGATGTAGGATTTTGTATCTGCTAGCTATCTTATTTGCTAGTAGTTTTAATCAAAATTTTTATCCTACCGGTTGCAACAACTAAAAAAAGATGTTGGTAAAAATTGCTGAAAAAATAGGCAGTGAAAATATACAGAAAAATTGAATAAAAATCACGTCAACATCGCTATTGATCTTGATAAAATGCTATTATATCCCGTTAATTCTAAACAACTTATACTTATAAATGCCTATGTCCGACGTTCTTTCTACTACTATGGCTATAAATGCCATGCAAATCATGCCCACTGCTTCAGCACCCCTTATCCAGCGAGGCGGACTTCAAGTCGTTGTCGGACTGGGCAGTTCGGGTTTATCGGCTGTCAATTATCTATTAGCACAAGGTTATCAAGTCGCTGTGACCGATGGTGGCGAGCCTAAACTCGCTAGCATGCTTGCCCCACATGTGATAACCAAATTTGGTGGCATTGATGCCGAGCTATTAGCCAGTGCTCAGCGTATTATTATCAGCCCTGGTATTGACCCATTTTTGCCTGTATTTCATCAGGCGCGTGAACAACACATCCCTATTGTCAGCGATATACAGTTGTTTCATGAAGTCTGCCACCAAAAAAATATTCCTATTGTGGCGATTACCGGATCAAATGCCAAAAGCACCGTGACCACGCTGGTTGGTAACATGGCTCACGATGCAGGCATTGCGGTTGGGGTGGGTGGTAATCTTGGCACGCCCGCATTAGAATTGTTGCGTGCGCCAATAACGCTTGCGGTGTTAGAACTTTCTAGTTTTCAGCTGCAGACCACGACCAACCTATGTGCCCAAGTCGCCACAGTGCTCAATATGTCACCGGATCACCTTGACCGTCATGGTGATATGCTCGGCTACCACCAAGCCAAACACCGTATTTTTCAAGGGGTTAAGTCAATTGTGGTCAACCGAGATGATGTGTTAAGTCGCCCGTTAGTGCCAGATCATACTCCCGTGATCAGCTTTGGTAGCCATGCTCCTGATATCAACCAATATGGGCTAATCACTGATAGCAACGGTGATGTATGGCTGGCTCGAGGTAGCCAACGCTTGCTCCATGAGCGTGACGTGCCAATTAAAGGACAGCATAATTTGCTCAATGCACTCGCTGCTTTGGCATTGGGGGAATTGGCAGGCTTACCACTCGACAGTATGTTGACCACCTTAAAAGCCTTTAACGGCTTGCCCCATCGTTGTCAATTTGTGACGACAGTTAATATCAATAGTCAGGCGATTGATTGTTTTGATGATTCAAAAGGCACCAATATTGGCTCAACCATGGCCGCAATTAATGGTTTGGGCAACGTGTATGCGCCTAAAGGCAAGAAATTAGCAGTCATACTCGGGGGACAAGGCAAAGGACAGAATTTTGCCGAACTTGCCAAGCCAATTCGTCAATTTGTCAGTCATGTGTTTTTGATAGGGGAAGATGCCCAAAAGATCGCGGACGATTTGAGTAAAGCGGGTTTAGGCATTAATAACACAGCAGGCGTGACGTTTCACCACTGCCACACCATGGACAATGCGGTGACAGGTATGTGGCAGCTAGCTGAGCAATCGGCTGATAAAGCTTCTGATGTGGGCGTACTGTTGCTCTCACCCGCCTGTGCCAGTTTTGACCAATTTTCTGGCTATAACGAGCGAGGCGATAAGTTCCAAGCCTTAGTTCAAGACACATTCAAACGCTAAAACAACCACTAGCCAAGCATTATTAACGGTATTTATTTTATTTGTATTCAACTGTGTTAGGTCGTATTCGATGTCCCGTATTTCTTCTGCTATCCATGCCAAAAATCCGTATGATTTTCCCGCTCGTTTTCGCTGGTTACCGCCGCTTAGTTCAATTTTATTTACTACCGTAGCGTTGATTTTGGTGATGAGTTTGTTGATGGTGGCATCCGCTTCCATCCCTTTTGCTCAGACCAAAAACTTAGGGGATAGCTATTTTTTTATTCATCAGTTGGGGTACATGGTTTTTGGGGCGTTATTGGGCTGGATGGCCTATCAACTGCCATTAAAACTGACGTTTCGTCTGGATGTGATTATGGGGCTGATGGCGGTATGTTTACTAGCGATTATTTACACCGTGCTTGCAGGTTCGGTGATTAATGGCAGCCGGCGTTGGATTGAGATTGGCGGTATTAATTTTCAGCCGGTTGAGATGGCAAAATTGCTGATGATTTTGTTTACCGCCGATTTTGTGGTAAGACGCTCCGAAGAGGTGCGATATAGCTACACGGGTTTTATCCGCCTTGCCTTGATAGCGGCGGCATTGGCGTTGGTGATTATGTTACAGCCCGATTTTGGCTCAGTGGTGATTATTGCCTGTTGTACTGCCGCGATAATTTTTGTTGCAGGGCTACCAAAACGCTTGTTTATGATTATTATAGGCATTATGGCAACGATGGGCACCATTGGTATTATGAGTGCCCAATATCGACTAAGACGGGCGATGTCGTTTTTAGACCCATTTGATGATTTGCGAGACAGCGACTATCAATTAGGGCGCAGTATTGTGGCATTTGCTCGGGGTGAATGGACAGGCGTGGGTTATGGTGAAAGTGTGCAAAAACTTTCGCATCTGCCAGAAGCGCATACGGACTTTTTATTAGCAATTACCGGTGAAGAGCTGGGCTTTATCGGTGTGGTGTTTTTGCTGTTGCTGGAGTTAATTTTGATTATTTGTGTTATGCGAATTAGCTATACAGCTTTACAACGCCGTCAGAGTCGTATTAGTTATTTTGCTTTTGGGGTTGGGATGTTATTTTTTGGGCAGGTATTTGTTAATGCAGGGATGACGATGGGATTACTGCCTACCAAAGGCTTGACCATGCCGTTCTTTAGTTATGGTGGCTCCTCCATGGTGGTGAATTTGATGATCATTGGAATTTTATTAAAGATTTTAAAAGAAAGTCCGACCATTCCGCCCAATGAATGCCGCTATTATTAGTAAAAAGCTATTAACAATGCGCTATTGACGGTGGGCTATTACCGCTAAGTCCATTTTTTGGTGGGCTTATTTGCAACAAGTTAGCTTAACAGCGCTTGAATCGACGACACGATATGTTGTTGCTTACGGTATAACGGGCGATTATCCCACTGGCTGATCGCTTGTTGTAGCATGGTAGCTGGCTGATTAATATCCACCGCAGGCTGTCCTAATAAGCGTAATGCTAAGGCGATCAGTTGCGGGGCAGGATAGGCAGCGATTGGCTCGGCAAGTGTCTGTTTTGACAGTTTTTGACCTGCTGTGTTGAGCAATACTGGCAGATGGTAATACGAGGCTATCAAAGGAAAATGCAAATAATCAGCGATCGCCATCTGCGGTATGGTCAATGGTAAAATATCCAGTCCCCGTACAATTTGGGTCACGCCTTGCAACGCATCATCTACAACTGCCGCTAACATATAATTTATCATGCCAAGTCTTGCCCCTTGGTGATTATGCGCTTGTCGCCGCCTGAGCACCATATCACCATGCTCTTGCTGGGGATTGCCTGCTACGATTCCTTGTAGGTGATCAAAAAATACCATGGTATGATTGGGCATTACGATCCGAATGGCATGCTCACGCGAGTGCTGTTTGGTATAACAAATTTGCGGATAACGAGAATTTGTATTGGGCTGGTTGGTCGGATTTGGATGATTTGCCAAATATTGCTGAATTGACTTTCGGCTACAGTCACAACCATAGCTGACAGGGCGAAGTAAGCTATCTAAGAGGGTGTGATAGGTGTCGAGGTGCTGCGACTGATAGCGTACATCGCCATCCCAATACAAGCCCAGCCGCTCTAAATCCTTTAAGATATGTGAGGCAAATATCGGTTGACAGCGTTCGCTATCCACATCTTCAATACGTACAAGCCATTGACCGCCTGCTTGTTTGGCAAGGCAATAGCTGGCAATAGCGGTGATTAACGAGCCAAGATGCAGCTCACCGGTAGGAGAGGGGGCAAACCGCCCCGTGACATGCCGAGGGGTATCCCCACTAACAGGGATTAAGGCGGTTTGGTTAGTGCAGTTTAAGGTACAAAAATGAGAATCAGGCATGACCCCAAGCTTGTTTTTCTTTCATTTCTGCCAAGGTTTTGCAATCAATACATTGTGACGCAGTTGGACGAGCTTCTAAGCGGCGTAAACCAATTTCCACCCCACAGGTTTCACAAAAGCCATAATCACCATTGTCAATCTCGGCGATTGATTTGTCAATTTTGCGAATTAATTTACGCTCACGGTCGCGGGTACGAAGTGCTAGCGCAAACTCTTCTTCTTGTGTGGCGCGGTCGTTGATATCAGGCATCGCAGAGGATTCATCTTGGATATAGTTTTTGGTGGTTTCAGCTTCTGCAAGTAGCTGATTTTTCCATGTCAATAGAATATTTTTAAAATGAGCCAATTGCTCATCGCTCATATATTCTTCGCCCTCAACAGGTTGATAAGGGGTGAATTCTAAACTTGATTCAGAAACGGTCGTGGTCATGATAAATCCTCTACTGTCATTAACCCAAGTGTTTGGGCACTTCAACATATTACCAATTAACCCAATGATTAACATTGGTAGCTTGCTTCATTAATCGTTGGTTAATGGCTAAATCGTAGCGTTAGCCTACTTTATATTGGCGAAGCAATATGGGCGCTATTTGTTATTTTTCAATAGGCTGGTTACTATTGACTAGTTGCTATTGATTAGTCAAGTTTTTTAAGTTAAATATTTTAATTCTACTGGTTAGCCAGTTACTGTCACATAAACGCCACACTATAATGAGTGGATATGACAAATAGGTGACAGTAGTTTAACATTGGCGACGCTTGTGCAAAGGCTCACTAACAGTATTTAAGGGTGAATTAAAAAGTCAGATAGTATCTATTCTTTTTATTCCAGTGGCAAGTGTGCCATTGTTATATAACGTTATCCAACGAAACCCAGCTGGCATGTCATCAAGCGTGTAATCGTCACAAAATGACTTAAATTGGGCACTCACTGCAGGGCAAGTATAAAGCGAGATACCCTGATGAATCACATGCAGTTCTTGATGGACATGCCCGACAAAAATCGCTTTAAGTTTAGCTTGGTGCGGGGCAACCACTTCCCAAAATGCTGCGCTATTTTTTAGCGTGTGGTGGTCAATCCATGCCGAATGAATCAACACCATCGGATGATGGGCAAAAATCACACATGGCTTCTCGCTGGTGGTCAATGTCTGATCAAGCCAAGCTAACGTCTGTTTACAAAACTTACCATAAACCTTGCCACGCACCGTAGAATCTAGGCAAATAATATTCCAAAAAGGGCTACTGATGAGATGGCGATTGACCAATCGGGGGTCTGCCGTAATTGGTTCATGGCGACGCTCAAAAAACGGCAAATGCCAATCTAGCTCTAGCGTCACATCGTGATTGCCCGCCACCGCCACAAACGGCTTATTTAAGCTGCCAAATTTAGCGAATAATCTATCATAATTATCTGGTTGGGGCTGCTGTAACAAATCACCTGTTAGCACAATTGCGTCGCTATTAGCAAACTCTGTTTGAATCTTAGTTAATACCGCTTGCAAATTTTGGGCAGGGTTAATACCGTTGTAATACTGATTTTCATCGGTCAGTAAATGTAAATCACTAAGTTGTAATAAGGCTAGATAGTGGTGATGTTGCTGACGAAAGGTGGCGTTTGGTGAAATATCACAAACGGGCGGCGGTAGATTAAACGTTGGCGAGGTCATCGGCGTTACCTAGACAAAAAGCTAGACAAAAAGAAAGGATAAATTAATAATCTAAAATAACGGCATGTTATAGCATAAATTGCGCAACAATGCTATAAAATTTAGACATGGGTTGAGTATTATAGTGTGTTAAATAAGCGGTAACGCTATTCTTTAATTGTTTGTCTTTGGCAGTTTTGACAATGACCTAACAGCTCAATCACGCTGCTTGCGACCCTAAAATCTGAACTCTGGGCTGCCTCATCAATGGCATGGCGCAGTAAAGGGTGACTAAATTCTTGTACATCCCCACAGTGTTGACAAATCAAAAAAGCTGCCATATGTTTATCAGTGGGTTGACAACACGCAAAAAACGCATTGGTTGAACTTAATTGGTGAATAAAACCATGCATCAACAAAAAATCCAAGCTGCGATAAATGGTCGGTGGGGCAAGTGGTTTTTCATGGTTCTTTTGTAATTGCGCCAACAACTCATATGCCCCAATTGGCTTTGGTGCTTGCAAAATCAGCCGAAATACTTGCTCTCGTAATGGGGTAAAACGTATACCGCGCTCGTTACAGCGTTGTTTGGCGTAATTAATGCGTTGAGTTTCGATCGCTTTATTTTCGTTACATGTGGTTTTATCAAGCGGTTGCGACACAGTTATTCCTTTAATAAGCGAGTAAACAGAATAATATGGCTAACATTATAAAAAATTCAAAAATCATGAATAAGCTTACCTGGTTGTAAGTAGCCTATTATTAGCGCCTACTAGCATACGGCTACCCCGTTAACCAATGATTAATTGGTGAATCAATTGCCAAGATTTGGTCAAAATTGTGAATGGCATGACGTTTGAAAAAGGTGACAAAGCTGTCTATAATGCCAAACGTCATCGCCATACTAGGCACCATTGCATTGCTGCTGTTGGCTAGTCATATATTGTGGTCAACCATAATGGATTCAACTTTTTTACTTTGCCTTAAGATTTTTTGTATTTTCTTCTTCTCTTACCCAATAGCCATCCCTTTAGCTTAACTTATTGATTTGATCGTCTAATCTAAAGGTACATTTTAGCTTCGTAACAGACCATCATTATGCCAAATTCTACGCCCTCCCGTCCTGCCAAGCCGTTTCAAGCCTATCCACTACAAAAAATTATCAAATCACAAGCATGGGTGATTTTGTTAATGGTCATAATTGTCTTAGCCTTTGAAATATTTTATGGCAACACACAGGGTAAGATACGGTTTATAGTGACTAAAAACCTACTGGCGGGGAATGTGTTGGCATGGATTGGACAAATGGTATTTGCTAAGATTTCACTTGGCTTATCAGGCTATCACCAACGCCGTCAGATTGTACACCGTTTTTATTTGGCGCATATGGTCAAGTGGGTACTCACCTTGATAGGCTTTGCGATCATTTTTAAATTTTTGCGACCCTTGCAAGCCTTATGGGTGCTGGTAGGCTTTATAGCGATTCAACTTAGTTATATGCTTATGATGTATCGCCAAAAATCCTCATGAACCCATAGTTAAACCATCAAAATCTAGCAATAACCCTTTACATAGATTGCAAAAACATTGGTTTTTGCCCAACGCTTCTAATTTCTACCTAAGTTAACTCATTCATAATGCGTTTAACCATGAATCATTTACTTGTGGTTAGCATTTACCACGTATTGGCTACCCCAAGCGTTAAATAGCAAGTGGTAAAGAGTCAATCCCCATTGTCACAATTTAAGGAGTGATTATGAATTTATTAGAAGAACTCGGCAAAGTTGTAGGCGCTATTGTCGCTGAACAAGGCATAGCCAAGCTTGACCCCGATGCCAATTTTTTAGAAAAAGCCGCTGCAGCAATAGCAGGTTATGAAGGCACCAAAATCGCTGAAGAACAACTTAGCGCAGCAATCGATAATTATCAAACCAATGCTAACACGGCAGATGACGCTGATAACAGTGATATCAATGATAATAACGATAACAACGATGAAACCGCGTAACAGATAAAAAAATCGATTAAAAAATGACCAGTTCGCTGGTCGTTTTAGAGGGCATGCCCCACATTTGGCTAAAAATTTTTGATGGCTGTCATGCCAAAAATCCTACCGCTTATCAAGCATTGATAACCGAGGTAATTATGAATCAGCAACCAATCAATTACCAATTTAGTAACCATCGCTATCACATACTGCCCTTAAATAAACATCCTGCGTATATCACCCAAGTTGCCAATCAGCTAGGGCAGCAAACGAACTATCATCCGCAAGCTTTTAATCACACTTGGTTATTGATTGATAGTTATCAATGGCCGTTAAAGGATTTAGCCGGTATCATTACGTTGAGTGTGGATAGCAACTCGCCATTACAATCACCACATTGTGCCATTGACTGTCTATATATCGCTGATAAGTACCGTCAGCAAGGGCTAGAAACAGCGTTAATAGCCTTTTGTCAAAGCTACTATCAAACATTGGATTATAAATGGATGGGTTGGCTAAACAACCGGATAACAACAATGCCACCATCTAAGCCAGCACAACTAGCCTGTTAATCAAATTTTGCAGGATTAACAGACGTTTAAATCGATCAGGTTAACAGACTGCTTATCAATAATATGAAACGCCATCGCACACGAGCATTTAGCAAGTTCAACAGTCATTAACTACTCTTTAAACCCTGCTGGTAACGGTGGGGCGACTAAACGTTTTATATCGACTGCTACATCGCCAAAGCGTGGGTGATGGGCGTTCCAATCTTCAATCGACTTTTCAATCCCTTCTTTACTATTATCGACAAAGTTCCACCACAAAAGAATAGGATGTGGTAACGGCTCGCCTCCGATAAACATAAAACGCGTACCTGCCTCAGCAGCAATACGAATGTGGTCGCTATTATTGGCATCAATGCGAGCCAACTCATCTTGTTTAAAAATCAGCCCATCAACATTTAATTCCCCAGCAATTACCAAAATCCCGTATTCAAAATTGGGTTTAAGCCTTAGGGTGACTTCTGCTTGCTGCAAAAAGTGCACATCCATGCCTATCAAGGGCGAATATTGCAAGGTCGGGGCAGTGTAAGTATTACCGTGCGTGTCGGTATAGCTACCTGTCGTCAATGTGTAGGTGACACCTTCATCTGACCACGTCGGCAGTTCGGGGTAATTGTAAAAACTGCGCTCAATTTGCTGGTTCATGGGTAACGCAATCCACAACTGAACGGCATGTAACAGACGCTTGGCATCGGCAGAACCGCCTGTGTCGGGAAACACACTTTGCTCAGTATGGCTAATGCCTTGCTCGCTACCGGTGCCTGCGGTCATTAGATTGACTTGATTTTTGCGAATTACTTGCACATTGCCCAAGCTGTCTTGGTGTTTGATTTCACCTTCTAACATCCAAGTAAAGGTCTGTAAATTGGTATGCGGATGGCGTCCCACCTGCATACCATCATCATGATCGCCAAATTGAGAGGGCCCTGCATGGTCAAGAAAACACCATGCGCCAATAGGCTGTTTGCCTTTATTGGGTAACAAACGAGCGATTGGAATACCGCCCACATCCGCGATGCGGGCTTCTAAACGGTGAATGTTCATTGAATTGACTCCAGTTTTTTCATTTTATAACTGAAGTTACGCACCGCTAATAGCCTTAAGCTGGGCAAAAGCCGACTGATTAGCAGAAATTAG
>ERZ501005.2-NODE-2-length-185386-cov-15.770281_pt1 | contig 185386 bp, 155 predicted proteins | sample MGYA00248830_ERZ501005 | MGnify/ENA primary metagenome ERZ501005 (study PRJEB25958, sample SAMN03398565) | human skin metagenome | study: EMG produced TPA metagenomics assembly of the Human Skin Microbiome Metagenome (human skin metagenome) data set. | reverse complement strand
ATCTTTTTACGCCTGTAGTGGCTCAGATGTCAAGACAGGTCGCTGATGATTTGTTTTATCTAAATCCAAAATTTAGCTAGGGCTATCATGTCTTTTTAGTTTAAGATAGTGCGTAAGTTCTACATTAGATAAGGGAGGAGATCGCAGTGATTATTAAACTCTTGCAAGCAAAAAATAAAGATGAATGGCTCAAGCTCTGGCAAGGTTATTTAGCCTTTTACCAAACCGACTTACCGTCACACATCACCGATAACACTTGGCAAAAAATCACTGATGTCAATAGTTCAATTCTTGGATTTGGGGCATGGCAAGACGAAAACTTACTGGGGTTTGTGCATGTCGTGTTACATCCGAATACTTGGAATGACACAGATTGTTGCTATCTTGAAGATTTATTTGTCAGCGAAAAGGTAAGAGGGCAAGGGGTTGGACGCGTATTAATTGAGCAGGTTTATACGTTTGCTAAATCCAAAAATTGCAATCGGGTATATTGGGTGACGACAGCCGATAATAAAAACGCCCAAGTTTTATACAATCAACTTGCAACAAAAACCGATTTTATTCTGTATCGAAAAAATTTATAAATTTTTGGCTATCAGCCCATACATAGATTTTCAAGGTTTGACACGATAGACCATAGACAGCTTTGCCCAAAATTCGTTACAATGAACCATTTTTATCCACCCATTTTTGACAAGGAAATAATCATGAACATTCAAGCCTTGATGCAACAAGCCCAAATGATGCAAAAACAAGTCGAACAAAACGTCGAAAAAACCAAAAAAGAACTGGCCAATAAAGAAGTGCATGCCGAAGCGGGTAATGGCTTGGTTAAAGTCACTATGACCGGTCGGCGTGTGGTCAAACGTATTTCAATCGACCCAAGCCTGCTACAAGACGATGCCGACATGGTAGAAGACTTGATTGCCGCTGCGGTCAATGATGCGGTGCGTCAAGCCGATGAACTGTATGAAAGCGAAATGGCAAAATCAACCAGCGGTATGGGCTTGCCACCAAGCATGCAAGGTTTATTTTAAGCGATAAAAATTAAGACAATTTCGGCAAAATAAGCGGTAAAATCTCATTGTTTTTAGCCCTTATTAACCCCATAAAAAGCTGATATTTTATCGGCTTTTTAATTTTTTAAGCGAGCAAAATTCTATGCTAACCCCAAAATTTGATGAATTGGTCAAACAGCTCAAAGTATTACCTGGTGTTGGCAATAAATCCGCCCAACGCATGGCATTGCATTTGCTCACCTATAAACGTCCACAAGGACAAGCGTTGGGTGAAGCTTTGATGGTGGCAATGCATGAGATTAAACAATGTCATATTTGTCGTGGCTTGTCAGACGATGATATTTGCCCGATATGTAGCGACCCACGCCGCAATGACAACGTGCTGTGTATTGTTGAGACCGCCGCCGATATGGTTGCCATCGAGCAGACTGCCAATTTTAATGGCAAATATTTTGTGTTGGGCGGGCATCTATCGCCGATTGATGGCATTGGGGCGGAACAATTGGGCGTGGGACAGTTAATTGATTTATTAAAACGCCATGCCCAAGAAGAAAGAGCGGTAGATGAAGTAATTATGGCAACCAGTACCACGGTAGAAGGGCAAACGACTGCCCATTTTATCAGCGAAGCGGTCAAGCCGTATGTGAAAAATATTACTCGCATTGCCCAAGGGATTCCAATGGGGGGTGAGCTTGAATACCTTGATGCGATGACGCTTGGACAAGCCTTACAAAATCGGGGCAAATTATAATTTTGTTTTATCGCCTAGTGTTTCGCTGTTTAATTTCGCATACAATAATAAAAAAATTTTGGATAATACCATGCTCACCCACCAACCGTTAACACCTTTTGAACAACAAGAACTTAAAGAACTTCCCGTAAATTGGGTCAAAACCCAAGACGAGTTGTTTAATTTACTCGATGAAATTGAAACGGTTAATACCATCGCCCTTGATACCGAATTTATCAAGCGGGACACTTTTTTTCCCATTCTCGCCTTGATCCAAATCAACACAGGCAACGCCATTTATTTAATTGACGCCCCAAAACTGTACTTAGAAGAACTTTGGGAAGTCATTGCTGATGTGCCGACTATGGTGCTTCATGCTTGTGGCGAAGACTTGGGCATTTATTATTTATTGTCAAATTTGCCCGCCTTGACCAATGTATTTGACACCCAGATCGGGCTGGGATTTTTGACAGGCGAGGGGTCGATGGGTTATCAAAAATCGCTACAAGACACGCTTGGTATTTATGTCGATAAGGGTGAAAGCCAATCCGACTGGCTGCAACGCCCCTTGACCTATGAACAAGAGCAGTACGCCGCTGACGATGTGCGGTATCTATTGCCATTATTCGATGAAATCAAAGCCCAGCTAACCGCCCAAAAGTTATGGGAATTTGCGGTGGAAGATTGCCAGAGTTACACAGCTGAGTTATATGAGCATTTTATCACGCCAGACAATGAGCAATATTTAACTGTGGCAGATTTTCGAGACACCCCGCAGCAACTCGCCATGTTGCAAGCGTTATGTGAATGGCGAGAACAATTAGCCAAATCGATTAATAAACCCCGTACCCAGATTTTGCGTCCACAAGCATTGCGAGAAATCATCGAAAAACCACCACATAGCATGAAGCAACTCGGCTTTACCTCGACCAAACCGAACGTGATTCGTATGTATGGGCAAGAGATCTTAAAAATCGTTGAGGAAATACGAAAAGCGGATGAGTCGACATATCCGCCAGCCTTGCCGTTACCATATCGCAGTTTGTCAGATTCGGTACAAAAGCAGCTACAGCAAAAAATCATTGACTATGCCAATAGTTTGGATATTAACGAAAATATTTTGATACGAAAAAAATGGTTATCTGAGTTATACGCTTATGTATTAGCGGATGAAACACCCGTTTTGTCCCCATGGCTAAAAGGCTGGCGGTATGATTGGTTAATACAACACCTTGTACCGATTTTGCAAAATGTCATTGCTGAGGGTGATGAAAAGGAAATAAAATCCAATAAACTATCCAATTTAAATCCACCAATTTGACATTTTAATTAACAATAGTTTGCAATTTTTTATTGTAAAAGAAATTGCCTTGAATAAAAAACCGTATCTAGATTGATACGGTTTTTTTATGAAACTAAGGTCTATTCAGCGATTTCGCCATTTTCATAGCTCGCTACATCCGGACAGCTACAAATCAAGTTTTTATCGCCATACACGTCATCAACACGGCTGACAGACGGCCAGAATTTATTTTCACGAATATAGTCAAGTGGGTAAGCCGCCACGTCACGACTATAGCCACGATGCCATTCACCCATTAACACCTGAGCGGTGTGCGGTGCATTGACTAATGGATTGTCATCGGCTGTCCATTCACCATTTTTGACTTTGATGGCTTCACGTTTGATTTGCTTTAATGCAGCGCTAAAACGGTCTAACTCAGCTTTGCTTTCAGATTCAGTCGGCTCAATCATCAGCGTACCTGCCACAGGGAATGACATGGTTGGGGCATGGAAACCATAGTCCATCAAGCGTTTGGCAATATCGACTTCGGTAATGCCTGTATCAGCTTTTAATGGGCGAATGTCAATGATACATTCATGCGCCACACGGCCATTTTTACCGGTATAAAGTACCGGATAATCATCTTTTAACTGTGATGCCACATAGTTGGCCTTTAATAACGCATTTTCGGTGGCTTGGCGTAAACCATCACTGCCCATCATGGTAATATACATCCATGAAATCGGTAAAATACTTGCCGAGCCAAACGGCGCTGCCGAAACTGCACTCATGCCTACTTGCGCATTGGGTACAGGGGCGACGATATGATTGGCGATAAAGGGTGCAAGATGCGATTTTAAGCCAATAGGTCCCATACCAGGACCGCCGCCGCCGTGTGGGATACAAAAAGTTTTATGCAGGTTCATGTGTAGTACATCAGCACCGACTTCGGCAGGTTGCATGATACCGACTTGGGCGTTCATATTTGCCCCGTCCATATAGACCTGTCCACCATGCTGGTGGATAAGCGCACAAATATCGCGAATACCTTCCTCAAATACCCCATGGGTCGAGGGGTAAGTAATCATCAACGCCCCTAAGTTTTCGCTATGTTGTTCGGCTTTGGCAGTCAAGTCTGCAATATCCACATTCCCATTGTCATCGGTGGCGACCACGACGACTTGCATACCCATCATTTGAGCCGTCGCAGGATTGGTACCGTGAGCAGAACGAGGGATTAAACAGATATTACGGTTGGTTTGTCCCAAGCTTTCATGATAACGACGAATGGCAAGCAGACCTGCATATTCACCCGATGCGCCGGAGTTTGGCTGCATTGAGATTTCATCAAACCCTGTAATCGCTTTTAATTGCGCTTGCAAGCCGTTAATCATTTCAAGATAGCCACCGACTTGGTCACGTGGTGCAAACGGATGCACATTGGCGAACTCATTCCAGGTAATCGGCAACATTTCGCTCGTGGCATTAAGTTTCATGGTACAAGAACCCAGTGAAATCATGCTATGATTCATCGCCAAATCTTTATTTTCCAGTTTTTTAAGATAACGCAGCATTTCGTGTTCAGTATGGTGACTATTAAATACCGCATGGGTCAAAATCGCATCGGTACGCAGCACGGCTTTATCTAAACTAATGACCAATTCATGGGGCAATTCAACGGCTTTACCAGTAAATAATTGGGTTAAAATTTCAAAATCTTGACTATCACTGACTTCATGAAATGCAACCGCAAGGTGCTGTTCATCGACTTTACGCAGATTAAAACCCACATTTAACGCATTTTGATAAATTTGCTCGGTGTGCCCATCGGTTTTTACCATCACTGTATCAAAAAATTGCGGATGCACGACGGTTAAGCCCGCTGCTTTAATTGCATTGGCAAAGGCAGTGGCTAACGCATGGATACGAGTGGCAATGCGTTTCACGCCCGCGCTACCGTGATAAACGGCATACATCCCTGCTAAATTCGCGAGCAATACTTGGGACGTACAAATATTGGAATTGGCTTTTTCACGGCGAATATGTTGTTCACGGGTTTGTAAAGCCATTCGTAGGGCTGGCTTACCTTGCGCATCCACCGATACGCCAATAATGCGTCCAGGGGCAGAGCGTTTCGCCTTATCGGTAAAGGCAAAGTACGCCGCATGAGGACCGCCAAAGCCCATCGGGACACCAAAACGTTGGGTATTACCCAATGCCACATCCGCGCCCATTTCAGCAGGTGATTTTAATAGCACCAAACTCATCACATCCGCGGCAACAGCAATTTGGGTATCGGTGTTTTTGGCTTTAATGGCGCTAATAATATCTGTCAAATCAACGACATCACCATCTTTTCCCACGTATTGGAAAATCGCCCCAAAGAAATCGCCATTTTTTGCTGTTTCAAAATCGCCCACAACCACATCCCAACCAAAGTATTTGGCACGGGTGCGAATAACATCAAGCGTTTGTGGGTAAATGCGTTCATCGACAAAATATTGGTTTGACTTGTTTTTGCTAAGGCGTTTTGCCATTGCCATGGCTTCAGCGGCAGCGGTGGCTTCGTCAAGCAGGCTTGCCCCAGCCAGTTCCAAGCCGGTCAAATCAATACATACTTGTTGGAAATTTAATAACGCTTCAAGGCGACCTTGGGCGATTTCTGCTTGGTAGGGCGTATAAGCCGTGTACCAACCTGGGTTTTCTAACACGTTGCGTTGAATGACAGCGGGCAGGCGAGTGGGATAATAACCCAAGCCAATATAGCTTTTATTAACTTTGATTTTATCTGCCAAACCACGAATTTTAGCGATGGCTTCATGTTCTGTCATACTCTTTGCCAGGTTTAGCGGTTGTGGCATTTTAACCGCGGCAGGGACAGTGGCATCAATAAATGCTTGCATGTCCTCATAGCCCACTGCTTTTAATAACGCTTGTGTTTCATCTATATTCGCCCCAATATGACGCTCGACAAAGGCAGTGTGATGAAAAACATCGCTAAAGGTAGAAAAGTTTTGGCTCATAAAAATTTCCTTGTTGAAGGCGTGGCAGTAAAATTTTTACCAGTGAATGTACAACGTATATGCTTACGATACATTCACTTGTGTCTTTGAAATTTCCAAAAATTATTTGCCTATTAAATTTAATAGGCGACTAAATAACTGTGGATAAAACCTCAAGAGTTTGATAGCGGTGATATGTTGAATTGACGAGTAATGGGTTAACTCTCATGCTTCTTTTGATAAAAGATATTTAACAGCCAAATAATAGGTTAACTTAGTAAATCTAATAATTAAATTTAACTTTAAAGACCTTTAAGCATACAAAGAATTTAATAACTCATAATATTAAACTTAAAGTTATCGTTTGATATCGCTTCTAAACTAGTTTATCAATGGCTGTTAACGAATAACTATAGAGTTTTAATAAACCGCTCACGCTCAAAGCGATATTGCTTGCTATAGATACCACGCTCGTCTCGCTCACCGGCAGCGATCACCATACAAATATGTTGCTCATCGTTTAAATCAAGCAATTTTTTTAACTGGGGCTCATCAAAGCCACCCATCGGACAGCTATCAAAACCATAAGCCCGAAAAGCCAGCATAAGATTTTGACAAGCCAAAGCTGTACTCGTCAACGCCCAATTTTTTAAATCCTCGCTGTTATACATTGGCTCAACCATTGCACCTTTTACTTGCCGAACGGCTTGAGCCATTGCCCACTTGGCGGGGGCAAAAACATTTAGCGTGCCGCGAGTCATGGCTATAGGAATCAATTTACCATAATAATCTTGAACACTTTTTGGTACAGGTGAGCTTGGATAATAGGTGAGATTATCTTTGGCATTTTGCCGCCAAGTATCGGTGCGAGCGACTACGACAATTAACTTGTTAGCAGTGCGAGCCGCATTTTGGCTCATACAGTATTCAACCACTTTTTTGCGGGTATCGTCCGATTCGATGACCAAAAATTGCCAAGGCTGTAAGTTACTAGAACTGGGTGCTAGCATTGCTATATCAAGACAAGCGTCTAACACATTCGATGGGATATCTTTATCAGTAAAGCGTCTCACCGCACGGCGACTACTCACCACTTCATAAAAATTGACTTGTTTGGGATCAGCAATCGGCGTAATGATAGACATAATGATGCTCTTTTTTCATGGAGAATGTTAACAAGGAGAGATAAAAATTAAACAGAATTGACAATAAAATAAGGTAATCGCTAGATTACCTTAAAGAATAAGCGATCATTTTTTATAATGAATCTTGATACTCATCCGCATCCATTAAACCATCATAATCAGACGCGTTTTCAGGTTTAATTTTAAAGAACCAACCTTCGCCATAAGGGTCTTGATTAACTATTTCAGGAGAATCTATGATCGCTTCGTTCACTTCAAGAATTTCACCGGCAATAGGGGCATACACATCTGAGGCAGCTTTGACTGATTCTACCACCGCAATTTCAGCATCTGCTTCAACATTATCCCCAACGTCTGGTAGCTCAATATACACGATATCACCTAACAGGTCTTGGGCATGGTAGGTAATACCAACAGTAATCGAACCATCAGCCTCTTGACGTAACCATTCATGGCTCGCAACATATTTTAAATCAGCAGGAACTTGACTCATAAATCCTCCAAAAACCTCACATTAGCGTGACTTTTACTTTAGCAAAAAACTAACTTATAATTTCAACAAATAAAAACTCAACTTAAAATTTGAACTTAAGGTCAACGGTAGTCACCTGTTGACCTTAAGCTAATTAATATACAAAAGTTAATTTTTATACCGCACGGCAAACAAAATTATATTGTGTACCTTTGTTATTAACAGCAAAGATAGCATCACCGCCTTTGGCATGCCATTCATAAAAGGTTGAACCATCTGCATTGGTAGTCGTATAACGCTCACCCGAGCCAGCCACGTCTTGTTTAAGTACTAAGGCAGCTTGATTTAGCCCTAACATTGGTGAAGTAACTTTTATATTTGCAAAATTTGCCGAATCGCGATTGGTATAAAGGGCAACCACTTCAGTGTTATTATCACATTTAAAGGTTTGTGAGTTGGCTTGAATTGCTTGAACTTGTGAGGGTGTAGGCTGTGCAATAGGGGCAGAACTACAAGCAGCTAGCATAGCAATCATCGGTGCGATAACAAATAATTTTTTCATTTTAAAAGCCTTCTAAATTATCAATAATGTATTATTAAATTATAAAAACGCAAAAACTTGAAAAATAGATAAGTAAAAATCGCTAATTTTTGCGTTAAAAGCATATTAACACCGATAAAATGTTAAGCAAATTGTTTTTTGCCATTTCTAACAAACGGTAACGAAATGATACGTACTTGTGCCGGTGTCCCACGTAAATCCACCTTGGCAGTGGTTGTATCAGTTTTTGGAATACGAGCTATTGCGATTGAGTGTTTTAAGCTTGGACTAAATGTACCGCTGGTAATGATGCCCGTTTTGCCGTTATCAAGTGTGACGGTCATGCCATCTCGCAAGACGCCACGTCCCTCTAATACAAGCCCCACTTGCATGACCTCATTACCCTCAGCAACGGCTTTATCTTGTTTATCTTGCATGGCTTTACGCCCGATAAAATCACGGTCATCTTTGAGAGCCAATGTCCATGCCATACCACACTCATAAGGGTTAATGGTTTCATCCATTTCATGACCATATAAGTTCATACCCGCTTCAAGACGCAGGGTATCTCGGGCACCTAGACCCGTTGGCATAATACCATTGCCTTTTAATAACTTAAAAAATTCATTGGCTTGTTGTGATGGCAAAATAACTTCCACGCCATCTTCGCCTGTATAGCCAGTTTTAGCAACAAACCAATCTTTGCCTTCAATTTTGGTCAAATCAGCCCCAACAAATGGCTTTAAGCCTGTTAACGTTTCTGCCCAAGCAGGTTTGGCTTTGGCAAGTTTTTCGATAGCCTTAGGACCTTGTATCGCAAGCATAGCGAGTTCTGGGCGTTCAGTAATCGTTACACCAAAGTCTTTACCCACTGTTTCAAATTGGGCTAAGTCTTTGTCACGAGTAGCTGCGTTGGAGACGATACGATATTGGGTTTCTTCTTCATTCATACGATAAGCGATAAGGTCATCAATCACCCCGCCTTGCTCATTGAGCATGGCAGAATAAATGGCTTTGCCCACAAATTTGGCTTTAGCAATATCATTGGCAAGCAGTTTTTGTAGCCAAGCTTTGGCATTCTTGCCTTCAATGTCAGTCACCACCATATGAGATACATCAAACATGCCAGCATCCGTACGCACAGCTTCATGTTCGGCGATTTGTGAACCGTAATGAATCGGTAATTCCCATCCCGAAAAATCAACAATTTTGCCATTACTATCGATATGCGATTGATAAAAAGGGGTGCGCTGTAGTGATTGGCTGGGTTGTGACATGACAAATCCTTATCGTGAGTAAGTAGAGGCAAACCTTAGTAAAAGTTCAAATAAAGCAGCCCTATAAACCTGCATTGCTGGCTTATGAGTATTGCCCTATCTGTCCTGTAACCTGAGATTTTCAATTTATTCCATATAATGAATAAATCTTTTCCCCTTCGGTGGTGTTTTAGCAACACGCTCTCCAGATTTGTCACTTTTATGATAGCAAATATAGATAATGAAGATAAAAGTGGAATTTCAGTCCATTTACCTGAGCGATTGTAGGGTTTTTACGCCTTCGGTGATATCCGCTATCAATCGGGTTTGATTGCTTGATATACTCTCCTGAAATCTTTGGCTATTATGCTAACATTTTTAGGGTTTGACAAGGTATTTTTCATGCAAGTTTGCAAAAGCTTGCTTAAAGCTGGCAAATACGCATATACCCTATAGAGTGATGTAAAGGATCATGGTTAGGCATATATCGGATGCTGTTATCTATCTGCCAATATGCTAAAATAACCGCTAATATCAAGAAAAAATTAAGGAAATTTCATGGACTTGATGGCAGTCAGTTTTGCGAGTATTTTATCCACGTTAGCAATGGGTGGTAGTCTGACCAATCAGCCTAAAACTCAGGTCGCCCAAGTATCAACCTATGCATTGCCAAGTATCGCAGGGCAATGGCAATTACAATTAAAAGATGCCAAAATTGCGGGTTGTCAAGAACGTTATAACTTTGGTCGAGATTTGCAATTTCTTGGTTCAAGTGGCGCAGAATTTACCATTGGTAAGTATTTATTTAGTCAAATGAGCGATGGTTTGCCAGTGTTGGCGGTGCAAACGCAATTTGATAACAATGCAATGGATTGTTCAGGCAATCAAGTTGACCAAACGGGCGATATCCTCTTGACCTATATCAAGCAAGACAATAACACTATGCAATGGTGTGATGATCCCGATGGCAAGAACTGTAGTATGACATTAAAACGCGTATTGCCTTAAACCTAAGCGTAAACCATCGAAATTATGACTTTAAGTCACACGCTATGGTAAATTAAAAATAGTTTCAGTCCAGTGATTTTAATGATTCACTATTTTTGCAGCGTTCTTTTAGTAAAAATGTCCAACGCTTTTGTCTTAAAAAACTTAACAAGCAAAGGTTATTATGCCTTTTGGTTCAATCCTCTGTTCATTGCTTAACCTATTTATTGATTCATTGAAAAATCTCTCTACTTTTTGACTATATAGTGACTCTATTATGATCCCCCCTTTTTCTGAAAAAAATGCTAACCAGCAACGGCTTGTTAGCCCTGTTGGGCGAGTTGAAGACCAAACCGATAATAAAATTCGCCCTAGTTTATTAACAGAATATATTGGACAGCCCATTGTCAAAGAACAAATGCAGGTGTTTATTGATGCTGCTCGCAGTCGGCAAGAAGCCTTAGACCATACGCTGATTTTTGGTCCGCCCGGGCTTGGTAAGACAACATTGGCGAATATTATTGCCCGCGAGATGGGCGGTAATCTGCGTTCTACTTCAGGTCCTGTGCTTGAGCGAGCAGGGGACTTGGCGGCGATGCTAACCAATCTTGAGCCGGGTGATGTGCTATTTATCGATGAGATTCATCGACTAAGCCCCATGATTGAAGAGATTTTATATCCAGCGATGGAAGATTTTCAGCTCGATATTATGATTGGTGAAGGTCCTGCAGCTCGCTCGATTAAACTTGATTTACCGCCTTTCACTTTAGTCGCTGCGACCACGCGAGCTGGGCTTTTGACATCGCCGCTTCGTGATCGTTTCGGGATTGTGCAGCGGCTCGAGTTTTATAGTGTGGAAGATTTGACCACGATTGTGGCACGTTCGGCGCGGTTGCTCGGTGTACCGATGACCAATGACGGTGCGGTTGAAGTCGCTAGACGCTCTCGTGGTACACCACGTATTGCCAATCGGTTGCTGCGCCGGGTGCGGGATTATGCCCAAGTCAAAGGTGATGGTACGGTCACGGCTGATATGGCACATAATGCACTTGATATGCTAGCGGTGGATAGACGGGGATTGGATAATCTGGATAGACGCTATCTTGAAGTATTACAAGCGCGGTTTGATGGCGGGCCTGCAGGGGTCGAGTCAATCGCGGCGGCATTGGCAGAAGACCGTGGCACGCTTGAAGATGTGATTGAGCCGTATTTGATACAGCAGGGCTTTATTGTACGGACGGCAAGAGGGCGGATGCTGACGGAGTTGTCAAAAGCACAATTGACGATTTAAAATTTAATTGTTGAAAACAAAAACCCCTTACATTAAGTAAGGGGTTTTTATATGAATTCATATATAATTAATAATTAGTGGTAATGAAGATTTGTTTGCGTAGAACAGCATAGGTACTGTTATTGCAAGTATTTGCAATATTTGGTACTAAATCTGAAGAATTAGTACATGTTACGGTACTGTCAATCGGGGAATTTGTCAATACAAAACCGTCCGTATTTGGTGAATACAACCTATCATGATTATCATCACGGAATAAACTACCTAATTGATAACCACCTTTTAAGCCATCTTTAACATATGCTAAAATTGTCACTTGCTTGTCTTTAGGAGCCGTCGCACTTGCAGTGTAGTTCACAGTACAATTACCCGCTGCATCAGTATTACAGGTGGCATCCACGCTACCAATTTCTGAACTAAAGTTTACTGTAGTATTATCAACTCCCACGCCTTGTGCATTTTTTAAAGTCACATGAAGTTTTGTTGTACCATTGGCAGATAAACTATAATCATCAGAAGTGAAGGTAAAATTGTCCTGTGAAGGCAAGTTATTCGCTACTACAATATTTGACGAGGTCGTTGAAACAGTTGGGTCGCTGACTAAAGTAACTTTTAATGTTACGTTACCAGTAGCCGTACCGGGGTAAAGTCTTACTTTTAAAATACCATTGCTATCAGTGGTTAGCGTTATCGGGGTACGAGAAGGGGCTGCTGTGTCATTTGATGATGCGCCAAATGCAAAGTCAGAGGGTGCAGTTTTTGGATCATTAAGGCTGACGACTACACTACCAGAAATTGGCAATCCTTTGCTATCGAATAGATTAAATTGAACGTCTTTGGACGTATCGCTGGCATTAGAAGAATAGATAGGTGCAAGTACAGTCGCACCTGTCGTAGTGTAAACAAGTTGTGACTTTTCGACTCTGGCAGCTGCCACACCTATCATCGTTGATTGAGTGACCGCACCATTGGTAGCCGTAATATTAACGATTTTACCCACGCATTCCTCTGCAGGTGTATATTTTGCAGTGACTATACCTAAAGCATTTGAAGTTGTGGTATTACTAATCGCACCACAGCTCGCCGCCAGATCAACAGTCACGCCTGCTAGAGCCGTACCGGTATTACCATCTTGTACTTTAACACTTAAATTTGCCGAGTCTTTAGCATCCGCTAAACTGGTTTTATCCGAGGTTAATCCTAATAAATTGATAGTCGAAGATTTGATTTGGTAATTAATAGGATCGCTTGTTATCGTTTTTCCTTCAGCAATAACACTAGCGGTCATTGAATAAGCGCCGCTGGTATTAAAATCAGTGGGCATTACATTAATGGTTGCAATTCCATTGGAATCAGTTAGTACCGCACTATTTGTCGTACCAAATTTAACAGCTTCCCCTGTAAAAGTAACTAATCCATTTGTAATTGGGTTGCCTTTAACATCAGTCACTTTAATTTTTGCGACTGCACCGGCTGAAGTAATTGTTGTAGTATTTGCACCATTGTTATCTAACAAAGTAATACCACCAAGAACCACTGGTTGAGTGATAGGCGTTGCTTTAATTTCAAAATTAATTGCATTACTTGTGACGGTTTTACCTTCAGCAATAATACTTGCCTTCATTGAATAGGCACCTGTAGTTGCTGAGTCTGCAGGATAGACAATAATAGTAGCGATACCATTAGCATCAGTTAATACAGCACCATTTGTCGTACTAAATTTAACAGCATCCCCTGTAAAAGTTACTAATCCATTTGTAATTGGATTTCCTTTAATATCAGTTACTTTAATTTTTGCGACTGCACCGGCTGAAGTAATTGTTGTAGTATTTGCACCATTGTTATCTAATAAAATGATATTACTTAAAACCACAGGTTGCGTAATAACAGTAGCAGATTGGTTTGATAGTCCGGGTTGAAGGGTGTCATTCCCACTACCCCCACCACAACCGGCCAATGCCATCGCTGTGGCTAACGCAGAAACTTGAAAAGATTTAACTAAAATAGATGAAACAGCCATGCTAATATCCTTGATAAAGGCTTATTTGCTTAGAGAGCAAAAAGTGAAATGAGTATCATATCGATAATTTAATATGTTACTTTAAAATCACCTTTAGATATTTTTTGTTATGCTAACTTTACTAATTTTGCTATAAACTTACAACATATTATTGATGTAATTAAACTAAAATTAAAGAAATTTGGTGTAAACGGTTAAAAAAATAGACTATCCCATTATTCGATACCGCTATTAGATGGTAAACTTTTATCCTTAAAAATTTTATTAGCTGTCTTTAGCTTCTATGAAGCGGTTAATCTACTGCTGATCTTTCTATTGCTTACCTGTGAAATAAAACTCAAGTTATGTATAAAGCCTACCGCACTTTACCTTTACCACGTCAAACCGCAACCGATATCGCTTGTCTATCATTGCCTTTGATACTTAAAGAAACCATGTTGCCAGCTGCCTCGGTACTTATGGATACTTGCCATCTTACTAATCTTGAAGTTCAATATGCTTTATCGCCCATCACCCAGCTTATTGCCTATCAAATATTGGCGGCGGCACAAGAATCACAGCCCAATACACATGTTAATACCCTTGATGGCTTATTTGAACTGCCCATAGTACAAGCATTTACCCAAACGTCATGGCAACAAGGGTTTAATTTTACAGTCATTCACCATATACAACCGACTATAGCGCCTTTAAATCAAGCCTTTTTTTTGGATAACCTGCAATACCAACGTATATTAGGGGCTCTAATGGCGATCACTCAGTTGCCTGAAAACAAAGTTGCTCTGCTACTGGCGTGGTGTGTGGCAATCAGCTGTAAAGTATTATGGGACATTAACCGCTTATTATCAGCTAACACCGTAAAGCAAGCTGTCCAATTGCAACCTGCGTTCAAACATTGGCTCGCTTGGCAACCAACTTTATTCGCTGCTCGTGAGGTAAATAGCCATTTTAGTGCATTAGCATGGGTGGCAGGCTATCAAGATACCATCAGTCGACAGGCGCGACAGGCTGAACTAAAAGACTGGCAACGATATCCAAGCGCCACACAGCAACACTTTGCTCAATTAATTCAAGCCTATATCGCCAGTCGTCCTCTTGCGATTGTCCCCCAAAAGATAAATAAAACATTAATGCCAGCCACTAACTCAGTTACAGACCCATCGCTGCCACCTCAAACGACAGATATTTTTGCTGTCGCTCAACCACGCCCAAAATCGCAATGGGTGGATAACTTACAAAAATATTGGATCGCGACAGCGGCGGGGCTTTCAGCCGTTGTATTTGCGGGTGTGGGGCTTATCACCCACCCTAAGCAGCACTCGCTTTTTGACAAAAAAAGCCAAACACTGGTCGCATCCACCCCCCAATACCATGACGTTGCTATTATCAAAGTGGCTTCAGAACCCCAATCCAGCGCTTCCGCTACAGCATCACTTGTAGCAAAACCAAACGACAAAACAGCTAAAATGCCTAGTGGGGTAAACACCACCTCATCGCAACCTTTAGCTAAAAACGCGACTAACAAAACCCACAATAACAAGAAAAACTTGGACAAAACCCCGCCAACAACTCATAACGATAACAAAGCCAAAAAAACCATCACACAAGATAAAGGTAAGAATACCCAATCAGTTAAAGCCGATTTAGTTAAAGATAGAACAACAGCGGATAAAAAATTAACCGACAAAAAAAGTGATCGAAAAAATGACAAAAGCCTTGAGAAAAATGCCGACCATAACAACGACCCAAAAACAATAGATAAAAAATCTGATAAATCTACAGACAAAAAAGCCACCCATAAGAAGTCAGCTGATAGAGATAAACTAAAAAATTGACCGCCTTAAACAAAAAGCCATGATTTTGCCATGTTGTTTTTGGGGCAAAACTGCTATCATTTTAGCTAAATTTTTAGCAATTTCTGACTGATATATTTTTCAATGGGCAAACTATGAACCATGCTGTACAGACGCTGACCATCACCGCACCTGATGATTTTCATTTGCATTTACGAGATAACCAAGCCTTAGCCACCACCGTACCACACGCAGCAAGCCAGTTTCGTCGTGCGATGTGTATGCCAAATCTTGTGCCACCTATCAAAAATTTGGCAGATGCCAGCGCTTATCGAGATCGGATTATGGCGCATGTGCCAAAAGATAGTATCAGCCAGCAGTTTGAACCCTTAATGACATTATATCTGACTGAAAGCTTAACGCCTGAAGCAGTACAAGAAGCTTATGATTCGGGCATTGTCAAAGCCATCAAGTTATATCCGGCAGGGGCAACCACCAACTCAGCCGATGGTGTGACCAATATCAACAACTGCACCGAAGTATTTGCCAAAATGGAAAATTTGGGACTGCCGCTATTAGTACATGGCGAGGTCACCCATGAACATGTCGATATTTTTGACCGTGAAAAAAAATTTATTGACGAGGTGATGGTCAATCTATTGCTTAAATTTCCCAAATTAAAAATTGTCTTTGAACATATCACCACCAGTGACGCGGCGGATTTTGTGCTTTCGCAAGGCAAAAATGTGGCAGCAACCATTACCCCACAGCATTTATTATTTAATCGCAATCACATGCTTGTGGGGGGCATCAAACCGCATTTTTATTGTTTGCCCATTTTAAAACGTCAAAGTCACCAGCAAGTTTTACTCGATGTGGCGACCAGCGGCAGCCCCAAATTTTTTATCGGTACGGATTCTGCCCCACATGCCACCCACACCAAAGAAAATGCGTGTGGCTGTGCAGGCTGTTATTCTAGCCCGATTGCGTTGGCATTGTATGCCCAAGCCTTTGATAGTGTAGGTAAATTGGATAAGCTTGAGAGTTTTGTCAGTGTGCATGGGGCAAAATTCTATGGTTTACCCGTTAATAGTGACAAAGTCACTTTAGTACGTGAGTCTTGGCAAGTCCCCGATAGCTATCCATATTTAGAGGATAAAACGCTCACGCCATTGATGGCAGGGCAGCCGCTTGATTGGAAAGTATTGCCATTTGGTTTTGTGGTTTAAGGGATAAACATGAGTGATATTTCCCCCATTTCTACACGTTTTCGCCATTATTTACCGGTCGTGGTGGATGTCGAAACGGCAGGATTTAATGCCAAAACCGATGCACTTCTTGAAATCGCGTGTATTCCAATTTTGATGGATGATACGAGCAAGTTTTATGCAGGCGAGGCGGTAAATGCCCATATTGAGCCATTTGAAGGGGCAAATCTCGAACAGCGGGCGTTAGAGTTTACCGGGATAAACCCTGATAGTCCATTTCGTAAAGCGATCTCGGAAGATGAAAAAACCGCAATGAAGCGGATTTTTAAACATTTAAAAACCGTGCGCCAACAAACCCAATGTACCAAATGTATCTTGGTGGGGCATAACGCCCATTTTGATTTGGGATTTTTAAACGCCATTATTGAACGCACGCACACCAAAAACCAAAGCCAATTTCACCAGTTTTCGGTGCTTGATACCGTCACATTATCCGCTTTGGCATTTGGTCAAACGGTGCTGGCGCGTGCTTGTCAATACGCAGGCATTGAGTTTAGTGGCAGTGAAGCCCATTCGGCATTGTATGATACCCAAAAAACTGCCGAGCTGTTTTGTTATATTCTCAATCATTATCCCATGCTAGCCACCGCGGTGACGGCTATTGCTGATGATGACATCGGCAATCATGATGATAATGTGGATGATGACCCTCCATCAGATATTGATGAAACTGCGGATTAACGATGAGTATTAACGATGAATATTAACGATCATCCATGAACGATAAAATATGTCCGCTGAACCCACACAAAAAATTGCCATTATTGGCTTAATCATCGGTTGCCTAATATTTGGTGGTGGCGGTATTATCGTTGCGTTGGTGCCGATAGGGTCGTATGCGATTGCCTTTTGGCGCTTGCTTATCGGCGGCATTGTCTTTGCGTTGTTGGCATTTTTTACCCAACAACCCCTACCTACCAGCCCAAAAGCCCGATGGTTTACTGTATTCTCGGGGGCGGCGCTTGGGATTGATTTGGCACTATGGCATGAAAGCATTCATGCGGTGGGCGTAGGGATTTCGACATTACTTAATAGCTTGCAGATTTTCTTTTTGGCATTGATAGGCTACGTGTGGTTTGCTGAAAAACAGTCCAAAATACAACTACTGAGTTTATTGCTCGCGGTGGCAGGCGTGGCGATGATTGGCAGTCCAGAGTTTGGGCATAACCATCATGCCTTGTGGGGATTTATTAGCGGTATCACCTCGGGAGCGATGCTAGCAGGTTCGATGAGCTTTATTCGACTGGCTCACCAAGCCGAACAGCAGACACATGGGCAAGAGGTGGCGATTTTCCCGTTAATGGGGCTAATCGGAGCGGGTGGTGCGATTGCGTTGGCGTTACCGATGCTGTGGCTAGACACTGGTAAAATCTTGCCCACCACTTGGCAAGCGATCGGTGGGGTCGTGGTGTATGGTACGATTGTGCAATGTGTGGCGTGGGGGCTGATAGCCTATAGTATCCCAAGACTGTCATTGGCTTTGACTGGGCTCATATTGCTGAGTGAACCGGTTGTGGCATTACTCATTGATTATTTTTATTTGCATAAAAGCATTATTATGGTGCAATGGTTAGGAGCGTGTTTGACCATGTTTGCGATTTACTTAGGCTCGCTAAAAGCCAAAAGTTAAGGGGTTAAACTTTAAGCGCAAAAATCACAATGAGCATAAACCCCACCAAAATTGCGGTTCCAATCGCCAATTTTTTTAAATAATCGTCTTCTTCATGGCGAGTTTCTTTAAGCGTACTGACCAAGGCAAAACTTTGTTGCAATCGCTTAGCCTCAACGTGCCCATGCGCTGCGGCTTTTGCTAGCCAAAACTTGCCTAGTTCAGTATCAAGTCCAACTATCTCACCGCTAAAGTATAGCTTACTTAATAGCTTTTCGGCTCGGTTATCTTGTAGCTGTGCTGCTTTTTTTATCCAATCAATGCCTTTATTGGTATCTTGCGCAATCCCCAAATCCGCGTGTCCCCGCAGTAGCCATAACGCTTGATGTAGCATGGCATCGCTGACATTGGCTTGGGCAAGTTTTTGTACCACGGCTAAGGCTTGTTGGTGCTGTGGCGTAGCCGATGGTTGGCTTAAAACCGTCATAGACTGCTGATAAATTGCGTGAATATTGTCCGCCAAGTTATCGGGCAAATGTATGGTTTGTAAGTCGCTTTCTAATTCAGAAAAACTGTCTTGACTGATGGGCTTGTCATCGACCATTGATTTACGCTGATTGAGCAGCTTTTCGTTGATTCTCGGATTGGCAAGGGCTTCGGCAATTTCGGCTTGGCGTTTTGCTTCGGCTTCTTTGGCAAGCTTGGCATCTCGCTCTGCCTTTTGGCGGGCGAGTTCTTTGGCTTGTTGTTTGGCGGCTTTAATCGCTTGGCGCCCTGACAGACTGTGAGTGTCGAGTTTTTGGTGGGTTTTTTCAGGGCGTGTTTTGTCATTTGATATGGCTGAGGGTTGGGCGGTATCAATCGCTTTAATGGACAAAGTCGTAGCCGTATTGTCTGCCTCATTTTGTAACTCGAGATTTTTCTTACTGGTTTGTTCTTCTGCTTCGTCCATTGACAAATTGCTAAAATCTGGCACCACAAAATCAAAATAGGTCACTATAGGTTGCTGACGCGTGACAGATTGGGCAACCGCTTGCCAGTCTTTTCGCTCCATTAGAGGATTGTCCAAATCGCTTAATAGGCTGTGAGCCACTGGCGTGCTGGCTTGGTTGGTGGGTAATGGCGTAATGGCTGTTAAATTCGCCTTGCCATCGTTATCAAAGATTTGACTATGATTAGCTCTTGTAGGTGGGAGTAGGGGTGATTCAAAGGTTAAATTTTGCCAACGTTTGAGCAGTTGCGTGACGCTGTCAAATAAACGAGGGCTAATATAACCAAAATTGGGGGCGGTGGCGATAAGCGGGTTTTGGCGTTGCGGGTATAACGTTTCAATAATACTAACTAGCGGAAAACACACACTATCGCTAATAACAGCGGGTACAAAGACTTGTTCAGCACCACTTATCGGTAGCAAGCTAACCGCCAGCGAATAACTAAAATCAGGCGTGATCACTCGCTGTAATGGTGGATAGGTTTGGCAAAGCTGCTCGTAGCTGATCCATTGCATACTGGGTATTAAACCCTGTCGATTAATAAACTCGCTTTGATTGGCATGATAGACAAGCACCAAGCCTGTATAAAAGGCAATAAAGGTTAACAGGTTGCGTTGGTCGGTTTTTTGATTGAGCAAAGCAAAGTTATTGACCAAATGCGGCTGCACCTTTTGCAAAAATTTATCAAGTCGTTGTAAGCTGTGTAACGAGCCATCAAGCGGTAATTTGCGTAAAACCGATTCATACGCCACGCCACCATCAATGGCTTGCCCGGTTTGGTAATCCTGCCAATAACCTAACGCCACACGATTAAGCGGTGGTTGGTCAGTGTGTTGAGATAGCGCATGGATAAATGCGTGAAAAGACTCAGCCATAAGGGGGTAATTGCTTGATAAAATTGGGTTATTTTACCCTAAAAAATCCGCCTTGTTCGGGCTTTTATCGTATAAAACCGCCAGTTGGTGCGACTTTTTGAGATTTTGTAAACTTTTTGAGATTTTATGAATAGAGGGCTGGTAAACAAAAAAAGGACAGCTTCTGCTATCCTTTATTACCATTTTTTTAGCGATGGCTTACTGATGAATCGTGACAGGCGTTTTGCTTTGTAATTCGTCGAAGGTCACACCATCGGCAAGCTCAACCAGCTTTAGCCCATCAGCCGTTACATCCATAATCGCCAAATCGCTGATGATACGATTCACGACTTTTTTGCCTGTCAATGGCAAGCTACATGCTGCCAGTACTTTTGGCTCACCATGTTTGTTGGTGTGTTCCATAAGCACAATCACCCGCTGGACACCTGCGACCAAGTCCATCGCCCCGCCCATGCCCTTGACCATTTTGCCAGGGATCATCCAGTTTGCCAAATCGCCTTGTTCAGAGGCTTCCATTGCCCCTAGAATGGCTAGATTGACCTTACCACCGCGAATCATGGCAAATGATTGTGAGCTTGAAAAAAAGCTTGCCCCTGTGGCAGTGGTCACCGTTTGTTTACCGGCATTAATAAGGTCAGGATCAACTTTATCCGCGGTTGGAAATTCCCCGATACCCAACAGGCCATTTTCAGATTGGAGCCATACATTCACGTCTTGGGGAATGTAGTTTGCGACCAACGTTGGCAAACCAATGCCCAAATTGACATAGTAACCGTCTTGTAATTCGCTGGCGGCTTTTTGAGCCATTTGTTCACGAGTCCATGCCATTGTTTGCCTCCTTATGCATGATTTTCTTTATTGTGGCTTTCTTTATTGTGGCTTTCTTTATTGTGGCTTTCTTTGCTTAAGTCTTCTTTACTTAGCTCTTCTTTAACAGTCACTTTTTCGATGCGTTTTTCAGGCGTTTTATTCACCACAATGCGGTGCACATAAATCCCCGGTAAGTGAATTTGATCAGGGTCAATCTCGCCTGTCTCAACCAATTCTTCAACTTCCACAATACAGACTTTGCCTGCGGTGGCACAATCGGGGTTAAAGTTGCGAGCGGTTTTGTTAAAGACCAAATTGCCCGCTTTATCTGCTTTTTGGGCTTTTACCAAAGCCACATCAGCGACCAAAGAGGTTTCTAAGATATAAGTACGACCGCCAAATTCGCGCTCTTCTTTGCCATCGGCGATTTGGGTGCCCACGCCCGTTGCGGTATAAAACGCAGGAATACCCGCACCACCGGCTCGGAGTTTTTCTGCAAGCGTGCCTTGTGGGGTGAGTTCGACCTCAAGCTCGCCGGATAAAAACTGACGTTCAAATTCTTTATTTTCGCCCACATAGGAGGCAATCATTTTTTTGATTTGACGCGTTTCTAACAATAAGCCTAGTCCAAACCCATCGACTCCAGCATTGTTGCTGATACAGGTCAAATCCTTGACGCCACTATCTCGTAACGAGGCAATCAAGGCTTCTGGAATACCGCATAGCCCAAAACCGCCCACCGCAATGGTTTGTCCATCTTTTACCACATCGGCTAATGCCGCTTGCGCACAGTCATATACTTTATTGGTCATTCATGAGCTCCTTATGCTTAACCAACTGATTTATTTGAATCCAACGCTAAATTGAAACAGATTATTTCATTTTAATAAGCAAATAAATTTTCAGATAAAGTAAAGCATATCGCCATGCAATTTGCAAAGGTAAATCAGCTTGACGGTAAAAAATAATTATCCGCAAAATCACTACAACAAACGATTACCACCCAAAAGTAAAACATAAAAAAAGACACGCAATACGTGTCTTATAATTTTACGTGTCTCTTAATTTTATCAATTGAGACTTATTCATCATTGGCAGAATACGTAATTTTTTTGGATTTTGGATTGATCGTCTTGGCTTGTCCATCAACCGTGGTACCAAATTTAGGTTTTTGCATCGGGTTGGCTGTCCCAAATGGATGGCTATTGCCAAACGGATTGTTCGTGCCAAACGGATTTTGTCCACCCATCATACCGCCTAGCCCGCCCATGCCTGCCATTTGTGAGGGGTCAATACCGCCCATTTTGCTTGCCACCATTTGCATGATTTTTTCAGGGTTTTTCTTAGCGTAGTCGGTGGCAAAGTTTTTAAATTTATTTTGTACCGCCGGCAATAACACCACCAACGCCACGATATCACTTAAAATCCCAGGCAATAACAACAATATCCCCGCAATCGCCATCGCTGCTGCCCGGATGATGCTATTTTCATTGGGACGCAATGCTGGATTTAGCATTGCAGCTTGGGCTTGTCCTGCAGCAGGTTTGAGGGTGGCAATGCCTTTTTTAATCAGTGTGATACCGATAATTGCCGCTAGTACAAACCAACCAAACACCCACCAACCACTGACAAATTGGGCAATCAAATACCACACAAGCATCTCAATAATTAACCACACAATCGCAATGCCGACAATGTTTCCCATAAAAATTATTTCCTAGCAGAAAGTTAAGACATTAATTATTGGCATAATGGGGGCAACTATAGATTAATCAAATTAAATTTATGCATTTTGCAAAAATTTTCTATTTTGACGTTAAGTATTCGATAACTGATAGACAAAAACGCTTGCTGCTTAGCGTCTTTTTCTAACATAACTGGGGCGTTGGTTCGTTGGTGTAAATTTTTGATTGGTATAGCGGGTTTGGTTTAAGCGTTGATTAGATGCCCTAGCCGTAGCTACGTTAGGATTTGAGCGAGTATAACCGCTGTTAGTCGTTGGTTGTGGCATTGGGGGCTGGGTTCGTGCTTGGTTGTTTTTGTATTTATTATAGGCATGGGTTGCTAACGCACCTGCCGCTGCACCCGCTGCTACGCCAGCTACCACATTTCCGGTGTTATTTTGTTGTGGGTAAGGTTGGGGATAACCATTTTGAGGATAACCGTTTTGTTGATAGCCATTTTGCTGGTAACCATTTTGTTGATAGTTAGGGTCATTGGGATATTGTTGGTAGTTTGGGTTAGGTTGTCCACCTTGATTGGGGTAATTTTGTTGGGCTTGGTTGTTTCTACCACAACCTGCCAAAGCCAGACTTGCTGCCAATAGGGTAATTAATGTTTTATTCATTTTTTATACCTTTAATAAATTAACTATTTAGGCGCTAAATTACGCGATTTGGTCATTAAAATATAGAGCGATTTTGGCAATTTTTAGGTGTTTTTAGACACTCTTTGTTAGTGAAATTGTTATTATTGTCGTTGTCTTTAAGTCCATAATCGGTTTATTAAAATGTTATAATTCAAGCCTTTAATACATTGACATGATTATAAGTAATTATATGAGTATTTTTATTGGGATTGACCCAGGATCACGCTTAACCGGCTATGGCATTATTCGCCTAACTGCTGATAAGCTTGAGTTTTTGGATGCGGGTACTATTCATGCCTATAGCCAAGGCGAAACCATGCCCGAACGGCTTAAACGTATTTTTAATGGCATCAGCAACATCATTGAGCATTACCAAAAATATACTGATGAGCCGATGACGGCGGCGATTGAGCAAGTGTTTATGGCGAGCAATCCGGATACCGCATTAAAGCTTGGGCAGGCAAGAGGCGCAGCGATAGCGGCATTGGTCGGTAAAAATTTGATAGTAGAAGAATACACTGCTAGGCAGATCAAACAAGCGGTGTGTGGCTACGGAGCAGCAGATAAAGAACAAATCCAAGCGATGGTCATGCGGCTGTTAAGCCTAGAGATTCATCCGCAAGCCGATGCGGCGGATGGACTAGCGTGTGCGATTTGCCATGCGTATCATAGCCAGACGTTGACCAAATTGCTCGGCGGGCAAAATTTGTTGTCATCAAACAGCAGTGGTCGCAGTAAGAAAAAAGGACGTTGGCGGCTCAGTGAAGCGGATTTTGGTGGTCTGAAATAAAAAGCAATTGGATGAATAATAGGTTTACCTAATCAACGCTTATAATGCGTTAGAGCATTTTTGTGCCTCGCTTACTTTAATAGCCATGCTCACAACTGTGATGCACTATACTCGCCACGATAAAGCAGGCAGTGACTTTACCATTCAGATGTGTTTGCTAATAGTGTTAGGCAGTGGCACAAAAAAACCATGATTTAAATATATACTTTATGGTGTCAATTCAATAAGCTACCTGTGTTAGTAACATACTTTAACTAAAATTTAATAACAGGCATAATAAAACTTTGCTAATCTAATGAACGTTGAGAAGAGGCTAAACGCGGTTTAAAACCAATTAGTTTTCATCAGCATTTGAGGGGTAAATCAAAATCCTAAATAAGCCTTTTGATTTGCCAAATTTATTTGATTAAACATTTATAATATCTAACCTTATAAATGCTAAAAAAGGACGATTCTATGGGACTATTTAGCTTTGCCAAAGACATTGGCGACAAAATTTTTCACCGCAACAAAGATGCTGCCCCTGCGTCACAACCAGCTTCTACCCCTACTGCTGCACCCACAGCAGCCCCAGTTGCGCCTGCCGAGCCATCTGCTCAAGAAATTGCTAACTTATTGATTCAACGAATCCAACAAAATGCCACCATCAACAATCTAAGTGTTAACTACAACGGTGATACAGATACCGTAACAATTAACGGTTCTGCACCGACCCAAGCGGATCGTGAAAAAGCGATTTTGGCAGCGGGCAACGTACAACACGTGGCACAGGTCGAAGATAATATCAGTGTTGACACACCAGAGCCAGAATCACGCATGTACACCGTAAAATCAGGCGACACGCTATCAAAAATTGCTAAAGAAATGTATGGCAATGCCAATGATTACAACAAAATTTTTGAAGCCAACCGTCCATTATTGTCTGACCCAGACAAAATCTATGTTGGTCAAATGCTGCGTATTCCTGCTTAATTTATTAAATCTTAATCAAATAAAAACCAGTGTCGAGAGATACTGGTTTTTTGTTTGTCAAAATTTTAAAATATTCACTTGCAATCGGCAAATTTTTGGATTAATATTACGCCCATCAAATGCTAAGTTTTATTAAATAATTAAATTTTTTAAAATTAGCCAATCACTTTTAATTCCGTTTTGGCAACATGATGTTAGTACCATCGCCAAAACCGCCACCCCAGCAAAGGGGATAAAAGGAGACACACTATGTCCGTACTAAACCACAACGTAAAAATTTTAAACAAAGTCGTTAATGTGTCTGCTGTCCGTTTTAACTAATTAAATTTATTATTTTAAAATTTAATCTGTCAAACCCAAAGCAAACCCATTAACGTAAACGACTGATTTTTAAGGTTTATTTTTAGAAATAACTGCCTTGGAATTGAGTTTATGACAGATTGGGGAGTGTTTTGGGTTTTTTATTGTCTAAAATTCTGCATATTTTCCTTTCTAATAAAAAATGATGTCTCTAGGGGCGTATATACTATGCTCCTACGAAAATAATTTTAATTCTCTAAAATTCAGTCATTTTTTCCAGTCTAAAATTCAGATTGGTAAGTATTTTATTGTTTAAATTTTCTAATCAAAAATGAGTTTTTTTGCCAAGATTTTTCCAAAAAATTTAACCATTTTTTGGTCGGCATTTTATTGCCAAAATTTGGGAAAGTATCGGCAAGTTTTTATTTTCAGATATCGAAGCATATTGCTTACGGTCATAATAACAATATCAAAAATGTCGGTAGGGTGGGTTAGCGATAGCGTAACCCACCGATGAAAAGATTTAATTTTCGCAATGGTGGGTTACGCCAAAAAAGACAGGCTAACCCACCCTACCATATAACCTTTTAACGTACAAAAGAGAAAAACAGATGAGTGTTCAATTAGTGTTAAATAAATCCGCCAAGCATGGTGTACCCGTTAAGATTTTCACCAATGATATCGAAGACGATGCCATTCGCCAGCTTAGAAACCTTGCCCAGCTTGAGTTTGTGCTTTCGCATATTGCGGTGATGCCCGATGTGCATGTTGGCAAAGGGGCGACGGTGGGAAGTGTGATTCCGACCAAAGATGCGATTATCCCTGCGGCGGTGGGTGTGGATATTGGCTGTGGTATGAATGCGGTTCGCTTGTCGCTCAAAGCGTCGCAACTGCCCGATAATCTTGCCAAAATCCGCTCGGCAATTGAGGCAAAAGTGCCAGTTGGCTTTAACCAGCATCAAGCGATTACCGTGAAGATGACCACACTTGACCCGATTGCTAAACGCCTAAAAAAAATCACTGACAAGCATAAAGGCTTGCTAAAAATGCTCCGCAATTTTGACCGCACGTGGGCAAAACAGCTCGGTACGTTGGGCGGCGGCAATCATTTTATTGAGTTATGTATTGATGAAAATGACGATGTGTGGGTAATGCTGCATTCGGGCAGTCGTGGGATTGGCAACTGTATCGGCGAGTATTTTATCAACCTTGCCAAAAAGGAACAGCAAAGCCGATTCGGGTCTGTGCCTGACCGTGATTTGGCGTATTTTGCCCAAGGCTCAAATAGCTTTGACGATTATCTTGAGGCAGTGCAATGGGGGCAAGATTATGCGTTAGAGAATCGCCGTGAGATGATGCGATTGATTGTCAATGTGCTTAAGCTTGAGTTACCGCATTTTACCCTAACGAAAGAGGCGATAAACTGCCATCATAATTATGTCAGCCAAGAACACCACTACGGCGAGGATGTGTATGTCACCCGCAAAGGGGCGATTTCAGCTTTCGAGGGCGAGCTTGGTATTATCCCTGGGTCGATGGGGGCAAAATCCTATATCGTCAAGGGCAAAGGTAATAACGAGTCGCTGTGTTCGTGTTCGCATGGGGCAGGGCGACGTATGAGCCGTGGCAAGGCGATTCGACATTTTAATTTGGATGACCTAAAGGCACAGACGGCGGGCGTGGAATGTCGTAAAGATAAAGGCGTGATGGATGAGATTCCGCAGGCGTATAAGGATATTGATGTGGTGATGGCGAATCAGTCGGAGTTGGTCGAGGTCGTGCATACGCTTAAACAAGTGATGTGTATTAAGGGTTAAGGGGGGAAAATGAAAACTCAAAAACAATTAATCAAATTGGGCGAGCAACTGGAAAAAAATCCGATTGTTAGCCAATCCAATGTGCCAATCAAACCCCGCAACTACCTAGCGTTAAATCCGCTACTTCAAAAAGGCGGACTGCACGAAAAAGACGATGTCGAAATCGCCCGCAAAAAACAACGCCGACAAACCAAACAAAACCTGCGGAAAAAAGATTGGCTCAACGAAGAAACCTAACTAACTTGTAAAAACAACATTTAACCACAGCACCTAGGGCGCGGATGCGGGTTTATTATCGGCATCCGTTGGCGTGTTTACAATGATCGCTTTTGAGCCAGTTTGAGCCTCGATTTGCCGTTGGTTTTTTTCTTTGACTTGGTCGATTAGCTGGCTTAATCTATCATTATCCACATCAATATCTCTTGATAAATTGCTTGCTTCTTTCTCGGGTGAGGCGCTAGCGGCAGTATGTTTGTCTGTGACTTTTTGCTCATCGGTGTATTTTGCTGTCGCTGTTTCTTTAGCCGGCGTATCATCTGTCGCTAAAGCGTTTTGAGAGGCTGACGTATCTTGTTTAGCCGTATCAAAGGTTATTGCCGCTTTTTCATTTTTGGCGATATCACGATCAGTCAATGCCTTTTTGACAGTGGGTTCGTGCGTGATAACTTTTTGCTGTGTCGTCGTGATAGTCGTTGGCATCTGCACGGCTGTGATGCTATTGCTAGGCAAATTATAGCTTTGAGCAGGTTGCTGTGCTTGCTGTCTTGCCACATAAGTGGCCAGCGGTGAGGAAGTTGGTGTCGTGGCAGAACTTGCCAAAGCCATACTCGCTGTTTGGCTGGCGGCGCTAGATACGTTAACAACGGTTGACAGCGTGGCTATCGCTGAGGCAGCGGGTACACTTGCACTTAATGGTTTGACCGCAGGGACTTCAACCGATAACGCGGAAGCTGCTTGTGGATGCTGAAAGTAATACCAATAAGATACCAAGCCGCCCGCAATTAAAAAGTGTAATGCCAGCGTCAATAGCCATGCTTTGGCATTGTCTTTTTTGCGTACTGGATGCAGGTTCTCTGACCTATTTTGAGTTACCACAGTATTATTAGGCGGGGCGTTATCATCTTTACTAATGGGTTTTTTGAGTTCGATAGAAGGTTGCTCAAGCGTCATAGTTGTTCAATTACCTCTGTCAAAAATAATAAAAAATTGTCAATAAAATAGCAGAATCATTTAAGTAGGATTTATTTTACATTGTGTTTTTTGTTGTAAATATCAAGGGATTTATTGTAGCATAGACGGCACAAAATTAAAAAAAATATAAGCGTTAAAAGACAAAGGGACAACTTAATAGATAAAGGGTCTTATCTAGCTACCTTGTATATCAAAGTGGCTTATTGAAGTGCCAAAAATCCAATCTTAATAGCTTTAGCAAAATGTTATAGCAAAGTAGACGAAAAAAGCGAAAAATTAGTTTTTAAAAATTGCTAAAAATGTTTGACATGGCATTAAATATCTATATAATACGCACCACGCCACACAAATGGCAACTATCTACCGTGCAGTGGTAGTTCAGTTGGTTAGAATACCGGCCTGTCACGCCGGGGGTCGCGGGTTCGAGTCCCGTCCGCTGCGCCACTTATTTTAAGTGTATAAAAAACAAAATTTTTAAAGTTTTATGCCTCAAATCTCCCCTGATTTGAGGTTTTTTTTGGCTTAATTTTTTTAATAAGTTTTTGATTTTAAAAGATTAGTATTTTTACAAATTTAACTTTATAAAATTAGGGAGATTAGTTTTTATGGTTAAGCTTGAAATATATTTATTTAAAATATTTAAGTTAAACTAACGTGACTAACCGTTTGTGACCAAAACGTGACCATTTCATGTCCAAAATTTTTGGCTTACGGACAACAAAGTCGTAGACCGTAAATTGTGTAATTCGTTAAATGGATAGAATCACAAGCTACAGTACAGTAGATAAGTGCTAAATACTTGACGTTCTAGGAAAATAGAAAGCTTCAAAAAACTACACCCGATTTATCAAAACGGGTTTAAAATATCGAATCAATTTTAAGAAATTTGGTTTATTCATGACAAAATCAAAATCCACTTACGTCTGTGAACAATGCGGAGCAAACTTTGGCAAATGGTCAGGGCAATGTGCCGAATGTGGGGCATGGAACTCACTAGTCGAAGCCCCAACCGTCAGCATCATGCCCCATCACCTCGCTCAAAAAAGTCCTAGCAAAAAGTCCACCAGTAAAAACTATGCAGGCGAACAATCAGGTGTTATCCCACTTAACGCCGTGCCCATGTCGCTTGATACCCGTTTACCAACTGGCGTGAGCGAATTTGACCGCGTGCTAGGCGGCGGACTGGTCGCAGGTTCAGTCGTGCTAATTGGCGGTGATCCTGGTATTGGTAAATCCACCATTTTGCTCCAGACCGCCATCCATATGGCGAGCAATGATAACCTTGCAGGCAGTGCTTTGTATGTTACAGGCGAGGAATCACTGTCGCAAGTCGCCATGCGGGCGGCTCGGCTCGGCTTACCCAGTGATCGCCTCAAGGTATTGGCAGAAACCAATGTCGAAACTATTTGCCATGCCTTGACTCAAGAACAGCCTGCCATTGCTGTGATAGATTCAATTCAGACCCTATTTACCGAAGCCATCCAATCTGCGCCAGGTGGCGTGAGCCAAATTCGTGAATCGGCGGCGATTTTGACCCGCTATGCCAAGCAAACAGGCACCGCGCTTTTTTTGGTCGGTCATGTTACCAAAGAAGGGGCGTTAGCAGGACCTCGAGTACTGGAGCATATGGTCGATACGGTGTTGTATTTTGAAGGGCAATCGGACAGCCGTTTTCGCATGATTCGCGCGGTAAAAAACCGTTTTGGGGCAGTCAATGAACTTGGCATTTTTGCCATGACCGACACAGGGCTCAAAGAAGTCGCCAACCCGTCAGCCATATTTTTAAGCCGATATGATAAGCCAATTGCAGGCTCAGTGGTAATGGTTAGCCGTGAGGGTACACGCCCGCTACTGGTTGAGGTGCAGGCTTTGGTTGATGATACGCAAGGTCAGCCACGGCGTATGGCGATTGGTTTGGACTATCAACGCCTTGCCATGCTCCTTGCCGTGATGCACCGTCACGGCGGCATCCATACCAGCGGGCAGGACGTGTATGTCAATGTCGTGGGCGGGGTAAAGGTGTTAGAAACAGGCTCGGACTTGGCGGTGTTACTCGCTTGTGCTTCGAGTATCAAAGAAAAGCCCTTACCCAGTACGCTTGCGGTGTTTGGTGAGGTTGGGCTTTCGGGGGAAATCCGCCCTGTTCCCAATGGACAAGAGCGGCTTAAAGAAGCGTTAAAACATGGTTTTACCCATGCCATTGTGCCAAAAGCCAATGCCCCAAAAACCCAGTTAGAGCAGTTTAAGGGTTTAACCATTTATGCCGTTGAACGGCTAAATGATGCGTTAGATAAAGCATTTGAGCTATCGTGACTGTTTATAGCGCAAAGAGGTTAGGGAAGGTGTCATAAAATTTCACTGATTCCTTTTGATGTGCCTGTTTAATTTCTAGCCAAACAAAAAAAGCGTATCACGTACGCTTTTTTAATAATCACAGTAAAACTATACCGAATCAGAAGCAAAGTTAAAGTATTTTGACTGACTACCAATAATTTTTTCTACCGCTTCAATCACTTCATCCACTACTTCATCATAAACCCCATAATGCAGCTCATTACGAAACGAAGTAAAAGGGCTTTTGCGTAGACCAGAACGCACTTCGGTAATGCCATCTTTATGATAAATAAAATCTACTTTACCATTGGTGTTTAATACACAGCTTAATCGCCCCTCTTTTACCATCATATCCACACGTTCAGGCATGAAGATATATTCATTAACGTTGAGTGTTTTTTCTTCGATCGCTTTTGTAAATAAGGATTTTAAATCAATCATAATAGCCTCAAAATGTGAAAAAATAGTTATGTTTTAATTTAAGCCAATGCTTATCATAGTTGCCATTATGCCTAAATTGATTGCTAAGATGTGTAAAAAAATGGATAACATATGTTATCCATCTCAGTGTTGCTATTAAAACAAACTCATTGTGAAAATCTGACATAAACTGGCATAAAATGAAAGTTTAGCTCAAAATTAAGCTATCGTCTTCAATCACTTCACCCCGAGTTTTTTCAAACATCGCAAGCAAATCATGCACAGTCATACCTTGGCGCTCTTGACCCGACACATCAAGCACCACTTGTCCTTGGTGCAACATAACAGTACGGGTGCCGTGGGTCAGCGCCTGCTGCATGGAGTGGGTGACCATCATGGTCGTTAAGTTATTTTCATGCACGATCTTGTCAGTTAGCTCAAGGACAAAGGCGGCAGTTTTGGGATCAAGGGCTGCGGTATGTTCATCAAGCAATAAGATTTTTGAAGGTTGAAGGCTTGCCATGAGTAGGCTCACCGCCTGACGTTGCCCGCCCGATAATAACCCCATACGGTCGGTTAAGCGGTTTTCCAGACCAAGTTTTAAAATTGATAGCTTTTCACGAAAAATCTCACGATTCTTGGCATTAAGAGCGCCTTTTAAAAACCGAGATTCGCCGCGTTTGTAGGCCAGTGCCATATTTTCTTCAATTGTCAAGCCCTCGCAAGTCCCTGCCATTGGGTCTTGAAACACCCGAGCGACCCAATGCGCTCGTTGGTGAGCAGATTTTTTGGTGACGTCGATATTGTTTAGCAAAATTTTACCACTATCTACCCGAATCGTTCCAGCGATGGTGTTTAAAAACGTAGATTTACCCGCACCATTGGTACCGATGACGGTCACAAATTCGCCCGCTTCAATACGCAGGTTAATCCCTCGCAAGGCAGGATTTTCAATAGGCGTGCCAGCGTTAAAGGTTAGGCGTAAGTTGTCGGCTTGCATCATAATGAATTGCTCCTTTTACTTAAACCGAACGTCGGCGTTTTAATAGGGTGGATTTTAATTTTGGCAAAATTAATGCAATGACCACCAGTAAGGCGGTGATTAAGTTTAAGTCTTGTGGTCCAAACCCGATACTGCGTAGTGTTTCATTCGACAATGCAATTTGGATAAATAATTTATACAAAATTGCCCCGACAATCACCGATAGCGTAATCCAGAACATTTTTTTACTCGGTAAAATTGTCTCACCAATAATGACCGCCGCCAAGCCGATGACAATGGTTCCCACACCAATTGAAATATCAGCGCCACCTTGGGTCTGTACAAATAATGCCCCTGCCAATGCAATCAACGCATTAGAAATTGCCATACCGACCACGATACTACGTGAGGTATTAATACCTTGAGCTTGTGACATGCGTAAATTAGAGCCTGTGGCGCGCATCGCTAAACCTGTTTCAGTGCTAAAAAACCAATCCAACAATAGCTTGACAGCAATTACCACCGCACCAATCACCACACAACGCATCCAAGAACTATTGGCGTCATTGACCACCGCATCAAATACCGACGGCTCACCCAGTAATGGCAAATTGGGGGCCCCCATAATCCGAAGATTAATCGAATACAAGGCAACCATCACCAAAATACTGGATAGTAACTGCAAAATACCGAGTTTGACATGTAACCAAGCGGTAACGACACCCGCCACACCGCCTGCCAACATACCAAAAATACAAGCCAACCAAGGGTTGACATGGGCTAAAATTGCCACCCCTGCCACAGCACCACCGAGCGGAAAACTACCATCCGCTGTCAAATCCGGAAAATCCAATACCCGAAACGAAATATAAACACCTAAGGCGACAAGGGCATAAATCAGCCCACTTTCTAACGCACCAAACAAAGCAAGTAAAGACATAGATAATCACGCATAAAAATACAACTGTCTATCAATCCAATAGACAATCAGGAGTTAAAGTAAACCACAATGGCAAGCAAATGTGATGAAATTTAGCGAAATAATTCACAAAGACGCTCATAAAATAAGTGATAAAAAAATGCTAACAGTTAGCTACTTAACTATCATTAACTATGAAAAAATTAACTATAAAAAAGGCGATGATTAACCCTAACCATCCCCTTTTAGATGCACACGTAGCATGACGTATATTGTATAAAAATTATAAAGCAAAACCGAATAAGCAAAAAGCGATATTTTATCTTGTATTCCCCAAAATCATCGATTCAATGAGGCTAACACATTTAGACAAAACAAAACTTTATGAACACTTATATGAACACTTAAAAGTCACTTGATTATTTTACCTCTGGCTTTGGCTCAACTTCTTTGGCTTGTTTAATCAAGTCGTCAGATAAGGTGATGCCCATTTCTTGAGCGTGTTTTGGACTTACATACAAGTCAAGCTGCGGGCTGGTCACTGTTTTAATTGAGCCTGCTTTTTCGCCTTTAAGAATCCGAGCAACGATTTTACCGGTTTCATGTCCCAGACCGTCGTAATTAACCCCCAATGCCGCCACCGCACCACGAGCCACCGAGCCTGTGTCGGCTGCAATCAAGGGCACTTTAATTTGTTTAGCCGCTTGATATAAGGCTTCGTACGCAGAGACCACATTATTATCTAGCGAGGTATAAATCAAATCCGCTTTGCCTTGTAAACTTTTGGCAGCTTGGGGAATATCGGTAGAGCGTTGGGCAGGTACTGCCACGATGTTAATGCCCATGGGTTGGGCTTTGGCTTGTAGCTGTTTTAGTACGATGGTTGAATTGACCTCACCTGGGCTATACACATAGCCAAGATTTTTAAGATTTGGGACAACTTTTTTCATCAGATCAAGCTGTGGCTCAAGGGGTAAGCTGTCCGATGCCCCTGTTACGTTGGTATTAGAGGCTTCCCATGAAGGAACCAGTTTGGCTTCGACAGGGTCGGTTACTGCTGAAAAGACCACAGGAATATCTTTGGTTGCCGCCACGACTGACTGGGCAGAGGGGGTGGCAATCGCGACGATGACGTCAGGTTTATCGGCGACAAATTGTTTGGCGATTTGTCCTGCAGTGGCGGTATTGCCTTGAGCTGATTGGAAAGTGACTTTGAGATTTTGCCCATCTTTATAACCTTCTTGGGCAAGCTCATCAAGCATCCCTTTACGCACCGCATCAAGCGCAGGGTGCTCGACAATGGCGGTCACGGCGATAGATTTTGTGCCAGCGGCAGAGGAAGTGGTAGCAGATGAGCCATTGGCAGCAGTGGTTTCATTGGCTTTATTGTCAGGTTTATTACACGCAGTCAAACTTGCAATACACACGCTGCTAATCATAAAGGCACGGGCTAAACGATTTTGACCAAACATACGTCACTCCTAAAGATCCTAAAAAATTTAACACTCATTAAAATTAAAATAGCTTGTCACCCTTTATGCCATCACCTTGTCGGCTTTTTTAATCGCCTTGATGAGCGATGCTGACAGCATAAGGCGTTCAGATCATTATAAAATATCACTATCTTTTAACAAATCCTAGTATTTTTATAGTTTCAAGAAAATTTTCTTTACGCTTAATTGAATCGCCAATTGTCGCCAGTTTTTGGCAAATAATGCTAAAAAAACGCTTAAAATTCTTTGGCTATCACATATCTTTATTAGAGTCATCTAAAATGAAAGGTTAAAAATTCCGCTAAGGATTAATAAAAAACTTTTGTCTTATCATATTTTTGCAAGAATATTGCTACAGCAACGCTATAGGCAGTTACAAATCAATGGCTTACAATTTATTTATCAAATACAAGGCTAAGGCTAAAGCTAAAGTTAGTTATACACCTATCGTTCTTACGCGGTTATGTTAGAACTCTAGCTTTCTCCGATAAAACTTGTGAAACAATGCTATTTAAGCCATCTTAAATTAAGATGATCATAATGCTTAAAATAGTAAAATTTAACTATAAAATTTTGTCGGTATTTTAATGTTTAATTAATCTATACCGCAATATTTTGAATGTGTCATTCTAAGGAAATAATTATGACTATTTTTAAAAAAATGGCGAGTCTGCTGGTATTAGGATCAATTGTGGCTTCGCCAATGGCGATGGCGGATGCAAAAGATCATAGAAATTTAAATTATGAAGCGATTCACCGTCAAATTGAACGCCAAAACCATGAAAGACATCAACATTGGCATAATAATGATCAAAGACCGTATGCGCAGCATGTAACGTATCAAGGGAAATATGCGCCACGCGGTGCTTCTCGATATGCTAAAGACAGTGACCATCGCTTGCCACCTGGTATCCAAAAAAATATGTATCGCCATCAAGGTTGGGCAAAACGCTAACCAATATTGAGAGAAAATCTCACAGCTTTTATTAAATAAAAAACCTGTTAAAATGACAGGTTTTTTTACACCCAAAATAAATTACGCAACTCAATCAACTTAGAAATTATTTGATGACTCGAGCCGGCGTGGTATCGACATTGATGGCATTGTTTAGTATATCAGCCGATAAGCTCACCCCTTGTAAAGCGGCATGTTTTGGGCTGACAAATAATGTCAAATCATTCATCACTTGTGGGCTAACTTGCGTTACAGGGGTGCCATCCAGCACTTTTGCAACCATTTTACCGGTGGTACGTCCAAAGTCATAGTCATTTACCCCCAAAGCCGCTGTTGCCCCGCGTCTGACACTAAATTCATCTGAAGCAATAATCGGCAATTTTGCCGCATTGGCAGACTGAACCATCGACTCAAATGCAGACGCCACATTATTATCCATCGATGTGTAAATCAGTTGGGCTTTACCATTTAAGCTGTTAGTCGCCATGCCAATATCGGTGGGGCGATTGGCGGGAATATCCATCAAACTGAGTCCCCGAGCAGGCAGGGCTTTTTTTAGATTATCACGCAATGACACCGAATTCATTTCACCAGGGCTATACACATACCCGATTGTTTTAGCGTTTGGTATGAGTTTTTGCATAAAATCAAGTTGTGGGGCAAGCGGTAACTGACTTGATAGCCCTGTGATATTGGCTTGGGTCGGTTGATTATTAGCATCGATTAATTTGGCGGCGACAGGGTTTGACACAGCGGTATAAATAATCGGAATTTCTTTGGTCGCAGCTGCCATTGATTGAGCAGAAGGGGTTGAAATGGCAACAATCGCATCGGGTTTATCCGCCACAAACTGCTTAGAGATTTGTGCCACCGTGGCGGTATTACCCTGAGCCGACTGGAAATTGATTTTTAAATTATCGCCGTTTTTATAGCCTTCTGCTGCCAGCTCATCAATCACACCTTGGCGAATGGCATCTAGTGACGGATGCTCGACGATGGCAGTGATTTCGATAAATTTTTTGCCTTTGGTCGTAGTTGGGCTGGTGCTTGATGCTGGCGTTGTGCTACTGGCAGTTGCTGCTTGTGTGGATTCGGGTTTTTGGCAAGCGCTCAAGGTGGTACCTACTAATGCACTAAGCAGCGTTAACCGAACAGCTGTAAAATGTTTCATCTATTTTTCCTAAATACATCCACGGGTATGACCTATAGAGAATAAAAATATTTCAGTGTACTAGTTTACAATAACAAATAGTTTAGCGGATAAACTCTAAAATTTCAAACGTTTTATCGATCACCCTAAGGCTTCTAAAAATTTTAGCGATTAGATTGTGACAAAAGGTAATTTATAAGAGATTTTTGTAAAAAATTAAGCTGTTATTTTACAAAAAGATAAAAAAATCCTAATTTTTTCATCAAAATGTCATAATTAAACGCTAGATATAAAATATTTTTTTTTATAGAATGACTGACGTAGGGCGCCAGTTTCATGTAAGGTAAAAATTAACGGTGTCTTACTGACTACGTGGTTTGAATAAATCGCATGCTACTTTTAACCTGGAGAAATGGTTATGAATACAGCAGGAATGATGGCAGGCGTGTTGGTGGTCGGGTCAGTGAATTCTTCGTTGGCAACCCCACATCTCGGACATTATATTACCGAGCCTGCCACTACCCCAAAAATCAAAAAATCAATTCCGATCCGCATTAGTGTCAAAAAAGACAAGTAATCGCTGTTATGGTAATTGAAAAGTAAAAAAACCGCCTAATCAAGCGGTTTTTTTATTGAATAAACGATGTATTACGTTTAATCAACGGGATTTGATTAGATACTTATGCATACTTATGCCAATTTTGCGCCCGCAGGGATCGCATCATCCAGTGTGATGACAGTCAATTTTCCGTCTTTTTCTGCCGACAAAATCATCCCCTCAGAAATACCAAATTTCATCTTGCGTGGGGCAAGGTTGGTGACACAGATAACAGTTTTACCTGTCAGTTCTGCGGGTTGATAAAATTTGGCAATACCGCTAAACACATTGCGAGTTTTAGGCAAGCCATTTTCATCGGTTTCCCCGACATCGAGAGTAAATTGTAAAAGCTTATCTGCCCCTTCTACCGCATTGCATTCGATGACTTTGGCAACGCTCATGGTGACTTTGGCAAAATCATCAATGCCGATAAACGAAGTATCTTGTGCTACGTCAGTGCCTTTTGGGGTTTCTAGGTTTTTATCGGTTTTAGTGACGGTTTTGACTTCGGGCTGTTTAACCAAATCTTGTTTTGAGCTGTTGACCATGGCATCAATTTTGTCCTTTTCGACCCGCTGCATCAATGGGCTAAAGGCGTTGATGGTGTGGCCGAGCAATAACTCATGGCGACTGGCAAAATCTAAGCGGTCAATATTTAAAAAGACGCGGGCTTTTTCACACATCAGTGGCAATACAGGGGCAAGATAGACTATCAATTGACGGAAAATATTGAGTGCCACGGTGCACACTGCTTGTACTTCAGCCTGTTTGTTTGCTTCCTTATTGAGTGCCCACGGTTTTTTCTCGTCGATATATTCATTCGCTTTATCGGCACATGCCATAATCAGCCGCATGGCTTTGCTAAATTCTCGCGCTTCATAGGCAGCAGCGATCTCGTCGCCTGCCTCAATAATATTTTGCACCAATTGGGGTTCAGCAAGGTGGCTGGCAAGTTTACCGCCATGATTTTTGTGGATAAAGCCCGCGCAGCGACTGGCGATATTCACCACTTTACCGACCAAGTCAGCGTTCACTTTTTGCATAAAATCATCCAGATCAAGGTTAATATCCTCGACATTGGCTGACAATTTACTGGCAAAATAATAGCGTAAATATTCAGGGTTTAAGTGCTCAAGATAAGTTTCGGCTTTAATAAACGTGCCGCGAGTTTTACTCATTTTTTCGCCATTGATCATCAAAAAGCCATGCGCATTGATGGCGGTTGGGGTGCGAAATCCTGCCCCTTCTAGCATCGCAGGCCAAAATAGCGCATGGAAATACACAATGTCTTTGCCGATAAAGTGGTACACTTCGGTGTTATGGTGATTATCTTTTGACCAGTATTCATTAAACCCGATGCCCAGTTTATTCCCTTTTTGTTCACAAAAGTTCTTAAAACTTGCCATATAGCCGACAGGGGCATCAAGCCATACATAAAAATACTTGTCTGGCTCATCACTTGGGGTATGGGGAATTTTAAAACCAAAGTAGGGGGCATCACGGCTGATATCCCAATTTGCCAAACCTGAATCAAACCATTCTTGTAACTTATTAGCAATCGAGGCTTGCAAGCGCCCATCTTGGCGAGTCCAATGTTGTAAAAAGTCGCTAAAATTAGGCAAGTTAAAAAAATAGTGCTTTGAGGATTTTAAAATTGGGGTCGCACCTGATAGGGTCGAGTAGGGGTGTTTAAGCTCGGTGGCGTTGTAAGTGGTGCCACACACTTCACAGTTATCCCCATATTGGTCTTTTGCACCGCAGGTTGGGCATTCACCTTTGACAAAGCGGTCAGCAAGAAACAAGCTTTTTTCTGGGTCAAATAATTGCTCAACTTCGTTGGTTGAAATATGGCCGTTCTCGTACAAACGATTATAAATTACCTGTGAAAAATGCTCGTTTTCGGGGCTGTGAGTGGTGTAATAATTGTCATAGTCAATCAAAAATCCGGCAAAGTCTTTTTCGTGCGAGGCTTTAACATCCGCAATAAACTGCTCAGGGCTAATGCCCGCTTCTTCAGCTTTCATCATAATCGCCGTACCGTGGGCATCATCGGCACACACATAAGTCACTTGGTGACCCAACGCCTTCATCGCTCGCACCCAAGTATCGGTCTGGATATGCTCAAGCAAATGCCCAAGATGAATAAAGCCATTGGCATATGGCAATGCACTGGTAACTAAAATCTTTCTCACAACCGCCCCTTTTTCTCAAACTTGGCAAAAAATAATTGGTTGCTATGATACCGTAAATTGCCCCGTTTACCCAAATATTATTTCTTTTAAGGCTTACTACAAATAATTGGTCAATCAACCCTATTTGCCAAACGATAATGACTTAACAGCGCCTAAATCGCTAACCAAGCTTTAACCAAGCTTTGACCTAAATTATACAGCCCTGTTATATACAGGGCTTTTTAGCAAATTGATACAGCAGATCACTATAGTCTATATCAGAAGTTTGTTAAAATAGGGGCTCATTTTTTGATAAGGGTATCGCATGTTTAATTTTTTAAAAAATAAAACCAACAGCCTCATTGATGAACATGGCATTGCCCAAGTCTTACAACAGTACAAACTCAATGACCAACCGATTGGGCAGTTTGTCACCCAACAACAACGCCAAGGCAGTGTGTTAAATCTTACTTTACGCTTGCCTGATGATTGTAATCCCGAGCAAATCCATCACGATTTAAGCCAAAGATTACATTTGCTTGGCGTGTCTGAGGTGAATATGAACATCACCTTGTTTAACGCCGAACCAGTCAAAGCACAAACAACCACAAAAGGCGAAAGTAAAACTTTACCAAAAGTCACCGATGCGATGCTATCTCAGGCAAATAACGCACACCAAGATGAACCCCACATTAGCAAAAAAGCCACCAGCCAAAGTGATTTAACCCCCCATCCTCGTATCAAACATATCATCGTGGTTGCTTCGGGCAAAGGCGGCGTGGGCAAATCAACAACCACCGTTAACATCGCTTTAGCGTTGCAAAAACTGGGTAACAAAGTCGGGGTGCTTGATGCCGATATTTATGGACCGAGTATGCCTGCGATGCTCGGCGTGGCGGGCGTGCAACCTGAACTTGAAAATGAACAGTTTGTACCGATTGATGCGCAAGGTATGCCCATGCTCTCAATTGGTAGCTTGCTTGAGGGCGACAACATCCCTGTGGCATGGCGGGGCTCAAAAGCCACCGGCGCATTGATGCAATTATACAACCAAACCAATTGGCCAAACCTTGACTATCTCGTCATTGATATGCCACCTGGTACAGGTGATATTCAGCTTACCCTTGCCCAACGCATTCCTGTGACAGGGGCAGTCATTGTCACCACACCGCAGCATATTGCCTTGCTTGATGCCCAAAAAGGTATTGAGCTATTTAACAAAACCCATATTCCTGTGTTGGGTATTGTTGAAAATATGGCATTGCATACTTGTAGCCATTGTGGTCATACCGAAGCGATTTTTGGTGAAGGCGGTGGCGAACATATCGCTACACGGTATGGCGTGCCGTTATTGGGTCAATTACCCTTAGCGAAAGGCATCCGAGAACAAGCCGACAAAGGCGAGCCCAGTGTGTTGGTTAACGATGAGTTTGCCCAATTTTATGTGGCGATTGCAAAAAACATTGAAGCCAATATTGGGAAATTTGCCAAGCAGCAAGACAATAACCGAATTTTTTAATATCAATCGGATTTTTAACGACATGTTACGCCTATGTGAGCTTATTTTTATAATCAGCGAACTTCACGAATATTGCTTGTTAAATCTGCTATGATACTTTACTTATAGATACTTATATCTTGATCAATACTGGGTAATTATATGTTAAAGCTTTTTCAATCATTTCCAACCATTGCAAAAAAACTCCCCCAAGCGACTCTGGGACTGGGTTTATTCATGACTACAGGACTGGTCTATGCTGACCCGATAGATGGCTATTGGGTTTATTATGACAACCAAGTGCCAAAATATGTGATTGCTGTTAATACCACCTCACAAGGTGTAAATGGGGTGGTGGTTGCTGGTAGCCACAAATATGAAGGTAAAACTGTATTAAGAGCGGCAAAACCGCAAGGCAATGGGCAATATATAGGCGGGCAAGCCATCAACCCAAGTGATGGCTCAGTTTACCAAGCAAATTTAACGTTAAATGGTAATACCATGACCATGCGTGCCTTTAAGGGGATCCCTGCCTTTGGGCTGACCCAAACTTTTACCCGCTTGCCAGCCGGCTATACCTTTAGTACAGGTAAATAAATTTAACCAAAACTTTAATCGGGTAAATTCATATTATTACGGGTATCTGTACTGATACCGTAATAAAAAATAAAGGTTGCTACCAAACTTGATACCCCAATAAAAGCCAAGTCAATGCTTGGCTTTTTTAATACCCAAAAATTAATCACGCTAAAAACAGCCACCGCTGCCACAAAGAATACGGCGATATATGAATATAGTTTATCTTTGGGCAAGTCTTGTTTATTAAACCAAAAATGCCGAATACTAAAGCCGCTGACATACGCCACAAACCCCAAAGCTAACCAAGCAAACATATTCATTCTGCAATCCTTTATTCAAATATCTAATATTCAGCGATTTAGACAGCTTGACCCGAGCTACAACTGACTTTATAAACCGTGTTGCTACCCTTATAAATATAGCCAAGATACGGGCTGTCAAATTGCGGATTTAGGCTAGCAAAGCTGTCGGTGATTTTGGCAAGTACAAACACACGGTCGGGGCGGGCGATGACTTTTTCTAAGTATTTGTTTTCGTCCGCTTTGATATCAAAATATTTAGTGATTTCGCTATTGTCGTTAGGCAACACTTGCATTGGTTCGGGTGTGTCCCAGTCTTTATTGGGGTCATTAAACTGGTGCATTTGCATGACATAGCTTTCGCCATTTTGGGGGTCGCCTGTTTTGCTGATTTTGATTTGGGCAGGCTCGCTGTGGCTGACGGTATAACAGCCGATCAATGGGTCATTGCTATTGGCTTCAGCTTTGGTTGCATTATCAGTGGGTTGACAGGCGCTCAATAATAGACTGGTACTGATAACAATCATAATCCCAAAAAATGTACGATAAACTAACTGCATGGTGTGCCCTTTTTCAAATGCTTAGATCCACTTAAACGACACATTATAAACGCTTTGGCATGGTTTTTTCGGGCTTTTTTGCTTATACTAAGCAATTATTTTTGATAAGATTTTTGAAACGATGATATCACATGCGTTAACCCCATTGCCTGATAAAGTACTGGCTTATACCGATGGCGCTTGCCGTGGCAATGGTGTGGCAGATAACGCCAAAGGCGGATTTGGGGCAGTCATTATCTTGCCAACCGGCAAACAAATCGACATTTGTGGCGGCGAACCTGCCACCACCAACAACCGTATGGAACTGATGGGCGCGATTGCTGCTGTCGAAAATAGCCCAAGTAATTTGCCGTTACAGTTATGGACGGACTCAGGTTATGTCAAAAATGGTATCACCCAATGGATTCATGGTTGGAAAAAAAATGGCTGGCGAAAATCAGACAAAAAACCCGTGTTAAACGTTGAATTATGGCAACGGCTTGATAACGCTTGTCAAAATCGCCAGATTGACTGGCAATGGGTCAAAGGCCATGCAGGGCATGATGGCAATGAATACGCTGACAAGCTTGCCAATCAAGGCATTGATAATTTACCTAAAACCTTTGATCAACAAGTGAAAGTTGATAAAACAGCCACGTCAAATAATTCCCCAACTGCCATCAAATTAGAGGCTAAAAAAAAAGACCCAATAATCATGAATGAGATGAATTTACCGCCCGATTTTGAGCCTGTGGATGGTTATGACGATAGAGAATTGCACGGCGAGTACGATGATATGCTGTTAAATATGTTGGATGAAGCGCCTTATTCACCCAATTTCGCTCAGTCCACCCCCCAGCAGCCTGTATCTCAGGCAGATTTTGCGGCTTTTATGGATGAGCAAGGCAAGTTTGTCGCTCAAGATGAAGCATTGATTGCCCAGCGCCCAGAGTTTACTGGGATTACCTCCCAGCCCAATTCTACCTTTGTGCCACTTTTACCGATTGTTAAGCACCATGGGGCAAGTAACCGCCAATTGATTCTAGATACCGAAACCACGGGCTTTGATGCCCAAAATGGCGACCGTATCATCGAGGTGGGAATTGTCGAATTAATCAATCGCCGTTTTACCGGTGAAAAACTGCATGTGTATGTCAATCCGCATAAAACCATGGATGAAGAGGTGATCAAAGTTCACGGTATTCACAATGCATTTTTGGATGGCATGCCCAATTTTGAGCAAATCGGACAGCGGCTATTTGAGTTTTTGCAAGGGGCAGAATTGATTGCCCACAATGCCAGCTTTGATATGAACTTTTTGCAAGCCGAATTTAGCCGGATGGGCTTGCCCAATATTCTTCAGCACGTCAGTGTTACTGATAGTCTTGCGATTGCCAAACAACTGTACGCAGGGCAACGTAACACACTCGATGCTTTGGTCAAACGGCTTAATGTCGGTAAGCAAGATCGTACGTTTCACGGGGCGCTGCTCGATGCTGAAATTTTAGCCGAAGTTTATCTTGCAATGACAGGTGGGCAAGTATCACTTGCCATTGATGATGGCATTGGTATTGGCGCAGGGGTGAGTGGAACGATAGCGCATCGACGATTTGATGCCCCTGTGGCAAGGGTTTATGCCGATTCTCAAGCCGAACATGACCATAGCGCTTGGCTAAGTAGCCTTGCCCAAAAACACCCGCAACTTGCCAGTAATTGGGGGCTAACGTTGTCAGAAAGCGTCAAAAATTCATAAAAACGCTGTGACAACTGGCAAAAGCAAAATTTATCGGATTAATTGTTATTTAGTCGAATCTTACAGCCGAATAATAGACAGCCATGGACGAACAAATTACAATAAGCGTTGATAAACAACAATAAATTTGGGACAACACCAATATGAGCGATACATTAGCCACCTCACCACGCATGACCGCGACCAATTTTGACTTACCCTCATTGCATCTATTGCGTCAAGAAATTGCCGTGACCTTACACGATGCTGAAATGCACCTAAGTGAGTTTAATGATGACAACAGCCAAGCCCCGTTATTGCTCGATTCGGTAGAAACCTTGGCGCAAGTCAGCAATGTATTACGCCTAATTAGCCTAGAAGAAGGGGCGGTATTGGCAAAGGCATTATCAATTGGTTTTCAAAAACTGTATGATGAACGTGAACAAAGTGATAGCGAGCTTGTGATGGATATTTCAGAAGGTGTCATGACGCTCAATCGCTATCTTGAATTTGTACTGTTAAAAGAAACCATTGAGCCGTCTTTGATTTTGCCAATTATTAATACCTTACACAAAGGTTTATCCTTGCCAGAAGTGAGCCTTAATCAAATCACCACCGCAAAAACCAGCAGCCTTGTGATCGCCAATCCCGAGCAAAATTTTCAATCTCTCAAAGAACTGGGCATTACGAGCAAAACCTTGGTCGAAGCGTATCGTGCCGGTTTGAGCGTGGCATTGACTGCCAACACACGCCCAACTGACCCCACCGATCTTGCCAAACTCAAAGCCATGCAAGCGGCGTGTGAAGCCATCTCGGCACGTTCAGACAGCCTATTTTGGCAAGCAGCGGATGCCGCCGTATCTGATATTGCCCAAGCCTTACCGCTAAATAACGTACAAAAACGGGCATTGATTTTTGTCGAACAGCAGTTTAATGACTATTTGCCGGTCAATGATTCTCGCTTTGCGGATTTGGTGCGTTTTGCCAGCAGTCGAGATGGGGCATTGGCTCAAAAGGTACAACAAAAATTCTCGGGCAATACATTGTCTGCCGAACAATTAAGCAAGATGAAAGGCTTTTTGTTTGGACCTGACCGTGATGTCACCGATACCTTAAATACTATTATTCAAGAAGAAATTGACCAAGTCAAAACCTCAAGCGATAATTATGCTCGCCAAGACACGGTGAACCCAAGCGATAACGAATTGCAAGATATGATCGAGCGTATGCACATGCTAAGTTCGGTGTTTAAAACCTTAAACCTGACCTCTGCCAGCGAGGCGTTAAATCAACAAATCGCCAAAGTCAAAAACTGGTCACAGCCCAGCCCAAATGACTTTGATGCGCTGTTATCAAGCTTGATGGTGGCAGAGAATGCCTCAATTTCTATGGCGAAAAGTCATACCCCAGGGGCGGTAAATTTGCCTTTATATAACCAACAAATCTCCCTGCATCAGCTTGATACTGCTTACACTACGTTAGTGCGTGAGAGCCGAGCGGGCATCGCCGCCATTGAAAGTGCATTTAATGACTATTTAGCGGACAGTAACCGTGATGTCATGAACTTGACCAATGTGCCCGAAATGATGCGCAATATTTCGGGAGCCTGTCATTTCTTAAACTTAAATCACGCTGCCCAACTGCTCAAACGTGCCAGTAATTATATGGCAGGGTTGGTGCAAAATGGCTCGCATGCTATCTCGCCCGAACAACTTGCCAAAATCGCTGATGTGGTCATGGCAGCGGATTATTACCTTGAAAGCTTAGAGGTCAATAAACCTGCGGGGCATCATGCCATCAAGGTTGGACAACGTAGCTTGCAACAGCTGATGGCTGCCTAGCCCCATGCCTCAATTATTAATTATTGATAAAGATAAGTTCGCTTGTATCGATGAGCTTATCTTTTTTGATTCGTTGGCAGATAACCAACTGCCTGCTACGGCGGTGAAGGTCAGTGAAAATAGCGAAAAGATAGGCGAGCAAGTTTTTGCTATCCATTTAAGCGACTTTATAAAAAATGGTTTAGTGTTGCCAGTTGGGGTTGAGTTTCGGCCATTTCGCCAATTAATCGCTCACTTAACCGCCGAGCAAGCCAACCAATTATCAAAAGCCATGCAGCTGTTACGTTGGCGAGATGACCACCATTTTTGTAGTCGCTGTGGTACGCCGACCCAGTTACACCCGCTTGACACCGCAACTGTGTGCCCTGCCTGTGATTATCATCAATACCCCCGTATTCAGCCGTGTATTATTACGGCTATTATCAAAAAATCGTCTGACAATCTAGGCAAGCAACCGCCCAAAATCCTATTAGCGCATCACCAACGAGCCAAAGACAGTGGGATGTATGGGCTGATTGCAGGGTTTGTCGAAGTGGGCGAAAGTCTTGAGCAATGCGTGCAGCGAGAAGTTGCCGAAGAAGTGGGGTTGACGGTGAAAAATTTGCGTTACTTTGCCAGTCAGCCGTGGGCGTTTCCCAGTAACTTGATGATAGGGTTTATTGCAGAGTATGGGAGCGGCGATATCAAGATTCAGCAAGACGAGCTGATTCATGCCGATTTTTTTGCTTTGGATAACCTGCCAAAAACACCGATGAAAGGCACGATTGCTTATGATTTGATTGAGGCGGTAAAAGCACAGTATAGGACATAAATTTGCTATAATGGCAAAAATTTTTCACCTTTGCTATTTTTTTATGACCGCCTTTTCCCAAAAAATCCCAATGCTTAATCTTTCAAATCTGCCTTCACTATTTGCCGATCTACCATTAGCAGATTTATCAACCGAAAAACTTGACTTAATTGCACAAATTGACCATATCTTACCCCAGACCCAGTGTGGGCTATGTGGTCATGTCGACGGTTGTTTGCCATATGCCACAGCGATTGTTAGTAATGGCGAAGACTACAATCAATGCGTGCCAGGCGGACAAGCTGTCACCGCGCAAATCGCGCAACTGCTAAATAGGCCTACGATAACTGCCAAGCCGTCAAAATGGCAAACCGATCCCGCTACCCAACGCCCGATGGAAGTACGAGCCATCATCCGAGAGGATGACTGTATCGGCTGCACCAAGTGTATTCCCGCTTGCCCTGTGGATGCGATTGTGGGTAGTGGCAAACGCATGCACACAATTTTTACTGACCTGTGTACAGGCTGCGAATTGTGCTTGCCGCCTTGCCCTGTCGATTGTATCGAGCTGGTGCCATTTTCTCGTCAAATTAGCGATAGCGAGCGAACACAAGAGCAAGCGAGCTTACGCCAACGCTATTATACTCATCTCAACCGTATCGAGCGCCAAGTCAATGACAAGACCAATGCCAAACCCGTGGTGAGTATGGTGCAAGCCAAACTCAATGATATAACCGTTGAAATTGATGCACAGCAAGCCAAAAATGCCATTGAAGCTGCCAAAATCCGTACGCAAATCAAAAAGTTAGAAAAACAATTAGCCGTCAGATTCGATGAAAAAAAACAAACGCAAATTGAGCAGCTTAATGCCCAGTTAATGACATTAAGCTAAAAGCTAAAACCCACTTAAGCTAATACTTGATTAAGCCATTGGCCAATAATTTTGATTTGCGGCATACAAACCTGATGCGCCATCGGGTAAGTATGGTAGCTGGGATGATAACCCTTTGACTCAAGCCATGCCTTGGCCTGTTGACCAAGCTGTACAGGGACGACAGGGTCTTGTGTACCATGATGGATGGCGATGTTTAAATTTTTATTGGCGTCATTTAATTGCATACTATCTTTGGTGGCAAGATACGTTGAAAGCGTTAACAGTCCTGCTAATGGTTCGTTATGGCTTAATGCCGTCTGATACGCCACCGCCCCGCCTTGCGAAAAGCCGGCAATCACGATATGTTCAGATGCCATGCCACGCTCAACCTCGATGGCGATTAAGTCACGAATCCAACTAGCCGATTTTTCGATTTGGGCGGTGTCAATTTTGCGATCGAGCGACATTTCCACAATATCATACCAAGCAGGCATTACATAGCCGCCGTTGATGGTGACAGGAATTTGTGGGGCATGGGGGAAAACAAAACGCACGCCGTGTTTGCCATCGAGTCCTAACTCAGGAACAATTGGCTCAAAGTCATGACCATTCGCCCCCAATCCGTGTAGCCAAATTACCGCTCTATCAATCGGCAAGTTGTTGGAGTTGTGAATCACTTCGACAGTGTTTAATAAACTCATCAGCATTCCTTTTAGGTAAAGATTAATGGGTATTTCAAAAAAAATTTCGCCGCGTTAAAAATCTTGATAATGCTTGATTTTAGCGTATTCAAGCCACATTATCTACGCAATATTTAAGATTACAATAGCCTAAGTAAATGAACGAAATGGTAACTACCGATACTCAAACAACCAATAATCAAAATATCCAACTACCCGTCATGGCAAAAGATAGCTTTTACTTGTCCCGCCTTGCCAAGCAACTTCAGCAACACAGAGACAAAACCAGCGAAGAATACCAAATTCTTGAGAGTAAATACCAAAAACAACGCAAACACTCGCAAGCAATGGTGCAAAGTCGTATTGCCAGCATTCCGACGATTCACCTGAACGAAGATTTGCCAGTGAGTGGACAAGCCGATAGGCTGATCAAAGCCATTCAAGATCACCAAGTTATCATTGTGGCAGGCGAGACTGGCTCGGGCAAAACCACCCAACTGCCCAAAATCGCTATGCTCGCAGGGCGGGGCGTGACAGGGCAAATCGGACATACCCAGCCAAGACGCTTGGCAGCTCGCAGTGTTGCCAATCGTATCGCTGAAGAATTGGGTGAACCGCTTGGGCAGACAATTAGCTTCAAGGTACGGTTTACCGAGCAAGGTTCACCGCATTCTATCGTTAAATTGATGACCGATGGTATTTTGCTGGCCGAAATGGCACATGATAAGTTTTTAAGCCGCTATGACACCATCATCATTGACGAAGCCCACGAGCGCAGTCTGAATATTGATTTTATCATGGGTTACCTTAAACGGTTATTGCCAAAGCGCCCTGATTTAAAGGTCATTATCACGTCGGCAACGCTGGATACCGCCCGTTTTAGCCAGTATTTTTCTACCTTTAATCCTAGAACAAAACAATGGACACCTGCGCCTGTGTTTGTGGTAGAAGGGCGCAGCTTCCCTGTCGAAGTGCGATATCGCCCGCTGACCGACGAGATTGTCACTGGCTCGGATGATGATAGCTTTGATGATGTCGAAGAAAACCTGCCCAGAGCGATTACTGCCGCGGTGGAAGAATGTTACCAAGATGCTGCCAACAAAGGTCATGCGGATCAAGCGGATATTTTGATATTTGCCGCCACTGAAGCCGAAATTCATGACTTAGCAGATATTCTCAATCAATATGCGCCAAAGCATACCCAAATTTTGCCCTTGTTTGCCCGTCAGACCTTTGCCGAGCAACAGCAGATTTTTCATCCGACAGGTGGCCGTCGCATTATCATTGCCACCAACGTTGCCGAAACGGCGTTAACTGTGCCGAATATTCGTTACGTCATTGATTTGGGTTTTGCCCGTATCTCTCGCTATGACTATCGCTCTCGGGTACAACGCTTGCCGATTGAAGCGATTAGCCAAGCCGCTGCCAATCAGCGTAAAGGTCGCTGTGGCCGCATTGCACCCGGTGTGTGTATTCGCTTGTACTCCGAAGAAGATTTTAACAGTCGCCCCGAGTTTACCGAGCCAGAGATTTTGCGCACCAACTTGGCATCGGTGATTTTGCAAATGGCAAATTTAGGTTTGGGGGAAGTCGAAAACTTTGACTTTATCCAACCGCCCGATAATCGACTGGTGAATGATGGGCGAAAACTGCTCGAAGAATTGGGTGCGATTCCTAGCAAGAAAAATGAAAATAGCGTAAGCATAGAGGCTAAAAACTTCCAGCATAAAAATCGTAATCACCCCAATCAATTGACCAAAGTTGGTCAAATGATGGCAAAAATGCCCATCGACCCGCGTTTGGCAAGAATGTTAATCGCAGGCGAGCAATTTGGCTGTCTAAAAGAATTACTGGTGATCGTATCGGGTTTATCGGTGCAAGACCCCCGAGAACGCCCGAGTGATAAGCAAACCCAAGCCGATCAAAAGCATGCGTTATTTCGCCAACCTGACAGCGATTTTTTGTTTTATCTCAGCGTATGGCAAGCGATTTATGGCGCATTGTTTGATCGCCAACAACTTGATAAAGTCCAAGACGATGTGGCGTTAGCTGATAATAGCCTTGCCGCAAGTCCGTATGGCACGGAAAAACTGACCAACAGCCAACGCAAAAGTTTTGCCAAAAAACACTTTTTAAGCTCGCCCCGCTTGCGAGAATGGCAACAAACCCATAGCCAGCTGTCACAAATGGTTGATGGGCTAAAGCTACAGATTAACCAAGAGCCTGCTAGCTACCTTCATATTCATCGCGCTTTGCTGACAGGATTACTGTCGTTTATTGCTCAAAAAGTTAATGATGTGGATAGCAGCGGTAAGCTGATTAAAGCCAAACGGGGTGAATACGTGGTCGCCCGTCAGCATAAAGCCAAGATTTTTCCTGCCAGTACCTTGTTTAAACAAAATCCGCCGTGGGTCATGGCGTTTGAGATTGTCGAAACTTCACAAGTGTTTATGCGCACGCTTGCCAAGATTGAACCGGAGTGGATTTTGGCGGCAGCGGGCGATATGCTCAAATACCATTATTTTGAGCCGCATTGGTCGGTCAAGACCGGGCATGTCAAGGCGTATGCCCAAATTAGTCTATTTGGCTTGATTGTGGTGCATAAGCAACTCATGAACTATGAAAAAGTCAACTTGGCAGAAGCTCACGATATCTTTTTGCGCGATGCGTTGGTGCTTGGCAATCTTAATGCCCCAAACTCATCAATAGGCGGCGTCGATGGCAAAAAAGGCGCCGATTTGAAAAAACGGTTGCCGCCGTTTTTACAGCATAACTTGGATAAAGTCGCCAATGTATCGCTGATTGAAGATAAGCTACGGCGCCGAGATTTGTTGGTTGATGAAGAGCAGTTATACGCGTTTTATGCCGAGCGGGTGCCAGCGCATATCGCCAGTCGTAAGGCATTTGAAGATTGGCGAAAAGAAGTCGAAAAAACGGATCCGCAGTTTTTATTTTTTAGCGATGAGGATGTGCTTAATGAACAAGCGCCAGCCACCCAAGCCTTTCCTGAAACGTGGCAGTTGGGCAATTTGCGTTTACCCTTGACCTATACCTTTGACCCAACCAGTGATGATGACGGTGTGACCATCAAAGTGCCGCTGGTTGCCTTACCACAACTTGATGCTGTAGAGCTCTTGTGGGGGATTGCCGGCTGGCGGTATGAATTGGTTTTGCAGTTGCTAAAGACCTTGCCAAAAGACATTCGTCGTCAAATTGTACCTGTACCAGATACGGCAAAAGAAATTTTTGATACGCTTGAAAAAGACCACCAAAGAGGCTTGCTGAAACAACTGTGCGACGCGCTTACTCGCCGTGGCGTGCGTGGGGCGAATAACCAATTTGTCGAGCCAAAAGACTTTAACCCCAAAGAGGTTGAACGCTACCTACAACCACAAATCGCCTTAGTCGATGACAAAAACCGCTTAATTGAAAAAGGTCGCGATATCGAGGCGTTAAAATTGCGTCACCAAGTCACCACCAGCCAAGCCATTACCAGTGGTAAAGGCGTGCACAGCGACTTCCCTGAGCATTTTAATTTTATGCAAAATCGCCACAGTGCAGGTGTGATGATCAAGCAGTTTTCCGCGTTAGTGCCAGATGGTGAACCGACTTATACCGATAAACAAGTGGTTTCAATACAGCAATTTACCGATATTGGCGTGGCGTTAAACAAACACCGCCAAGGTTTGCTCGCCTTAATCGGTAATGAATTAGGCGCAAAAGCCAAACAGCTTACCAGTCAAATTGACAAAAATTTTAAACTGGCGTTTGCGCCACTAGGCGAGCTGGATAAACTCAAAGATCTGCTCATTCATGCCACGCTGGATGCCACCTTTGAAAAATTTGTTCCTGACTTTGACCATGAAAGACTGACCGCAGGGATTCATGATAAAGACTTGGTTATTGCAATCAATCAATTGCCGTTAACGTTGGACGAATTTAACCAAGCCAAAGCGGTGGTACTTGCCAATTTCTTAAGCGTGGGGCAAACGGTCTTGGCGCAGCTAAAATCAGTGTATGAACAATGGCAGCAAATCCGTGGACGGCTTTTGATGCTTGACCGTGAGATTTTTGAAGAAAGTATTGAAGATATCGAAGACCAGTTAGACGACTTGCAGTTATCAGACTTTGTGTATCGCATGAGTTATCAAGACTGGCAGCAGTATCCGCGTTATTTGCAGGCGTTACTTGTGCGGCTGGATAGACTCGAGCACAATTTGGACGCTGACTTGGATGCGGTATATCAGCTTGATAAACATATGGAACGATTATCGGTGAAAGGAAATGATGAGAAAATTATGCCGTATCGTTGGCTAGTTGAAGAGTTTCGGATTCAGTTGTTTGCCCAACCGATGAAAACGCGGGTGCCAGTGTCGGATAAACGCCTTGAAAAGTTGTGGGATGAATTGAAGGTTTAAGAAAAAAATCCGTCAAAGCAAGTTTGAGTATTTGGCGGATTTTTTAGTCAAAAATTATGCTATAGTAAATTTGGCTTTAAAAAATAACAAAAGAAAAACGCATGTTAGAAATCAGTTTTCACGACGCAAAAAAGCATAACATGGCAAATGTATTAAATAGCCTACTCTTAGAGCATGAAAAAGTGGTTATCACACAGCCAGCGGGCAAAAAATTTCTGATGGTAGCACTGCCTTTTGATATGGATAATACTTAAAAAAAATCTCATTCACCGCAAGCCAAACGCCCAAAATTCGGAAATGCTAAAGGCAAAATTAAAATAGCAGAAAATTTTGACGAACTATTAGAAGACTTTGCCGATTATTACTATTGATGAAAAGTTTGAACATTATTCTGTGGCATGTTTATGGTAAATACAATAATGATTACTCAGTATTTTTATTCAACTTTTTAAAACTTAAGATATAGTATTTATGACCCCACAATTTTCTTTTTTAATTGATACCCGCTGGGTACTTGACGAACTGTTAAACGACGGTCACATCGACCAACGTGACTACAACCTTGTCATCACCAACCAACGTGCCAAACTTCATCCATTACAAGTGATTGCAGGCTTTAACTTAGTTGACAAAAAAACCGCCCAACCGCTTAACCTAGAACGCCTGAATCGTTGGCTTGCTGATAAGGCAGGCGTGCCATATGTGCGCATTGATCCGCTCAAAACCGATGTACCATCTGTGACGGCGATTATGTCGTTTGAATATGCCAAATCACAGTTTATCTTGCCTATCGCTGTCGATGATAACAAAGTGGTGATTGGTACCGACCAGCCATTTTTTAGCGATTGGCGAACCAACATTGAGCATATTGTTCGACCCAAAATCATTGAGCCAGTTTATCTTAGCCCTGAGCAAATCAACCGTTACCGTCAAGAATTTTATCAAGTCACCAAAGCCATCGCAGGGGCAAACCATAGCCAAAAACGTGCCGAAGCCGATATTAGCAATGTCGAAGCCTTATTACAATTGGGCAATATCGAAAATCCCGATGCCAACGACCAGCACATCGTCAAAGTTGTGGATTGGCTGTTGCAGTATGCCTTTGACCAGCGAGCCAGCGATATTCATCTTGAGCCACGCCGTGACACGGGTAAGGTGCGGTTTCGCATTGATGGTGTGCTGCACACCGTGTATGAAATGCCCGCAGGGATTATGACCGCCGTGGTCGCTCGTATCAAGATTTTGGGTCGCTTAAATGTTGCCGAAAAACGCAAACCACAAGACGGACGACTAAAGACTCGTACCCCAAAAGGGCAAGAAACCGAACTGCGTCTGTCAACCTTACCCACCGCATTTGGCGAAAAAATGGTGATGCGGGTATTTGACCCAGAGGTATTAGTACGGTCATTTGCCCAGCTTGGCTTGACAGGTCGGGATTTACAAAAATGGGATGACATGACCCGTAAGCCCAACGGCATTATCCTTGTCACAGGTCCGACAGGATCGGGAAAAACCACCACGCTGTATAGTACGCTTAAAAAACTGGCCACCGATGAAGTCAACGTCTGTACCATCGAAGACCCGATTGAGATGGTTGAGCCCGCCTTTAACCAAATGCAGGTGCAGGGTAATATTGATTTGACCTTTGCTGATGGCATTCGCTCGCTGATGCGACAAGACCCCGACATCATCATGATTGGGGAAATTCGTGACACCGAAACCGCAGAAATGGCGGTACAAGCGTCACTTACAGGGCATTTGGTATTATCAACTTTGCATACCAACGACGCCCCAAGCTCGCTTACCCGTTTGCATGATTTAGGCGTGGCGCCATTTTTGACCTCAGCGACCATTCTTGGCATTATGGCTCAGCGTTTGGTGCGTACCCTTTGCCCACATTGCAAAGCCGCTCGGCCGATTGACGATACTGAAAAACAAGCATGGCAAGAAATGGTCAATCCATGGAAAGCCCCACCGCCCGAGCAAATCACCCATGCTGTGGGCTGTGAGCAGTGCCGAACTACGGGTTATCTTGGGCGTGTGGGATTGTACGAAATTATGGTATTAAACAATGATTTAAAGCGTATGATTAGTGAAGGCGCAGACTTAAATACATTAACCCAAAAAGCTTATCTAGATGGGCTACAGCCACTGCGTCTAGCGGGGGCAAAAAAGATTGCTGAAGGCGTGACCAGCTTTGAAGAAGTATTACGAGTCGTGCCTTTACATTAGCCAAATATTAAGCCAATAAAAAACCCTTAATCACAAGCTCAAGGGTTTATATTCTTTTTCACTTTTAAAATTTACATTTAAAAAATGGTGCCCGGGGCCGGACTTGAACCGGCACGCTCGTGAGAGCGAGGGATTTTAAATCCCTTGTGTCTACCAATTTCACCACCCGGGCAGGGCAGTCATAGCACTAGAAAATACTCTAAATAACTATGTTGGAAAGCTGTTTATTAAAAGTGTCGCTATTATAATGCGTTTTTTTAACTTTGCAAGCGATTTTTCAAACTTTTAATACCAATTGGATTTTTACTAATTGGAGGCTGAGGCCGGAATCGAACCGGCGTCCGCGGATTTGCAATCCGATGCATGGCCACTGTGCTACCCAGCCAATTAGTTAGGCTAGCTATGATAGCAAAATTTTTTAAAAGTGCAAGGATTTTTTTAACAAAGTAAAAAACTTAAATCGATGGCTTACTTAAAATCGATTTTTCCCTGATAACCTATAGAGTTTTAGGGTAAAATACGCCGATTATTTACCTTTTTGTTGAATTGAAGGATTAAAGATGACTGCACATTTACTAGACGGCAAAGCCTACGCCAAACAAATGGAAACCGAACTTGCCGAACGCGTTGCCAAACTCAAAGCACAAACCGGACGTACGCCGATTTTGGCAACGATTTTGGTGGGTGATGATCCTGCGTCTGCGACGTATGTTAAAATGAAAGGCAATGCTTGCAAACGTGTCGGTATGGATTCAATGAAAGTGGAACTGCCACAAGATACCACCACCGAGCAACTTTTGGCGAAAATTGATGAACTCAATAACAATCCCGATGTGCATGGGATTTTATTGCAGCACCCTGTACCCAGTCAGATTGATGAGCGTGCATGTTTTGATGCGATTGATTTGGCAAAAGATGTCGATGGCGTCACTTGTCTTGGTTTTGGTCGAATGGCGATGGGCGAGCCTGCGTATGGGTCTTGTACCCCACAAGGCATTATGTATTTGCTCGAAAAAAACGGCATTCAATTGGCGGGTAAACATGCGGTGGTTGTGGGTCGCAGTGCGATTTTGGGCAAGCCGATGGCAATGATGCTTCTTAATGCGGATTGTACCGTAACCATTTGCCATTCAAAAACCCAAAATCTTGCTGAAATTGTGAAACAAGCGGATATTGTAGTGGGTGCAGTGGGCAAACCAGAACTGATTAAAAAAGATTGGATTAAACAAGGAGCGGTTGTGGTGGATGCAGGTTTCCATCCACGAGATGGCGGTGGTGTCGGGGATATCGAATTGACGGGCGTGGAAAATATTGCATCAGCCTATACCCCTGTGCCCGGTGGTGTAGGCCCCATGACCATTAATACGCTGATTCGTCAAACTGTTGAAGCGGCAGAAAAAGCAACAAACTAAAAAATTCGCGATTAGCATTGATAACGACGACAGTAAAACGTACGGCGTGTCTTATAGCATGACTTATCGTTAGTTAATAGACATAGCAAGTGGGTTTTATTGTAAAAGTGGGATAAACATGTCAAAAATTACGCCATTGACTGATAGTTTGCACCAAGTATTACCCACGGCGCGCTTAAGTAAAACTTACGTTCCATTGTTATCCACGTCACAAAATCCGTTTTATCTATGGCTGATTAACGAGAATTTTTGTCACCAAGACTTAACGCCCGAAGTTATCGAAAATCTTTGGGCAAATTGCCCGTATTGGGTATTTGCATGGGCATCAGGGCAAGTGTTGGCTCAGTACATTTTGCAAAATTCGCCAATTGTTCAAGATAAAATTGTCATGGATTTTGGTGCAGGCTCAGGTATTGTCGGCATTGCTGCCAAGATCGCTGGGGCAAAGCAAGTGATTTGTTGCGATATTGACCAAGTGAGTTTGTGAGCTTGCCAAGCCAATGCGGCGTTAAACCAGCAACAAATTGTATTATTAGATGATTTATTTGATTTAAAGCAGCAATTTACTATAGATAAAGTGGATGTGCTATTGGTTGCCGATGTGTTATATGACAAACGTAATTTACCATTGCTTGATATTTTTTTACAGTATGCCGATGAAGTTTGGGTTGCTGATAGCCGAGTAAAGAATTTTGCTCACCCACATTATCAAAAAGTCACCACGCTGGATAATACCACGACCTTGCCTGATATGGATGAAGCCAAACAGTTTAATCAAGTGGTGATTTATCAGCATAAAAAAGGCTAAATTTATGGTTATTTGCTATATCGAACACTTGCCAACTTTTTTCATAACTAGTTTTCTTTAATCTTGCTTTATGAAATATTTTGTAACAAAGTCATCGCCAAATTCTTATTTTAAAGGCATAATAGACCATATAGTGAACGATTTTGTCTCATCTTATGAGTTTTTTGACAAATCTGCACATTTGAAACTTATCTCATCATTAAAATAGGTTAGAAAAGGAAGCCGCAATGACAATTTGTATCACCGCCACAGGACTTTATACACCACCGCATAGTATCAGCAATGAAGAGCTGGTCACCGTATTTAATCAATACGTAGATGACTACAATCAGAAGAATAGCGAGGCTATTAATAAAGGGGAAAAACAAGCTTTGCAACATTCTTCGGCAGAATTTATCGAAAAAGTGTCGGGTATCAAATCTCGCTATGTCGTGGAAAAAGAAGGAATTTTAAACCTTAATATCATGGCACCGGTTATCCCTTATCGTAAACTTGGCGAAGAGCTGTCGCTAATGGCAGAGATGGGTGTGGCAGCCTTAACTGATGCGTTAAACAATGCAGGATTAGCTGCCAATGAGTTGGACGCCGTTATTGTGGCCTCATCCAATTTTCAACGGACTTACCCTGCCATTGCCATTGAGGTACAAAACGCGATTGGCATGACGCATGGTTTTGCCTTTGACATGAATGTGGCGTGTAGTGCAGCGACCTTTGGTATTTCACAAGCAGTAGGCACAATTCGGTCGGGCATTGCCAAGCGTGTGGCGATTTTAAATATTGAAATTACTTCAGCCCATCTCAACTGGCGAAACCGTGACAGCCATTTTATTTTTGGGGATGTGGCGACAGCGACCATTGTGGAGGATTGCCAAACACCCAAAGGTTACGAAATTATCAGCACCAAACTGTTTACCCAATTTTCAACCAATATCAAAAACGAGTTTGGCTTTTTAGACCGTGCTGAGTTTTTAGCGGCAGGTACCGACCTATATCCCGATCTTAACGAGCCTGTCACGGATAAATTATTTTTGCAAGAAGGTCGTAAGGTATTTCGTGAAGTCGTTCCAGCGGTCTCAAATTTAATCACTACCCATTTGCAAGAAAATCATATTGAGCCAATCGTGGTTAAAAAGATGTGGCTGCACCAAGCGAATGTCAATATGATTGATTTGATTTTACGCACCGTGGTGGGCAAAGATGCCGATAAAAGTCTTGCCCCGCTGGTGATTGCCGAATATGCCAATACCAGCTCGGCAAGCCCAATGATTGCGTTTCATAAGCACCAAGAAGGGCTACAATCGGGTGATATTGGGGTGATTTGCTCGTTTGGGGCAGGTTATTCAGCCGGTTCGGTGATTGTCAAAAAAGTTTAATCTCACCATTTGACGATTGCCTTGGTAAAATCCATGCAAACTCGCTCAAATTATGGCAAAATAGACGTTTTTATTTTGCCATTTTCTATTTTAAGCTTTAAAAAATTATGAAAGAATCGTTACGTTTTCGCCTTGACCAAATGTCTGACCGTTTCGAAGAAGTCACCGCCATGCTGTCTGACCCAGAAACCATGAACGACAACAAAAAATTCCGTGAATTGTCGGTTGAGCACAGTGATTTGTCAGAGTTGGTCGATGTCTGGGGTAAATATCGCCAAGCGGAGGAAGATTTGGCGACCGCAGAAGAAATGCTGTCAGATCCTGATATGAAGGAAATGGCGCAGGAAGAAATTCAAGCGGCAAAAGACACCATCAATGAGCTTGAAGATGTGCTCAACGTCATGATGCTGCCCAAAGACCCGAATGATAAAGTACCGGCGTTCCTTGAGATTCGCGCAGGTACAGGCGGTGACGAGGCAGCGATTTTTAGCGGTGATTTGTTCCGTATGTATGAGCGTTACGCTGCCTCTCAAGGCTGGACAGTGGAAGTGTTGTCAGAAAATGAAGGCGAGCACGGCGGTTACAAAGAAATCATTACCCGCGTGTCGGGTACGGGTGTGTATGGTCGATTAAAGTTTGAATCGGGTGCGCACCGAGTACAGCGTGTGCCAGAAACCGAAAGCCAAGGGCGAGTACATACGTCTGCTTGTACCGTGGCAGTGATGCCAGAAATTGAAATTGACGATACGGTAGAAATTAACCCTGCTGATTTACGTATCGATACCTATCGAGCGAGCGGGGCGGGTGGTCAGCACATCAACAAAACCGATTCGGCGGTACGTATCACGCATATCCCAACGGGAACAGTCGTGGAGTGTCAACAAGAGCGTAGCCAACACGCCAATAAAGACAAAGCAATGAAAATGCTAGTGTCAAAAATCCAACAAGAAAAAGTGCAAAAACAAATCGATGCTTCAAGCGATATGCGCCGTAATTTGGTGGGCAGTGGCGACCGCTCTGAACGTATTCGTACCTATAACTTCCCACAAGGTCGTATGACTGATCATCGTATCAATTTAACACTGTATAAACTCGATGCCATTATGCAAGGTGATTTGGACGAATTGCTAGATAGCCTACAGCGTGAACATCAGGCGGATTTGATGGCAAGCGTGAGTGGCGAAGAATAGTTTTGCTAAAACTATGGGATAAATAAATTTATTGTTTTTATATGTTTAATTTAAGGTAATCGCATGTCAAACCAACCGCAAACCCCAGAGCAAGAAGAAGTCCAAGACGTTAATGAGCTTATCAAACAACGCCACAGCAAACTTGATTTGATCAAACAATCTGGCAAAAACCCGTATCCCAACCAATTCAAACGCAAAAACTATGCTCAAGACTTACAAGGCGAGTTTGCCGATAAAGACAAAGAAACCTTAGCTAATAGCGACAAAGTGATTGTCACTGTCGCAGGGCGAATGATGCTTAAACGTGTGATGGGTAAAGCCAGTTTTGCGACCATTGCTGACATGACCGGTCGTATCCAAGCTTATATCAGCAAAAATGACTTGGGCGAAGAAGTCTATAACGACTTTAAAACGTGGGATATCGGTGACATTATTGGGGTGACAGGTTATCTATTTCGCACCAATACCGGCGAATTGTCGGTGCACGCCACCGAGGTGCATTTATTAACCAAATCACTGCGTCCATTGCCAGATAAATTCCACGGTCTATCTGATACCGAAGCGCGCTATCGTAGCCGTCATTTAGACCTTATGACCAATGAAGACAGCCGTAATGCCTTTATTATCCGTAGTAAAGTCATTGCAGGCATTCGCGAATATATGCTAAACGAGCGGTTTATGGAAGTGGAAACGCCGATGATGCACGTTATTCCGGGCGGTGCGGTGGCGCGTCCATTTGTGACCCATCACAATGCGCTTGATATGCCGTTATTTTTGCGGATTGCTCCTGAGTTATATTTGAAACGTCTTGTCGTCGGTGGTTTTGAGCGGGTATTTGAGATTAACCGTAACTTTCGTAACGAAGGCGTATCAACGCGTCATAACCCTGAATTTACCATGATTGAGTTTTATCAAGCCTATGCTGACTATGAAGACTTGATGAAGCTTACCGAAACTATGTTTGAAAAATTGGCAACCGACATTTTGGGCACGACTGAGATTGATTATCAAGGCGAAGCGATTAGCTTAAAAGCGCCATTTGAGCGCCTACCCATGACCAAAGCCATTGAAAAGTATGCCGAAAACTTTGACATGAGCAAAATTGCGGATCGTGATTATCTAGCAGATTACGCGCAAAACGTGCTGAAACAAGAAGTGAAAGACATCTTTGGTATTGGTAAACTACAAACCATTATTTTTGAAGAAACGGCAGAGACTAAATTACGTCAGCCGACCTTTATTACCGAATATCCGGCTGAAACATCACCATTGGCACGCCGTAACGATGTCAATACCGACATTACTGACCGTTTTGAGCTATTTATCGGTGGGCGTGAGATTGCCAATGGCTTTAGTGAACTTAATGACCCCATTGACCAAGCCGAACGCTTTAAACAGCAAGTCGCGGAAAAAGATGCAGGTGACGATGAAGCGATGCATTATGATGCGGAGTTTATCGAAGCGTTATCGTATGGTTTGCCGCCAACCGCAGGCGAGGGGATTGGCATTGACCGTTTGGCGATGCTATTCACCAATGCACCGAGTATTCGCGATGTGATTTTGTTTCCGCACATGAGACGTAAAGAGGTCTAACCTGCTTGCTAAAAAAGGTCAGACGATCACGTCTGGCCTTTTTATTGTTTTTTTGGTTAGCTAGAAAGAATCGTGTTAAATTTGATACATTTTCACTGATAAAACTTTTGCCGTTGATTTTTTAATAATGTTAAACTTCATTTGCTAAATTTTACTTAGCTTACTATTTATTATCCGCATTAGTTAATACCGCTTATTTAAACCCTTAGAGATACCCATGTCAGAGCAACCAGCCGATAATTTGCCAAAACCGCCCGCCCGCCAAACAACTACAACCCCTATCACTTATCGCAAGCCTAATAAATTACTGCTCATTCTACCGTGGTGTTTGCTTACCATTTTGCTCTTGGCAGGGTTATGGCTATGGACGCAGGGCAATTTTGATTTTCAAAAGCGCGAACCTGCGGTAAATACTACAAATTGGCAACCGCCCAAGCCCAATCCTGTTGCTACTGAAACACTAAAAAATCAAAAAGATGTTGTGTCTTATCATAACGCTGTGGCGGTCGCTGCCCAATCAGTGGTCAATATCTATACTACCCAAAAAGTAGAGCAACACCCTTACATGAATGACCCTGCTTTGCGGCGTTTTTTTGAGCAATATGGCGGTGTGCCAAATGAAGAGGATAATACCAGCCTAGGTTCAGGCGTGATTGTGTCGCAAGATGGCTACATTATAACCAATGCCCATGTGATTGCCAAAGCGGACAATATTGTTGTGATGCTCAATGACGGGCGCAAAGCGGCTGCTAAATTGATTGGTAGTGATCCAGAGAGCGATTTGGCGGTGATCAAAGTGGATTTGACAGGCTTAAAGCCATTGGGATTTAAAGAAAAACCAACCGAAGTCGGGGATGTGGTACTCGCGATTGGCAACCCATTTGGGGTCGGTCAAACGGTCACCCAAGGCATTATCTCGGCGACAGGCCGCTCTGGATTGGGTATCAATACGGTAGAAGATTTTATCCAAACCGATGCGGCGATTAATCCAGGTAACTCAGGTGGCGCACTCATTGATGCGTATGGTCAACTGGTCGGTATTAATACGGCCATTTTTTCTCGGTCGGGTGGCTCGATGGGGATCGGCTTTGCCATTCCAACCAACATTATCGAATATGTTATGCAAAGCTTAATCAAAGAAGGCAAAGTCCGTCGTGGTTGGCTAGGCATTGAATTACAAAGCAACGAAAAAGACCCCACTAACTTACAGACCAGTCAGGGCGTGGAAGTTATGAGCGTGTTAAAAGCCGGACCGGCTGCCAAATCAGGTATGCAAAAAGGCGATATTATCTTATCAATGGATGGGCAAACCGTCGATGATGCCAATACTTTAATTCAATTGGTCGCTCGCAAATTACCTAACACCCCCATTGATTTGTTGGTACAGCGAGGCACGACCCAAACTCATATAAAAGTAACTTTAGGCGAGCGTGAGCCACAAGACGCCTTGATTCAAGAACGCTATCAAGACCAGCATCAAGACCAGAGCCAAGACCAAACTCCAAACCAAGAACAAGATGACTCAAACAACCTACCATTTAATGTGCCAAACCCACAAAATAAATTGGGTCAAGATAAACATAGCCACCATGAGCAAATCCCCAAAGAGTTATTGGATTTACTGAATCGACAATAAAAGCAGTTTATAGGCTGCCAGCGAGCGTTAAACTACGTCCCCCATCCACCGTTATGACCTGTCCTGTGATATATGGGGCAGTTGCCAAAAATAATACCGCTTGTGCAATATCTTGCGGCTCACCGACTCGCTGTAGCGGGATACTGCGTAAAATTGCCTGTAATTGTTCATCATTAAGGGCCTGCTCACTATGTTTTGCAGGCAAAATATTAACGCCGGGTGCAACGCCATTGACCCGAATCCTCGGAGCTAACTCTAACGCAAGCGACTGCACTAGGGTACGATGCGCCGCTTTTGCCATGTTATACACACTATAACCAGCGAACGGATGATTATCCGCATGAATATCTAAAATACTCACCACCTTGCCTTTTGAGTGCGTTAAAAGAGGTAAAACCGCCTGCGTCAAAAACAGCGGGGCTTTAGCGTTAGAATGGATTAAATTTTGCCAATCTTTCTCGTTAATTTGCCCAAATGGTGTGGCAAAAAAACGCGACGCATTATGTACCAGCACATCCAGCCGTCCAAAGCAATCGGCAATTTGTCCCGCCAGCTTATTCAAGTTGTTTAGCTCGGTTAAATCACCTTGTATAATTTTGGCAGAGTTGGGTCGTTGTTGATTACAAGCTTGAGCCAACAACGTTGCCTCATGTTCACTGGCTTGATAATGAATAATGACATTAAACCCTGCTTGATGAAAGGTTTCAACAATCGCTTTACCAATGCGCTTTGCGCCCCCTGTCACGCATACCACTTGCTGAGTTATCGTTGGCATGTTTAATCCTTATTAGTGTTATTTTATTTAAAAGTGCCGCACTGCTATAAAATTTCCTCCAAAAAAAAGCCCTTAACAAAGTGTCAAGGACTTTTAATAACAGCGGTTACTGGTAATTAGCCATTTTGCTGTTCAATGGTTTGTTGATAGGCTTGGTCAAAATTAACTGGGGCAAGCAATAATTGTGGGAAGCTACCACGAGTTACGATATCACTGACCACCTCACGTGCGTAAGGGAACAATACATTTGGGCAATACGCCCCTAAAATCGCACTCAGTTGGTCTTCTGGGATGTTTTGCAGCATAAAAATACCCGCTTGGTGTACTTCTGCAATAAAAGCTGGGGAGCCGCCATTATTGGCAGTAACATTTACCGTTAAAACGATTTGGTAATGCTCATCATCCAATTTTTCAGCACTGCTCGATAGGTTAATGTCAAGCTCTGGCTGCCACTCACGGGTAAATACTTCTGCCCCTGGCACTTCTAATGACATATCTTTGACGTAAATACGCTCTAATGCCAATTGTGGCAAATTTTGTTCATCTGACATACTAACTCCTCAATATTTAGCTAAAAGTTTATTACAACCATTAACATAAAAAACTGCAAAAATTATATAATTAAATGCAGGCTAATCACAGTTTTTTCCGATAACCCTGCATGAATTCCAACTGACAGTGACTTAGACTGTAAAATACTAACACATTAACTAGCTAACTTAATTAGACAACATAGTATCTAATTTGCCACTGCGCTCTAAGGCGGCTAATTGGTCATAACCACCAATAAACGTCTCCCCAATAAAAATTTGCGGCACGGTTCGGTAATTATTGGTTTTTTGCGCCAAAGCTTGGCGGTCGTCATTGGACAGACTATGATAGCTAATTTCCTCAAAATCCACGGCTTTATTGTCTAAGAGCATTTTGGCACGCATACAATACGGGCAAGTTGGGGTAGTATAAAGGGTGACATTTGCCATATTATTATCCTTCAATTTTTATCATAAATTTATTAAAACTGATATAAAAAAATAACTGTACTACCGATAATTGACTGTTTATTAAATTATTAAATAAGGCTAAGGACAAAAATTTCAATGGTCAATAAAAACACACCCAGTTATTTTTTGGTATTAACAACCCTTTCAGTCACCAATGGTAGCCCTGCTGCTTGCCAATTGGCGATGCCACCATCTAGGCGATACACATTGTCTTTACCAATCATGGCAACTGCGGTGCCTGCAGTCATGCCCATTTGACAAATAATAATGGTCGGACGCTCAGATTGCCGTAAACTCTCAACATGTTTGGCAAGTTCAGTAAAGGGAATATTGCGGCTGCCTTGGATATAGCCTTTGTCAAAGTCTTTCTTGGGGCGGATATCGATCAGTTGGGCATTGTCATTATTGACCATCAATCCGACTTGGTTGGGGCTAATTTTTTTGCCGCCTCGTTTATTTTCCATCATAAAAAACAAAATAATCAGCACTAACATCGTGCCGAATAAAAAGGGATGATGTCCCATAAATTCTAGCCAACGTTCCAAATCAACCCCCTTGCGTAGTGGCTATTAAGCCTTCAAGTATTAAATATATAAAAAAGTTTGCGGGCTATTATAACGGTAATTGTGCAATTTTGCGAATGACGAATTATTCCAATTCTTTTCGCTTAAAACGCTTGGGTTTCTTGTTGTAAGGTCACCAAATTTTCTACCCGATTGGCGGATACCTCGCCATCTGCCACAGCTTGCCACAGGGCACAGCCGGGTGTGCTGGCGGTGTGTTGGCAATCTCGAAAGCGACATTCACCAGCCAACGGAGCAAGCTCAATAAAGCCCGCCAAAATATCGTCTTTATCCAAGTGCCAAAGCCCATACTCACGAATACCTGGGGTATCAATCACCGCCCCTTGGCTCAAATCTATCGGGTCAAATGCCAACAGTCGGCTGGTGGTGGTGGTATGTTGTCCCAGTTGCGAGATGGCCGAGATGTCATTGACCAACTGCTGCGAGTGCGGCATTAATTGATTAATCAAGCTACTTTTGCCCACGCCCGATTGTCCGGCAAAGATGACTTTTTTGCCATGTAATCGAGCTTTTAATTCACTTAAATCACCGTCTGATTGGGTAATAAGCGTGTCATAACCCAAATTGGCATAGGACTGTAATAACGTTTGGGCTGATTGCAGCGCAGGGTCAGCGAGCAAATCGGCTTTATTTAAGATTAATAAAGGCGTGATTTGTGAATAATGGCACGCCACCAAATAACGGTCAATTAATTGAGCGGATGGGGCAGGCAAGGGCGCAAACACGATGGCTAAAATATCCACATTGCTGGCAATGGGTTTTAATTTGTGGTAACGGTCGGGGCGATTGATAATACTACTACGGTCATAAATCGCTTCAATCCGCCCAAGCCCTGTGTTAGGGTCGGCGGTAAATCGCACCTTATCCCCTGTGGCGATCAGCGGTAAATTGGTGCGGGTATGACATCGCCACACGCTATGCAACGTAATCGGCTGCCAAAATGGCTCAGGCTCGCCCTCAGCGACTGTCGGTTTTTCGGGAATCAATTCGGGTAGGGAGGTGGCTTGGACTTCAAGTTGCTTGCCATAATTGGCAATCACAATGCCGTTCATCAAGGTTTGGTCATCCACCGCTTGACCATGTTTTTGTTGTTTGGCGATACGGCGGGTTTGTTGGTCGGTGAGCTTGCGTTTACGAATCAAAGCCATATGCTGCCTATAAGATTTGATATTACCATCGCATTTCCTAATAGATTTGAGCGTATTTTAAAAACAGAATTGAAAAAATAAACCCCTATTTTAGCGTGAAAATCTGTTAAGATGACGGCTAATTTGTAATCGATATTAAAAGAGTGATATATGGCAATAGATAAAAAAAACTTGATTTGGATTGACCTAGAAATGACGGGGCTGAACACAATGAGCGATACCATTATCGAAATCGCCACTATCATCACCGATAGCGACCTTAATATTTTAGCAGAAGGCCCTGTCTTTGCCATCAAAACCCCCGATACAGTACTCAACGGTATGGATGATTGGAACACGCGCCAACATGGACAATCAGGCTTGATTGACCGTATCCGCCGCAGCAGTATTACCCTTGAGCAAGCTGAAAGTGAAACTATCGCCTTTTTAGCAAAGTATGTGGAAGCAGGACGGTCACCCATGTGTGGCAACTCAATTTGTCAAGACCGCCGCTTTTTGGCTCGACAAATGCCACAGCTTGAGCGATTTTTTCATTATCGCAATCTAGATGTATCGACTGTTAAAGAATTGGCGTATCGCTGGCGACCTGATATTTTAACGAGTTTTGAGAAAAAGGGCAGCCATCTGGCACTCGATGATATTCGCGATTCAATTCGAGAGTTACGCCACTACAAAGAGCATTTTTTTAAATTTATTGAAGCCTAATACGAAATGCTGACAATGACACCCATTAAAAAGGCCAAGTTGCAAGTAAACTTGGCTTTTGGTTGATATACAACAGATTACTTGATTCATCTCTATTTTGTCAAAATCAATCGGTTATTACGGGTTAGACGCAAGCGATATTCCTCGCCTGCATGTTGAATACGGATTTCTTTGGTTAAGGCAAATAAATGACTGGAATGTAACGTTGGAAAAGTTGTATGACTGGTAGAAAAATGGCTGCTAAAAGTTGGATTGAGTAAGTGATGCATGGCTTGCTCCGGTCTGGGTATGATTGATCAAAGATGTTTTAATTGATAATGATTATCATTTATATTTTGATAGCTGTCAATATTTGTAGCAAAAAATTTTGGAAAACTTATGCAAAAAATTATCCATGTCGCAGTGGCGATTATCCATTTTAGCGAAAAATACTTACTCGGCTATCGCAACGCTAACCAACACCAAGGAGAGCGCTACGAATTCATCGGCGGCAAAATCGAATTAAATGAAACTCCAAAACAAGGCTTAATCCGAGAAGTCTGTGAAGAAATCGGTTGTGATATCTCGGCAAATTTAATTATTAAAATGGGGGTGATTCGCCATGATTATGGGGATAAATCCGTGGCTTTGCATTGCTTTAAAATCGAATTTACCCAAAGCCAATTTGAGCAATTACAAGGCGAAACGGGGAGTGAAGGGCAAATAATAACATGGGTAAGCAAAGCGGATTTATTGACAAAAAACTACCCGTTACCCGATGCCAATGTGCGGATTTTAGATTGGCTAAAATTACCCGACGTGATTTTTATTAGTCAGTCATTGCAAGCATTTGCCAACGAACAAAATTGGGTGGATTTTTATAAAGAAAAATTGCCTAAAAATGCGTTTTTTTATCTTCGTCCACAATGTACCACCAATCAATATTTAAACTTACTCCATCAAATGAATAAGTTACGTTCTGATATTACATTTTTAGTAAAATTTTTTGAAATAAAACATAGGGTTAATGAAATCGAAAATTCAAATGTAATCGTTCATTTAACTCATCAAGAAATTGTACACCACGATTTGCAAGCGTTACCAAACCCTCTTAAATACTTCGCCAGTTGTCACGATGAGCAGAGTATAAGAGGCTGTGATGAACTTGCCAAAACGCATTCTGTGATGGGCTGCTTTTTATCGCCTGTATTGCCCACGCCTACCCATCCTGAAAGCGAAGGCATAGGTTGGGAAAAATTTGCTGAACTTGCCCAGACAAGCGATGTGCCTGTATATGGTTTGGGCGGTTTAAAGCAAGATAATTTGAAAAAGATTCGGAAAAATAACGGGTTTGGTATCGCAGGCATAAGGCTATTGCAGGATATTTAAATCACTTATCCATATTACAAAGCCTGATATTTTTCGCCCAAATTAACAACATAACCTTTAGCGATAAATGCTAAAGTAATCAATCATTTAACAGTTAATTTGGCGTGAAAACTATGACAACTAAAAAATTATTGACTATCAGCCTAATCGCCACCGCAGTAATTTTTACTATAAAAGCCAACGCTCAAACCAATACAAACCCAGCCGCTACGAGACCTACTGCTGTTGCCCAAGTCGACTTGTCCCGTTATATGGGGAAATGGTACGAAATCGCCCGTTTGCCGATGTTCTTCCAACGTAATTGTGCCAGCGATGTGACCGCCACTTACACCTTAAAACCGACAGGCAAGGTCGAAGTTAATAACCAATGCATGGGCAAAGACGGCAACATGATGCAAAGTATCGGCGAAGCCACTAAAAATGGCGATAATGGTAGCAAGCTAAAAGTCACCTTTTTACCCAAAGGCTTACGTTGGCTACCATTTGGCAAGGCGGATTATTGGGTACTGGCATTGGATGATAACTACCAACACGCCCTTGTCGGCACGCCAAACCAAAAATATCTATGGCTGTTATCACGCACGCCGACGATGTCAGACAGCACGTACAATCAATATATGAGCATCGCCAAACAACAAGGCTATGATGTCAGTAAATTGCACAAGACAGTTCAAAAAAATAATTTTTGATGAATAAGTTGTCATGATCCATATCTTTATGCTATTTTTATTATTAGATTTAAGTTTATAAAATTTTAACAGGAGCATGGGATGAAAAATAGATTGTTTATCGGCATGATGTTAGGTTCAATGGCAATTTCTAGTGTGGCAGCCGCACAACCTATCCCTTTAAAATTCGCTAAGGGAAGTTACTGCACATCTTGGAGCGGCACAGCCAGAACAACCAGACCACAATTTAGCGCTTTTTTATTGGCAAATCAAAGTATTAGCGTTAATGCAGATTATGCTTGGCATGTTAATGGTGGACGCCGTACAGTATATGGTGAGGAATTTGTGACCAATACAAAGGGTAATTACATTTTTACATTTGATGTAAGAAAAGGCACCTATTTTAATTTTGAAATCTGTGCCAATTAATCTTGTTTACTTGCATACATGGTTTGAATGTTATCTGCATTGCCAAAACCCCTAAATTACCTTACAATTTAGGGGTTTATTTTTAGCAAAAAATTTTGCAATTTCGTTACTTTTTCGTTTCTTTCACCTAACAAAGGTAAAATTATGTCTTCTAAGCTATTTCAAGACCATCTAAAAAACCGTCAAACCCAAGAACAAGAAGCCACTAATTTGCTTGTTGCATTAAGTCAGTTAGCCAGCCAAAATGTGAATATTTTATTTTTTGGTGAACGTTTATCGCTAAGTATTGCCCAAGTTATCGCCCAACATGATAAACATGGGCTAAAAATTGCCGATACTTTGGCATTGGCGCAAGCGTTAAATGACCAGACGTTAAGCGATACTACCTTAGATTTAGGTCAAGCGATAAAATCAAACAAACAAGCCGACAGTTTTAGCAAGGGTGAGGCCGTACCTGCCACTGATGTGGTGCTATACGGGTTTGGTCGGATTGGGCGTATCTTGGCTCGTTTGCTCATGAGCCGCTCTGCCTCAGATAAAGGCTTACAACTTAAAGCCATCGTGGTACGTCCTGCGGGCGAGGGAGATTTGGAAAAACGGGCAAGTTTACTTGAGCGTGATTCAGTTCATGGTTGGTTTGATGGCTCCGTCGTTGTAGATAAAGAAAATAGCGGAATTATCGCCAATGGTCGTTTTATCAAAGTGATTTATGCCAGCGACCCAAGCGAAGTCGATTACACCGCCTATGGTATTGACAATGCATTAATCATTGACAACACGGGTAAATGGAAAGACGAAGCAGGGCTTGGTAAACATCTACAATCGAAAGGGGCGAAAAAAGTCCTACTCACCGCACCGGCCTCTGGCGATATCAAAAACGTGGTGTGGGGCGTGAATGATGACACCATCGGTTCTGATACCATCGTATCGGCGGCAAGCTGTACCACCAACGCCATCACGCCAACCTTAAAACTATTAAACGATAAATACGGTATTGAAAACGGTCACATGGAAACCATCCATGCCTTTACCAATGACCAAAACTTGGTTGATAACCATCACAAAGCCGACCGCCGTGGACGTGCCGCAACCTTAAACATGGTGATGACCAGCACGGGTGCCGCTAAAGCGGTGAGTAAAGCCATTCCAGAGCTAAAAGGCAAATTGTCAGGAAGCTCAATCCGTGTGCCAACGCCAAATGTTAGTCTTGCAATTTTAAATTTAGACTTCAAAAAACCAGTCAATTCTGCTGAAGAATTAAATACCTTCATCAAACAAGCCACCGAGAGTGAACAATGGCAAGAACAAATCGCGTATTCGGATTCGCCTGAAGCGGTATCGACCGACTTTGTTGGCTGTGAAAAAGTAGCGATTTGGGATGCCAAGTCTACGCTTGCGCAAGAGAATCGTGCAGTGATGTATCTATGGTATGACAATGAAATGGGCTATAGTACCCAAGTCTTGCGTGTTGCAGAAACGATGGCGAAAAATAATTAATTTATTTTTAAACTAAGTACAATTAAGAAATACTTTAATTGTGGAACGTATGTTATGTGTTTTTAAAAAGTGTTTCTGATGGTTATTTAAATGCTTTTTAATTAAAAATGCCTGATAACTAAATGGTAAAAGCACAGTGGTTTATCGAGGTATACAATTTTTACTAAAAATTCTTGCAATTACTATAAGATTTGACTAAAATGTCACTTCGGTAACCCCATTGGTAGCTTCGCAACTTGTGACTGTGAACCCCGCCAGGACCGGAAGGTAGCAACGGTAGCAGTTCTTAAGTGTGCCGAAGATGTGCTAGTGGGGTTACTCTTTTTACACAAGCGCTCGACTGTTTGAACGTTGATTTAATAGTCGTTAATTGTGTAACGGCTAATTGATTAATTTAAAATACCCCGCCTTATGCCCTTGCTGATAAACATTTATCTGCCATACATGGGCTTTTATGATGATGCTGGGTGATTTTATGATGCACATAATACGCTTACAGCAACGTCATGTTCCTATCTTGCTTGTATATTTCTAGCCAGTTTTGTTTAGTCATTTAGAGATAATTAACATTACGTTTGTAATGAAATTTTAGACGACTGTCATTGATAATTTTTTCAAAGTTTATTGATTAAATTGCCATTTTTGACAAGATGATGACGCCTAACATTATTATGCTCATGATGTTAACTGGGTCATATTTCTATCTTTCTAACGTGTTAAACTGATAAATTTTTAACAGCTATTATTTTATCGCTATTGGTTGGTTTTTGCGTTTGCGTGTTTATAGTTAGCCAAAAAATTAAATACGGCTAAATGGCTTTATTTTTTATTTAAATAAACACTGAGAGATTTATGACAAACCTATATCCTGTAAATGCTTTAGATACTTTTTTTGACCATGCCCAGCAAGCTGATATGCCAGCCAACGCGGTACAATTAGACCCAAATCAAGTAGATCATGAGATTGAGCAAATTGAGCTTACGATTGATACCCTAGATGATCAACAGCGCAATGCAGAAGACGGCGTTGGATTTGATGCCTTAGGTCTAGCCCCTGTTTTGTTAAAAAGTATTGAAGCGACAGGCTACACCACGCCAACGCCGATTCAAGCCCAAGCCATTCCAGCAGCACTTAATGGTCGAGATTTGTTATTATCTGCCCAGACAGGTAGTGGTAAGACAGCGGCGTTTGTGTTGCCTATTTTGCACAATATTCACCATACGCCAAAAGATAGTAAAGGTCGCCAATCAAAGGCGGTAAAAGCCTTGATTTTGACCCCAACCCGTGAATTGGCGCATCAAGTGGGTGATAGTATTCGCAAATATGGCGCGTCGATGCGCGATTTGTTTAGTGTACCACTCGTTGGTGGGGCGGCCTATAGCGGTCAAATCCGTGCCTTAAAAAAAGGCGTGCAAATCATTGTGGCAACACCAGGGCGTTTGCTTGATCATATCAATGCAGGACGGGTAAATCTATCAGAGCTTGAGATGTTGGTGCTTGATGAAGCTGACCGTATGCTCGATATGGGCTTTGCTGATGACATTGAAGCGATTTTAAAAGCCACCCCTGCGACTCGTCAAACCATTATGTCTTCTGCAACTTGGGATGGCCCTGTGGGCAAAATTGCTGAAAGTTTTACCGAAAATCCAGAACGTATTAATATTAAAGTAGAAACCGCGCATATTGATGAAAGTGTCTATTTTTGTGATAACTTTGACCACAAAAATAAACTGCTTGAAAGCTTGATCTGCGACCAAGATCGTGGGCAAGCCATTATTTTTACTGCCACCAAACGTAGTAGCGAAGAACTTGCCGAGCGCCTACAAGAATGGGGACATAATGCCTGCTACCTGCATGGCGACTTGCCACAAAGTAAACGTAATCGGATCGTGGCGGACTTGCGGTCGGGCAAACATGATATCGTGGTCGCAACCGATGTGGCGGCTCGAGGCATTGATTTACCCAATATTACCCATGTGTTTAATTACGATTTGCCGCGCCAAGTCGAAGATTATGTGCATCGTATCGGCCGTTCGGGTCGTGCAGGTCGTACAGGCATTGCGGTAAATTTATGTAGCCGTGACGATCGCCGTCAATTTGGCAATATCATGCGTTATCTTAAGCGTGATATCCAAGAGTCAACGGTTGAAGGGTTAGAACCACGTTTTGTCGAAAAATTTGAGGCTCGTGGACGAGGACGGGATGGCAAGCGAAGTGGCGGTGAACAACGTGGGCGTGGTAGAAGTGGCGAACGTCGTTCAGATAGTCGTTCACGTCCTGCCCGTTTTAGCGAATCGAATGAAGCTCGTACTGAGCGTGATGGCGAGTTTAAACCGCATCGTCATCGTGAAGCATTTGCTGATAGTCGTTCGTTTAATAGCGACATACCTCGATTTGAACGTCGTTCACAAGATGACCGCTTTGAACGTGCGGCAAAAACCTCAGACAGACCGTATGCGGATAAATCCCGCGGCGAAAAATCTGACCGATTTGGTGATAAAACTCACTTTAGCAAAAAAACCGATGGTTTCAAGAGTAACCGTTTTGGCGATGAGCGTGTTGGTAATGATAAATCCCGCAAACCTCGTGGCGTAAGCGAGCACATCTTTGGTCAAGATGCCAATAAAGAATTTGGCAAAAGCAAACCACGCTCAGAGAAAAATTTTGATAAGCCATTTAAAGCCAAATCGGATCAGTCAGAAAAATTTGGCGAGTCAAAGTCAAAACGCTTTGACAGCGACAAACCCAGATTTGCTAAATCCAGTAGTCATATCGATGGCGCAAGAGACGGTTGGAATGCCCCAAAACGTGCTCGCCGCAATAGTACGGGCAAACCGCTATAATTAACGTCCACCGTGTGAAGTACAAAAGCCGCTCAAGTTGGGCGGCTTTTTATTGGGAAAAATCTTTAATGATTTGGTATAAATTTTGGCATTGGGTTGGGCAAAGATTTTCCAAATTCATAAAGGCGTGTACCATGTCGGGAAAATGCTGTAACTGACTATCAAACCCCGCTTTGAGTAATTGCTCATGATAGCCGATATCTTCATCTCGAAGCGGACAGTAACCCGCACTGATATTGAGCGTTCTTGGTAAAGGATAAGGCGTGTGGTGGGCGAGTGTTACAAGGTCAGTCCAAAAGGGCGATGCCAATTCTCTATCATCATACGCATGAAAATAGTTATCATAATACCACGCAATTTTACTGCTTTCGAGCAGGTAGCCTTTGGCGTTTTCTTGGATTGATGGCTGTGACAGCGTATAGTCCAGCCCTGCATAAATCAGCAGTTGGTGAGTGATAATCAAATCCGTGCTGACTTTATTGGCAAGCCAATCTTGTACCAAGGTCGCTGTAATCGCGCCGCCCCCGCTATCACCGCCTATCATCAAAGTTCCGTTATTGTGATAGCCCAATGCTTGTAATGTCGGGGTCAAAAACTGCAACACGCTATGAGCGTCCTCAATCCCGCAAGGATAACTATTTTCGGGCGCGAGCCGATATTCTGGCGCGATGACAACCATACCTGTGCTAGCGGCAAGTTTTTTATAAATTTTATCATAGACGGTGACGCTACCTGCCATACCACCACCACCATGAAAAAACACTAACATTGGCACAGCGGTTGGTGCGTTTTTATTGGGAAGTACCGTATTTTCGGGGATAAACATTCGTAGCGGCACTCGATAACCGCGAAAATTTTTTGGCGTAACCAAGGTGGTATCTAAAATTTTTGCCATCGTAGGAGCAGTGGTGACAAAGGTATTGGTCAGATTTGCCAACGCCTCACGCACATTAATGGCGTTGGGAGTTACCCCTTGAGCCAATAAAAATGGCACAATAACGGTATTGAGTTGTTGTAGGTAAGCGGCAAGGGCAGGCGGGATGGTGGTTTTTAGTGGGGTTGGCTGGGTCATAAAAGGCTCTTAAAGTCATAAGCTGTGGCTGGCAATCTGTCATAACCTTGAGTTGGCATTCATGCTACAATTCACAAAGATTGTGCCATAAAATCTGATTTTTGGTAAAGCTATTTTGCCACTTGCACGCAAATTTTGTATATCAATTTGTATGCCAAATTGTTTGCACTAAAAGTAACTAAAATTTTTAGCCCAATAATGTTACTATAGACAATTTTCAATACCATTTTAATTAACCATCATGCCAAATATTCACTCTGCCAATACTATCCCAAACCCACCCACCAATCATGTCCCATCGTCTGATATGTCCACCAATCAAGCCACATTGTTGGTTAAGTTAACGATTGGGGTGATAGGGGCGTTTGCGTTTTTGCAAGTCTATTCAATTCAAGCGATTTTGCCTGTGTTAATGCAAGCCTTTCACGCCAATGAAACACAAGTTGGGATGACCGTGGGGGCAACCGTGCTGTCAATCGCGATCATGTCGCCATTTATGGGGATGTTATCGGATGCGATTGGACGAAAAAATCTTATCCTTGCTTCAATTGTGTTTATGGCGATCCCCACTGCGATGGTTGGTTTATCACAGTCTTTAACCTCAGTGATAGGGTGGCGGTTTTTGCAAGGATTGGCAGTACCCGGCATTACGGTGGTGACGCTTGCCTATGTTGGGGAGGAGTTTGCAGGCAAGGGCATGGCAAAATTGATGTCGTTTTATGTCTCGGGCACGGTATTAGGTGGGTTTTTGGGGCGATTTATTCTGGGGCATCTTGAGGCAATCATTGGTTGGCGGCAAGGCTTTTTAGTCATGGGGGCAATGACGTTTTTGGGGGCTTTATGGGTATGGTGGCAGTTGCCTAAATCCAAACATTTTGTTGCCAATCCCAATTTCGCTTCTGCCCTTGCGATGTTAAGAAATCATGTCACCAATCGCTATGTGGTAACAGCCTGTTTATTGGGTATGTGTGTACTGTTTTCATTGGTCGGCTGTTTTACCTATATTAATTTGCACCTTGCTGATACGCCTTACTCGCTTAGTAGTGCAGGGCTTGCCAATATTTTTGCGGTATATTTGCTAGGTGTTGTGGTCACGCCTATTGCCAGTAATTTAATTGCCAAATATGGAGCGGCTCGTATAGTGCGATTGGCGGTGGTGATCTCCATGTTGGGGGTGATCTTGACCAATTTTACCCCACTTTGGATGGTTATTGTGGGGTTGGCGGTGATGTCTACAGGCGTATTTATCACACAATCAGCGACTATCACCTATATCGCCGTCAATGTGATCGAAGGGCGCTCGCTGGCTTCGGGGCTGTATTATATGTGTTATTACATTGGTGGCACGATTGGGGCTTGGTTGTGTGGCTTGGCATATAGCAAAGGCAAGTGGCAAGCTACTGTCTTGGTGTTATTGACAGTACAAGTATTGGCATTAAGCATAGCAATTTTTGGCATGGTTAAGAAAAAATTGCCAGCCACGCCTGAACGCTAAGCCCATATAATTTTTAATGCTTAGAACTATGCCATATTACTAAAAGCTTTATTTGCCAGTGTGATGAGTAAAACTACAAGTATTTTTAATATTCACACGCTAAGTTAAGTTGACTATACAAATCTTTTAAAATATGATGAAGACAATGCTGCCTAATAAATTTTAGGTTGCATGAGTTACTCGTCAAGCGTTGCGTATTTATCCGAAAATTTTGGGTAAGTGCTGTCGTATAGGTCTATAGGCTAAAGGTTAATATTTGACTAAGTCCTTAATATTAAAAAGCTATTAAGAAGTTACTAGAGATTAATTGCTATCAGTTTGGTTGAGATTTAGCCCTATATCAACGAAATTGCAATTAGCAGTTTAAAGGTTATACCCCCAACTGGGAAATAGATAAAGCGTTGATTATCTATGACCCATGAGTCAAGCAAAATCACCGATTTTAATACAGTTGAGTGATAAAGTTTATCCAGGAAGGTGAACTTTTTTAACTCACGGTTATTGCCGTGATTTTTTTTAGGAGACATTGATGTCACAGCAACATCTACATGATGTACCGCATGGTGGTCAGCCCGACCATTTACAGCGTAGTTTATCTAATCGTCATTTACAATTGATTGCAATTGGTGGGGCGATTGGTACCGGTCTTTTTATGGGTTCTGGCAAGACCATTAGTCTAGCAGGTCCCTCAATTATATTTATATACCTAATTATTGGTATCATGTTGTATTTTATGATGCGCGCATTGGGTGAATTATTATTATCAAATCTTAATTATAAGTCATTCATCGATATGGCAACCGACCTGATTGGTGAGGGCGCGGGGTTTTATATCGGCTGGACTTATTGGTTTGGCTGGATTACCATTGGTATTGCAGACTTATCAGCAATTGTTTTTTATTTGCAGTATTTTAATCATGAAACAGCTTTTGCTCCGATGACAGCAGCGATGATTAGTGTGGCATCGGTATTATTGGTCATTGGGCTTAATCTGGTGACGGTCAAACTGTTTGGTGAGATGGAATTTTGGTTTTCGATGATTAAAATTTCTGCCATTATTCTGCTCGTGGTTGTTGGGTTATATTTGATTTTTACCGGCTACACATCACCAAGTGGCGTTCAAGCAAGTTTTCGTCATTTAACCAGTCATGGGGGGATGTTTCCCAAAGGTTTGGAAGGATTTTTGGCGGGGTTTCAGATCGCCGTGTTTGCTTTTATTGGGATTGAGCTTGTGGGCACAACCGCCGCAGAAACCGCTGATCCAGAAAAAAACTTACCAAAAGCGGTTAATTCAATTCCTATTCGCGTAATTTTGTTCTATGTTTTCGCCTTATTAATTGTGATGAGCGTGACACCTTGGAATATGATTAATCCAAAAGTAAGTCCATTTGTTGATTTGTTTGGGAAAGCAGGATTTGCCATCGCCGGGATTGCCATGAATTTGGTGGTCTTGTCTTCTGTGATGTCATCAATGAACAGTGGTGTGTTTTCTACCAGCCGTATGTTGTTTGGTTTATCCAAAGAACACAAAGCGCCCCAAGCCTTTGGTAGGCTGTCAAAAGCGGCTGTGCCTGCCAATTCGTTGTATTTTTCAGGCGCGTGTCTTATCTTGGGTGCAGTGCTACAATATATCGTACCCGATGCCGTTGAGGCCTTTACCCTAGCGACCACGATGTCCACAATTTTGATTATCAGCGTGTGGACGATGATTATGGTATGCTGGTTACAGTATCGTAAAAAATGCCCAGAACGCGTAGCAAAATCGACTTATCGTTTACCTGGTGGTGCACTTACCTGTTATGCGGTGATTGCGTTCTTCTTTATCATGGTAGGGATTTTGGTACTTGAAAAAGACACGTTCCAAGCCCTATTGTTTAGCCCATTGTGGTTGGTGGTGTTGGCGATTGGTTATTTTGGATTTTATAAGCCTAAAATGGCAAAGCTGAATCGATAAATACCTCAATTTACCAATAAAAAACGCCAATTAAGTTGGCGTTTTTTATTGCCATGAAGCATTGCTACATTAATCAATTTAACCACTTTGCCAATCGTCTGCTATTTTTTAAAAATTAGCCACGCCATTGCGCTACAAATCGCCCAAGCTAAGCACATTGACACCAGCGTATGGCTAAAAAAATGATCACCAATTGCCATTTTATACAGTCCCATTGCCCATGCCAAAATCGTCACGCCAATAGCAATCTGCCAACGGTATTTTTTTAGACTGGGCAAGAACGCCCATGCATACAAGGCAAAACCAGAGCTGGCATGGGCAGCAGGAAAGCATTTTTGTCCAGAGTGATTGATAATATCTTGCCATAGGCTGAGATATTCAAATTTACCGCCAAATAGCAGCAAATTATTGGGGCAGGGCACATTGGTAATCGCTTTGAGCGTCGCAACAATGGTAGGCACCAGTAGCATAACCCCTGCCAAATAACCAAGTTCCCGAGCAGAAAAACGGGCGAATGGCTGAAAAATTTTGAGTGGCTGGGCAAGTTTGTGTTGTGGATTTTTTGCCATAAACACACGTTGTAGCCCTGCCAACATCACATACACTTCAAAAATGATTAACAGCCGCTTTATCCCTGTATAAAAGATCCAATCGGGTAGCTTTGTCCCTTTTGTAATCAACCAATCGCCATTACCTTGATAAAATAGCTGGCTAATACTGATATCCAAGGTCGAATGCTCAACTAACAAAGTGGCAATAATCGCCAATGACAAGCTGAAAAAAAACTCAAAGCGATAGTCGGGCGTGGGTGTAGGATTATCAAGTATAGGCGTTTTCAATGGGTTTAACAATTTAGCTATCTCATTATTTGATAAATAAAGGTTTTGCAGTCGTTGCTTGGGTTGTGACATCAAACAGTTTTAATAACGTTGGCGTGATGGCATCATGGGTCAATTCGGTGTTACTTGCTACCGCTTGCACGCCAGAGTTTTGCCCTGCCCAAAAGATTGATGCGACGTGTTTTTGTTCCATCGGGGCGAATTTGTACGGCATACCATGCAGATATACGCCTTTTTCGCCCAAACTTTCGCCATGGTCGCTGACAAATAGCATGGCGACTTGGTGGTCTTTGTCATAGCCGTTTAGCCAGTGGATGGTTTTTGCCAAAAAGTCATCGGTTGCTAAAATGGCGTTGTCAAAGGCATTAATCACCGATTGTTGGTCACATTTGGCAAGCTCGTTGGTTTGACACACTGGGGTAAATTTTTCAAAGGCTTTGTCATAGCGTTTGTAATATTCAGGTCCATGATTGCCCATTTGGTGCAAGATAATGAGCATATCTTGCCCTTCGTGCTGTTTGACGTAGTCATCTAGCCCAACGAGCATGCCGACATCTCGGCACTCGCCAAACGGGTTGGTATGACACACGGTGTTGGTAGGGGCGTCTTTATAGCTGACATAATCGGTTTTTGGCAGGCGAGCCATCACCCCTTTAGAATCCGAGTTATTATCTCGCCATAAGATGTTTACTTTTAGCCGATTTAAGGTATCAATCACATTTTCATTGTACGGGGCTTGATCCACATCATAATCTTTTAGCCCAACATAACTAAACATACAAGGCACCGAATACGCCGTTGATGTACCGCAAGCGATCACGTTGTTAAAGTTGGTCACGCCGCCGTTTTGTGTAAGTTTGGTGATTTGTGGAAAGGTAGCACGGGGATAGCCATTTAGCGAGATATGGTCGGCACGTAAGGTTTCGCCCACCACCATCACAATGAGTTTGGGCTTACGGGTGGTTGGGGACGTGGTCTGCACCGCATCTTGAGCGTGCATGATTAAATGTTTGGGCGCGGTCAGTTTTTTGTACTGCTGACTCACTAGGCTGCCTGCAGCGTACAAAGGCGTGATAGGATTGGTATAAAAGCGCACCTGTTTATGTTCTCGAAAAAAACTGGCAAACGCTTTGCTAAAACTGGCAATCGGCACACCGACCAATAACAAACTTAGCACCAATAAGCCCACACGTTGCAACAATGCCTTTTTAAAATTTGGAAAAAACACCTTTTGTCGCGCAATCGCAAAACTTGGCAATAAACCCAATAAAAAGATCCGGGCAAAAAATAACAGATTAAATAACCCCGAAGTTTCTGCCTTGTCAGTCTGTAGGGCATTTTGTAGCATGTTAGTATCATACACCGTGCCATAGGTATCGGTAAAATACCCCGTGATGCTCGCCACAATCAGCAAAAAAATCAGCACAGGTTTTAAGGTAAAGCGATAACAGAGTATCACCACCACCAACAATAAAAATCCAAATAGTACCAAACCAAGCGCAATATCAAACCCCAAATTGCTGGCAACCGGATAAACTTTGGCAACTTGGGCAAAAAAACTGTCATTGGCGGTTAAGGTCAAAAATATCGCCACAATCGGCAATAACCAAAACGCATTGACAGGGCGTTGCTGAGAAAAAAAGCCTAGCACACCAGACGATGCGGCAGAGTGAGAAACAGAATTTTTCATAACAATCAACAGCTTATTGAAGTAAGGTATTAAAATTTTGGGCCATTATACCAATCTAAACTTAGCAGAAAGTTATAAAATCGCAATATTTTAATACCAGTATTGAATACCATAGCGAAGGCAATTACAAAAAAACGGCTTATCTAGCCGGCATTTACGCCAAAGAGCTGGCCGATAAAGCTCGTTGCCAACAACGCAATCACGCCCCAAACCACAATCCGTAACACGGCAGGGATAACTTTTGCGCCGCCTAAGTACGCCGATAAAAAGCCCAATATCGCCAAACCAATCAAGGTCACTGTTCCCAGACCCCATAATAGCACGGTGGCAGGCAGTAGCCATATACAAAGCACCGGCAACAACGCCCCCACCGTAAAGGATACGGCTGAAGCAATCGCCGCCTGCAAGGGGTTGGCGGCCGTGTCTTCATTCAAGCCGATTTCATCTCTGGCATGGGCTTCTAGGGCATTGTGGGCGGTTAAAGCGGTGGCTACCTCATGGGCGAGCGTGTCATTTAGCCCCCGTTGTTTATAGATATTGGTAAGTTCAATCAATTCTCGCTCAGAGTTATGTTCAAGTTCATACGCCTCTTTGGCTAGGTCGGCTTTTTCGGTGTCTGCTTGTGAAGATACGGACACATATTCCCCAGCCGCCATGCTGATTGCCCCTGCAATGAGCGAGGCAAAACCGGTCAACAATAAGGTATGATTATCCACATTGGCAGCAGCAACCCCCATCAATAAACTGGCGGTTGAAATCAACCCATCATTTGCGCCAAGTACGGCGGCACGTAGCCAGTTATTGCGATTACTAAAGTGTGGTTCGTGATGGATGGAATACATACGTTACCTTTATGTTAAAAATCTATTGTGTCATACATTATAACGGATTTTGGCTTAAGCTAGATTTAGCCTGTATTGCGGAGTCCTTGGGCAATGCCGTTGATGGTCAAATGCACTAAATTGAGTTTTGCTTGTTGGGCTGCTTCATCGCTGATCGCTGTTGTCCGCAGTTCTTTGAGTAACGCCACTTGTAGCCAATTTAACGCATTAAGATAGGGCAAACGTAACGCCAGCGACCGAGCCAGCGAGCGGTTATCGTCAAGTGGGGTTTGTTTGTCGGTAAGCTGTAATAATGCCTGTTTGCTGCGTTCATACTCTGCCACAATTTGCTCAAAAATCGCTGTTGCCTCGATTTTGTTTTGCGCCAAATCCACATACGCTTTGGCAATGCTGATATCGGTTTTTGCCATTACTTGTGCCATATTAGACAGCATGGCTTGCATAAAAGCCGAATGCTGCGCATGGTCTTTGAGTTTGGTCAAATTATTTGGGTTATCTTTTATCAAGGCTTGTACTGCCGTACCAAACCCATACCATGCAGGCAGCATCAAGCGGTTTTGCATCCAAGAAAATACCCACGGTATTGCCCGCAAGTCTTGAATACGGGCGAGTGTCTTACGGCTGGCGGGACGAGAGCCGATATTGAGACTGGCAATTTCTTTGACCAGACTGGTTTGCAAAAAGTAATCAACAAAATATGGCTGAGTGATCAGTTCACGATAACTATTAAAGGCAAGATGCGACAATTGATTCATCAGTTCACTATCAGGGCTTTGGGTATGATTGGGCAATAAGCTTGCTTTAAGGGTGGCGGCAATCAAGGTTTCTAGGTTGCGTTCAGCATTGCCCGCATCGGCGTATTTGGCAGTGATGACTTCCCCCTGTTCAGTGATACGGATTTGTCCTGCCACTGAACCTTCTGGCTGTGCCAAAATCGCCTCGAATGACGGGCCGCCGCCACGTCCCACGCTACCGCCGCGCCCGTGAAATAGGCGTAGGCGGATGTGATACTTTTCGGCAAGTTCGACCAGCTGTACTTCGGCTTGGTACAGTGACCATTGACTGGTGACATAGCCGCCGTCTTTGTTACTGTCAGAATAGCCCAGCATGATTTCTTGGATATTGTCACGGCTTGCCACCACCGCTTTGTACCACGGTTTATCTAATATCTCACCCATGACACGGGTACTGTTTTGTAACGCTTCGATGGTTTCAAATAGCGGCACGATATTAAGACGGCTCATCGGCTGACCGTTGACAATGGTTAATAGCCCCGTTTCTTTCATCAATAACGCCAAGGCAAGCAGGTCACTGACTTGCTCGGCATTGGAGATGATGCTTTGATTGATGGCCGTTTCGCCATAACGGTTTTTGATATCGGCAGCTGCCTGAAAAATCGCCAATTCTCGCTCGGTCTGTTCGTCGTAGTTGACGTACGGGTTATAAAGCGGGCGAGCGGTTGCCAACTCTCGTAAAAGTACCCGCTGGCGAGCTGTTTCGGACAAGGATAAATAGTCTTCTAAATCAGCGTGTTTGAATAAATCGTGTACAGTTTCGGCATGAATCCCCGCATGTTGACGTAAATCCAGTGGCATCAGATAAAAGCCAAAAATTTGCACGGCTCGAATCAAATCACTTAAACGCTCGTTAGCCAGTAATTCGCTACCGTGGGCGACAAGTGAATCATACACCGCAGACAAATCAGTTAATAATTCGTCACTGCTAGCATAAGGTTCACTAAGCCCAAACCGATTGCCATAACTTAAATCAAAGGTATGCGAGGTTGCGACCAATCGAGAGGAAATATACGCCACCGCACGGCGATATGGCTCTTCTTCTCGAGAAATATCATCATCGGGTGAGCAAGCAGACAACTCGAGCACTGCATCGCTTACATCCACATTGCGAATCGATAACGACAATTCTTGATACAGCTTGCCCAATTGGTCACGGTAAAAATAAAACACCGTTGCCGCTTGGCGATTAAAGGCATAGCGTAGCGTCTCAGCTGAGACAAACGGATTGCCATCACGGTCGCCGCCAATCCAGCCGCCAATGTTTAACAAATTGGGCAGATCCACCTCGGCAAACCGTTCTTTAAGTTGATAATCCAGTTTACGATACAGATTGGGGATTGCCTCAAAAAAACTTAAATCAAAATACGCAATACCATTGTCAATCTCATCTTTGACCGTAATCTTAAAATGGCGGGTTTCATTGGTTTGCCATTGGGTGAGTAGGGCGGTTTCAAGCTGTTGTTCAATGCGTTGCTGTTGATAGCCGACCGCATTGTGATATTGCTCAAGCAATGCTCGGATTTGACGATGGAGTGATAAGATAGTTTGACGTTGCACTTCAGTGGGGTGAGCGGTCAATACTGCGCTGATCAAGGTGTCATTAAGCTGGCTTTGTAACGCATCGGCATCAATGTCTTGGCTTTTTAACTCGTCAATCACCCGAATAAAGCTACTTTTGGCAGCGTGTTCGTCTTGTTCATGGGCAAGGCGACGGCGCTCGTGGTGCATGTCTTCGGCAATATTAAACACTTGGGCAAACATGCCACACGCCCGAATCAAGTTTTTGCGTTGCTGATCATTGAGCGTTGGTAACATAGATTGGATGGTGATTTGTGGGTCGTCACCTTGCAATAAGCCATCAATCATGTGTTTAACTTCAGGCGTGGTTTGGTTATCAATCACTTTTAATAGCACACGGCTTAACAGCCCAATATCCTCAATTAAGGGTAAATCTTTATCATTATCAATAATATGGTCAGGCACAAAAGCGGTTAAGTCGCTCGTTGCTAGGGTCGCATCGGCTGGGTCATGGGCAAGCTGGCTGAGTGGTGGCATAGGACAGTCCTTAGCAAAGGTGAAAAAATCAACGGTTTTAAAAATAATTGCGAGAAAATAAACCAAGGCTATAATAGCAAATTTTGACTCCACCACAAGGCTTAGACAACCGCCTAATTAGAATAAAAATAGTTGATGGATAGATTGACGGATTTTTTACCATTTGTTATATTCATAAAATGATACAGGGAGTATCATCTAAATAACAAGTATTTAAGTTTATCTTATCTTAATTCATCTTATGTTAATTCATTTAAGATAAGCTTTTTTAACAGTTTAACTAAGGACAAGTATGACATTTTTCGACCCAACTGCCATTGGGGTATTAATACAAGCGTTAGCGGGTTATTAATGGACTATGCAACCCTTGCCTTTGAGCACGCGCCCGCGCCGATGGTGGTACTGAGCTATCGCTTTATCAAACACTGCAATATGGCTTTTGGTGAACTTTTCGGCTATCCCCGTGACCAGCTTCTTAACTGCTCGATGCGAAAACTCTTTCCTAGTACTCAAGACTTTGAAAAAATCGGCAATGAGGCATTGTCGAGCTTGACCTTACAATCGGGGCAAAACTATTCTGACCAACGCTTTATGCGGCATCGCTCTGGGGAGATTTTTTGGACACAAACCTTTGGTCGCACCCTAACCCCCGAAGACCCATTTAAGTTGGCAATTTGGCACTTTGAAAAGAAAACGCCAGATCCGGGTATCAGTCAGCATTTGACATGGCGAGAAACCCAAATCTCGCAATATGTGGTGAATGGTTTAACCTGTAAGGAGATTGCCAAAATTTTGGCGTTATCCCCTCGGACAGTTGAGGTACATAAAGCCAATTTGATGAAAAAATTGGGCGTGCATTCAAAGTCAGAACTGGCTTCAAAAATCATTGTCATGCAAACATCAGAATCCCTAGCCAAATCCTAACTACTTAAGTAATTACGTAGTATTGACAGTTTTGGATCTCACAGTCACACTACTTATGTGATTTATTGGGGGCATAAATAGGAAGGTAACAATGGAAAATCAAGCCCAACCTGTATTATTTGACACCATCCACACCGCCAGCGGTCATACCATCGGCACCATGACGTTAAATGACCCTAAAGCCCTAAACGCCCTCAGTGTCGATATGTGCAAGCTTATGGCAGCGCAGCTTGGCAACTGGGCAACCGATGACAATATCGTTGCCATTATCCTTAAAGGCTCAGGCGAAAAGGCATTTTGTGCCGGTGGTAACATTCGTAAACTTTACGACAGTATGCTAGACAACCCACCCTTGCCAAACCCTTACGCCGTCGAATTTTTTCAAAACGAATATCGCCTGTACCGCCAAATGCACTTTTACCAAAAACCGCTGATTCTATGGGGTAACGGTATCATCATGGGCGGTGGACTAGGTCTTTTGGCAATGTGTAGCCACCGTATCGTCACCGAAACCACCCGTTTTGCCATGCCCGAAATCACCATCGGACTATATCCTGATGCCACAGGCTCGTGGTTTTTGGCTCGAATGCCTGCTAAAGTCGGGCTGTTTTTGGGCTTAACCGGGGCGAACTGTAATGCCAATGACGCGATAGTGACCAGCCTTGCCGAATATGCCCTAGCGAGTAATGAATACGACAAGCTTACCAAAGCCCTTGTTAACGCCGATTGGAATGCCCAAAAAACAAACTTGCATCATATTGCCAGCCATGCGTTAGCCCAAATTCATCATACCGAGCATTTGGCGCAAAGTAATATCATCCGCCATTTTGCCACCATTCAAGCCTTGGTCAATCAAGGCAGTATTTATGACATCGACCAAGCCTTGCAAACGCTTGACACAGGCGAGGATGCATGGCTTGCCAAAGCGGTGGAAACCTACCAACACGGTAGTCCTGTATCAGCATATTTGACCAAAGTCATGTTTGAAAAAGCCGCAAAACTCTCGCTCGAGCAAGTGCTGTATATGGAAATGAACGCCTCCTTGCATTGTGCCTCTCCGCAATTTAACCCTGACTTTCGAGAAGGCGTGCGGGCATTATTGATTGACAAAGACAAATTACCAAACTGGAGCAAAACGCTTGCTGAATGCAGTGATGACTATATCAAATCGCATTTAACTTCCCCTTTTGCCAATGGTGCGCATCCGTTTGAAAATTGGCTGAACACAGATTCATGTTCGGCAATCTTTGCAGAAAATGCTTAAATGTTTTGCATCAATTAACCTATAATCCAAAACACCACACAGGCAAAATAACTACAAAGCTAGGGCGACCCCTGGCTTTTTTATTTTGCATTGTTCGGCACTTAAAGTCTAAAATAGGAACAAATTATCGTTGCTTATCATTAATCATCGAAAAAATCACTAAACCCTGAGCCTTACTATGACAACTGACACATTAAAAAATTTAACCAAACCCAAAATCATCTTTTTTGACATTGATGACACGCTGTATATCAAATACCAAAATATTGTGCCAAATAGCGTTTTTATCGCCCTTCAACAGGTTAAAGCGCAAGGCATCATCGTCGCCATTGCGACAGGGCGAGGGCGGGCAGTTTTCCCAAAAGCGATTGATGCCTTAATACAAGAGGTGGGCATTGAGTTGGTCGTCAGTATCAATGGGCAATGTAGTCACCACCAAGGCAATTTATTGGCGCATTATCCATTGACAAGCAGTCAACTTAGCGAAGTGACCGAGTATTTAATTAGCCAAAATTTATCGTATGCCTATATGACCGATGAGGGTATCATGGCGATGTTAGAAGATGAGGCGTTAATTGAGGCATTGTCTTCATTGCATATTCCTTACAAGCTGATAAATCTTGCCGACTTTGACAACCGCCAAGCGGTATACCAGATTTTAGCCTTTCATCCCGACAATCACACGTTACAACTTGCCTTACCCGATTCAATAAAAACCATACGCTGGCATAAAAACGGCATCGATATTTTGGACGCCGAAGGCTCTAAGGCGCGGGGGATTGAGCAAGCACTAAAGGCATTGGGTTTAACTTTTGCCGATGCGTGGGCGTTTGGCGATGGCTTAAATGATATTGAAATGCTGCAAAAAGTGGCGTTTGGGGTGGCAATGGGCAATGCTCACCCTAGTCTAAAGGCGGTGGCAGATTATGTTTGCCCCAATGCGGCAGATGAGGGGATTTATCAAGGTTTAAAAAATTTAGGGGTGATTTAAAATAAAAAAAGATGCAAATCTGCACCTTTTTATATCAAAACTAAGCAGTTTGTAAACTTACCTTTGGCTCATTATTCACCAATTTTGGCTTTAACACCGCATACAAAGCCCCTGTTACCAGACTGCCAATTAAAATGGCTAAAATATACATCAGCGGCTTATTAATCGCATTGGGGATTAACAACACAAAAATTCCGCCATGTGGGGCGGCAACGGTGGTATGAAACAATCCCACCAATGCCCCGGTCACCGCACCGCCTGCCACACAGCTTGGAATCACACGGCTTGGGTCTTTCGCCGCAAACGGAATCGCCCCTTCTGAGATAAAACACAAGCCCAGCACCAACGCTGCATTGCCGGCGTTGCGCTCTTCAGCCGTAAATTTATGGCGAGCCAGCCATGTGGCAATCCCCATTCCGATAGCTGGCGTCATCCCGCCCGCCATCGCCGCCGCTATCGGGAACTGGTTGGGCGTGGCAAGCGTGAGCAAGCCAACTGAAAAGGTATAAGCCGCTTTATTGATCGGGCCGCCCATATCCACACACATCATCGCGCCGAGCACCAATCCCAATAACACCGAGTTACCTGTGCCTAAATTGGTCAAAAATGTTTCCATCGCCTTTAACGCAACGGCGACGGGTTGCCCCACCACATAACACATCAATAAACCGATGAGCAGCGAGCTGATTAAGGGTATGATCAAAATCGGTTTTAACGCTTCCATCGTCTGCGGCAAACGCAATTGTTGAGCCAAAAAGCGCGCGATATAGCCTGCTAAAAACCCCGATACAATCGCTCCCAAAAAGCCCGCGCCAAGCTGTGCGGATAACAAGCCACCGATTAAACCTGCGGCAAGTCCCGCGCGATCCGCAATGGAGTAGGCGATATAACCAGACAAAATCGGAATCATCAGCGTAAAAGCCGCTTTACCTGTCTGCATCAGCACATCCGCCAAGCTGCCTTTGACTTCAAACGCCTTAATACCAAACACAAATGACATGGCAATCAGTAACCCACCGGCTACCACAATCGGCAACATAAACGACACGCCGGTCATTAAGTGTTTATAGATGCCGGTTTTTTCTTTGGTGTTAGCGGCAGCCGTTTGATTGTTGGCAGTTTTACTGTTCTCGACTTTGGCGTTGGCAATCGCATCGGCAAAGGTTTTATCCGTTTGTTTGAGTGCCATCCCTGTCGAGGTACGGTAGATTTTTTTACCCACAAACCGATCGCTATTGACTTCAATATCGGTGGCTAAAATCACATAATCAGCGTTGGCGATTTGCTCATCGGTTAAGATATTTTTTGCCCCTACCGAGCCTTGGGTTTCCACCGCGATCTGATAGCCGTGTTTTTGCGCCCCCAGTTTTAATGCATCGGCTGCCATAAAGGTATGCGCCACGCCTGTTGGACACGCGGTAATAGCCACAAACTGCAAGGGTTTATCCGCCAAGGTTTGGGTGCTTGTTGATAAGGCGTTGGCGGAATTGGTAGGCGCAATAGCAGAAACAGGGGCAGGTACAGTAGCCGCCGCTTTGGCGGTTTGTGGTTGACCTGTTAGGGCTTCGTGGAGTGCCAATTCTGGGTGATCGGCGGCAGCGATGGCGATGGTTTGCTGTTGAATCGCTGCATTGATAGGCTCGCCCACGCTGATTAACAAGCCGTTATTATCACTAATATTTGCTAAGGCTTGGCTGTCGGTCAATACTTGGACATTGATGCCTTGCTCACTGGCAAGATTTGCCAATTTTTTTGCCAAAATCAACGCGTGGGTGGGCTGCGATGGGCTATTTGGCAAAATATAAAGCTGAGAAAAATTTGGGATTTGGGTCATAATAAACACTCAAAAAGGAAAAAAATGCTTAATTCAAAATGCTTAATTCAACTGACTGATAACGACTTGTTGGCTCAATTCTGTTAGTCGCTTGTCATCGGGCAATTCACAGCCGATTTGGCTGACCGTATGGCTGGCAAGGGCAGTGGCTAGGGTTAAGGTTTGTTCTGGGCTTAAATGAGTTGCAATGCCATGTAAAACGCCTGCTAACAGCGTATCACCCGCCGCCACCGTACTTTTGACCGTGACCTTGGGCGGTTTGGCATTAAGGTTTTTATCAGATGTTAGCCAGTTGACGCCTTGTTCACCTAATGAAATCACCCAATTGGGCGTTTGGCTAGCTAAACTTGCTAAAAGTGTTTGCTGTTCAGTAAAGGTATTGGCAGGCTGTCCAAAGCTTTCCTGCAATTCGTCATTATTGGGTTTGAGCAAAAACGGATGATTGTTGACCGCGATGGTTAACGCCTCGCCACTACTATCAATGGCAAGGTGGGGGTTGACCGATTGAATGGTTTGAATCAGTTTTTCAAAATCCGCTAGGTTAAATTGTTGCGGTAAGCTGCCCGACATGACCACAAAGTCCACCGCTTGCGCCAATTGGATGATGTTAGCAAATAAGGCACGTTTGGCAGCATTATCAACCACAAAGCCCTTACCGTTGATATCGGTCATGCGTCCGCTATTAGGGCTGGCGGTTTCGGCGATTTTGATATTTTGGCGGGTATCGCCTGCAACATACACAAAGTTGTTGTGATAACCTTGGCGGGTAAATGCCTCGTCAAATACTGCTCGGTTATTTTGACCCAAAAAGCCGGTGACATAAATGTCGTGCCCCAGACCCTTTAGCACTTGGGCGACGTTTAAGCCTTTACCCGCCGGGCGAGATTGGGCAGTTTGCACACGATTGACGCGACCAATTTTGAACGTATCAAGTTCAAGAGTGACATCAATCGCAGGATTTAGCGTGATACATAAAAATTTTGCCATGTTTCTTTACTCCTTGACCAAATCACGCACTTGGCTGGCGGTCGCACAGTTCATGGCATCCATTGCCAATTGTTGACACGCATCAAAATTTAGTGTGCGGATTTGGGCTTTAACCATTGGGATGGCAGCGGCAGACACGCTCAGTTCATCCACACCGAGCCCTAATAAAATTGGCACCGCTTTGGGGTCGCTGGCAAGTTCACCACACACGCCAACCCATTTGCCGTGCGCGTGAGCAGCATGGACGGTGCGGTTGATCAGCATTAAAATACTGGGATGCAAACCGTCCGCTTCGCTGGATAACAGCGGATGACCACGGTCAATGGCAAGGGTGTATTGGGTCAAATCATTGGTGCCGATGCTAAAAAAATCCACTTCTTTTGCCAAAATCGGCGCAAGAATGGCAATTGATGGCACTTCCACCATGATGCCCAATTGCAGATTATCGCAAGGATAAGTGGTTAAAATGTCGTCCAAAATCGCCTTTGCCGCTTGCCAGTCTTCAAGCCGACCGATCATTGGGAACATGATGCGTAGTGGACGTCCGTTGGCGGCTTTAATTAAAGCGGTGAGCTGCTCACGAAGCAGTGCTTGACGGCGTAGGGTCAAACGAATCCCCCGCAAGCCCAAAAACGGGTTTTCTTCATGCGGTAATGGCAAATACGGCAGCGGCTTATCGCCACCCACATCGAGCGTGCGTACCACCAACGGACGACCCGCTAATGCATCTAGCACCACGCTATAGTCTTGCATTTGCTCGGCTTCGGTGGGGGCAGTGGCGTGCGACATAAACACCAGTTCTGTCCGCAATAAGCCGACCGCTTCTGCCCCAAGCTCGACCGCTTTGGCTGTGTCGTGCACATTGCCGATATTGACCGCCACCTCAATTTGGTGATTGTCAGTGGTGATGGCAGGCTCAAGGGCGTGACGTTGGGCAATTTTGCGTTGCTCTTTTATGATGGCTTGTTGGTTGAGTGTGGTTTGTACGCGCTCGGCATTGGGATTGACATAAAAACAGCCTGTATTGGCATCGATGAGTAACTGACTGTGATCAGCAATCGACAAAATCACATCACCCGCCCCGACCAACGCTGGAATGCCAAGTGCACGGGCAACAATGGCACTGTGGGAGCTTGCCCCGCCTACTGCCGTAATAAATCCTATTACCAAATTTTTATCCAATTTTGCCACATCGCTGGGGACGATATCATGGGTAACTAAAATATACGGCTCATTGGGAGCTGCGGTGTCATTTATACCACACAATTTTGCCAAAACCTTGTTGCCCACATCGCGCAAATCCGCCGCCCGTTCGGCAAGCAAAGGATTAGCTAGTTGGGCTTGGGCGTTGGCGGTGGCTTTGATATGGCGTGACCATGCCATCGGTGCGGATAAATTATTGTCCAAGCCTTGATACACGTGTTCAAGCAAATCAGGGTCATCCAGAAGGGCTAAATGGGCAGAAAAAATTTGTTTAATATTGTCTTTGTCCGATTTGGAGATAAAGTCTTGTAACTCGGTTTTAACGGCATCAATCGCTTGTAAAAGCTTGGTTTTTTCCGTTTGCTTATCCTCAGCAAATTCTGCAAAATCAAAGGTTTGCGGTTTGATCATATGCGCTTTTGCCACCGCTAAACCGCTGGATGCAACAATGGCGGGATAGGGGTGGTCGTCTTGAAGCTCGGTAATTGGCTCGGCAAAGCTGTCAAACGAAACCGGTGTCAGCTTTGGTGTGTCTGCTGGTGTTTGGGTGGCTTTTGATTGAATCGTGTTAATCGGTGCAACCGCTTCCCCAAGTCCGTTAGTGACGGCCTCAATCACTTGCGCTAAACCATTTTGCGCATCCGTGTTTGGCTCAGCAATAAAGGTTAATGTTTGCCCTTGCGTGGCCCCAAGAGACAACAGTTTGGTCAAACTTTTGGCAGACACAAACTCGCCGCTACTATTATCAGCGCCCACTTTGACCAAGATATCGCCGGCAAAGGTTTGACACAGTTTTGCCAAGGCGGTAGCAGGGCGAGCGTGTAAGCCGTGCGCGTTTGGCAAAATCACGCTTTGCGATTGCCAATTCGGGATCACCGTCGCCCCAATAACTTGGGCGAGTTCATGGCGGTCAAATGAGGCTGGTAGGGAATTGGGGGCAAGCAAAATATCAAGTAAATTCGATAGCTGGATTTTATCCATTGTCGTATGGTCGGCGATACACACCAGCGTATGAAGCCGGTGATTTTGGTTTTTTAACCTAAACTCAATGGCTTGACTAAGCCGAACTAGGCTAACGGCAGGCTTTAGCGTGTGTTTGTCACTAACCACACACCAAACGCCATCATTGAGTTGGATAGCATTTTCAAGACTTAGGTATGAAGTAAAACCTGACGCTACCATGTGTTGTTGTTTTAACAGCTGACCTGCCGTAAATAGCACCTCGTCAATGTCAGTGGTTTGTAAATCAGTTTTAATCAAGTTTTCATGTAAGTTTAAACTTGGCGTGTCTTGACTAGTTGAGCCATTTAAAATCGCCAAAATTTCTTCAGCCGTTGTCGCATTTTTGAGGCGGTTTTCGATGTCTTGTCCTTGACTTAACGTTTGGGTAAGCATTTGCAGCACTTGTAAGTGTTCATCCGACTTTGCCGCAATCACCACGGCAAGATATACGACATTACCGTCTTCATCCCATACCACGCCTTGCGGAAAGTGCGCCAGTCGTACCCCTGTGTGTAAAATCGCATCCCGAGCGGCGGGCGTGCCGTGTGGAATGGCGATACCTTCGCCTAAATACGTCGCGTGCTGGGCTTCACGGTCTTGTAAGCCTTGCAAATAATCAGGCGTAGTCAAGCCATATTTGACCAAAATATTGGCCAATCGCTGTAAGGCATCGGCTTTGTTTTGGGCAGTTTGTTGTAAAAAAATATCACTGGGGGAAAGTGTTAACATACTATTCTCTTGTTAAAAGGGTTTTTTTATAGTCAGAAATGGGCAGGTATAGCCGTGTAAAATTCGCGTTACACTTGCCCAAAAAACGCCGAGCAAATAGCCTCGGCTGCTTGCTGCATATCGGGAACAAATTTAACCAAATCTGTCAATGTGGTGCGAGATTTTGGCGCGGTGGCATACAGCGAGCCGATATAACGTCCTTGAGTATCGGTGATAGCCACTGCGACCGACACCGTTTGGGCAATGTATTCTTCATCCGACACCGCATATTTTTGGGCGGCAGCCATGTCTAGCTCCTGCGATAACTGCTTGAGATTGGTCTGGGTATGGGTAGTTTTGGCAGTCAAGTCAAAATGCCGTAAAATCGTCTCACGCTCTGGTTTAGCTAGGGTACTTAGGTATAGCTTGCCTGCCGCTGTGCACCACATCGGGGCAGTCGAATCCGTTGGCATATATACCTGCAACGCAGAACGGCATGGCACACGGTCGGTATATACCATATCCACGTAATAAGGTACCGCCATACCGCAAGTTTCGCCGATTTTATCGACCAGTTTTTGAAGTATTGCATAACGGCCAATAGCGACTTGTTGGCTTTGCCATAGATGAATCGCCATATGCCGTGTGCGAGAAGCAGGCACAATCGTACCATTTAAATCCACCCGCACAAACCCTTCTTCTTGTAACTGCTGTATCAAGCGGTGCATGGTAGGTTTTGGGATATTTAACATTTCGGATAAATCAAGCGGTGTTAAGGGGCGATTGGCAGCAGATACCGCCTCAATAATCTGTAACACACGGGTAATCGAAGAAACTCGAGCCATAAACTGTCTTATTAAAAAAGAAAAAACCAATTGTCAGCCAAAACAGATCGACTGTCTAGCCAAATTTAATTCAAACTAGGCATACCACTCAGCGATTCAAACCACAACGGGAAATGATAAAGGGCAATTATAACAAACATTGAGCCGCAAATTATACGCTTATTATCGCTGCCAAATGCTAACATGCCATAAAATTGAGATAGTTGGCATTGTGATGTATCATAGCAGCATAGAATCGTCGGTTTAGTAGATAACTCACTCACTTCCAATGTGTAGTGACATATTGCCCACGCCTAAACAATTTAATACCATAAGCAAAGAGAAACCTATGCCCCGTTTTGTCAGTTTTAATATCAATGGTCTACGAGCACGTCCGCACCAGCTTGAAGCCGTGCGTGATATCATCGCCCCTGATGTCATCGGCTTGCAAGAAACCAAAGTGCATGATGACGCATTTCCGCTAGAAAGCGTGCAACAGCTAGGTTATCACGTAGAATATTTTGGGCAAAAATCGCATTATGGCGTGGCATTGTTATCGCTTCAAAAACCGATTTTTGTACAAAAAGGTTTTCCCAATGATGAAAATGAAGCCCAGCGCCGTTTTATCCATGCGCGCTATGATTTTAACGGCAAGCAAATTGATGTGCTAAATGGCTATTTTCCCCAAGGCGAAAATCGCAATCATGAAACCAAGTTCCCGATGAAACGCAAATTTTATGCAGATTTGACCGCGTATATTTTGCAGCTAAAAGCTGAAAACCGCAGTATGATTTTGATGGGGGATATGAATATTGCGCCCTCGGATTTTGATATTGGTATCAGTGAAGATAGTGTCAAGCGTTGGCTTCAAAATGGGACTTGCTCATTTTTGCCTGAAGAACGGGAATGGTACCAAGCACTACTAGACACCGATTTACATGACACTTATCGGGCGCTATATGCTGAAGGCGAGGCGCTTAGTTGGTTTGATTATCGTTCAAAGGGCTTTAATAATGAGCCAAAGCGCGGCTTACGCATCGACCATATTTTGATGTCGCCTGATTTGGCGGATAAATTGAATGGGGCAGGGGTGAGTTATGAGGTGCGAGCCATGGAAAAACCCAGTGACCATGCCCCGATTTGGGTGGATTTTTTGGATTAATGATCGCGTCTGAATACCCATTCGGTTGAACTTGACGCGTCTTCAACAAAATAGTAGCCGTCTAAATCAAATTTTTTTAAGTCATCAACTTTTTTTAATTGATTTTCGGCAGCAAAGCGTGCCATCAATCCCCGAGCTTTTTTGGCATAAAAACTCACCACTTTGTACACGCCCGGATTTTTTGCAAAGCTACTATCTTCAAAACGGGGCGTGATGATATCAGCGGTTATTTTTGCAGGATTAACCGCTTTAAAATATTCATTGGACGTCAGATTTATCAGCATGTTATCGTTATTTTCTGCCATGCGTTCATTGATTAAATCGGTTATCGTATCGCCCCAAAATTGATACAGATTGTCACCTTTGAGATTTTTTAGCTTTGTTCCCATTTCTAAACGATGCGGCAATATCAAATCCAAGGGTTTTAGCACACCGTATAGTCCCGATAATATGCCTAAATGGCTGTTTAGATAGCGAATGTGTGTTTTATTCAAATGATACGCATCAAGCCCCGTATACACATCGCCATCAAACAAATAAATCGCAGGTTTAGCCGCCTTGTTAGTGCTCAATGGTTGCGTCTCGTCCCATACCCATTGCTGATTACGCAGCGCATTGACTTGAGCAAGTTTATCAGAAATTCCCATTAAGGCTGACAAATCCGTCGGTTCAAGCGTTTTTAGTACTTTCATCAACGTACAAGCTTGATGCATTAAGGCAGGTTGGCTGTAATTATCGCTGATATCGAGCGGTAAATCGTCGGTTTCGTTTAAGTTTTTGGCAGGGGATAATAAAAAATACATCACTTAGCTCAATTTGATTTTATCTTGTAATAAAAATTCCATTAACGCTTTTTGGGCGTGTAGGCGATTTTCCGCCTCATCCCACACCACGGCACGCGGGTCATCGAGCAAGTCATAGCTAATCTCTTCGCCACGGTGAGCGGGCAAGCAGTGCATAAACAGCACCTCGGGGTCAGCTTTATCGAGCAGCGAACGGGTAACCATGTATTGGGCAAAACGCCGAGCACGGGTGTTTTGCTCATTTTCTTGTCCCATGCTTGCCCACACATCGGTCGCGATAAGGTGCGCGCCTTTGACCGCCTCATTGACATCTTCGACCAAATCCACACAATGTGAATATGCTTTAATCAAGTCCAAATTTGGCTCAAACCCATAAGGGGCAGTCACGCGCAGTTGAAAATTAAACTGGTGAGCCGCATGAATAAAGGACGCACACATATTATTGCCATCACCAACCCAAGTCACGGTCTTGCCTTCGATATCGCCACGATATTCAAAAAAGGTCTGCATATCGGCAAGCAGTTGGCAGGGGTGCTGTTCATCGGTCAACGCATTGATCACAGGCACTTGTGAATAGTCGGCAAATTTTTCGACCATGGCATGCTCAAAGGTACGAATCATCACGATATCGACCATGCGAGAAATCACCCGCGCCGAATCTTCAATTGGCTCACCGCGCCCAAGCTGGGTATCTCTAGGCGATAAAAAAATTGCATGCCCACCAAATTGTCCCATACCTGTTTCAAACGAAATACGCGTACGGGTACTCGATTTTTCAAAAATCATACCCAGCGTACGACCCACAAATGGGCGGTAAATCACGCCCTCATGCTGCATTTGGCGAAGTTCACTGGCTCGGTGGATAATTTGATACAGTTCATCACGGCTTAAATCTAACAAGGTCAAAAAATGGCGGGGGCTAGACATCGACTTTCCTAAATTACCAATACCTAAACAAGGCATAAATAACGACGTAAAAAAGGGTAAATAAGCAGTATAGCGAATTTATTACACTTGTCTAGCAAAAATTAGCCAAATTATCAAAAGCCATCTGTTATAACGTATAACGCCAATGCGGTCGAGCTGTCATCAGCGTTAACCGCTCATAGCTAATTGTGCCGTTCCATTCGGCGACCTCATCAATACTTGGGGCATCCCCCCACATTGTCACCGCCGTGCCCAATGTTACATTATCGGCATGACTGAGATCGACCATTAACATATCCATCGCCACCCGTCCGATGATGGGTAATTTTTGTCCATTTGCCATGGCGTAAGCGTTATCGTTTACCACCCGAGGATAGCCATCGGCGTAACCGATACTGACAATACCAATACGACACGCCTGTGTTGCCTGCCAACGACTGCCATACCCCACACACTCACCTGCTTCAAGTTGATGTGTGGCAATAATGCTAGCTGTCAACCGCATGACGGGTTGTAGCCCAAGTTCATGCGCGGATTTATCAGCCACAGGGGTTGCCCCATATAGCATAATACCAGGGCGTACCCAGTCATGTTGGTGGTCAATAAAGTTGATAATGCCCGCCGAATTACACAGCGAGCCTTGTATGCGCTCGCTGACTTGCGATTTTAATTGAGTAAGTACACGGTTAAATTTAGCAATTTGTTGTGCGTTAGATGGATGGTCTTTAATATCGGCATTGGCAAAATGGCTGGTGAGTACAATAGTATAGCCAATTTCAAATAATTGTTTAGCAATTGGTAAGATTTGGGCTTCATTAAATCCCAAACGGTTCATACCTGTATTAAATTTTAGCCAAATTGTCACAGGTTTGTCGCTCGGCAAGGTATTCAATGCCCAGTCAAGCTGAGGCTGGTGGTGAATCACACAATCGATACCTTTATCAAGGCACGTTTGCCATTCGTTTTGGCTAAACGCCCCCTCAATAATCACGATTTTTTTATCCCAACCTGCTTGCTGTAACATCAAAGCCTCATCAAGGCACGCGACACCTAACGCATCCACTTGGCTTAACGCAGGCAGACAGCCAACCGCACCATGTCCATACGCATTTGCCTTGACCATTGCCATGACTTTGGCAGACGGGGCGGTTTGTTTCACAATATTGATATTATGGGCAAGGGCGGATAAATTGATATGAATATGGGTTTGACGCATGATGAACTCTTGAGATTAAAAATTTTGATTAAACATGGCTATTCATCGGCTTCAGAGAAAGTTTCCCCTCGGTACATTTCGGGTGTCAAATTGACAAAACGGGTAAATTGCCCCTCAAATGCTAGTCGAATGGTACCAATAGGCCCATTTCGCTGTTTACCGATAATAATTTCAGCAATGCCTTTGGCATCGCTGTTTTCATTATAAACCTCATCTCGATAAATAAACATAATTAAATCAGCGTCTTGTTCAATAGCCCCTGATTCTCGCAAATCTGACATAATCGGGCGTTTATTTGGACGATTTTCAAGGCTGCGATTTAATTGCGATAATGCCACCACGGGACATTTCATTTCACGAGCCAGCGCCTTTAAGCTACGAGAAATCTCAGAAATCTCGCCGACACGGTTACCTTCCATACTTGGCACTTTCATCAATTGTAAATAGTCAATCAGCACCAGTCCCAAGCGTCCGCCATTGTCTTTGGCGATACGCCGACAGCGAGACCGCACCTCGGATGGTGGTAGCGCAGTGCTATCATCAATATACAGCTTTTTTTCGTGCAGGTGGGTGATACCATTTAATAATCTTCCCCATTCGCCTTCATCCATTTGCCCTGACCGCAGTTTGCCTTGATTGATTGCCCCCCAAGATGACAGCATGCGCATAACAATCGATTCGGCGGGCATTTCCATTGAAAACACCACCACAGGCAAATCAGGATAATTATTTAACACACTTTCTGCCAAATTCATCGAAAACGTGGTTTTACCCATTGAAGGACGAGCCGCCACTATCACCAAATCCCCCGCCTGTAAGCCTTGGGTTTTATTATTGAGTTCGTTAAACGGGGTTTGTAGCCCAATCAAACCATCAGGACGGTCTTTTAATTCTTGTAAGGTATCGAGTACGCTCGTCAATACGCTATTGACTTTAGTAGGACCTTTTTGGCTTGACTGACGACTATGCTGTTCATTAATCGAAAAAATTTCACTCTCGACTGTATCAAGGATATCGCTCACGCTTTTATCTTTGCTATCATAGGCTAGCTCAAGCATGTGATTACCGGTTTTAATAATTTGACGCAAGGTCGATAGCTCTCGCACACGCTGGGCGTATGCCACAAGATTAAACAAAGTTGCAGGGCTTTGTGACAAAATATCACCCAAATACTCACTGCCGCCTGCCGCCTCTAACAGTTTTTGCGATTCTAGCCAGTCTTTAACCATTACCACATCATATGGTTCATTGACAGTGGCAAGGTGAGCGATGGCATCAAACACATATTGATGGCGTTTGGCATAAAAATCATGTTCGCTAATCACATCTGATATCCGCTCAAACGATTCCTCGAGCGTCATCAAAGAAGCCAGCACCGATTTTTCAAGGTCGATACTATGAGGCTGATGAAGCGTTAAAGACACCTCTTTGGCGGCGGATTTTATTGGGGCTTCAGAGGCTTCGGTGGTAACTGCTGATTGGACTTCGTTAGATAGCGTATTGTCTGTCTTAGATGCTGCCATAGCAACCTCTTATAAAATTTACTTAAATAAATTTAATTAAAATCAATGATTTACAAAAATAGTAAAACCTAATTATAGGGAAAAGTAACTAAAAATTTTTTGCAAATAGGGGTTAGGGCGAATCACTATAGCGAATTTAAAATCAAAATACCAATGTTATTTTAGGATATTTTAGCTTAATTTTTTGATAAAAATTTAAGTGGTTATTCCTAATGTTTTTTAAGTATAATTAAATTATATTATTAAAAAATTAAATAAAAAAAGAGACAACCGAAGTCATCTCTTTTTTTATTTACTACTCAGTAAAATTACGCGGTTGCGTCTTCTGCCAAAATCGTAACCAAAATTTTGGTCATGACATCATGATGTAATTGAATATCAACATTATATTCACCCACATTACGCAATGCCCCTTCAGGCAATTTAACTTCGGCACGGTCAACTGGCAAACCAGATTTGGTCAACGCATCCGCAATATCACGCGTACCGATAGAACCAAATAGTTTGCCTTCGTCACCCGATTTTGCACGAATAATCACGTTAACGTCTTGTAGTGCTTCAGCACGGGCATTAGCAGCTGCCAATTCTTCGGCTTCAACTTTTTCAAGCTCAGCACGGCGTGCTTCAAATTTTTCGATATTTGCAGCAGTTGCAGGCAATGCTTTACCTTGTGGCACAAGGAAGTTACGACCATAACCTGCTTTAACATTCACTGTATCGCCTAGTTTACCTAAGTTTGCGATACGTTGTAATAAGATAACTTGCATCTATTACTCCTTAGATTATTTTTGGCTGTCAGTGTAAGGAATCAACGCAAGATAGCGAGCTTGTTTGATCGCCGTTGCTAATTGACGTTGGTATTTGGTAGAAGTACCTGTAATGCGGCTAGGTACGATTTTGCCACTTTCGGTGACATACTGTTTTAAAATTTCGATATCTTTATAATCGATGTGTTTGATGCCTTCAGCGGTAAAACGGCAAAATTTACGACGGCGGTAAAAACGTGCCATGGATACTCTCCTTAATTATTCGTCGTTATTAGTGTCAGAATCATCTTCTGACTCATCTTCGTTTTGATAGTCTTCTTGGTTGCTATCGGTACGACGTGATGCTTTACGGGCACGTTTTTCCTCAGCACTTTTTGCCAATGGAGACTCTTCGGTGATGGCTTCGTCACGACGAATGACTAGGCTACGAATAATCGCATCGTTATAACGGAACAATTCTTCTAGTTCATCTAGGGTTTGTTGTCCGGCTTCGATGTTTAATAGCACATAGTGAGCTTTATGTACTTTGTTAATTGGGTATGCCAATTGACGGCGACCCCAATCTTCAAGACGATGGATGCTACCGCCTTGTTCTTTTACTAAGTTGATATAACGCTCAACCATGCCAACCACTTGGTCGCTTTGGTCAGGGTGAACCAATAATACCAGTTCATAATGTCTCATAAAGACTCCTTACGGATTAATCAGCCATTGACCCCATGTCAACAGCAAGGAGATTGAAAGGGCAGTAAATTTTTTAATCAATTAAAAAATGTAAATTGCCAATACAATAAGGTGCAGTATTTTACGCAAAAAAAAGGCTTAATGCAAGTCAATTAAGCCTTTTGTTGATTCATTTTTGCTGGGTTTAATAGCTAGATTTAATTATTTGCCAAACTCGCTGATTATTGGTTGTGGTAAGTTCTGATCGGCATTTTTGGTCGACAGCGCTTTGAAAGACTGCCATGCCAACGTTGGTAGCTGTGCCAATAATGGCATTTGGGTGAATGCCCATGGTGCTTGTTGATGCACAGCTTGCAAAGGCAAATAGGGTAGCGAGAGTTGCAGTAAGTTGGGTTAAGGTTTTGATTGTTATTGCTGTAAGTAAAGTAGTTAAATAAATTGAGCTACCTTCTTAGTTAGCTTTAGTGACTGACCCATTTAAAAAACTTAACGCTCAACTTGACTAATATCCCGCACTGCCCCTGTATCGGCACTGGTTGTCATCGCCGCATACGCCCGCAGTGCCGCTGACACCACACGATTACGCTTGACAGGTTTCCACGCATCTTTACCTTTAGCTTCCATCACTTGACGGCGTTGTTCAAGCTCGGCAAAACTTACCGCTAAGTTAATGCTACGATTTGGGATATCAATCTCAATGGTATCACCTTCTTGTACCAAGCCAATGGTGCCACCTTCCGCCGCCTCAGGGCTAGCATGACCAATTGATAAACCGGATGTACCTCCCGAAAAACGACCATCCGTGAGCAAGGCACAGTCTTTGCCCAAGCCTTTTGATTTCAAGTAAGAAGTTGGGTAGAGCATCTCTTGCATGCCAGGCCCGCCTTTTGGCCCTTCATAACGAATCACGACCACATCGCCCGCGACGATTTTATCGGCCAGAATTGCTTCAACAGCATCATCTTGGCTTTCAAACACCCGAGCGCGTCCGGTGAATTTTAAAATACTATCATCCACGCCCGCGGTCTTGACCACACAGCCGCGTTCAGCAATATTACCGAACAATACCGCAAGTCCGCCATCTTTTGAATACGCATGATTAAAATCACGGATACAGCCACTTTCACGGTTTAGATCAAGATTTGAGTATTCATTATCTTGGCTAAAGGCTTGCGTCGTACGTACACCTCCGGGAGCGGCGATATAGCGTTCTCGGGCTTGGGTGTTATCAGGATTCATGACATCCCATTTTGCCAACGCATCTTTTAAAGTCGCTTCATGGACGGTTGATACCTCAGTTTTTAATAACCCTGCACGGTCAAGTTCTGCTAAAATCCCCATAACACCGCCCGCGCGATGCACATCTTCCATATGGTATTTTTGCGTCGCTGGGGCGACTTTGGACAAACAAGGCACATTACGGCTTAAACGGTCGATATCTGCCATTTTAAAATTAACTTGGGCTTCATTGGCGGCGGCTAGTAAATGCAAAATGGTATTGGTGGAGCCACCCATGGCGATATCAAGGCTCATGGCATTTTCAAAGGCGGATTTAGTCGCAATTGCACGGGGTAACACGCTGTTATCATCTTGCTCATAATAGCGTTTTGCGAGTACAACAATTTGACGACCCGCTTCCAAAAATAAATCTTTACGTTTGGCATGCGTTGCGAGCAAAGAACCATTGCCCGGTAACGATAACCCCAATGCTTCGGTTAAGCAGTTCATTGAGTTGGCAGTGAACATCCCTGAACAAGAACCACAGGTAGGACATGCCGAACGTTCGGTTACAGCTACATCTTCATCACTGATTAAATCATCCGCGGCATCAATCATCGCATCAATTAAATCCAATTTACGGATTTTTTCGCCAAGTTCATTGGTAACGGTTTGATGTTTGGTATGTCCATCCCCAAGTGTTGAGGCAAGCACTTTTCCCGCTTCCATCGGACCGCCTGAGACAAAAATGGTCGGGATATTGAGCCGCATGGCTGCCATCAACATACCAGGGGTGATTTTATCGCAGTTTGAGATACAAACCAATGCATCCGCACAATGGGCATTCACCATATACTCCACGCTGTCGGCAATCAAATCCCGACTGGGTAAGCTATACAGCATCCCACCATGCCCCATGGCAATGCCATCATCCACCGCAATGGTATTAAATTCTTTTGCCACGCCGCCAGCTGCTTCAATTTCACGAGCAACCAATTGCCCCAAGTCTTTAAGATGCACATGGCCGGGTACAAACTGGGTAAATGAATTGGCAATGGCGATAATTGGCTTGTCAAAGTCGCCATCAGTCATGCCTGTGGCACGCCATAACGCCCTTGCGCCTGCCATATTGCGTCCTGCGGTGGAAGTTTTTGAACGATACTGGGGCATACTGTTTCCTTAAAATTGATCTAAAAAATATGCTCACCTTATTGTTTTTTTGCGGTATGAGCAAGTCGAATTGAGTCATATTTATATAAAAAAAAGTTTTTATTGAATCATAAAATATAACCTAAATTTTTTGCTACAATCTCATTAAACGCTAAACAGGCTAAAACTATGAACCAGACTGCTATTTTATCCCTTCAAGCTGCCCTTTTACCTGTCATTCCTGCACTATATCCAACTTCTTTAGCAAACAATGAAGCGCTACTGGTTGGGCAAAATTTATCAACGCTTACTGCCCTACAAAGTGCATTAGCATTGCCAATGCTACATTGGGTGCTGCGACCGATGACACAACTCAATGATCAAAAATTTGATAAAGCCTACCCATTAGCATTGGTTTGGATAAATTGTGAAGATGCCAGTTTCAAGGCTGGACAAGATCACGACCAGCAAATTCTTCAAGCCACGCAAAGTATTCAAAAATGCCGAGATCTATACGGACGACATTGTTTAGTTTTTGTGCCCATTAACAGCAATCTTAATCTGACATCCATGGGATTTAGTCGTATGACACTTGAGTTATTCCAGTATCAGGATGCCTTGTTTGAGCTATGGCAGTTTAATTTATTTGATTACAAACAAGTTCCTGATTGGCTGAATAGTCGATTTTGGGCAAATCCCGAGCATTGGGATAAATACCGTTGGTAGCGTTTTACTTGACATGTCGGAAAATCAACGTTTTTCGTCAAAAACTTACAGTAACAAGGTTTACAAAAAGTAATGAATTGCATTACTCTATCGCAAGGTCTATTTATTGGTGATAAACTATTGCATTGAAAGTATCAACCAATGGTTTACATTATACATTGTTCAAAATTGAGGAAAATATCATGAGCAACATGCTGAAAGTTTTTGCTATGTCAGCTATTACAGCAACTATTGCCCTTACCGGTTGTTCTGCCAAACGCTCTGGCACTTCAGAAGTCGTGGTTGCTCCGATGGGTGTGCCAGCGGGTAGTGCCTATTATAATGGGGGACCATTGGTGACTAATAGCCAAGCGGTGGTAAATGCTGCAGCTAATAACCCAAAAGCCGTATATTTTGGCTTTGATAGCAGTGAAATTGATGCACAAGGGCAAGCGGTGTTAAATCAACACGCTGCTTTATTAAAATCAAATAGTTCTGCCCGTGTTCAAATTTCAGGTCACACCGATGAGCGTGGTAGCCGTGAATACAATATGGCACTCGGTGAGCGCCGTGCAAAAGCTGCGCAAGCTTATTTAAGTTCACAAGGCATTGATGCATCACGCACCGAAGCGGTAAGTTTTGGTGAAGACCAACCTGCCGCAGCAGGTCACGACGAAGCCTCATGGGCACTCAATCGCCGTGCAGAACTGTCTTACTAAGTTTGGTACAAGATTTGACAGATTTTAATGTGTCAAAACGCTCTATCAAATAGGGCGTTTTTTATAGCTAACAGGTTATCCATTAGACAATGGTAAGGTTTTTTTCGTTTCAAGACTTCATCAGCTATTTCCATGGCGCGAGTGTTTTGGCCAATTTAAATAACATTGAATTTTACTTGGCAGTTGCTGATATTGATACGACTGTTAAACATGCGATTTTTAATCGACATAGTGACAATTTTTCGTCCAACTCGTCTTCCACCAAACCAATATCGTCCTATGCTTGTCGAAACTTGCTTACAAATTTACTTAGCCATTTGGGTATCATAGGTAGTTTTGATGACAGTCAGTTGCCGTATCGCGTAATCCAAACTAACAAAAAAATTTGGTATATCAGCTTTAGTCATAGCCAACAGCAAATCGCCGTGTTACTGGCTGATACCCCAAGTTTGGGCGTGGATGTCGAAGATAGACCCATTAGCCAAGCGGTCGCAAATCGCTATTTTTGCCAAGCCGAAAATGATTGGCTCGCCTGTATGGATGAGGTTGATGCGGCCATCTATCGCCAGCTTTTATGGGTATTAAAGGAAAGTATTATTAAAGCGCAGGGTAATAGCCAACAAGCTACTTACCTGATTACCGGATTGGCAACAGATATACGCCAATACTTACCTGAGCTACTCATACCAAAAGTTAACCAAGCAAAAAGTTCTACCTTATCATTAATGAAAAATTTACTAATCAATCACGACGGTTGTGAGAAAATAATACGTAATGAACACATTGTGTGTGGCTATCTCATTGATTATAAATGCGGTTTTTGGCTTAAATCCATCTATAATTAAAAAAACAAAAATGTAATTAAAATCTTACGAAAATTCTTTTTTTTGTAAAAAAGCCGTGTTATGATGATATTCAGACCAATTTACTAACACATAGAAAATTTTTAGTAATATTATTACAAAATTTTACATGATAAATTGGTGTTTTAATCGTTGAATAACTGTGCCATAGGGCTTTAATGTGTGGGTATGCCTTATTGAGTACTTGAAGTAATTAGAGGAAAGTCAATATGTCAGTTCGTGAACAAGGTGTCGTAAAGTGGTTTAATGATTCTAAAGGATTTGGGTTTATCCAGCGTAGCAGCGGTGAAGATATCTTTGTCCATTTTCGTGCTATTCAAGGCGATGGCTATCGCTCATTACAAGATGGTCAGAAAGTAGAATTTGTGGTAGTTGAAGGTCAAAAAGGGCTACAAGCAGAAGAAGTAACGAAAGTTGAATAAGATAGTTAACAGTTAATTGATCTTATTTTTCTCAGAACCAAGTTATTGGTATAACTTGGTTTTTGTTATTGGAACGTTTTTATCAATATTGTAAACCGCTATAATGAGAAAAATTTTGGTTTATTGATCGTTAAAAACTTGGTTAACAAATAGGTATTATTGTTGTGTTTGACTCATTTTATGCATTATCACTACAGCCCGAATTGCAAAAAGCGGTTCATCAGTTAGGCTATCAACAGCTTACCCCCATTCAAGCCCAAATTTTGCCGCATACATTGGCAGGACAAGACGCGATTGGACAGGCGCAAACAGGCACTGGCAAGACAGCGACTTTTTTGCTGACAATTATCAATGAGTTATTAAGTAATCCACTAGACCCCCAAGTTGATGGCGAGCGCTATTTGGGCGAAGCTCGAGCATTAATTCTTGCACCGACCCGTGAATTGGCACAACAAATTTATCAAGATTGTTTACAGTTAACTCAGTTTACTGCTTTGCATACGGTATGTTTATTGGGCGGTACCGACTATGATAAACAAGCCAATCAATTATCCAAAAAATTTGTGGATATTATTATTGCTACCCCAGGGCGATTAATTGATTTTTGTTTTCAGCATTTGGTCTTTTTAGACCGAGTTGAACTGTTGGTGCTTGATGAAGCTGACCGTATGTTAGACATGGGATTTATCCCAGATATCAAACGTTTGATACGCATGATGCCTGCCAATACCCATCGCCAAACCTTGCTATTTTCAGCGACTTTCAATCAAGATGTGATGAATTTAGCCTATCGCTGGTTATTTCAGCCAGTGTTTGTTGAAATCGAGCCTGAGCATAAAACCAGTGAAAACGTTGAGCAAAAGTTTTTTATGCTGGGTGAAAACCAAAAACTTGCTGCCTTAGAAAATATTATTGAGCAAGCCCATGGTGGTAAAATTATTGTATTTGCCAATCGTAAAGACCAAGTCCGCCGGCTCTATGAAAAGCTGCAAAAAAAATATCGAGTCGTTACTTTGTCAGGCGATATCGTACAAGCCAAACGCGAAAAATACTTGGCACAGTTTCGAGAAGGTAAATCCCAAATTTTAGTAGCGACTGATGTGGCAGGGCGGGGGATCCATGTGGATAATATTGCCTATGTGGTGAATTACACCTTGCCCGACAGTCCTGATGATTATGTACATCGTATCGGACGCACAGGGCGGGCGGGCAATCAAGGAGTGGGTATTAGCTTTGTGAGTGAAGATGATGCCTTTAATTTACCTGCGATTCAAGCTTATCTTGATAGTCCAATTAAGCTTGAGCAATGGCAAACCACACAAATTTCATAAAGGATAAAGTCAAAAAAGGAGCATTATTCATGCCCCTTTTTTCATGCTATATAAAAATAACGGTTATAAACTTACGACATTAACTTTAATAACCCCTTTTGAAGGGTTGGCGATTTTGCTAAACGCCCCTTTTGACAAGTCAAGCGTACGACCGTATTTGCTAAAGCCACCTGTGTCTGTCACTTTCACTATAACACTTTTACCATTAGCGGCATTGGTGACTTTAAGCATTGAACCTAATGCGTGAGTATTACTAGCAGCTGTCAAAGCATTTTGGTTAAATACTTGACCTGAAGCAGTACGTTTACCATGAAAACTGCCGCCATACCAAGACGCAGTACCTGCATTTGCTGCAATAGTTGTTAAGGCAAACAAACTCACCGTCATCAATTTCAATGATACATATTTCATTGGATTTCCTTTTAGCGTTTAAAGGTAGGCACTTTTGATCAGATAAATCTTTCTTCGTTGTTTAGGAAGAACTATCAAAAATGCTTGAGTTTAAAGGTATCAAGGGGAATTTTCCCATGATTTACGTTCACGGCTATTATTGCAATAACCATAAATTATGAAATATAACTTTAGGGGCGTGAATTATAGTTAATTAATATGTGACTATTCAAATAAGATTTTGTTAAAACATCATTAAATCCGATGAAAAGATTACGCAATATTTATTTTATGTAATTTTAGAGTGAAAGGTTGCTAAAACGTTTTATTATGTAATAAATTAATAAATAAAAGTCGATATAATAAACAATAAAAAAACCAACTATCAAAATAGTTGGTTTTTTTATTAAAATAATTGGTGGAGATGGGGGGAGTTGAACCCCCGTCCGCCAGCACTACGCCCATGACTCTACATGTTTAGAGTCTGTCTATGGCTTTAACCTTTAGCGAACCGACAGTCAGGATGCTAACGGCGAGCCTCTTAAATTTCGCTCAGATTGGTGAGACAACAATCTAAGCTATCCTTCGTGCGTGCGCTTCGGGGAGAGTGACCAGACCAAAGGCAATCTGCACCGTCCCAAGCAGCCCTTAGGCTGCTAGAGCGTAAGTTTCGTCGTTTGCGACTAGTTTAAAATGTATATTTTATTTACGAGTGGACATACTCACTCGACATGCATCATTAGGTTTCATTACCAGCGTCGAAGCCAGTACATCCCCAATTGAACTGGTTATTATATAGAGATAAATAATTATTTTCCAATGTTAAAACGCTTTTTTTTGCAAAAATTACGTAACTCCTACAAACAGTTTATTACTTATCCGTGATAGGAGTAAATTACTTTACAATCAGCCAAAAAACCGCTAATTTGAAACGATTGTCTTATTAAACTTGTAAAATAATAAAATAGCGCTATGCCAACCAATGACTCTACCTTAGACATACTGATGCAAACAGGCAACCTTAACCAAAACCAACTTAAACGTTTACGAGAATGGGTATACCTCACCCATTTTTTGGCGATGAGTAAACTGCATCCGACCAAGACGATTTCGGGTAGCGATGACGGGCAAGAGCCTGATTTTACTTGTATATTTCTTAAAAATAACCAGCCTTATACCGTGGGTATTGAGCTGACTACTTTGCCACGCCTGCGAGACAGGCTGGGCAATGATAATTTGATGGCAAGACGTTGGTATTGGCAGACCTTATTGCAAGTTAATACCCACTTTAAGCCTACCCAGATTAAACAAACTTTGACCCCATTTGTGCATCCGTTTTCTACGCCAAATAAACGTGAGGCAGTGATTAATCCGCATGAAACCATTGGGCAAAAATTAAGCCTTGGGGTGCAAAAAACCATTGCCAAAACCATGCGCTGGCTACCGTCAGCGTTTTTTACGGATATGACCGATGCCGTCACATTGCCTATTGATTCGCTAGTGACCCAAGCGGACTTGGACGCGGTGATGACAAAAAAAGCCAAAAAAGTGGCCTCGTATCAACACAAACGCCCGCTTGATGAGACATGGCTGTTGATACATACCAATGAGCAGCAGGAAAATGGGGTATTGCGATTTTTGCATGATCAAACTTTCATACATAATAGCGATTTTGACCAAGTGTTTATCACTTTTTACCCATCTGATATGATGTTAATTGTGGATAAAAAAGCCTCATAAAGTTAAAATTTAAATGAGGCTTTTTTGGATAAAGTCTGAATGACCACAGATTAGGTATCTAATTGCGCCATGATGTCATCGCTAAAGTTTACATTGGTATAAACTTCTTGCACATCGTCTAAATCTTCAAGCATATCAATCATTTTCATGATTTTTTTGGCGTCTTCGATATCGTTCACGTCTGCCATGGTCGAAGGTGACATGGTGACTTCAGCGTTATCAGATTTTAGTCCTGCTCTTTCAAGGGCATCCATCACCTCACCAAAGTTCTCTGGCTCAGTGATAACAAGCAAGCTTTCGCCATCGTTTTCGATGTCGCTTGCGCCGGCTTCTAGGGCAACTTCCATCACTTTGTCTTCCAGCGACACATCGTCAAAGGTGATTTCGCCACGTTTGCTAAACAGATAGGCGACTGAGCCTGAGGTACCGAGATTACCACCATTTTTGCTAAAGGCATGACGCACTTCGCCCACGGTGCGGTTGAGGTTATCGGTCATGGTTTCGACAATCACTGCCACACCGCCAAGCCCATAGCCCTCGTAGGTAATTTCTTGGACATTGTCATTGTCACCACCGCCGGCACCCCGTTCAATAGCTCGTTTGACGGTATCTTTGGTCATATTTACCGAGTAGGCTTTTTCAACCGCCGCTCGCAGCCGTGGGTTGGTGGCAGGGTCTGGCTCGCCTTGTTTGGCGGCAGATACCAGTTCACGAATGACTTTGGTAAAAATTTTGCCTTTGGCAGCGTCTTGTTTGGCTTTGCGGTGTTTGATATTTGCCCATTTAGAATGTCCAGCCATGTGTTTTTTTCCTTTTTTAAACGTGATAGGATGTTGGCTAAAATAAAATGCCCTATTATAAACGAGGCAGATAGCTTTCGCCTAGGGGTAGAATGGGGTAAAAATCGGTAAAAAGGTGAAAATCCCCCTTCCTGCAATGCCGCTTTGGTAAACTACGTTAAGTTTAGCTGTATTGAGTCAATCATTGAGATTTACAATGTCTATCAAAAAATCGTCTTCAAAGCCAAAATTTAGCCCCGCTTCAAATTTTGGCGATTCACAAAGCTTGTGTCATAACATTCATGTGATTATTGATGGCACCGATACCCCGATGGGCAAGCTATTTGATGTGGCATTATTGGTTGCGGTGCTTGCCAGTGTGTTGGTGGTGATGCTAGATAGTGTACTGCTAATTCATATGCAGTATGAAACGTTGCTTAATTATTTAGAGTGGTTTTTTACCCTTTTATTTACCATTGAGTATGGGCTGCGGTTGTTTTCTGCCCCCAATCGATTGCGCTATTTTTTTAGTTTTTATGGCATCGTGGATTTGCTGTCGATTTTGCCGACGTATATTTCAGCGATTTCGCCGCTGAGTGTGCAGTCGCTGATTGTGGTGCGGGTGTTACGCATGTTGCGAATTTTTCGTATTTTTAAGATGGCGGATTATATGCAGCAAGCAGGTTTTTTGGCAATGGCATTACGCAGTAGTCGCCAAAAAATCATTGTGTTTTTTGTTTCGGTGATGATTTTGGTGACGATTTTTGGCTCTATCGTGTATGTGATAGAGGGGGCGGAGCATGGATTTACCAGTATTCCTGTGAGCATTTATTGGGCGATTGTGACCATGACCACAGTCGGCTATGGCGATATTTCACCCAAAACCCCGCTTGGACAGACCATTGCCTCGATTATGATGATTATGGGTTATTCGATTATCGCGGTGCCGACTGGACTATTTACCGCCGAGCTAAATAAAGCCATGCGTCCGCAGCTTCAGCCAATCAGCTGTCCTAATTGCGGCAAATTTGGGCATGCGATTGGGGCAAATTTTTGTGATAGATGTGGACAAGATTTGCATGTTTAACAGGCTAAAAGCAAAAGGCAAGACTTACGCTATAAAACCGTTATTCCTTTGTTCCGATGTTAAAGGTAGCTTTGTACATCAGGCAAACTTGCTAAATCGATATAATCTTTCATAAGCAAACTTAAATCAATTTTTACCCCCAAATTTACCAAGTTCCAATACTGCCCAGAAATAGTACGATCAAGCATCATTGTCGTGGGCGATGGCTGAAAAATTTGCCAGTATTTTAGCGACTCTCGACCTTTGGCAATCGCTTGATGATGCGATTGGCTATTGCCAAAATCATACATAGCGTGCTGGGATAAATCAAAAAGCTTGGTAAAACCATACGGCGTTAAACCAATCTGTAGCCATTCTTGATAAAAATGGGGCGGCAACGGCTCGTCATCATCTTTTTTAATCCCAATGGCAACCAAATCTTGTTCAAGAGCGGTCACGTCACCTCGCAACGCATGCAAGGCAAAGCGATGAAACAACGCCACTTCATCATGGCTATAAGACTTGATACCGCCAAAGTCATACGCCACCACCGAACCATCGGGGCGAAACGCAAAATTGCCAGGGTGTGGGTCGCAATGCAGACGATACAGTTTGAACAACTGCCCTGCACTAAAGCGAAACAACCGTTCGGCAATTTTTTGTTTAATCGCATTGTCCCATGTGGCAGCGACTTCGAGTTTTTCTCCCATTTCTTGGGATAAGGTCAAAATCCGTTTGCTTGAATGGCTATTAAATACTTTGGGAATAATAAGTCCCGCATCATCGCTGTGAAAATGGGCAAAAATCGCCAAATTGTGGGCTTCTTTGGTGTAGTCAAGCTCGTCATATAGGCTGTCTTTGATTTCGGTAAAAATCTGCTCTTGCAGACACTTATCCATATTAAGCACGCCTGTGAGCTTAAGTGCCAAGCGGACTTGTTTGAGGTCGCTATCAATATTACTATCAATATCGGGGTATTGCACCTTGACTACCACTGCCTCGCCAGTATTTAATACCGCCTTGTGCACTTGCCCGATAGACGCCGCGGCAAATGGCTGCTCGTCAAACTGGCTAAACAACACACTAAGCGGTTTGCCAAGTTCTCGCTCTACTTGGCGTTTGATTTGGGCAAACGGCATGGGCGGGGCGTCTTTTTGTAATTTCTCAAGGGCTTTGGCGACCTCAGGTGGGAAGACATCTTTATATTGCGAGGCGATTTGCCCCACTTTCATCACCGCCCCTTTCATCTCGCCCAGCGTATCGGCAATTTGTAGCCCAACCGTTTGTAGCATTTCGCTACGGGCTTTTTGTTTGTCTTCATCTGAGCCTGTTAGACTTTTTAGTGAGCTTTTGGCGGCTTGCCCTGCGATATTGGCGGTCATGCCCGCAAGTTTGAGAAAACGTTTTTTGGATGACATGGTATGATTCTTTTTAATTGATCATGATAAAAAATTTTGTGTATTTGAGATTAGCAGAATGTGATTAGAAAATCTATCAAAGTTGGTTTTTCCCTCAAAAATTCACGATAAAAAGCCACCTGATATCAGATGGCTATTTTAACGGATGGTAAAATTTAAAAGCTAATAAATTATTGCAAAAACATCTGATAGCCAAGATTGTCCGTGATATTTTCACACTCATAGCCAATCTGCTGTAGACGAGCCAATAATTGGTCTGATGTTTGATTACCCATCTGAATCCCTGCCAAAATTCGCCCTTCTGCCGCCCCATGATTGCGGTAATGAAACAACGAAATATTAAATTCTTGCCCCAGTTTTTCTAAGAAATTAAGCAACGCCCCAGGACGCTCGGGAAACTCGATACGAAATAACTGCTCATCATTGAGCCTTGCATGCCCGCCAATCAAATAGCGAATGTGGGTTTTAGCCACTTCATCATCGGTCAAATCCACCGCTTCATAATCGGCATTGGCAAGCAAATGATTAAGGGCGGCTCGCTCTTGTTGCCCTTCTTTAAGGGCAATACCGACAAAGATATTTGCTGCTTGCTTGCCATTGGCATTTGGGTTCGGGTTATAACGATAGTTAAATTCGGTGATATTTCGCCCTTTTAACGCTTGGCAAAATTGTAAAAATGCCCCGGTTTGTTCAGGGATGGTCACGGCAAAAATGGCTTCTTTTTTCTCACCGATTTCGGTACGTTCGGCGATATAGCGCAAGCGGTCAAAGTTCATATTGGCACCGCACAGCACCGCCACGCAGTTTTTGCCTTGTAAGTTATATTCTTTGATATATTTTTTCATTCCAGCCACGGCTAACGCTCCCGCAGGCTCAACAATGCTGCGGTTTTCATCATACACATCTTTGATGGCGGCACATACCTCATCATTGCTACACGTTACTACTTGCGGCTCGACCACCAAGCCTGAGCCGTCGCTTTTTGGCAATTTGACCACGTCAAAGGGTATTTTGCCAATTTGGGCGACTGCCACCCCATCGACAAACAGCCCGACTTGTGGCAAGCGGATACGCTCGCCGGTTTCTAAGGCGATTTTTAGGCAAGCGGCATCTTCTGGCTCAATGGCAATCACCTGCACATGCGGGGCAATTTCACCCAAAAATGCGGCAATGCCGGCAATTAAGCCGCCGCCGCCCACCGCCACAAACACATAATCGACCTGTCGCCATTGTTGTATCAGCTCCATAGCAATCGTGCCTTGCCCAGCAATCACCAGTTCATCGTCATACGGTGGGATAAAGGTCAAGCCGTCGGTGGCGGCTCGCTCAATAGCGTAGCGATTGGCTTCATCAAAGCTATCGCCATGTAGCACCACATTGCCGCCCAAGGTTTTCACCGCTTCGACTTTGATATCGGGGGTGGTGGTGGGCATCACGATGATGTTGTTCAGCTTTAGACGGCTGGCGGAATACGCCACGCCTTGGGCGTGATTGCCCGCTGAGGCACAAATGACGCCCCGCGCTTTTTCAGCATCAGTCAGTTGGCTGATACGGTTATACGCCCCCCGCAGTTTGAATGAAAACACAGGCTGTAAGTCTTCACGCTTAAAGCGAATATCATTGCCAAAACGCGTTGAAAGTTTTTTGGCAGGTTCAAGCGGGGTTTGGATGGCGGCATCATACACCGTGGCTTGCAAAATAAGACGTACCCAATCTGACAACATACAAATTATCCATATCAGTTAAAAACAATTGCAAAAATAAACCCCTAGATTATGACTTTGGGGGTTAGCTTGCAAGTGGTTTTGCGGTAAAATAAGTTTGTTTTATCATAGCCAATGGTTAATGATTGATATTTAACTTATTTTATTTCCCATCAATGGTATCTTACACCAGCCAAATAAAAGGTCAGCGTATGTCATCCACCCAACAACAACAAAAACAAGCAGTTGCCGCCGAAGCGCTCAAATTTATTGAATCGGACATGATTTTGGGCGTAGGGACAGGCAGCACGGTCAATTGCCTCATTGAATTACTGCCCAAAGTCAATCTTAAAGGGGCGGTGGCAAGCTCCAACGTTACCGCAGATAAGCTTAAAGCCTTAGGCATTGAAGTCATGGATTTAAATTTTACCGGCGAGCTTGACTTGTATATTGATGGGGCGGATGAAGTGAACGAACATCTACAACTTATCAAAGGCGGCGGCGGGGCATTGACCCGTGAAAAAATTGTAGCAGCAGCGTCAAAGCAGTTTATTTGTTTGGTCGATGAATCCAAATGGGTCAAACAATTGGGCGTGGAGTTTCCTGTACCGATTGAGGTATTACCGCAGGCTCGTTCATATGTGGCTCGTCAATTGGTTTTATTGGGTGGTGAGCCTGTATACCGTGATGGCTTTGTGACTGATTATGGTAACTTGATTTTGGATGTGTATGGCTTGGATGTTAGCGATGCCGCTATGATGGAACAACGGCTGAATAACATAGTGGGTGTGGTGTGTAATGGGATTTTTGCGGCTCAACAAGCTGATAAGCTGCTGATTGCCAGTAGCGAAGGTGTTAAAACCCTGTCTGTCAATTACCCGTAATAATAGTAACAGGGTAACTTGGGATAAAAGCATTAAGCTGTTCACTAGATGACGATACTTATTTGTTTGTGCTATCATACCCAATTGATCAACATTAACTGACCTTCTAATATTTTTTTGAGTTTGATATGACTGATTCTACTTCTATTATCAAGATTCCTGCATTTGGTGATTTGCTTAATGCAGGCATTCAGACAATCAAACAACTTAATGCACGTAACACGATTAGCCAAAATCTTTTTTATCGAGAGTTTGATCGTATAGCAGGCATTCTCCCTGAGCATAAAGATATTACTTATTTAAGTAGTCACGATATCCGTAATGAGTACACTGATGGCACACCTTGCTATGACCTACTTACTGACTTGGTTGTCCTTTGCTTAACTGCTATAGGAGTTGTTAAGGAAAACAGGTTTAGCTTACAGCCAAATGTAGGAAAAGATTTTGCAAATTTACTCAATTTTGATGAGACAGTTACCGCCAAAAATATCTACCGTATTGACCCCTTAGGGCGTATTTACTTTTGGTTAGCACAAGATAATTTTGCGAACTACCAACAGATTAAGCTGGCAAATAATGGCTATATTGGTGATTTATCATTATTTGATGAGCGTTCGTTTCGAGAACTTAAAAAAGTTAATGATGCTGCCTATACCAAAAAAGGTGACCCGCTCATTAATCATCTGATTGAAGAAACCGCTCGTCGAACTTCGCTTTTTATGAATAACTATCATGACGTCTTAGTCGGTGATAGTAACAGTCAAGTGCGAGTGACGCCTGACATGATAGTGACACAACTTGATAGCTTAACCCCATTACAATTTGAATGGTTTTGTCTCAAATTGGTCGAACGCTCACTTGAGAATGAAAGCCCTGAGAGCAATCTTAACTCCTATCATACGGGTAAAACTAACGATGGTGGTATTGATGAGATGATTAAACAAGAATTTACTAATGGGGAAAATCACACGTATTACATTCAAGCCAAGCTATATAGTCAAGGCAATAATATCTCAAATCGTGAGTTGCGTAACTTTGTAGGCGGTTATCCCCCAAACAGAGCTAATCCTCACGGCATATTTATCACGACTACAGCCTTTACGAAACCTTCTATTGAATACCATGAAACACTGGATAGTCATAGCTTGATTTTAATTGACCAAATCGCCTTGATTGAATTGATGATGGAGCATGAAGTGGGGGTAAAACAAGTTGGTTCTAATCCAAAACTGGTGATGGACAACGATTTTTTTGAGAAGATAAAACGTTTATAATTTTTCTAGTAATAAGCATGGCTAATCCTAGATTGTGGCGTAAAGATAACAAAGCGATTAGTGGGTATAAGCGCTTTGTTATAGCAAGTGGATTTATTGCTTATTTTTATTGCATATATTGACCACCATTGATATTGATGGTCGCTCCTGTCACATATGCCGCCCCTTCACTGACAAGATACATCACTGCCGCAGCGATTTCTTTAGGCTCAGCAAGTCGTCCCATAGGAATGCCTGCTTTGATACCATCGAGCACTTTTTCAGGTACTGCCATGACCATTTTTGTGCCGGTATAACCTGGGGCAATGACGTTAACAGTTACACCAGATTTTGCCCCTTCTTGGGCAAGGGCTTTAGTAAAGCCGATAATACCTGCTTTAGCAGCAGAATAATTGGTTTGACCAAATTGTCCTTTTAGCCCATTAATCGAGCTGATATTGATAATTCGTCCAGATTTTTGCTCCAGCATTTTATTAAAGACTGGATAAGTGGTGGTGTATAGGGCTTTAAGGTTAGTATCGAGTACCGATGACCACTGTTCAAAACTCATTTTTTTAAACGTGGCATCACGAGTAATACCGGCATTATTGACAAGGACATCAATGCGTCCTGCCTTATCAATCGCTTCGCTAACGATTTGGATAGCGCTTTCGAATTGGGTTAAATCTATCTCAAGAAAGGTAAAATCTGCTAAGTTTAATCCCTCCGCTTCGAGCCAATCATGCCCGCGGTGAGTCTCACAGCCCTCACGGGGGGTATAAGTGGCGATGACATGATAGCCGCCTTCAACTAGGGCATGGCAAATATCGGTGCCGATGCCGCCCAATGCCCCTGTCACTAGCGCAATTTTTTGATCGGTGTTTTGTGTGGTAGGTTGAGATGTTGACATAATGTCTCCTAATGCTATGGGTGATTATCGTTATTTGATTGACCGTCTAGTCCTTGTTGATAAATGTCGTCTTTCCTAAAGAAAATCATACCAGTTTTTTAAAAAATTTTATGGTTTTCTACAAAAAATAATGCAACTTTTTTTTACCAAAAATATATTCCAAATAGTTATTAATAACCTTGCCATTTTCGCGTATTTAATGGCTATGATTTGACAGACGAATGTGCTAGGCTTACAGAATCAAGAAATGAGCGAGGGTTTGGGCGATTTGGCTTTATGTCTCATAAGTTTGTTTTTGGGCTATTTGTTTTTGGGTTAATCGTGGGGAGTGTATCATGTCACCAGTTGCCATGCTGCCGACGGCTGAGCAAGTCAAGTGTTTGCAGCAAGCCAGTCATTTTGCCTTTGATATTTGGCATCATAAACCGGTTATTGCTCAGTCGTTCATTAAAAGCTATCCACTAAAACAAACCTTGACTGAGCAGCAAATTAAAGACTTGATTCGAGATTATACGCTCGATGATGACTGCCAACAGGCGCAAGAAAATTATGTGATGCGGGGGCTGCGCCAGCTTAGAAATTTATTGATGTTACGCTGGATTTGGCAAGATGCGTTGGGGCTTATTAGTCTTGAACAGCTTACTTGGGAGTTATCAAAGTTTGCTGATTTTTGCTTGAGGTTTGCTAAGGAATACGTGTATCAAGATTTGGTTCAAAAATATGGCGAACCAATGTTTGAGAGTGGTAAAAAGCCGAAGCTGGATGATTTGGCAATAATTGCCATGGGCAAAATGGGGGCAGAGGAGCTTAATTTATCGAGCGATATTGATTTGATTTTTGTGCATCAAGGACAAGGTGAAACAGACATTCGCCAGTTTGGCAAAAAATCGATTGATAATAAAAAGTTTTTTACCAAATGGGGACAGGGTATTATTGAACTGCTTGATAAACCCACCCAAGATGGCTTTGTGTTTCGCATTGATATGCGGCTGCGTCCGTGGGGCGATGGTAGTGATTTGGCGATCCATTTATCTGCGCTCGAAAAATACTTTGCCCAACACGGGCGAGCGTGGGAACGCTTTGCGTGGCTTAAGGCGCGTGTGGTTAATCCCATTGAGTTTGACGAGGCACTGCAAGCGTTAATCAAACCGTTTGTTTTTCGCTACTACGTGGATTATAGCGCGTTTGCAGCGCTGCGAGAGATGAAATCGTTAATCCAAAACCAAGTCGAACAACGCCAAGACAGCGATAATATCAAGCTTGGGGCGGGTGGGATTCGAGATATTGAGTTTATTGTACAGTCGTTTCAGCTCATCTATGGCGGAAGAGTGGCGGATATTCGGGTCAAAAATTGCCTAAAAGCGATGGCAAAACTTGAGCAACACGGCTTTATTGATGCCATCACGCATGAGCAGTTGCAACATGCTTATCGTTTTTTACGCCGCCTCGAGCATGGCATTCAAGCCATTAATGATGAGCAAACCCAGCGGCTACCCCGTAACCTTGTTGACCAAGCTAATTTGGCGAGTGTTTTAGGATTTGCCGATTGGCAGGCGCTGTTAGATCAGTTAAACGCTTACCGTGAGACTGTAAAAATACCATTTGAAAATTTGGTCAGCGACCGCCAACAACCCAGCGACACGCCAAAAATTAACCATCTTGATAATGTCGCAGCGCTTGATCATATTTTGACAGCAGACAACCAGCAAAAACTGGCGCAGTTTTGGCAAAGTAAACTGATTACCAGCTTATCTGAAGAAGCCAAAATGCGGCTCAATGCGGCTTTTCCAATTTTAATTCATGGCTTGTTGCACTCAGGGCTGGATGCTGAAGCAGTGAATGTGGCTTTACCTCGACTATTGACCTTGCTTGAGGCAGTCAGTCGTCGTTCGATTTATTTAGTGATGTTTGTTGAAAATCCGAATGCCACCGCCAAATTGATACCCATGCTAGCGGTAAGCCCGTGGATCGCCAGCGAGTTGGTCAGTTACCCTGTGTTACTTGATTCATTTATCCGAGAAAAATACCGTTATTTGCCCGACAAGCAAGAGCTTAGCGATATTTTACGCCAGCAATTATTGCGCGTGGAGCCCGATGATGAGGAAGGGCTATTAAATGCGTTTCGCTTTTTTAAAAAAACCCAAGTGCTGGCGGTGGCGGCAAGCGATGTATTGGCAGAACGCCCATTGATGAAAGTATCCGATTCGCTCACCTTTATCGCCGAAGTGGTACTTGAAAAAGCCTTGGAGCGGGTGTTTAATGAATTGGTCAAAAAACACGGTTATCCGCTCAATAGCCAAGGTGAGCCTGTCAGCGAGCATCATAATGGCTTTGCGATTATTGGCTATGGCAAGTTTGGCGGGCTTGAGATGAGTTATAGTTCAGACTTGGACTTGGTATTTTTACATCACATTGATGAGCAAGCTCAGACCCTAGGCGAAAAACCCATCAGCGGGATGAAATTCGCTGCCCGCCTCGCTCAAAAACTGATGAATTATCTAAGCACCCAAACTCGAGATGGGCGGGCGTATGAAATTGACATGCGGCTACGTCCTTCGGGACAAGCAGGGATGATGGTGGTATCGACCCATGCCTTTGAGATGTATCAGTTTGAAAAAGCGTGGGCATGGGAACACCAAGCCCTCGTGCGCGCCAGAGCGATTTGTGGGGATAGCCATGTGATGACCACGTTTAATACTATTCGTAAAAACGTGTTATGTTTACCCCGTGACAAAGATCATGTGCGTATCGAAGTGTCTCATATGCGCCATAAAATGCAAGACCATCTAGGTAGCGACAAACACACACAACAGCAAGGTTTGTTTCACCTCAAACAAGACACAGGCGGGCTAGTGGATATCGAATTTATTGCCCAGTTTGCGGTACTGGCGTATGCTAACCAGTATCCTAAGTTGGCTGAATGGAGCGATAATGTTCGCATTTTTGAAGAGCTTGGCAAAACAGGCTTAGTCGAACATGAAATTTGCCAACAACTAACCCAAGCTTATTTACGCATCCGGAGCATGACCCACCGGCTAGCGTTGGCAGAAAAGCCCAATTTGGTTGATGAAGCTGATTGGCATGCGCTGCGGCAGTTTGTCGATCACCAATGGCAACAACTGATCGGTCAGCGCCCAGAACATTTATAACTTTTATAAAACCACCCTAAGGAGTAGAAACAATGGTAACAACCCCAACAATGGCAGACCGTGATGGATTTATTTGGATGGACGGCAAGATGGTGGACTGGCGTGATGCCAAAATTCACGTTTTGACCCATACTTTGCATTACGGTCTAGGCGTATTTGAAGGCGTACGTGCCTACAAAACCCACGACGGACGTACCGCCATTTTCCGCCTTGAAGACCACACCAAGCGTCTGGTCAATTCCGCCAAAATCTTCCAACTCAACGTGCCATACAGCTACGAAGTTATTTTGGAAGCCCAAAAAGCCATCATCCGTGATAATAAGCTTGAATCTGCTTACCTGCGTCCACTTATTTGGGTCGGCTCAGAAAAATTGGGTATCGCTGCCAAAGACAACACCATTCACACCATGGTTGCGGCATGGGTGTGGGGGGCGTATCTTGGTGAAGAAGGCATGGCAAAAGGTATTCGTGTTAAAACCTCAAGCTATACCCACCACCTACCCAACGTTACCATGTGTAAAGCCAAAGCGGTAAGTAACTACCCAGTCTCTATCATGTCAAACGCGGAAGTCACCCGTAATGGCTATGATGAAGCGGTATTGATGGACCCAGAAGGCTTCGTTTGCCAAGGTTCTGGTGAAAACTTATTTATGGTCAAAGATGGCGAGCTTCATACGCCAGATTTATCAGGCGGCGCGTTAGACGGTATTACTCGTCGTACTGTGATTCAGTTTGCCAATGACTTAGGTATCAAAGTACACGAACGCCGTATTACCCGCGATGAGTTTTATCTAGCCGATGAAGTATTTATGACAGGTACGGCTGCCGAAATCACCCCCATTCGTGAATATGATGACCGTGTCATTGGTAAAGGCGCTCGTGGCGAAATCACCGAAAAACTGCAAAACTTATTCTTTGATGTGGTACATGGCAAAAATGACAAATACGCGCATTGGCTCAGCTATGTTGACGAATAATTGGCTAATTAATTAGTCAAACAATCGATTATTTGCAACTTAAAAGGGTAGTTATGTTAAAATAACTATCCTTTATTTTTGCCAAAATAAGCTTACCAAATCATTGGAATAACTATGACCACATCGCCTGATGCGCCTGAATTAAAACAAATTATCTGTATCAAATGGGGTACCAAGTACGGTGCCGATTATGTCAATAAACTATATGGCATGGTCAGCCGTAATATCACGCCGCCATTTCGCTTTGTATGTTTTACCGATGATACCACCGACATCCGTCCCGAAGTGGAATGCCAAGACCTACCGCCAAGTGATATTCCGATGCCAAAAAATACCCTTGGCAAATGGCCAAAATCTCGGCTGTGGAACGCTCAACTAGGCGATGTCACAGGCAAAGTATTATTTATTGATTTGGACGTCGTAATTGTCGGAAATTTAGATGGCTTTTTTAGTTATGGTAAGCCCGAAGATACTATTTTGTCCTACAATCCAAGCAATCCGCTTGAGCGTTTAGGCCAAACTTCATGCTTTCGTTTTCAAGTGGGTAGCCTTGTCAGCCTACTTGAAAAATTCAAAGCTGACCCACAAGGGGTGGCGGATAAATACCGTTTTGAACAACGCTTCGTTACTCGCAATGCCCCAGGTGGTGTTAAATTGTTTCCAAAAGAATGGGTCGTGCATTTTCGCCGTAAGTGCCGTCAGCCATTTCCGCTCAATTATTTTTTACCACCAAAGATCCCAGAGGGGGCAAAAATTATTATTTTTCCAGGTGGCTTATATCCAACTGATGCGATTGAAGGCCGCTATGACAAAAAATCTGCCAATAATGCCAAAGACCACCTTAAACAACTGATGACTGCCAAAAAAATCAAAAAACCCATATCCCATTTACGCCATTTTATTTTACCCACTCAATGGGTCGAAGACGTGTGGAAAGAGTAAAGATACAGGCTAAAAATATAAGATAAAGAAACAGAGGGTAATAGTATGGCAGTTTTGGTAACGGGTAGTGCAGGGTTTATCGGCGCAGAGGTGGCATTGGCATTGCTTGAGCAAGGTTATGATGTTGTGGGTGTTGACAATCATAACAATTATTATAGCCCACAATTAAAAGAAGACCGTATTCAACGTTTTTTGCATCATCCCAATTATCATCATCACCGTATTGATATCAGCGATAGCCAAGCCTTACAACAAGTGTTTACCCAACATCAAATTACTGAAGTGATAAATTTGGCAGCACAAGCGGGTGTACGTTATTCCATTGATAACCCAAAAGTTTATATTGATAGCAATATTGTGGGATTTTTGAATATTTTAGAGTGTTGTCGTGATTTTGGTATTAAGCATTTGGTTTATGCCAGTAGTTCAAGCGTGTATGGCGCAAATAAGACCATGCCGTTTTCGGTACATGATAATGTTGACCACCCAATTAGTCTGTATGCTGCGACTAAAAAATCTAATGAGCTAATGGCACATACCTATAGCTATTTATTTAATTTGCCGACGACAGGATTACGCTTTTTTACTGTGTACGGACCTTGGGGCAGACCTGATATGTCACCCTTTAAATTTGCGAATGCGATTATGAATGATGAGCCGATTAAAGTTTTTAATTATGGCAAACATCAACGTGATTTTACCTATATTGATGATATTGTAGCTGGTGTCATACAAGTGCTCAAACAGCCCGCCCGCCCTAATCCTGACTGGGATGGTGTATTACCCGATAGTGCAACGAGTCTTGCCCCTTGGCGAATTTATAATATTGGACATAGCGAACCTGTTGAACTGATGGATTATATTCATGCATTAGAGCATGCCTTGCATAAAGCAGCTAAAAAAGAGTTTTTACCCATGCAGCCTGGAGATGTATTAGCCACTTATGCCGATGTGGACGATTTGGTACAGGATTTTGGTTTTCAGCCTAAAGTTAGCCTAAACGATGGTATTGCTCGTTTTATTGAGTGGTATTTGGCTTATTATCATCCAACGGCGATTTAATCTACTAGCAAAATAAAATGCTATCTGAAAAATAGGTTCACCATGACACATAATGCCAAACCACCCATCATCATTTTAGTGATTAACTCGTTAGCAGGTCGAGGCGGTGAACGCTCAGTGCTGACGTTAGCAGAAGGTTTTTTAAAACGTAATTGCGAAGTCCATATTATTTGCTTTGCTAGTAAAGTTGAATATCAGCTTAATCCAAGCATACATTATCATTTTATCAACTTACGTCCATTTAAATGGGTTGCGCCCAAAGCTTTGCGTTATAAAATGATGTCAAATAAGGTCGATAAATTTATTTCTCAAGTAATTCCTAACCATGATTTGATTTTATCCAATTTAAACCAAGCGAACTTGGTAATGGCGAACAGTAAATTTAAAGATATTGCCTATATCATTCGTAATACGTTCTCAGAAGAGCGAGCAGCCGAATCATCTAAGCGCCGTGAGCAACGTAATCAACTGTTTGCCAAAGCCTTTGTCAAACACCCTTGTATTGGCGTAAGTCAAGGGGTCACTGAAGATTTAGTACAGTATTTGCAGCCTTATCTAGCTAAAGGAAAATCAATACAAGCACATACCATTTACAACTCATTTGATAGACAACAAATTCTTAAATTGGCAGATGAATATACCGTGGATGAAGGGGAGTATATTGTGCATCTTGGGGCATTTTCGTATGCCAAAAATCACGAGTTATTACTCCATGCGTATGCCAAATCCAACCAAAAAATGCCTTTATTGTTATTAGGGCAAGGCAAAAGCGAAGATAAAATTAAACAATTAGCCAATGAGTTAGGCGTGCAAGATAAGGTAAAATTTATTGGTTTTAAAAGTAACCCTTATCCTTATATTAAGCAAGCCAAAGGTATGGTATTAAGCTCGCGTTATGAAGGGTTTGCTCGGGTGATTGTCGAGGCCTTAAGTCTTGATGTGCCAGTTATTAGCACTGATTGCAAATCAGGGCCGAATGAAATTTTAAAACCTCATAATCTATCACCAGTGGGTGATGTGGATGCGTTAGCAAGTCAAATAAGTTTACTCATGGACAATCCACAGCAGTTTTATGTGCCGTTTAATGATAAACTGTTACCCGAAAATATTGCCCAAGAATTCTTAGATTATTTTCATGTCAATAAACATGTCAATAAATAAGTGTTATTTATCAAAATTTAATGCCACCATTGGGTTCGCGCTTTGGTGTGTAGCTGTTTAAAACGATGAAATACCGTATTTTCTTTATGTAATGATAAATAGATGTGGTTAAGTATTTTGCCACCAAGCGGATGTAAGACGATAATTTTTGACATTCTGCCCCGCATATTACTCATGGTATCGCTATGATTAATGCGAAAGGCAGAAATACCGTTAAATAGCATCGGCGAAGTCGGACTTTCTAACCGCTGTGGGTCATAATTATCAGGTGTAATATTTTCAGTATGCAGATAATAACGCTCAGTTTCGTAAAGCTTGGTGGTATTAATCAATAACAGCCCCGAAAATAGCATACTTTTTAGTAAGTCATCTTCGCTATAGTCTATAAACGTATCAATCGCAGACACAATCCATCGCATACTTAGGTGTTCAAGCAAAAAATCTGCTTCTTCTTGCCATAACGTGGTAAATCGCTGCATGTTTTGCTCAACTTCGCAGTCTCGGCGAATAAGCACAATTAATTTGGCATGATAAAATAATAACTGGGGCTGACCACTAAATTCGGTTTCTAGATAAGCCAAATGTTCATTCAAATCTTTAAAATATTGATAACGATAATCGTCAGATTTAGCGACAGTCACCAAGGTGGTTTTTAGCGTTGCAAAGTTATTATCTTGTTGTTTTAAGTCTTCGATAACTGCTTTTGAGCCGATTTTACGTTTTTGTTTGCTCCATGAAAGCTGATTGAGCCAACTCGGTTTAGTTAGCATGATTGACTCCTAAAATTATAAAGTTTTGCCAAACTTATTTATGTCAAAAATTTAACTTGCTGAAATAAACTTTTAGAAATAGGCGAGTGATTAAATATTGTTATATTTTTAGCTTGATAAGTTTGAGCTAATAAATCAAAAGACGGTACAATTCGATTGACAATGGCTTTATCAAGTTTAATCGGTGCTTTGTTTTGCTCAGTTTCATAAAATCTGGGTTGCTGTGAATTCATCAAGTCAATCCCATATAAATGAATGGCAGCAGGTTTAAATCCGTAGGCAAGTTGGGCTGCCACATAAGCCACCGTACCCGCTTCTACAAAACCTTGCGTGATATCAAGCGATACCCCAACCACTGGTTCATGCGACCAATCAAACACAAACTTGTCACTGGTATAATTCTTGGTTTGCTTTAACGCATTTTTTTGTACATAAAAAGGCAAATGGCGGTGCAGCAATATTGCCATCACGCCTGTACGTTGAACAATCGGGCGGTCAATAGCAAAAATCAAACGAAAACTTGAATAAAATTGGGTCACAAATGATGGGTAAGCCTCAATTAATGCCATCAAAACAGGCAAGGTCATACAAAATAATAATCCCTGTTTAAACTTTGCCTCAATCAACCCAAAGTTATGGGCAATAAATCGCTCATCGGATACCACATACGCTAATGGCTGATTAAAACGATAATCATCCAACAGCGTGATACTACCGTTCACAAAAATAGTTGGGGTCGACAGTCGCTCGCTATCAAATACCACCTCACGGATCGAAGGTCCCGAAGCAACGATATTGATGGCAAAATCTTTGGACGACTTATCACATAACTTTTCACGAATCACGCCTAAATCGGCAGGTGACAGCAACGAAAAAGGTAACCACGAACCTTGCACCATCAAGCTAATCAGGTCTTTAGCTCTATTCGCTTTGCTTGCGATCATTGAGACCACCAAGCATTGCGAGGTTTGATATGACAATGAAAGTTAAACAAATTTTCAATTTTGGTTTTTTTGTGTTGTACCATCTGATAAATCCGCCTTAAAAATGCTAAATAAACATAATCATCGTAATTATTATTGCTAAACAGCCAAAACATTCTCTTATAATTTTATACCGCATTATACCCAATATGCCCAAGCGGGATTGTGATAATCTTTAATTAAAGCAAACGCCGTCGGGTTGTCATGCAGCCGCCGAAAGACCGTGAGTAAAAATTTTGTGGCAAAGGCATCTTGCGTTGCAAACGTTTGATAACGGGTTTTCATTTGAGCCAAACTGTCATCACTGCCTAATCTAAAAAGTGTTAAACCATCATACAAACCGTTATGAGTGGCATACAGTGCTTGAGCTTTTGGTGCAGTTGGCTGTGTGTTATCCGTCAGCAAAAATTGTTGGGTTTCATATACTTTTAGCGTATTGATCAGGCTGACCACATTGAGCAAAATCGCTTGGCATAATGGGCTGTCACTATAATCAATAAAAGTATCTGCCGCAGACACCAGCCAGCGTAGCGATAGCTGCTCAAATAATGCCGTTTCATGCCCTTGCCATAATACCTCAAACAAACGAAAGGTTGTAGAAATTTGATAGCCGCGGCGAAGCAGTACAATCAACAGGGTATGATAAAAATTGAATTCAGACTTTCCAATAAACTCAAGTTGTAAATACCGCAAATGCTGGTATAGGTTATCAAAAGATTGCGTTTCATAGTGGCGTTGCAATGTGGGGTTAAATATCGTGGTGTCGTCGCCTTGCCATAAATGAGGATAACGGTCAATGACCTCACGCAAAATCGAAGGGTGGCTAAAATCAATACTGCGAGACAGTAGGGTATCGCTACTTAAAGTTTGATAAGCGTGTAAATATTTATCAGCCCCAAGTAGTTTATCATCTTGGGCGCAATGGCTGGCAAGCGTGGTAGCGACCATACGTTACCCCAGTACTTAATGCCAATAATCCTTAATCCAAGGCGTGGGCAACACCTTACGATACCATTTGCCACTTCTGCCCACAATGGCATCAGGCGGATTGACTTCGCCATGAAAAATCACCATCTTTGCGCCCGCAGGTAGCTTGGGCGGTACAACCAAACTTAATGGAAACGGCTGAACACATTGGTATTTAAAGCTGACACACCAATCTTTATCCCAATATTCAAGGTGATGATGTTCTCGTAAATAATTGGATAAATAGGCTTGCTCATGGCGCACTTGCCCACGGATAGTATCAAAGTTTTGTTCAAAATTAGCAAGTAAATTTGGGTAGGTGTTTTGCCCGACTTTAAAGCGATAAACTGAACTATTGCCTACCATCCGCCATGGTTTTTTCCAATCACGGATAATCACCACACTGTCTTCATACGCTGCTTGATAAGTAAAAAAACAATCAATATTATCAACAATAACGATATCAATATCTAAAAACAAAGCGATTCCTTTTAAGTCATAAAGTTCTGGCTTAAAAGTCGTCAGTTTTTTCCAACCCCGTTCTGGCAAATTGGTGGGCACGCTTTGGGGAAACTGTAGCTCTGGGATAGGGTAGCATTTTACATTTGAATCGATGCCTTCTGGATTATCAGTCAAACATACCATTTGAAAAGGTAAGCTTAGATGCCGGCTTACCATATTATATAAGCGATTGACGTATTCTGCCCCATATTTTGTGCCCCATTTCATACAGATAACATAGCGGTTCTCTTGGCTTAAATTAGATAACGTGGGCTTAGTCATACCTTACCTTAAATAAATCAGTGATTAATGCGTTGAACTTAATGGTCTTTTTTTGCCAAGGTAGCTTACCTTAAATCAGTCATTATCTATTATATCTTTTTTAGGACACAGGGTTTGAATATAGGACTGAAATTGCCCGTCATTGAGCTTATACGGATTTTTTATAATGGGCACATTCTTAAAACGTTTATAGCCCCACATATATTGGGTGGGAAAGCGGTTTATCATCTGCTCCATCGCTTGGTTTAATGCCGTGGTGGCAACTGTCACATCTTTATCCCAAAGCTTGGGGTCATCGAGTTGATCACAATACACGTCAAAGCCATTATTGTTATCCCTTCTAACACACGTTAGCCCCACAAGGCGACAATGGGTTTTGCTGGCAAGCTTGGGGGCAAGGGTACTGGTCAGGCAACTTATTCCAAAAAACGGCGCATTCACCCCGCCCGATGGATCTGGTACATGGTCGGGTAAAATAATACTAAACCCACCTGCTTTAAGGGTTTTAAAAATTGCTTTTACCCCGCTACTATCCGTTGGAACTAGCGTGGCATTGAGTCGTTCTCGCCCTTGTAAAGCAAAAGCATTGGCATGTTCGCCTTTAACCGGCTTGTACATAATGGTGGGCGAGCCAAATTGATTGAGCCACGGATTCATAATTTCCCATGTGCCAAGATGGGGTACAATGGCAAGCATGCCATGGGGATTTGCCAAACCATCAATCAGCACTTGTTGATTATGCACCGTATGAATTTGAGAGATCGACCAATCCGCAGGCATCGCCCATGATTTGAACGATTCTACCATATTGAGCATTTGGTTTTGCAAGGTGATTTTTGCCAACCGTTTACGTTCAGCAGAGGATAGGTGCGGATAGACCATTTGTAAATTTTTATCAATAATTTGATAAATACCCGATTGTTTTTGCAAACCAATAAAAAATGCCACACCACGAGCCAAGCATCGAAGCAAAGGCAAAGGCACATAGCGTAGCAGATGAAATGCGTTCATGGTCTATTAAGCAATCTTTATCAATAAGTTAAAATAAGGGCGTATTCAATACGCCCCTACCAATATACGATACTACCAAGATGAATTAAGGATGAATTTTTGCAAATTTATTCGGCTTTTTTGTCTTTCTCTTTAACCCGAATACCCAATTCTCGAAGCTGTTTGGCATCAACAGGCGCAGGGGCTTCGGTGAGCGGACATTCGGCGGTTTTGGTTTTAGGGAACGCGATTACATCACGAATAGAGCTTGCCCCCGTCATTAGCATAATCAAGCGGTCAAGCCCAAATGCCAAGCCGCCATGCGGTGGCGCACCGTATTTTAAGGCATTTAGTAAGAACGAGAATTTTTCTTCGGCTTCTGCTTCGCTAATACCTAAGGCTTCAAAGACCGCTTTTTGCATATCTAAGGTATTGATACGCAAGCTACCACCGCCGATTTCAGTACCATTTAACACCATGTCATAAGCGATAGAAAGGGCAGTTTCTGGGCTGTTTTTCATCTCTTCCACCGTGCCTTTGGGACGGGTAAAGGGATGGTGTACCGATGTCCAAGAGCCATCGTCAGTTTCTTCAAACATTGGGAAGTCCACGACCCACAGCGGTGCCCACTCACACGTCGCCATGTTTAGATCATGCCCAACTTTAACGCGTAAGGCGCCCATGGCATCATTGACGATTTTGGCTTTGTCTGCGCCAAAGAAAATGATATCGCCATTTTGGGCTTCGGTGCGTTTGATCAGTTCAACTAAAACCGCATCGCTCATGTTTTTGATAATCGGGGATTGTAAACCAGATTCTTTATCGACACCATTGTTAATGTTATTTACGTCATTAACTTTGATATATGCTAAGCCTTTTGCGCCATAAATCCCGACAAACTTGGTGTACTCATCGATTTGTTTACGCGTTAATTCACCGCCGTTTGGTACACGCAAGGCTGCCACACGCCCTTTCGGGTCTTGCGCGGGGCCTGAGAAGACTTTAAATTCCACATTTTGCATAATGTCAGCGACATCCACAAGTTTCATGGGGATACGTAAATCAGGCTTGTCCGAGGCATAATCGCGCATGGCTTCTGAATATGGCATACGCTCAAATTTGTCAAATTTTACGCCCAATAATTTATCAAAGAGTTCAACCGTCATCCCTTCCATCAAGTCCATGATTTCATTGTCATCTAGAAAAGAGGTCTCGATATCGATTTGGGTAAATTCAGGCTGACGGTCAGCCCGCAAGTCTTCATCACGAAAACATTTTGCAATTTGATAGTAACGGTCAATCCCACCCACCATCAATAATTGTTTAAAGAGCTGAGGCGATTGTGGCAGGGCATAAAATTCGCCATTTGATACTCGACTTGGCACCAGATAGTCACGCGCCCCTTCTGGCGTGGCACGGGTCAAAATTGGGGTTTCGACGTCCAAAAAGCCGTGGGCATCAAGATAGTTACGAATCAAATTAGTGACTTTTGAACGAAAACGCAACCGCTCAAGCATTTCGGGACGGCGAATGTCCAAAAAGCGATATTTTAGACGCAGTTCTTCGGCAACTGAGACAAAATCATCATTTAAGGGGAATGGTGGGGTTTCTGATTCGGCGACCACGGTAATGGTTTCGGCAACCAGTTCGACTTTACCTGATTGATGCTCAAGGTTATAGGCGGCTTCATCCCGCGCCCGTACTTTGCCGGTGATTTGTAAAATTGATTCATTACGCATTTTGCTGGCTGCTTCATACAGCTGTGGGTCATCAGCTTTTTCGACAATCACTTGTAGCAAGCCGTCACGGTCACGCAAGTCAAAGAAAATCACATGGCTGTGGTCACGACGACGGTGCACCCAGCCCACCACTGTGACTGTTTGCCCAATTTGTTCTTCGGTAATGCTACCGCAGTAGTTTGTACGCATCATAATGAAGCAATCCCAATTTTTAAATAAGTGTTAGTTAAATTTTTTACAAACGAATATTATGCCGTGTTTGCCCTAATTACTCAACCAAAAAATAGCTTGTGCAAATTCTCTTAAAATCCGCTTATACAATTTAGCATTGAATTTTAGCATTGAATTTGTCGGTTGGTATTGAATTTTTGCAAGACGAACGCCATCAAAACTTGATATTTTAATACCCTTTATTTTATCGGTTTTACCGTTATCCAAATCATTCGCTAAACCACGTCTGCAACGCTAGGAAACACCATGTTATTTCAAACCACTAAACAACCCACCGAACTTAAAATTACCCATTTAAACAAAGTTAAAAAACAGCGTGAACAACAATTATTACTCGAAATGGGCGACAAAAAATCGCTGAAATCTTCTTTAAAAAAATCGCTAAAACAAGCGATTTTGGACAAAACTAAAAAAAGCAAAGACCAAGGCAATGTGTTTGTACTCGATTTTCATGGCGATATCAAAGCCAGCCATGTGCAACAATTGCGTGAAGAAATCAGTGCGATTTTAACCATTGCCGAAGCGGGTGATGAGGTTATTGTGCGGCTTGAGTCGGGCGGGGGTATGGTGCACGCGTATGGTTTGGCAGCGGCACAACTTGCCCGTATTAAAGACGCAGGGCTGACCTTGACCGTGTGTGTTGATAAAATCGCCGCCAGCGGTGGCTATATGATGGCGTGTGTGGCTGATAAAATTTTAGCGGCACCGTTTGCTGTGGTTGGTTCAATTGGTGTGGTGGCTCAAATGCCCAATGTTCATGACCTGCTTGAAAAACATGATATCGATGTCGAGGTATTTACCGCAGGCAAATACAAACGCACCGTAACCGTCTTTGGCAAAAACACGCCTGAAGACAAACAAAAATTCCAACAAGAACTCGAAGAAACCCACCGACTTTTCCAAGATTTTGTCACCCAATACCGCCCGCAGCTTGACCTTGATAAAGTGGCGACAGGCGAACATTGGTATGGTGAAGATGCGATTAACTTAAAGCTGGTTGATCAATTGACGACTTCTGACAGTTATTTGATGGGCGAAATGAAAAACCGCCAAGTGTATCTGGTTCATACCCGCAAAAAACCCACGCTGGCAGAAAAATTGGGACTTACGCAGGCGGCGCAAGCGGTGGTAAAGACGGCAATCGATCAGCTGCCTGATGCATTATTGACCCTAGAAAGCAGTAAATTACCGATGTTTAAAAAATAATAAAAGCGGGATAAATTGTTGGGGGCGTAGGCGATACGCCCCTTTTTATCATTTACACATAAGGATAATTCATGCAATTATTTATGTTAAAAATCGGGGCAAGACCGCAAGGAAGATTGATTGAACAACATGATGTGATGTTTGTTATTGCCAATAGCCTAAGCGAAGTAATTCCTGTGGTCGATAAGCATTGGTCAGAAGTTAAAGGCAGCTGGCATTTAGACGCGTGGCGAGCGGTTAATCGGGTAGGGAATTATCAAATCTTATTGCGTGAAAATAGCCTAAGTACAGAAGCTGATCAACATTTATCAGATATGCAGGTCTTAAATTTGTATTTTATTAATCTGGGCGGCTATTTACCCAACCACTTTGAAGAGTTTCATTACAAAACCTTAGTCGTAGCAGAGAGCCTAAGCCATGCCACTGCGCAAGCTAAAAAGTCGGAATTTTACCAGCACTATACCTTTAAAAATGTTAACTCATCTTTAAGTGGTGTGGCGACCAGTCATGTCGATGATAAGCACTTGTTAGCAGTGGATGATATCCATGCGGTGGCGGATTTATTGCCCAATGGGTTTGGGTTGACGATTCGCGCATTAACTGAGCAAGAAAAAACCGAAATGCCACATGATACGTTACATATCGGCTATCTTAATATTAAACAAATTAAAATGCTCATTTCATGATTTTTGGCTTCGTTTATTTTTAACAAACATTTGAGAACGATTATCTGACAATTTAGTTTCAAAAATATCAATGGCTTTGACTAAATCACTTAATTTGGCATAGCCATAATTTTTGCTGTCGAAAGAACTTTGGTTGTTAATATAGCTACCTACGCCGCCTAAATTAGCCCACCCATCTTCATTTTGGCAGTTTTTAATCCCATCTCGTAACAGATTCATCAAGGCGGTATCTTGTTTTAAAAGATTGCCGGCTTTTGTAGAACTCACCGGTTCGATGGTGGTATTTTCTGGATTATCCAGATATAAAAATTTTGAGCAGGCTTTGACCAGCGATAGCGGCGTTTTTTGCTCGCCAAAACCAATGACCTGTTTGCCTTCGCTTTTGATACGCATGGCTAATGGGGTAAAGTCACAATCTGATGACACGATACAAAATATATCAACTTTACCGCTATATAAAATATCCATCACATCAATGGTCATTGACATGTCGGTCGCATTTTTACCTTTTGTGTAATCAAATTGTTGAATAGGTTGAATCGCATGTTCTAATAAAATCGCTTCCCAACTTTTTAAGTTATCATTTTTCCAGTTACCATATATTTTACGAATCATCACCGAGCCATACACAGCAAGCTCGGAAATGATAAAGTCAATTTTTTTTGCAGGGGCATTATCCGCATCAATAAATAAAGCAACGGTTTGTTGGGCAGCCATCTTATTTCCAATAACTAACAATTAAAACGGTAATTTACGCCGAAGGATACGTTGAACAAAACGCACTTTGGTTTTTTTATCAAAGCCTTTGAAGGTGGTGCGACTTGTGCCTTTGGTGAAGGCTGTTGGCTTGCTGTAATCAATGGCAATATCCACTATCACAGGCTCGCCTTTTTGGGTGAGAGCATAAGCTTTTTTTAGCGTTTTCGCCAAATCTTTGTTACGATTAATCAAAAAATAGCTTGCTCCCGTGGCAGTTGCTACGCCTTTGATGTTAAGGCTTGGTAAAATGGTACAGGCTTTTTGCTGATAGGGCAGTTGTTGGGCTTGGGCGATTTGTGACAGTTCACCATCGTGAAACACACAATATAAAATTCCCAAGCGATGGGCTTTGGCGGTCAAAATCTCCATGCAAGTCATGGTAAAACAGCCATCACCGACCACGGCGACCACATCTCGGCTTGGCTCGGCAAGCTTTGCCCCAATCGCTGCAGGTACGGCATAGCCCATCGCATTGTAATCGGTGGGTGTCAATAATAGCTCATCTTGATAAATCGGGTACAATTCAGCGGTCAAAAAAGTGTGATTGCCATCATCGAGTACTGTCACGCTATTAGCAGGCATGATGGCTCGCAAGGCATCAAAAAACCGCACAGGATTGACTTTATTTTTGCGGTCGGCTTTATACCACGATTTGCGATAATCAATTTTGTCTTTGGCGATTTGCTTGCTTAAGGGCATATTTATTGCTACTTGATGTGGCTGGATTTTGGCTTTAAGGCGTTGCAACAATAGCGGGATGGTGTCAATCACATCACCCACCACGCCAATATCAGTGGCGTAATTTGCCCCAATGACTAGTGGGTCGATGTCAAAATGGATGTGCGTTTTTGGCATCAAACCAGTTAATCCAAAACTACCTGTGGGGATTTCGGCAAACCTTGCCCCAATGGTCAGTAGGGTGTCACACTTACCAATGGCGTTTTTGGCACTTGGCACGGCAGAAGGGCTAAAGCCAAAGCCTGCATGCAGTGGATGTTCATGCGGAAAACTCGATAACCCCTGCAAGGTTGTGGTGACGGGGGCGTTCAATAATTCGGCAATTTCGACCAGTTCTTTTTTTACGAGCCTTGCCCCATAGCCGATAAATAGCCCGACTTGTTTGGCATTTAGCAGTTTTTCAACGGCTAATTCCAACTGACTGACCGCCTCTTGGGTCAAGCGGGGTATGGCTTGTTGCTGTTGCCATTGTGATTGCCACTGTGCCCAAGTTAACGGCGTATCAACCCCGCTTGGGAACAGTTGTAAATTCACTGGAATTTCGACTAACACAGGCCCCGGTACGCCTCTTGTGGCGATATGATAAGCCTTAAAAATGGTATCGACCACCGCATTGTTATCCGTCACTCGAAAAGCCGCTTTGGTAATGCCTTTGGCAGCCTCTAACTGGTCAATATCGTGCAATTTGTATTTAAACGGCGTGTCTTGACGAACACCGCCTGTCAAAATCAGCATCGGCACGCCATCAAGATAGGCTTCACCAATCCCGCTTGCTGCATGGGTCAGACCTGCCGCCGGGACAATCACCAAGGTGCCGATATTGCCCGTTTTATTGATAGCAAAGTTACGGCTATGGGTCGCCACTCGGCTCATACCCTCGGCAATAAATGCCCCGCCTTGCTCATGGGTCACGAGAATCGGCGTGATGGTGTTTGAGTGATAAAGTTCATCGTACAGTTCAGTATTATGTACCCCAGGGATACCAAAGGTATGGGTAATACCGAGTTGCTCTAACGCATAAACGGTCAGCTGTGCGGCGGTTTTTTGTAAGGTGGTTGGCATGGTGATTGTCCTTTATCAAATGAGTCATCATAACATCTCGTCAATTTAACAGAAAAATGAGATAAAACAAATAAAAAAAGCCGAATCAAACTTCGGCTTTTTTATTTATAGATTAAATGGGTTTAATTGAATTTTTCGCCAAGCCAAGTTGGCAGTTTTGCCATTTCGCCTGCCAATTTATTGATATCACTTGCCCCACCTTGAGCAAAGTCGGGTTTGCCGCCACCTTTACCGCCCAAATTTTCCGCCAGTAACTTAATGATATCACCGGCTTTGACTTGGGCAGTTAACGCTTTACCCACGCTTGCGGTCATGGCGATTTTTTCCTCGTCCTCTTGGATGTATGTGCTTACCAATACCACAATTCCATCGCTAAGTTTGGATTTCATATCATCGGCAATCGTGCGTAACGCCTTGCCGTCCATGCCTTGTAGCGAGGCAATCAGCACTTTTTTACCGCCAATCTCTTGCACATTGCCCATCAAGTCTTTGGCTTGGCTGCTTGCCAATTTTTGTTGCAAGCGCTCTAGTTGTTTTTCAAGGTCGCGCGTTTTGTCGGTCATTTGATTGACACGCTCGGCAACTTCATCACGTTTGGCTTTGAGCTGACTAGCAAGTTGATTAAGCTGTTTGTCGCCTTGCTGCACATATTTGACCGCACCCATGCCCGTCACCGCTTCGATACGGCGAATCCCTGCAGCAATGCCTTGTTCGCTGACGATTTTAAATAAGCCAATATCGCCGGTTCGCTCTACGTGTAGCCCGCCACACAATTCGATTGAAAACGGCTTGCCATTTTTGTCAATTGTTCCCATTGACAATACCCGTACGGTATCGCCGTATTTTTCGCCAAACAGTGCCATCGCCCCTTTGGCTTTGGCAGCGTCCATGCTCAAAAATTCGGCAGTGGCTGGCTGATTGGCAAGGATTTGTTGATTGACGAGGGTTTCAATGGTGGTGATTTGTTGCTCGGTTAATGGCTTGTCGTATGAAAAATCAAAGCGTAACACCTCGCTATTGACGAGCGAGCCTTTTTGGGCAACGCTGTCACCAAGCACTTGACGCAAGGCAGCATGGAGTAGGTGCGTGGCAGAGTGGTTTTTGGCGCTCATGGCGCGCACTTGACTGGCGACACGGGCTTCGCTAGATTGGGCGATGGAGATATGACCCATTTTTACCACGCCATGATGGATGATGGCTTGCCCCGATTTTTTGGTATCAAGCACGTCAAACAAGCCAGTGGTGGTTTGGATTTCACCGAGTTCGCCCGCTTGACCGCCCCCTTCCGCATAAAATGGCGTTTTTGCCAAAATAATTACCCCTTCATCGCCCTCGGATAGCGTATCAACGGCGTTGCCTGCTTGATAAAGATGGGTAATTTCGCTGGTATTTTCAGCGTGTTCATAGCCCAAAAACTCGGTGGCACTATCCACTTGAATCAAGGCGTTATAATCCACACCAAATTTCCCTGCTTCACGGGCACGGTTGCGTTGTTCTGCCATGCTTTGCTCAAAACCCGCTTCGTCGATATTTAAGCCTTTTTCACGCAAAATGTCAGCAGTCAAATCGGCAGGGAAGCCATATGTGTCGTAGAGCTTAAATACCGTTTCGCCCGCTAGGGTGTCGCCTGTTGTTAAGCTTTCAAGTTCTTGGGATAGCAGTTTTAACCCTTGTGACAAGGTTTTGGCGAACTGTTCTTCTTCTTTTAACATCGCCTGTTCGATATGCGCTTGTTGCTCACGTAACTGTGGATAAGCATCGCCCATAATTTCGACAAGCGGGGCGACCAGTTTATAAAAGAAGTTATCGGTTGCCCCAAGTTTATTGCCATGACGCACGGCACGACGAATAATACGACGTAGCACATAGCCGCGCCCTTCGTTACTCGGTGTCACGCCATCAGCAATCAAAAACGCCACCGAACGAATATGGTCGGCAAGTACTTTAAGCGATGGTTCATGTTGAATATCGGTATCGGCGGGCAAGCCAAGGATTTTGACCGCTTCGCTCATAAGTTTGACAAAAATATCAATCTCATAGTTGCTATGCACGCCTTGCATAATCGCACTGATGCGTTCTAAGCCCATGCCCGTATCCACGCTTGGGGCAGGCAGCGGCTCGAGCGAGCCGTCTTTTTGGCGATTAAACTGCATAAACACGTTGTTCCAAATCTCGATATAGCGGTCACCATCTTCTTCAGGTGTGCCGGGCAAACCGCCCCAAATATGTTCACCGTGGTCATAAAAAACTTCAGTACAAGGACCACAAGGACCCGTATCGCCCATCGCCCAAAAGTTATCCGACTGGTACGCCCCGCCTTTGTTATCGCCGATACGGATGATACGCTCAGGGGCAAGACCCACGGTTTTATGCCAAATATCAAATGCCTCGTCATCGGTATGATAAATCGTGACATACAGCTTTTCTTTGGGCAAGCCTAGCCAGTTTGACGACGTCAAGAACTCCCACGCCAGCGGAATGGCAGTTTCTTTAAAATAATCGCCAAATGAAAAATTGCCAAGCATCTCAAAAAATGTGTGATGGCGGGCGGTATAGCCGACATTATCAAGATCGTTGTGTTTACCGCCTGCCCGTACACATTTTTGGGCAGTGACCGCCCGTTTATAATCGCGTTTTTCCAGCCCCAAAAACACATCTTTAAACTGATTCATCCCCGCATTGGTAAACAGCAGCGTCGGGTCGTTATGTGGCACTAGGCTCGATGATGCCACAGGCGTATGCCCATTTTCGGCAAAGTAATTGATAAAAGCTTGGCGAATTTCATTCGAGGAAAACGGACGGCTCAAAGCAGACTCCTAAATTTTTTGGTCATTAATGATGTTAAGTAGCACAAAATGCAGAAAGTTTAGCAGAAAATGCTTAAAAAAGATATTTTGAGAGCATTGAGAAAATGATGGGCATAAATTTACACAAACTAACAGTTTAGCATAATTATCAATACACTTCCCATAAAAAAAGGTTTTGCAACTAACAAAAGTCAAATCTATTTTTTCCTTGTTAATAGTGTGGAATTGGCGTATAACTATACTTAACAAATGAGCACAATAACTGGCAATTAACCGCAATTCACCAAAGGTCATACAAGTAAACCATTAGGAGGTTACTATGAACTGGGCTTTATTTAGTGCGATATTCACCATTGCATCAGGCACAACCATCGGCGTACTGATGGTGATAGCATTGATCATTGGCTTTGATGAAATTCCTCATATTATCGCTACTTGTATTGCAGGATTTTTCTTGGCAATTCCGATTGCTTTCGTGGTTACCAAAAAAATGCAAACGTTGGGCGTTACCACATCCGCTACTTAAACTTGTCAAATCCTACACTGATTCTATCCGCCTATCGTTAACAATAAAAAAGCCAATCAACCGTATTGGCTTTTTTTATCAAAATAAATAATGGGAAAAACGCGGGTTTGAGTGGATACGATAGACTATTAGCAAAAGTATTTTATCATTTGTCGATTTCACATTTTTAAATCACGCAAAGTATATTATAATCTTGGCGAATTGAAGGCATAACAACCCCTATTTCACCAAATTATTTTACCAACTTGATTTTGAGTTTTGATTATGACCACAGACCCGCATGGCTTGGCTTCTTCTTCGTTTGACGATGCTTTAGTACCCAATTTTACTTCTGATTCAAAATTGATTGGCTTAGACAATGATTTAATATCTGAGTCTTTAATGCCTGGCGAAATGGGTGAAGAAGCGCAACTTAATCAAATGCGAGCGGAGTTTGATGAAGCCCAACAGCAGCTGCGTAGTATCCGTGATTTTATCCGTTTTTGTGTGAGCAAACTGCGAGAATATGATGTGGTCGTGGCTCAAGGCACCACCGATGTATTTGCCGAAGCGGCGGCGATTGTGCTCCATACCTTATCGCTCGATTGGTCAGCGGATGAACAGATTTTAGATTGTCGCTTGACTGATAGTGAAAAGTCTGAGGTATTGACCTTGTTGCAACGCCGCATTGTCGAACGTAAGCCACTAAGCTATTTGATAAATTTGGCGTATTTTTGTGATTTACCGTTTTATGTTGATGAACGGGTGTTGATTCCTCGTTCGCCGATTGCTGAGTTGATTCGCCAACAGTTTTATCCTTATTTTGAGAGCAATGACTTGGTGGAACGCTTGGGCGGTAATGATAAAAACCCACAATATTTTAATCATGGCTTATATGATAAACAACTTGCGCAACCTGAGCGGATTTTGGACTTATGTACAGGGTCGGGCTGTATTGGTATTGCACTAGCCACTCGCTTTCCTGATAGTCAGGTCGATACGAGCGATATTGATAAAAATGCGTTACAAGTCGCTGCAGTCAATGTGGAACACCATGATATTGCGCATCAAGTGAATTTAATTGAATCCAATTTATTTGAAAAAATCCCTGCCGAAAATCAATACGATTTGATCGTCACCAATCCGCCGTATGTCGATGCGGCGACGATGGCAGATTTACCGCCTGAGTTTTTGCACGAGCCAGACCATGCACTAGCGGCGGGGCAGGATGGCTTGGATTTGGTGCATCATATTTTATATCAAGCCCCAGATTATTTGACCCGTGATGGGCTTTTGGTATGTGAAGTGGGGGACAGCGAGTGGGCGCTACGGCAAGCGTATCCAGAAATTCAATTTGACTGGTTGATGTTCGCGCAGGGTGGGCATGGGATTTTTGCAATGGATTATGATGAGTTGATGGCAAATCGGGAATATTTTGCGGAATATGTGAATGGGGTTTAAAATGGCAGGCAATACAATCGGACAATTATTCACCGTCACCACTTGTGGCGAATCACACGGGGTAGGCTTAATGGCGATTGTCGATGGCGTGCCACCGGGTCTGCCACTGACCGAAGCTGACCTGCAAATCGACCTTGACCGCCGCAAACCAGGTACCTCAAAATTTGCCACCCAACGCCGCGAAGACGATATTGTTGAGATTATCTCAGGCGTGTTCGAGGGTAAAACCACTGGTACACCGATTGGACTGCTTATTCGTAACACCGACCAAAAGTCAAAAGACTACAACGACATCAAAGACACGTTTCGCCCTAATCATGCCGATTATACTTATAGCATGAAATATGGCTTTCGGGATTATCGTGGTGGTGGACGTTCGTCCGCCCGTGAAACAGCCGTGAGAGTGGCGGCAGGCGCAATTGCCAAACAGTTTTTACAAAGTAAAGGCATCCAAGTACGGGGCTATGTTACCCAAATTGGAAATATTAAAGCCCAAGCGATAGACGAAAATGCGATAGACTGGGAATTTGTCAATAGCAATCCATTTTTTTGTGCCGATAAAGAGGCGGTACCAAAATTTGAACAGCTCATTACCCAATGCCGAGAACAAGGCACAAGCGTCGGGGCAAAACTTACAATATTAGCGACGGGCGTACCGGTTGGCTTGGGTGAGCCTGTGTTTGACCGACTCGATGCCGATATCGCCCATGCCATGATGGGGATTAATGCCGTTAAAGGCGTGGAAATTGGCGATGGTATGGCGGTGGCAGGGCAGTTTGGGCATTTAGCCCGAGATGAAATCACGCCACAAGGGTTTACCAGCAATCATGCGGGCGGGATTTTGGGCGGTATTTCTAGCGGACAAACAATCAAAGTCCAAATTGCCCTAAAGCCCACGTCAAGTATCACCAGCGCAGGTCTAAGTATTGATGTACATGGCAATGCCGTTGAAATGCTCACCAAAGGTCGCCATGACCCATGCGTGGGTGTACGCGCGACCCCGATCGCTGAGGCGATGCTAGCGATGGTACTGGCTGACCATTATTTACGCCATCGCGGGCAAAATGCCGATGTCGTACCACCGCTTGCACCGATTGCTTAAACAGTTGCTTAAACAGTTGCTTAAAAAATAGTTAACCGTTTTTGTTAACGCTATTTGCCATAGATAGTGGCTAAAAATTTCTAAAATTTTTTTTAATTCAACCTTGTAGGTTATCTTGCTAAATATGATAGACACCGTCACCGACTTGACGTCACTAAATGAAGACGTGCATCATCAGCTTTGGCAAAGCCAATTGCTTGACGAAATGGGTATTGGGCGTTGGGCATTACAAGCAAGCCCCGTGATACAAGTGGAAGCGCAGGTGTGGCAACAATTTTTAGATACTTCAAATCCAATAACAACCATCCAAGTTGCACCATCATCCATTATACAGCCGACTCACTACGAGCAAGTTTTAGCCCCTAACGATCAGCATCTGCAAACGCTTAGCTTAGACCATGAGACAAATGCGCCAATAACCGAGAAAAGTGTTCAATCCGTTGAGCAAGATAAGCACACCGCTACGCCGCAAGCTGTAGAGGTAATTGCGCAGCGGTTTGCCATTCAAGCGATCGTATTTAATCAATGGGTGTTATTGGTGGATGAAACGGTTCTACAACATGATGCGCATCAGCTTCGATTGTGGCAACAGTTACAAAATCAGCTAAAAGTATCAGCGACAAATTTTCGTTTTCCGCTACTTGATGAACACCAAAATTTTCCCCAGTCAAGCTTTGCCCTCATGCAAAATGCGCAAATTGCATGGGCAGGGTTTGCAGGATTTTTACATCGGCTAACCCAATCGCATAATCTGCACAATTATCAGTTAGGCGCTTTAAGTAAACTGTCGGCGTGTCTTGACAGTCAACCAATTGAGCGTTTACCCTATCTAACTGATATGCTGCAAGATTATCGGCAAAAACGCCGTCTATGGCAAATTTTAAATCAATCTTAATATAGATCAATTTAGCAAATTCATACCACCTTTATGCTGCCTCTTAAAAGGAAAATCTCTATGACCGTGACCTTTGACCACCGAGTCGCCAATTTTTGCGCAGGACCCGCCAGTATGCCGACTGCCGTACTACAAAAAGCCCAAGCCGAATTGTTAAATTGGCAAGGCACAGGAATGTCGGTTATGGAAATGAGTCATCGCAGTGATGAATTCGTGGCAATCGCCAAAAAAGCGGAGCAAGATTTACGCACGTTGATGAAGATTCCCGATAATTACAAAGTACTATTTTTGCAAGGTGGGGCAAGTTTACAATTTTCAGCGATTCCCTTAAACTTGCTAAAAGGTACAGCCGACTATCTTGACACAGGGATTTGGTCAAAAAAAGCCATCGATGAAGCCAAACGCTATGAACAAGCTGGCTTGGGCAAAATTAACGTGGTCGCTTCTGCAAAGGCCAATAACTATACAAGTGTGCCTGATAGCAGCGAATGGCAACTGTCCCAAAATGCCGATTATTTTCACTACTGCCCAAATGAAACCATTGGCGGTTTGGCGATGTGTGAGGTGCCGAAAGTAGACGCCCCGATAGTTGCTGATATGTCATCTTGCATTTTGTCACAGCCTATTGATGTCAGCCAATTTGGGCTGATTTATGCAGGAGCACAAAAAAATATCGGACCTGCTGGCTTAACGCTGGTGATTGTGCGAGATGATTTGATTGGCTCTGCCCAAGCCGTATGTCCCAGTATTTTAGATTATAAAAATCAAGCCGATAATGACAGTATGCTTAACACGCCTGCAACCTTTGCTTGGTATTTGTCCGGTTTAGTGTTTGAATGGTTACTTGGACAGGGGGGTGTTGAGGCAATTTATCAACAGAATCTTGCCAAAGCCAAGGTATTGTATGACTTGATTGATGGGAGCGATTTTTATCACAATCCGATTGATAACCAGTATCGTTCTATCATGAATGTGCCTTTTACTTTAGCAGATAGTCATCTTGATAAAGCCTTTTTACAACAAGCTGAGGCACAGGGGTTTTTAAACCTAAAAGGGCATCGCAGTGTGGGCGGTATGCGGGCAAGCATTTATAATGCCATTGACTTGGCGACCGTACAAGGATTGGTAGCTTTTATGCAGGATTTTGCCAATCATCGAGGGTAAGATGCAAGTACCATTAAATTGCGTTATTTATTAGCAAGTGTTAAAAAAGCCAGTTTAAAACTGGCTTTTTTGACCAAATAAGAAATTAAGTTAGCTGTTTATTTTTACTATAGCATTGGGCAAACTATTTTAGTACCAATTCATTAACGTGTTTTTAGTCAATGGTTAGATAATAAAAAAGCTTGAATGATTCAAGCTTTTTTATTGGTTTATTGGTATTGGGGTACAAAGGGTTAAGTATTAAAGCGTACATGCCCCGCCTGCACAGGCTTCCATATCATCTTGAGCATCGCTCGCGCCATCGCGGGTATTATGATAGTACAAGGTTTTTACCCCATATTTATACGCCAATAATAAATCTTGGATCATGACTTTCACAGGTACCCGCCCATCCTCAAACTTGGTAGGGTCGTAGTTGGTATTGGCAGAGATGCTTTGGTCGATGAATTTTTGCATAATCGCAACCAGTTTAAGATAGCCGCTGTTATTGGGCATTTGCCATAGCAGTTCATATTGCCCTGCCAAACGGTCAATTTCTGGCACCACTTGTTTTAAAATGCCGTCTTTTGAGGCTTTGATTGATACCAAACCACGAGGCGGCTCGATACCATTGGTGGCATTGGCGATTTGGCTTGAGGTCTCAGACGGCATTAAAGCCGATAAGGTGGAATTGCGTAAGCCATAGGTTTTGATAGCATGGCGCAAGCTTTCCCAGTCAAGCTGTAAGGGTTCATCACAAATGGCATTGACATCCGATTTATAGGTATCAATCGGCAAAATCCCTTGTGAATAGGTCGTTTCATTAAAGGCAGGACACGCCCCTTGCTCTTTGGCAAGCTTGTTTGAGGCTTGAAGCAGATAGTATTGGAACGCTTCAAAGGTGCGATGGGTCAGCCCCAAGGCTTTGTCATCGGAGTATTTCATCCCATTTTTTGCCAAATAGTAGGCATAATTAATCACACCCACGCCTAGCGTGCGGCGTTTCATCGAGCCATTTTTGGCGGCAGCGACAGGGTAGTCTTGATAATCAAGCAGGGCATCAAGGGCGCGTACAATTAATTCAGTCGGTTCCTGCATGTCGCTTAAGTCATTGATTTCTCCCAAATTAATGCCCGATAAGGTACATAGGGCAATTTCGCCATGCTCATCATTGATATTGTCGAGTGGTTTGGTAGGAAGGGCGATTTCCATACATAGATTAGATTGGCGAATCGGTGCAACACGTGGATCAAATGGGCTATGGGTGTTGCAATGGTCTACGTTTTGTACATAGATACGTCCTGTACTGGCGCGCTCTTGCATCATTAGACTAAACAGTTCTTGGGCAGAAATTTTGCGTTTGCGGATGCTGTCGTCTTTTTCATATAGCTCATATAAGCGTTCAAATTCGGCTTGGTCAGCAAAAAATGCGTCATACAATCCTGCCACATCCGAAGGCGAGAATAAGGTGATTTCTTGATTTTTAATCAAACGTTGGTACATGGTTTTATTGATTTGGACGCCATAATCCATGTGACGCACTCGGTTGTCTTCTACCCCTCGGTTGTTTTTGAGTACCAACAAACTTTCGATTTCTAAATGCCAAATGGGATAAAATAATGTCGCCGCACCGCCACGCACGCCGCCCTGTGAGCACGATTTGACCGCCGCTTGGAACATTTTAAAAAATGGTATACAGCCTGTATGTTGGGCTTCACCGCCCCGAATCGGACTGCCTAACGCCCGAATACGCCCCGCATTCACGCCAATGCCTGCGCGCTGTGATACATAGCGTACGATTGCCGAGGTGGTCGCATTGATGCTATCAAGGCTATCATCGCATTCAATCAACACACAAGAACTAAATTGACGGGTCGGGGTGCGTACACCCGACATAATCGGGGTAGGCAATGAGATTTTGAAAGTGGATGTGGCATCATAAAAGCGTTTGATATAATCCAAACGGGTCGCTTTATCATATTGTTTATCATACCCTGCAAACAAACACATACCCACCAGCATATACAAAAACTGAGGACTTTCAAACACTTGCTTTGTGACACGGTCTTGTACCAAGTACTTGCCTTCCATTTGTTTGACTGCCGCATACGCAAAGTCTAAATCACGGTTATGGTCGATATAATCATTAAGCGTGTTAAACTCATTTTCGTCATAATCTTGCAAAATATGGGCGTCGTATTTGCCCGCTGCCGTCAGTTTTTTAACATGCTCATATAGGTGCGGCGGCTCAAAATCACCGTAGGCAATTTTACGTAAATGAAAAATTGCCAAGCGAGCCGCTAGGTATTGATAATTTGGGGTCGCTGCCGAAATCAAATCAGCGGCGGATTTGATAATGGTTTCATGAATGTCTTTGGTGGTGATATTGTCATAAAATTGGATATGTGAGCTGATTTCAACTTGCGATACTGACACATTGTCTAAGTCTTTTGCCGCCCACTCAATGACCCGATGAATTTTATCCAAATTAATCGGCTCTAAGCGTCCATTGCGTTTTTGTACTTGGATTTCTTCAAATCGGGTCATAGTGGTGTCCTTCTTGATTAGTGCGATAAGTTTGGATAAACGATACTATCATCCAAAAAATGCTAATAGCCGAGCGTTAAAAATTTTAGCGAACAAAACCCACACCAATTATAAAAACTGATGTTTTTTATAAAGTTTTTGATGCAAGGTGATTAATGGTAAAAAATTAGATAACTACTATATCTAGGGATATAGTAATTAGTTCGCACAATATAGCCTAAAAAAAATTGTAATTCTAGCTTGTTTTTTCAGTTTTTTTTTGATTCATTATTTGTTGTTGCGATATAAAATTAATTAACAATTATTGCCTTTCAAGGCATAAAAGGTTAAATAAGTGAATAGCCAACAGGTGGCTAGTAAGATAATAATCGATAAATTACAGGATTTATAAATTAGGCGTAGCATCAGCGATTAAATTTACTGGGTTCATCACAAAAAGCCCATTTTGGCGATGGGCTTTGTAGGATCAACAAGAACGATGATTAATTACGAATACTGGCTAAGGGCTAACGTTAGCGTAATAAGCTCGCGGCAGAGTTTTGGGTAATAAAGCCATCTGGCACTTGTCCGTGGTCAGCTTGCCAACGTTGAAACGCAAGTTTGGTATTATTGCCAATAACGCCATCGGTGCCTTTGGTATCATAGCCTTGGGCAGTCAAACGCTGTTGCAATTGCGCCACTTGTGAGGTATAAAGAGGCTGCTCATAGCGTGGGAAAGATTGCTGTAAGCCGGGTTGACCTACAATCGCTCGTGCCAATAAACTCACCGCCATCGCATAATTAGCGGAATTATTATACACTTTAATGGCATCAAAATTTTGGGTAAGCAACACAGCAGGACCCGCTTTGCCAGCAGGTAACCAAAGCTCGACCATGGCATTGCTTGGGGCAGAATTGTCTAAGAACTGTACGCCTTGTGCTTGCCATGTGGCAACCGATTTTTTTTGACTCACTTGGCGATAATCAAAATTGGCAGGCAGTTTGACTTCATAAAACGTGGGTAAGCCACGCTGCCAACCTGCATGAGCCAAATAGCTGGCGGTTGAAGTGAGGGCATCGGCACTGTCCCAAGGGTTGCGGCGACCATCGCCATCGCCATCGACTGCTTCATCTAGCCAAGTTTTTGGAATAAACTGGGTGTGTCCCATTCCACCCGCCCACGACCCACGTAGCTGTAACCAGTCGATATCGCCTCGCTCCACCAAACTTAATAATGCCAACAATTGATCCTCGGCAAAGCCTTGTCGTCTGCCATCATAGGCAAGTGTGGCAAGACTACTGCTAAGCGAGCTATTGCCGGTACCCGCCCCATAAGATGATTCCATGCCCCAAATCGCCGTCACAATCGAGGCGGGCACGCCATAACGATTTTCGGCTGCCAATAACACATCGCTTTGGGCAGCATAGTTGCGCTTACCCCCACTGACTCGCCCACTTGATACGGCACTATCAATATATTCCCACGGCATTTTAACGAATTCTGCTTGGTTTTTGTCTGAAGATAATACTTGCTCATTGTAATCAGCAGAAGCCATCAAACGTTGCAAATCGCCACGATTATAGCCTTTTGCCGCCGCACGTTCGATAAAGTCTGCTTGCCATTGAGTAAAGCTCTGATATGGTTTTTGGGTAGGCAAACTCACAGGCGGGGGTGTCGGGCGAGTCACAGGTGGTTTAACAACCACAATGGGAGGCAGCGGTCGAGTGGTGGGTTGTTGCGGTATAGGCGGTTGACTGCTACAAGAAGCAACCAACGCGGTTGCCAATCCTAAACCTGTCAAAGCAATCAGTTTTGTTGGGGTAGATAGGGTAAATTGTTGAAAAGGCAGCATAACTTCACTCAAAGATTGACCAAAAAATATGGCAAAGCCCGAATCATCCAGTAAATTATCAAGCGAATTGCCAAAAACTTGTGGTGCAACTATAGCATAAATTTTTCGCTTGTCTTTTACCTCTCACAAAAAAACAACTTTATGCGGCAAATCGCTTGCCAAAATTGTAAAAGTCGCTATGATAAGTTTTTATAACGTTTAGTTGTATTTAAGGAAAACCATGTTAAAAGTGAATCATTATTTTGACGGTAATGTGGCGTCAATCGGCTTTCAGACCGCAGCCCTACCAGCGACGGTCGGTGTCATGAAAGTCGGTGACTATGAGTTTAGTACAAGCGAATTTGAAACCATGACTGTGATTTGTGGCGAAATTCAAGCCTTGCTACCTGATACCACAGATTGGCAAACGTTTAAAGATCAGCAAAGTTTTACGGTGGCAGCAAATCAGAAATTTAAGGTAAAAATCCCCGTCGAAACTGCCTATCTATGTACGTATGGTACTAATGGCGTCAATGACGACCAATGACCAATAAAGTATCACACTAAAGTTTTGATGAAAACGGCTGTCATTAGCTTTCTAGGTACAACGCTTGATAATGGCTTTAGCCCAAATCGCTGGCAGCGTTGGCGACCCAATGTCAGTTTGTGCCTGCATGATGATTTATTGATTGACGACTTTTATTTGTTGCATGCTAAAAAAAGCAGCCGATTGTTCGACCAAATCCAAGCAGATATCGCCATCGTCAGCCCCTCGACCCAAGTCCATGCCATCCACCAACATTTTGACGACCCGTGGGACTTTGCCGAGGTTTATCGTAAGCTATTGTATTTTTGTGAAAATTTTAAATTTTTATCCGACACCCAATATTTTGTTCATCTCACCACAGGCACGCATGTTGCTCAAATTTGCTGGTTTTTGCTGATTAATAACCATTTTTTGCCTGCCAAAATCTTACAAAGCTCACCCACCAGCACGGATAAAACGGACTGTCAAAGCCCGATTGCAGGCTGTTATCATCAAATTGATTTAGATTTATCGCGTTATGATGCGTTAACTGCCAGCTTTTTGGCAAAGCAACAAGCCAATGTCGCCACCCTCAAAAGCAATATTGCCACCCAAAACCCCAATTATAATGAGTTGATTAACAAAATCGAAAAAGTCGCCAGCCGCTCAAATGCCCCAATTTTGCTCATGGGGGCAACAGGGGCGGGCAAGTCACGGCTTGCCAAACAATTGTATCTACTCAAGTACAGCCAAGGACGCATTCAAGGTAAGTTTATTGATATCAACTGTGCGACTTTGCGCGGAGATACCGCAAGCGCCATGCTGTTTGGGCATGTCAAAGGGGCGTTTACTGGGGCGGTAGCGAGTCGGGATGGGTTACTTAAAAAGGCAGACGGCGGCTTGTTATTTCTTGATGAAATCGGTGAATTGGGTCTAGATGAACAAGCAATGTTGCTGACTGCCTTAGAAACAGGCGAATTTTATCCGGTGGGCAGTGATCAACCCATCAAAGTGCAACTGCAGCTAATGGCAGGCACGAATAAAGATTTACATCAAGCAGTACAGGTCGGTAGTTTTCGAGAAGATTTATTTTCACGGCTCAATACGTGGACGTTTTTTTTACCGTCACTCAAAGAGCGGATGGCTGATTTGCCTGCTAATATCGATTATGAATTGCAGCGGTTAGGCAATTTGCACCAAATGAACTATCGCTTTCAGGCAGCAGCGTTGCGTCAATATTTAGAGTTTGCCACGAGTGAACAGGCGATTTGGTCAGGCAATTTTCGGGATTTGACCGCGAGCATGGAGCGTTTAACCACGTTGGCGGATAATGGCTGTATCACGCAGCAAGATGTGAGCGAAGAAATCACTCGGTTAACCCAATTATGGGAAAAACACCCACCTGCCAACCACGGCGTTAACGCAGAAAATGATAATTTTATATCGTCCTCCTCGCCCCAAACGCTACAGAATTTTTTAACAAACTATTTAGCCGATGAGCAATTAGCATCACTTGATGAGTTTGATAAATGGCAGTTAGCGGGTGTTATCAAGGTATGCCAAACCGCCAAACGTCAAGGCAAAAACCAAGCCCAAACAGGGAGGTATCTGTTTTCGCAGTCTCGACAGCATTTAAAAAACCCCAATGATAGTGATAGATTACGCAAGTTTTTATTAAAGTTTGGGCTAAAATTTGAGGATATTTAAGTCGCTGTTTAACCAGTAGCTATTTTATTAAAAATCGCTATAATAAGACTGTCATGTCAAATAGCCCGATAAGCGTTGTTACAGTGAGTTTTTTAGGATGCCAATGCAGCTTGACCTCGATTTAAATATCAAACACGATGCCAGTTTGAGCGATTTTAGTAGCCCAAGCTGGGTATCTATCATCGATGTCGTGCGGCAGCTCCATGCAGGGTTATTACAGCAGCTTTATTTATACGGTGAGCAAGATGTTGGCAAAACGCATTTATTATTAGCCATTTGTGAGTCGTTTCGAGATATTGACAAATCGGTGATGTATTTGTCACTGCGGGAGCTGGTGGGGTTTGACCCATCAATTTTATCTTCGCTTGAGCGTGTTGAAGTGATTGCGTTAGATGACATCGATGTGATTCAAGGCAATCGCCAATGGCAAGAGGCATTGTTTCATTTAATCAATCTATCTCGAGAATTTAACAATGTATTGATTTTTGCCAGTCGTTTACCAGTAAGTCAACTTGATTTTGAATTGCGAGATTTGCTATCGCGTTTGGCAAAGTCGCCCACGTTTCAGCTACCATCTGGCAGCGATGTGACTGACAGGGCAGCGATTTTGTGGTCGGTGCTCAAGCGGCGCAATTGGCAATTTGATTCGCGGATTTTGGATTATTTGCTAAGTGATGGACCCTTGCGGGTGGGGGCAATGTTGGCAGTACTTAATAAATTACAGCCACTATTTTCCAACTTAGACCGCGCCCAGATTACCAAAGCCAAAATCAGCGAAGCCAAAAAAATTATCGATGACCAGACCTTGCTGTACGAAATTCGAGATTTGCCCGTTGCTCTTCATGAGCCGCCCAGCGATTTTTTAGATTTTTAACCCCATTACAATAGCCAAGTGCTTGACTGTTTCCATAACTGATTTGCTCAATACTTTGTCTAAACATTTTATAAGGAATCCTAATGAAAAAAGTTGCCATCTTTACCGTCTTAAGTGTTTTAAGTTTAAACCCACTATCTGCGCTGGCAAATGTGACCCTAAATGTGGGTGATAATACCGTCGTCACGGCGATTAATGGTCAAGAAGTCAAAAATGGTCTGTTTAGTGAGCCACAACGTAAGTTTGACCTACAAGCAGGCAAACATGTGATTACCGCTAAGTATACTCGCTTATATGATTTAGCAGGAGATAACCATGATATTTTACGCTCTAGTAATATCAGCCTCCCTGTGGAATTAGCTGATAATCAGACTTATACTCTAACGATGGCAAATCAGCCAGAAGCGTATGCCAGTGCTAAAGAATACGTCAAAAAACCCACGTTAGCTTTGGTACAAAATGGTAATATCATCGCAAGCCAACAATCAACTGATATCAATAGTGGCTCGGGCATTTTTGCAGGCTTGGGCAATGCCTTGGGCGGTGTGTTTGGTGGTGGCAATAAAGCAGTAGCTTCGAATCAACAAACCATTAACGCTTTGCAAGGTCAATCCCCAAATACCATCGCTGCCATTCAGCCTGTAGCCACTACGACTAACACCGCAACGGTAAGTAGCGCAGACACACTTGACCAGTTTATGAATTTATGGCTAAAAGCAACCCCTGCCGAGCGCGAGAAAATCCGCCAATGGGTGCAAAAATAAGTTAAATCACTCAGTCATACAAACCCTTTAATGCTTTGCGATTAAAGGGTTTTTTTGCTAATTTAATACGGCTTGTACTTCGACTTTATCAAGGCTTGGCTGATTGATTTGCAGCTGAATAATGGTTATTCCTTGTTGGGTCAACTGGTTAAATACGTTACTCACCACGGCAGCTTGTGGGTGGCTAAAGCTGACTTGAATTTGTCCGCCGTTATCCACCACTTGGGCATTGATACCAGATTGAGACACAATTTGGCGGATTTGATCGGCTTTGCCCGCATTTGCCGTAGGTTGTGCGGTGTTGGGGGCGATATTGCCTGCTTGTGAACGTAACCAAAATACATCCGATAAGGTGTTATCATAGGCCTTTTGGGCGGCATTGGCGTTTTGATGGAGTAAATAACCGCCAAAACCAAACCCAAATAACAGCAAAAACCCCAATAATCCTAACAACGCAAATTGGTCACGCCGCCCTAGATTGTTAAAAGCGTTTGCCATTGGGGCGGTGGTATTTTGCCAATGTTTGGTCAAGTTGGTAGGTGCAAGCATAAAAGTTCCTATTGGTAAAGCCATGTTATGATAGACTAAAGAATTACAAACTAAAGGCTAATTTCAACCGATGCTGTTGCCCCAGAGATGGCAGGACTTTGCGGTGCGGGTAGTGGATTAGTCGAGTTATTGGGTGTACTCAGCAAGGCAGCATTTTGCGTGACGTTGCCAAGCTTGGCTGCCACCCCTTGAGCGGTCATGGCATTCACCGCTTTGGTAAGGCTGTCATTGTCTTTTGCGATTAGTTGCAACTGTAAGTGATTATTTTGATAATTCAGGCTTTGGGCGTTAATTTGGTATTGGCGTAGCACAGGCTGGATGCTGCTTAGCGTTGCCATGACATTTGATTTGTCGCCTTGCTCATTAAGCAATTTACCCGATAACTGCCGCTGCATACTAAGCCGAGTATTAAATTTTTCATTGGGAAACCATTGCTCAAACTGCTGTTTTAATAGCTCTTTGGCTTGCTGCTCTGCCTTTTGATAATAAAACCAGCGAAGCCCATCCACCAATAAGCCTGTCAGTAGGGCTGCCACGAACACCGCCGCAATCACTTTTAAATATGGGGCGACCTTGGTATCTCGTTTCATCGTCGCAAAATTGAGCAACTGACGAGTCGGGTCAGCCACGGGTAGGGGCAGCTGTTCTGATTGTTGTATTGTAACCGTCGGCAACATCGCCAGTTGTTCAAGCAAGGTTGGGTTTAGCCTATCAATATCGCCCAACAGCACGACCTCGGTAAGCTGTGGTAACTTAGTCAATTGTAGCGGTAAATGACTGACCGCCATGCCGTGCATGCCATAACGTAATAGTTGGGTAGCACTATCTTGATAAAAGTAGGCTTGATGGCTGCTACCACCTGTGGGCAGTAGCAAATAATCAGGTAATAAAGCGATAATCTCAACGCCTGCCAACTGTGCCGCATTCATCCACGCATCACGGTCGCTGGCGTGTAAGGCGTAAAGCGTGGTTCGCTCATCGCTTATTTGTGATTTAATTTGCAAATCCTCAACCGAGCTAATACTGATATCTTCAAACAGGTATTGTCTGCCAGACTCGCCCAAACCTTTAAGCTGTGGGGCGGTCAAGGTCGGCTGAATGTTGAGCAAATTCATACTTGGAAAATACAAACAAGCTTGAAGTTGTTTACCACGGTTTGGTTGTTGTAAGCTGATTAAAGTGGCGACTTCTTGCCAATTATCGGCAGTTTGCCAAGTTTGGGTGGTATCTTGCCATACTCGTAACGGGGCTTGAGGGTTGGGTAGCCAAATGTGAATCACAAAATTTCCTTACGCTTGGGGCACAAAACGGCTAAGTTCGGTTGCCAAATCGGGGGCAAAAACGTCTGTTTCTAGCACACGGGCTTCAGCAAGATGAAAGCCTTCGGGCGTGTCACCTGTCAAAATCGCTGTCATCTTGGCGATGATGTTCATGTGACAGACAATCACCACACAGCTATCATCTGGCAATATATTGATACTATCGGCTAACCCGTCAATGGCGTTTTTGGCGTTATCATTTGGGGTGATATGCTCAAAGACGATATGTTCAACACTAGGAAACGCTTGTTTGACGATTTCGCACGTTTGGTAGGCTCGATTGTACGGGCTTGAGATAAATAGGGTAGGCGAGCCGTTTGTTTTGGCATAATTTTCTAGCCATTGTGCGGTTTGGCGGGCTTGGGATTTACCTAGGTCGGATAGGTTGCGTTCGCTGTCGGGGTGGGTGTATGCCCCTGCGTCGCCGTGACGGATTAAGATGATTTTCATATTTTTCCTTTATGGTTTAATAACCCAATAATAAAATTCTTCAATCGGGGTGGAAAAGCCAACACTCTTTAATTACCCAATCGAATGCTCACGGTAAGTATGCCTAAGTGTCCAGTCATCTTCTTTGCGATAAACTATTACCTGTATTACATCTTGCTCAACCAATACATACTATTGCAAGCCTTTATATGCCAACATATAATTTTGAATTTTTATAGTTTGGTCGTCTAAGTTTGTAGGTTTGGGATTTCCCTATTTCAAATTTTCATGCGGCATGACAAACTCCACATCACTTCTAAACCCTGCCTCCATCAAGTTTAACGCCACACCCAGCGGGGCTTTATCCTCAAAAATAATATCATACAACGCATGAGTAATCGGCATATAAATCCCGTCTTTTTTCGCCTTTTCATTCACCTGCTCAATGGTATTAATCCCCTCGGCAGTTTGCCCTAGCTTTTTCACCGCTTGCTCAAGGCTCACGCCACGCCCAAGCATATTGCCAATTTGGTAATTGCGGCTCAAAGTCGAAGAACAGGTGGCGTACAAATCGCCCACGCCCGCTAGACCCAAAAAGGTGAGCGGATTTGCCCCTGCCTGCACGCCAAAACGGCTCATCTCCGCCAAGGCTCGGGTCAAAATCATGGCTTTGGTGTTCTCGCCGATGTCATAGGCAGTCGCCATCCCCATGGCAATGGCGTAAATATTTTTTAACGCCCCGCCAAGCTCTACGCCACGCACATCATCACTGGCAAATACCCGAAAAAACGCACTATGCAACGCTTTTTGCACCGCATGGCGTAAGGCGTCGGACGTGCTGGCAATCACGGTGGCAGAGGGCATATCGTTCATGATTTCTTTGGCAAGGTTGGGACCACTCATCACGCCAAACGCCACATTGGGCAATTCTTGCTCGATAATATCACTCATCAACGCAAAGGTGTCTTTTTCCATCCCTTTAGTAAATGACACCACCGCTTGCGACCTAATTAAAGGGGCAATTTTTTGTAAGGTTTCGCGAAATGCTGAACTTGGCACAGCGACAAAAATAATGTCTTTGTTTTTGACTGCATCGGCGATTTCATGGGTAAATTGTAAACGCTCGTCTAACTTGTGGTCGGGTAGGTATTTTTTATTGATATGGGTTTTTTGCATGGCTTTCACGGTGCGTTTATCGCGTACCCATAAGGTTACGTCACAGCCATTTTTTGCTGCCAAGTTTGCAATCGCTGTACCAAAACTGCCACCGCCCAATACCGTAATTGCTAGGGATGTCGTTGAGGGATATTCATTGGTGCTTGTGGCAGTGGTCGCTGTAGTTTCGGCTTGTTCATTGGCTTTGGCAAGTTTTCGTTTTTCTAAAATATCGCCTAGCAGTTTGCTAAGTTTTTCACGATTAACCGCAATTTTTTCCAGATTTTCACTTAAATTGGTCGGTAGTTGTGGCTTTTTCATGCGTGTTTCCTTGTCTGCATACGACTAAAAATTTTATTAAATAAGGCGCAAAGTTAAATTTCATAATTTTAACTTATTTTACAGTTTAATCGCTATCAATTGCATCAACCACAAAATTCAATAAAATCATCGACTAACAGGGTCGGGCGTTTTGGCATTGCTGTCCCTGCCGTACCGACATAGATAAAACCTACGATTTGGTTGTCATCGGTCACGCCAAAATGGGTTTTTACCGCAGGCTCATCGATAAGTAAACCTGTCCGCCATACCGTTGCAAAACCCATCGCTTGTAAGGCTAATAGTAGGTTTTGTACGCTGGCGGCAGCACTGGCAAGCTGTTCCCATTTTGGTACTTTGTCATGCTGTTGGAATCGAGTGATACAGGTGATAATCATCGGGGCTCGTAACGGCATGGCGAGGGCTTTGGTGAGGGTTGTTTCATCAGTTTCGCCTTGTGCGATGCTGGCAAGTTTTAATGCTTCGCCAAATTGGTGTAACGCTTGCCCTTCAAGCACGACAAAGCGGTAGGGCTGTAGCTGTTTGTGGTCGGGGGCGGACATGGCAACTTCGATGGCTTGTTCGATTTGCTCGTGGGTGGGGGCAGGGGCGATAAGGTTGCCCATCGAACGGCGGGATTTGATAAAGTCGAGGATTTCTTGGGTGTTCATGTTTATCCTTTTTAAGTTTTATTTTGGGTAAAATTCTTGAAAAATAGCATGCATTTCATCGCCATATCCATAACCATAGCGATCCATAGCGATATCATCAATTTTTTTAAATTCATTATAATAGTCAGCTAGTAGACTTTGTCGAGTGGCTAGCTCCATAACTTCTCGATACAGTTTTAAAGCGCTCACAAAATAGCTATCGCTCATATCGCCATACTCATCCACAAACTCAGTACCCGCCTTTAAATAAGCCAATTTTATGTCTAATAATTTTCTATCACTGGGTTTTAGCTTGATAAAATCTTGTAAGGCTTTGCGAGATTTGCTGAGGCGAATAGTCGTCCCCCGTTTTGGGAAAAAACCTTCATAAATTGTTTGGGCATATTCTTTAAACAATGCATCTTCCATGGCAGATTTATTTGCAGAATTGGCAAGCAGTTTTAATTCTAAATTGTATTTGACCGTTTTTGATAACTTATAATTTTCACCAATAATAGCAACCAATTGTTTATTATCTAAAGTCATTAAATAATCTTTAACGGATTTCCAAGTCATGTTAACTTTCTCCATCTATCTTGTTGACATCATCAAAGCGATGTTCTTCTTTTAAGTATTCTTCCGACTGCATCTCAAGCAAACGAGACCGAGTCCGCTCAATCTCAAACGCCAATTTTTCCCCTTGATACAATTCCAAAATCGACTGCTCCGCCCGAATGAGCAACTTCACCCGACGGTCATAAAACTCATCGACCAAATAAATAAACCGCCTTGTCGGATCGCTAATCACATCATTTAATGCAGGTACATCATCGACCAGCACCGTACTAAATTGATTGGCAATCTCAATAAAATCACTTGCCGAGCGAGGCTGCATACACAGCGAGCGAAAATCGACATACAGCGTATTTTCGGTACGCCCTTTAATCGCAATTTCACGCCCATTGATGACAATCGGCTCTTGGTAAATATGCTGATTGTTGCTCAAGGCAATAAAGCGATTGGCAAGCCAGTGCAGATTGTCTTTGGTTAAAGGTGACACGTACAGCTCGGCTTGTTGTAACACCCGCAGACGATAATCAATCCCGCTGTCGATATTCATCACGGTGCAATGCTTTTCCACTTCGGCTATCGCAGGCAAAAAGCGGTCGCGGTGAATGCCATTTTTATACAAGCCATTCGGCGCGATATTCGAGGTGGCGACCAAGGTAATACCTTTGTTAAACAGCATGGTAAACAAATCGCCCAAAATCATGGCATCGGACACATTGGACACAAAAAACTCATCAAAGCAAATCACTTCAGCTTCGTTATGGATGATGTCAGCGACTTTTTGTAGGGGGTCTTGTTGCCCTTGCAGTTGGTTTAGTTCGTGATGTACCCGCTTCATAAAATGGTGAAAATGTTGGCGCATTTTTTGCTCAGGCGGTAGCGACTCATAGAACATATCCATCATCCACGTCTTACCACGACCCACGCCGCCCCACATATACAAGCCTTTGGGCGGTTCGATATGTTTTAAAAAGCTAAATAGCCCTTTGGATTTGGCTCGGTTGTCCAAAATCTGGCGATAGACATTGTCAAGGTAAGTCATCGCCATGCGTTGTTGGGGGTCTTCGCTAAATTCACCGGTTTGGATGGCGTGTTCATAGCGTTGTAGGGGTGATAAGGTGTTCATCAAATTTCCTAAAATTTCCTAAAATTTCCTAAAATTTCCTAAAATTTCCTAAAATTTATAGCGTTGCGGTATTTTTCTTTAATAAATCCATCAGTTCATGCAATTTACCATGAAAAAAATGCCCTGTATCTGCCACTATATCGCTACGAATGCCAAAATCTTGGGCAAACTGTGCCAACGCTGTAGGCGATACCAGCTCGTCATTTTCCCCATAAATCATAAACGTTTTATCAGTAGGTAATACGATGCTATCAAGCGAATGTTTTTCGATAGAGGGGGCAATGAGTGCCAAATCAGTCAGCTCAAAATCGCCCACGCCCAAAAATGCCCCTTGCTCGGCTATTATCTGAGCCAAGCGCATCGCCACATACCCGCCAAATGAAAACCCGCCAAGCCACAACTTGCGGGCATCGGTTTGGGTCGCTATCCATTGCAATACAGTCAACGCATCTTCAATTTCGCCGTCCATATTGCCATAGCTGCCGGTCGATTGCCCCACGCCCCGATAATTAAAGCGGACAACGTGCATCGGTTCCTGCTTATTGGCTAAAGGGGGAGGGTCTTTATCAAAATCCCGAGCAAAACGGTACATAGTGGTGACGATTTTGTTCATCATCGTGCCTTGTCCGAGTGGGTTGGGGTGGCAAAGTAAGGCGATACGCTGTGTGTTTGGGTCTTTGGGGTCACTATTGTGCCATAGGGCATCGACTTCGAGTTTGCCGTGCGGGGCATCGATTAATTGCGAATTGTTCGAGGTGAGCATGGGTTACCTTCATTGTTATGTCTTTAAAAATTGTTATCGAGCAGGTGTAGTACAAAATAATTGCCATTTTTGGCAAATAATGCTACCCAATTTTGCTAAAAATAGCTAGGTGTCGAATGTATTTCACCGTGATAAGTAATTTGACAGTTAGCCCATATATCGCCAATGTCGCTACAATTATTGCGCATATTTATTGATTTGTAAGTACAATTGCCTTTAATAATGTTTTGACGCAAACTAGGCTGACCTTTTTATTTACCCTTATTGGGTGAAATATACTTGGCAAAATTTATCAAAAGGACTCGTATGAAATTCTCTCACACTTTACCAATAATATTATTATCCGCGGTGGGCTTAACGGCTTGTCAAAGCACCCAAACCAATCTGCCTATCATCCAACGTGCCAATAACACGCTTGAAACCACAGGTCTTGGTAAAACCAAAAATATCGCCAAAACCAACGCCATTAGCTACGCTACCCAACAATGCCGTGGTAAATCGCCCATTGTCTTGACCGATGATTATAAATACAATGGCGTGCTCGATGAAGGCATGGGACGTGCCGCAGACCAAGCGATAAGCATACTCGGCAGTATCGTGGGTAGTAAAAAGACGCTCGCTCGAGATGATGATTATGAATATACCATCACCTTTCGTTGCCAATAAGATTAACAACAGGTGCGATAAAAAAAGGTTAGGCAATAGTCCTAACCTTTTTATTTTGTTAAGTAAAAGTTTTAAAAAGCCATTATTGGTGCTCGGCTAAATGCTTGTTAAGCTGTGCAATCACCGCTTGGTCACCCGATTGCATGATACTATCACGGATTTTTGGGATTGGTTCGGCGGTCACAGGTTGGCTATCAAATAGCTTTAATAGGCGTAATTGCAATTCTGGCTCGCCTTTGGCAATCACGATATCAACCAGCTCGGGCACCTCAAATGGCAAATCCGAGGTTTTTTGTGCCATTGCCACAGCGTGATACGCCCCGTGTGGGTCATTATCTTCGACAATGCGGGTTTGCACGGCTTTGTAGGCTTTTTCACTGGTGCCGCCTAACACGTTAATTTTATGCAGACAGTTGAGCGCAGAGTTACTTTGTAGTTCGGCAATCGCAATGATATCATTGGCTTGGCTTTGTAAATAGGCACGTTTTTGTTCAAGCTCGGCAAGCTGTTCTTCGGTGAGTTCTGGCTCGTCTTCGACGCGTTTTAAGTTTGGATTAAATTGAATTTCGTTCATGGTTATTATCCTTATTTGCTTAAAGGTTAAATAAGGGTATTTTTTGTAAAATCAACGCTGTAATTGCTGTGCCAATTGCCATGCCGCTTCATCTCGCAACTCTTTTGCCGATTTCGCCAATTTGCCACCATTAAGCGATGACCATTCAGGCTTACCACGGGCTTTTTTAAGCAAACTTGGCAATTTATCTGCCGAAAAAATTGGCGTCATTGACGTTACACTATTTACCACCTTGTCCGTGCTGGCATGTCCTCGATGGCGTAAACTTGCCAGCAAAGCAGTCGCCCGAGTGGCAAGTAATGCCAACGTGGCAGGGTCGATATATAAGCGTTTTACCCCATTAAACTTATCGGCAATCGCCCCCGTATTGCCCGCAAGCCCGCCAATCAAGCCGCCCAATGCCGTGCCAAGACCTAGACTGGTGCCCAACGTCGCCGCATCAATCCCTAAACCAATCAACGCACCCGCCGCTGCCCCGCCTGTGGTACGCAAGCCATAACTGGCGAGCAAGTCGCTATCAAACGGGTCACGGCGGTATTCGGTCAGCTCAAGCGGTGTCGTGGTCACTGTGTTGTCATAAAATTTATATAAGTTTAATAGCTCATCTTGTAGCTGGCGTTCGGCTTGACGCACTTTTTCTTGCATTTTGCTCAAGGTTGGCAAGGGGTCGTCATTGTCGTGGATGGTTTCGACAAAGCTTGCGACATTGAGCAAAAAGTGGGCGATTTTCACCGTGGCATCTTCATATAGGCTTTCCCAATCGTCTTTTCGGCGTTCGATTAGCTGATTTAATACATCAGGCTGAATCAGCATGGTGGCAAGGTTTTGCCAAAGCTTGATTTCATCGTCAAATTCAAACGCCACCGAATCAAATCGCGTCGAGACATGCAGATTACGGCGGGCAAGTTGCTGCTGCCATGCCAAAATATGACTGTTATCGCTATGACTAAAGTTAAACACGGGCATGACTGGAATCGCCGCCCATGACAATACGGTCAGCTCGTCCTTGTATTTGCCAAGCACTGGCTCACGGGCGTCAATCACGTAAATGGCCATATCGCTTGCCAAAAGCTGACGAATCACCTTGGCTTCTTGGTTGTAGTCGTCTGCCGCTATCGGGCTTGCCAAAAATTGCTGTAACCGCTCAACCCCATCACGGCGACTGGCGGTGTTGTCCTCTAGCCAATCGAGCAAGCCAGACGCATCCTCTAAGCCTGGTGTATCGTATAAAGCGACTAGATTTTGCCCCGTTTGGCTGTCGCTAATCAAGGCTTTTTCGACATGGCGGGTGGTAGCAGGGGCGTTTTTGACCTCGCCAAAATACACATCACGCAATAGCGTGCGTAAAATCGAGGTTTTGCCGGTGTTGGTATGCCCGACCACGGCAAGCTTTAAGGCTTCATTTTCACCAATACTGACTTTTCGGGTGGTTTGGGTTGGCTCAAATGTGGTTGGTTGATTTTCTTTAGATAATAGATCAAGGCTTGACAGCGGGGTATTTTTTACCAAAGGCATTTCGTTAGACTGATGGGTTTTAGCGGGCAAACCTTCATCGTTTAAGCCAATGCGCATTTCTTCGTCAAGTTGGATGGGTTTATGATTATTCATGGGGTGCTCTAGGTAATTCTAAATGGGTTTTGCCAAGGCGATTTTTAGCATTTCAAAACCTTGTGCTGTTTGCGGATAATCAAGCCAAGTCGCATTGTCGGCAAGTTCGCCTGTTTGTTCTTCGACCAACGCATCAAAATAGCTTAAATAACCCATCGTTGCCGAAGTAATAATATCATCGCTCGCATCTGACTTTTGTTTGACTTCTATTAAAACCAACCAATAATCTAATAATTCCATAATCAATAAAATAGCGTCACTGGTACTGTGCGGATAAGTTTCGCCCATTTGCCACATGATGTCATCGAGGTCGGATAAGTGTTGTACAATCACATCGGCTTGCCAAGTTTGCCGAGTAGGTTGCTGGATGATTTGCGCAAAAATCGCTTGATAATGCGGTTTTTCGCGCTCAAGTTCATCATCAAGCCAATCATTTGGCAAATTGTTAGCAAATTGATAAATCAAATTTTGTAAAAAAGTAACTTGCTCGGTTAATGATAATTTACCAATTTGCTCATCAACAAAATCGGTGACATCTTCATAACGTTTCATACTTTATCCTTTATCTTTTAACGTTTATGACTTAATCTATTCTTACCAAAGCAATTTGGCGTTCTGCTAAGGCGGTTTCCCATTGTGCTTTGCGTTGTTTGATTTGTTCAAGCTCGGTAGGCGAGGGCAAAAAGCCTTGTGGATTGTCCAATAACTGCACGATTAGTCCGCCTTTGGCATTTTTAGCAATCATATCAAGTTTTCGCATGGTGCCACGGTCGGGCAAGGCTTGTGGCGGAATGCCGATGAGCACTTGCACAGGGTTAGTTTGTAAGTAAGTGATTAAACGCTCGATATCCCCACGCTCATCGATAATACCAAAATACTCAATGTTGTGTCCCTGATGTTGAAAATCTAAGCCGAACTGATACCAGTGCGCATCGGCATACGGGTATTCAAGTAAAGCGACCAATTTTTTGGCTTGACTGATTTGGGCGGTGGGGGCAACCGGTTTTAGCTCGGTGGGGCTATCATCTGGGTCGATGACCTTGCGTTGCCAAAAGTCGATGATTTTTTGGTAGTAAGGCTGTTTGATATCGAGCTTTTGACGGCTTGAGCGTACCATGATAAGGCTAAACAGCCAAGCTATCAAACGAGGTACAATGCCATACATGATTAGGCTACCGATTAACAGCATCGCCCAACGAAACGCCACCATCTGCGGGGTTGTTTCAGGGTTCATTTGGGCAGTGATAATGTCTTGAGGGCTAGGGGTGGGAAAGCCGACCAAATTGGGCAGCCATGCCATAATTTTGACCAATGCCACCACGGCAGAATCTTGCAACAAGGTCGATTCCCACACAAAGCTATAATTTTTTACCAATAATAATAAAATCAGCGAAACTAACATACCAAGCAAGCTTGCTAACCAAAACTGGTGGCTGATGCGGCTGATGTACCATTTGGTGCCTGTGTATTTTAACTCGTCCTCGTAGAGTTCGACCGCCGTTTGGGTTATGGTATCTTTGCTACGCACCAAAGTCGATGGACTAAAAAACGCGCCAAAAAAACTGGCTTTGCTGCGAGGGGAAAATAGCAGCCAGCCAAGCCAAATGACAAGCATGAATGTATTAAAACCCAATAAACTGGCAAGCACATAAAAAAAGTTGACCACATGGGCTTGCATCACACCAAACAAGCCGACAAAACCCAAAATAAACCACAGCACTGTACCCCCCCAAATTGCCCCTCGGATACGACTATCAATGGTAACAAGTAGCTGAGCCAATTTGCCATCGCTATCAATGCGACTGGCTCGGCGATGCAGTTTGGTGAGTGGGTCGGCTTGTTCGGATTGCAGTTTTTCGGTAATTAAAATTGGGTCGGCAGAAAAAACGTGGTTTTTTTCTTCAAGCCGGCGGACAAGTTCGGTGAGTTGGTCTTGTGAGTTATACATATTAAGCTTTCAAACCCTTCATCCCAATATAATAACGGCTAAACTGATACGCCACCCGCCCCGAGCGTCCACCACGTTCACTGGCAAACCGCAGTGCCGCCGCTTTGGCTTCTTCGTCAAACACCAAATTTGCTTGCCCCAAATAATGCTCAACAATCTGTAAATATACCGGCTGCGGCATCGGATGAAACGCGAGCCACAGCCCAAAACGGTCAGACAGCGACACCGTTTCATCTATCGTTTCATACGGATTGACCTCATCGGTCTGTCCATTATAAATACTCACATTGTCTTTCATTAGTTGTGGCAATAGATGACGGCGGTTACTGGTCGCATAGACAAGCAATTTATCCTGCTCACTATCCAGCGAGCCATCAAGAATTGATTTAAGCGTGCGATAATTTTCATCTTGACCATTAAATGCCAAATCATCGCAATACACGATGTAATGACAGCCGTGATTTGGCTCACGCTCGCCCAGTTCACGTATCGCTTGGCGAATCGATTCGAGCATCACCAAATCATCCCGCGCCACTTCAATTATCCGTAATCCATCATTTTTAAACGTATTAAGCAACGCCCGAATCAGTGATGATTTACCTGCCCCGCGAGTACCCGTCATTAAGACATGATTGGCGGGCAAGCCTGCGAGATACTGGCGGGTGTTTTGCACAAGCTTATGCTTTTGGGTATCAATGCCGATTAAATCAACGAGGGACAAACTTGAAGTAATAGTTAACGGCACCAGTTCCCCGTGTCCTGTTTGGCGATGAGTCTGTAAGCGATAGGCAAGAACATTGGGATCAAGGGAAATCGGCATGGGCAAGGCTTGGCGAAGATATTGGGTAAGTAAGTTGGTCAAGTCTTGGGGTAACTCAAATGTCGTCATAAGTGGTTTCGCTCACAGCAGGGTTCAATTTAGCTTATCATAGCTTAGATAGAGTTAAAAATAAAAAATTAGTTTATGAATGGTTTCACCTTAGCCATTCCTAGAGCATAAAAATTAATACAAAAAAAATTAAGACATAAAAAAACCGTGAATCTATCACGGTTTAGGATGTTGTTAGATTGCGTTATCAATTTTATAATTTTTGCTAGCTTATAGCACTGTGCGTACCGTTTTGGCATCGTCGAGCATTTTATAAAGCTGATTGACTTGGTCAGCGTGGGTCAAGTATAAATTGCCACGCACTGAATGAAAACGCCCTGTACGAGATGGATTAACGGTCAAACTTGCCAAGTCAAACTCAGGCAATAAGGTACCTAAAATCAATTTGACTTCATCCAACAAGGCTTCTTTGTGCCCTTCATGCCCAATAATACTAATGGGATAATCCATCGGAAAGTCCCAAAGTTCAGGGTGCTGGATATCGGTTTTTTTACCACTGAGTGGGCGGGCAAGCTCGCCATTTAGCTCGCTGATATTAATCGTTTTATCGGTCATTGTAGGATCACTCATAATTGTTTGCCTTATTTTGTTTAGTGGTTAATAAGGGTTTTTTGGTTTATTTCAAGCCCTTTAATTTCACGCAATTTACCCCCATACAATTACCAATTGCTTAACAAAAAGACCAAAATTATGCGACCACCCGAATCCTCCCGCTCTGAACGAGAACTTAACCAACTTGCCCGCCAAATCCAAGACGACGCCCAACTTGTCGGTGTCAATGCCAGCGGCACCCAAATCTCTAGTAAACCGTTTGAGATGGTGACCGAATTTGAGCCATCTGGCGACCAACCGCAAGCCATCGCCAAACTTGTCAAAGGTATTAACGAAGGTATGCAGGGTCAGCTTTTGCTGGGGGTCACAGGCTCAGGTAAAACTTACACCATGGCCAAGGTGATTGCTGAATGCGGCCGTCCGACTATTATTATGGCACATAACAAAACCCTTGCCGCCCAGCTATATGGTGAGTTTAAGGCGTTTTTTCCCAATAATGCCGTTGAGTATTTCGTCAGCTATTATGACTACTATCAACCCGAAGCCTATGTACCAGCATCGGACACCTTTATCGAAAAGGACAGTGCCGTCAATGACCATATCGACCAAATGCGATTGTCGGCGACCCGTGCCTTGCTCGAACGTCGAGATGCCATTATCATTGCATCAGTGTCTTGTATTTATGGTCTTGGTGACCCAGAAAGCTACCTTAAAATGCTCCTCCACATCGTAGTGGGCGACAAAATCGACCGCACTGCCATGCTTAAACGCTTGGTGGAGCTGCAATATACGCGTAACGAGCTTGACTTTGGGCGAGGTACTTACCGTTTGCGTGGTGAAGTGCTTGATATTTACCCCGCTGAGTCTGAACAGCTTGCAGTGCGTATCAGTATGTTTGATGATGAAGTGGAGAAAATCACTTGGTTTGACCCGTTGACAGGCAAGAACGTGCGCAGTGTGCCACGCATTACCATTTATCCAAAATCACACTACGTCACCCCACGAGACAAGCTAGAAAGAGCCAGTGGCACCATCAAAGCCGAGCTTGAACAACGCCTTGAGTATTTTCGAGCGCATGACAAACTGATTGAAGCCCAGCGTATCAAAGAACGCACCACTTATGATTTGGAAATGATTCAACAGCTTGGCTACTGTAACGGCATTGAGAACTATTCGCGCCATTTATCGGGCAGACCCAGTGGTGAAGCACCGCCGACGTTGTTTGACTATATTCCGCCCGATGCCTTGCTATTTATTGACGAAAGCCATGTAACCGTGCCACAAGTCGGCGCGATGTACAAAGGCGATAGAAGTCGTAAAGAAACCTTGGTCAACTACGGCTTTCGCCTGCCATCTGCGATGGATAACCGCCCGCTGATGTTTGAAGAATGGGAGCGTATTACCCCTGCGACCATTTTTGTGTCGGCGACCCCTGCCCAATACGAGCTTGAGCATAGCGAACAGGTCGTTGAGCAAGTGGTACGTCCGACAGGTCTAGTTGATCCTCAGCTTGAGATTCGTCCTGTCTTGACCCAAGTTGATGATGTGCTATCAGAAATCAACATTCGTAAAGCCAAAGATGAGCGAGTGCTGATTACCACGCTCACCAAACGCATGGCAGAAGATTTGACCAGTTATCTAAAAGAGTACAACATCAAAGTCGCTTATTTGCACTCGGATATCGACACGGTGGAGCGGATGAAAATCATCCACGAACTGCGCACAGGCGTGCATGATGTGCTGGTCGGTATCAACCTGTTGCGGGAAGGTTTGGATATGCCTGAGGTGAGTTTGGTAGCGATTTTTGATGCGGATAAAGAAGGCTTTTTACGCTCGGAGCGTTCGCTCATTCAGACCATCGGTCGTGCCGCGCGCCATGTCAATGGTAAGGCGATTTTGTACGCTGACAGCATTACCCCAAGTATGCAAAAGGCGATTGAAGAAACCGAGCGTCGCCGTGCCAAACAGATGGCATATAATGAAGAGCATGGTATCACGCCGACATCCGCTCGCCGTCAGATTACTGATAAAATCGACACCGGCGAGGCAGAAGCCCCGAATGATAACCAAGCGATTGCCATCACCCATGCATTCCCCGATGTGGATATTTCGATTTTGCGTTCGCCTGATTTGCTTGCCAAAGAGATTGCACGGCTAGAAAAAGAAATGAAGGCCTTGTCACGAGATTTGAAGTTTGAGGAAGCGGCGAAGGTAAGGGATAAGGTGGTGAATTTAAGGGAATTTGTGTTGCAATAAAGTGTTTCTTCTCTTTTTCTAATTGTAAATATGTGTGAAAAATGCTATTTTTTCATTATTTACTTTTGGAAGATAGCTAGTTATGTTGCCCTTTGAAACTTTTTATGATGTGTTAAGTGTATCAAGATTTGCACCAATTGAAGTGATAAGAGCAGCTCATAAAACATTAAGTCAACGATATCATCCTGATAAGGTTTTTTCTGCTTTCGAGAAGGAACAAGCAACTCAAAAAATGCAGAAGATAAATCAGGCTTTTGAAATATTATCTCACGACATAAAGAGAAAGGAGTATGATAATTGGTTATTAAGTCAAGAAAATCTATACAATCAAAATCATACTACGGGCGTGAATAAAAATAAAATAGTAGTTTCTATTGATTATGGAAATGCATTTGAAAAAAGTAAGGAGATGGCTAAAAAATCTAAAATTTTTGCAAACCAAGCAAAAACAAATTTTAGTCAAAACGTTCAAGTAATATCTTCGGCTACTACTTCGGCTATTGAAAATTTGATTCACCTAATATTTAAATTATTGTGTTATGCAGGTGTTACGGGCATAGTTTGGTTAGGAATTCAATTTGTTGTTCAAACTGCGACGGGGAAAGATCCCTTAGCTAGTATTCAAAATTCCAGTTTAAATTCAACACAAGAAATATCTTCTTCAAATGATACGGGATCAAATAATCAGGAAAACACAAATACTGAGCCAGTTTATAAATCAGCTTCACATTTAAAAGCTCCAAATGGACAGCCTTTTCCTAGATCTGCAGGTTATGTAAGGGGTTATCCAAAATTGAATATGAGCGGTTTATCTATGATAACAGTTGATAATTCTCAAAATAGTGCTGATATTTTTGGTAAGTTAGTATATTTGGGTAATGGGGACCCAAAAACTGTGAGATCTTTTTTTATCCCTTCTGGTGGTGGTCTAGTTTTAAGAAATGTCACTCTTGGTGAATACGATATAAGATATAAGGATTTAGAGGATAATCAAATTGCCAAATCCGAATCTTTTTATGTTCAAGAAATTAATGAGGGGACTGGAACTCAATTTAGTAATATTACAATGACTCTTTATAAGGTGGCAAATGGGAATATGCAAACTACACCAATTTCTGAAAATGAGTTTAATTAGAATTTTAGGCGCATGACTATCGTTATCCAGTGATTTTTTAAGTGGACTGGCAAAATAAAAAATCCCTACCATAAACACACTAATCAATACCGCAATTTCTAGCCGTCCCATCGCCACTGCCACGCCCACACAGCCTGCCGACCAAATCGCAGCCGCTGTCGACGTCCCTTCAATCATGCCATCTTTTTTGAGAATTGCCCCACCGCCGATAAAGCCAATCCCTGTTACCACGCCGCTTACGATGCGCCCCATTGCACTCGGGTCATCACCTTGCACTTCAAACCCAAGCAGCGCAAAACTACAGCTTGCCAGGCTTACAAGCGGAAAAGTGCGCAGCCCAATGTTTTGTCGACTGTTCTCACGATTGTAGCTTACAGGTAATACCAACACATACGCTATCACCATTTGAAACATGTGAACTACCATCAATTTCCAATCTAAATCAAAATCACCATTTGAAACATGTGAACTACCATCAATTTCCAATCTAAATCAAATACATTACCTATAAAATTATCCATCATGTCACCCACAAACGAGTCAAAAAGAGTTGAAATTTTATCCGATAAAAATAAAAAAAATAGCATGAAAATGTAATAACAAAGTCATTATGGTTTGTGACCAAAAAACGTCATTAATTATGGCATAATAGCCACATTGAATGAGAATAATTTTTAACAACACATTGCGAGCTAAAGAAATATATGACCAACGTCACCGAAACCAACCAAACCGAACACCCACAATTATTAAACACCCAAATGCCCGATGTGCCTGCTAATACACCAACACCCGACCCAAGCCAACCGCAAAAAATCTACCTAAAAGACTACACGCCGCCGGTCTTTAGCGTCAATCACATTGACCTTAACATCGAGTTATTTGATGGCGCTGATAAAAAGCATGCAACCGTCACCGCCAATCTTGACATGACAAGAAACACGGCAGGCGATTTGGTACTCTTTGGACGAGAATTGCAACTTGAGTCAATTACCTTAAACGGTAAAACCTTAAGCGAAAGCGACTACCAACTAGACCAAGAAAGCCTAACGATTGTTAACGCGCCAGACACTTGTCAGATTACCACCGTTGTCACCATCGTGCCGCAAACCAATACCAGTCTTGAAGGCTTATACCAAGCAGGGGAAGGGGCGGACAAAATGTTCTGTACCCAGTGTGAGCCAGAAGGGTTTCGTAAAATTACCTTTTATCCAGACCGTCCCGATGTGCTTGCCACCTTTACCACACGCATTGAAGCCGATAAAACTTACCCAACGCTATTGGCAAATGGTAATTTAATCGACCAAGGGGAGCTTGCAGGCGATCGTCATTTTGCGGTGTGGCAAGACCCCACCAAAAAACCAAGTTATCTATTCGCTTGCGTGATGGCAGATTTGGACGTATTGACCGACCATTACACCACTAGCGAAGGGCGTGAGGTGCTGCTTGAGTTATACGCCAAGCGTGAAAATATCGAGCAGTGCCATGTCGGCATGCAAGCGTTAAAAGACTCAATGAAATGGGATGAAGACAACTACGGACGGGCGTATGATCTTGACCGCTATATGATTGTGGCGGTTAGCCAGTTTAATATGGGCGCGATGGAAAACAAAGGATTAAATATTTTTAACACCGCTTGCGTCCTATCTAGCCCAGAGACCACCACCGATCGCCGTAACTTTAATGTCAAAGCGGTGATTGCCCATGAATACTTCCATAACTGGACGGGCAACCGTATCACCTGCCGTGACTGGTTTCAGCTGTGCCTAAAAGAAGGCTTTACCGTATTTCGTGACCAGTCTTTTTCCGAAAGTCTGCATTCCCCTGCGGTACAGCGGATTGATGATGTGGCAACATTGCGAGCGGCACAGTTTCCTGAAGATGCCAGCCCATTGGCGCATCCACCACGCCCTGACCATTTTGTCGAGATTAATAATTTTTACACCGCCACAGTGTACGAGAAAGGCGCAGAAATCGTTCGCATGATTGCTAATACGCTTGGCAAAGAAAAATTCCGCCAAGGCACGGATGAATATTTTCGCCGTTATGACGGGCAAGCGGTAACGGTTGAAGACTTGTTGTCGGCGCTAAGTGTCGCCGATAGCAGTATCAGCCAATTTATCGATTGGTATACCCAGCCAGGCACGCCAACGTTATCAGGGCATTTTGAAAAAACAGCTGACAAGCTTATCTTGACGCTAAGCCAACACACGCGCCCAGTAGCAGGCTATCCTTCGCCAAAACCTTTGCCAATTCCTATCAAAATGGCGATTTTTAACCGTGCCACTGGACAACTGGTACACGAAGATTTGGTGTTACTGCGCGATGACAGTCAGACGTTTAACTTTGATGGGTTGTTTACCACAGCGGATTTTGACCCTGTGGTGTCATTGCTTCGTGATTTTTCCGCGCCTGTTCAGCTCAATTTTGAGTATAGCAATGATGATTTGGCGTTTTTGATGCAGTATGAGACCAATGGCTTTAACCGTTGGCAAGCGGCACAGTTGTTGGTCAATCGTATTTTATTGCAAAATGCCGATACCGATGCCTACATCACGGCATTAAAAGCCAGTCTGCCAGCGCTGTCAGAAACCGACCCCATGCTAGCGGCGAGGTTACTAGATATGCCAAGCGAGCGAGAGCTAGGTAGTGCGATTCAGACCGACTATGACCCTAGCCAAGTTCGTGCCCGTCATCAAGCGGTCAAAAAAGCCGTGGCGGTAGAGCTTAAAGACATTTGGCAAAGTGCGTATGCCAAACTGCCGATTACCGCGTATGAAGATACAGCCGAAGCCATGGGCGTGCGGGCATGGCGAAATGTGGTGCTGGATATGGCGTTATTGGCAGGCGTGAGTGATGCCAAACATTGGACGATTACCCAATACCAACAAGCGTCTTGTATGACCGAGCGCTTAGGTGCGTTAAATGCGGCGGTGGAGCATGGTTTGCCCCAAAAAGCCGAATGGCTTGCCGATTTTTACCAACGCTTTCATCATGATGCATTGGTGATGGATTTATGGTTTGGTGTCCAAGCCAATGACAGCCAGGCGAGCGTTGCCGATATTTTTGCATTAACTTCACATCAAGACTTTGACATCAATACCCCAAATCGTGTGCGGGCGGTGCTCGGCGGATTGCTCGCGCAGCCTACTAAAATTTGGACCCAGCAGGGCGTTGAGCAGTATTTGAGCATGATGCAAGATTTGGATAAACGTAACCCACTGTTGGCGTCACGTTTGGTTCAAGGTTTATCAAATTGGAATGCCTTGGTAGCAGACAAAAAGTCAATGGTTAAACAGGCTTTAATATTAAGCCAAGCTAATATGTCGTCCAAAAATGTGAAGGAAACCTTGCAAAATATGCTCAATAATCTTTAAGATGCAAGCTTAAACGCTGACAATCCGTATTAATAAAATCAAGGAGTAACTGAAATGTCACAATCTGACCGGCAACAGATTATATTTTGCTTTATCCTAGCGATTACTGCGCTTGCAGTGGCAATGGGTATCGGGCGATTTGCTTTTACACCGATTTTGCCTTTGATGATACAAGAAGGCACGGTGCATCTTGCGCAAACGGCGTGGTTATCAAGTAGCAACTATATTGGCTATTTGGTCGGGGCGCTGTCACTGCTTAAAAGTAACCGGCACCCGTTTTTTATCGTCTTAGGTCTCACCTTGGTGACGCTCACCACTTGGCTGGCTTCCCTAAGCAGCTTTGGTTGGTTACTGGTGTTACGCTTTTTGGCGGGTATGGCAAGCGCTTGGGTGCTAGTATCTATCAGTGCGTTTGCAATCAATTGGTTAAAATCAAGACAGGTAGCCAGCAGCGGCTTGATTTATACGGGTGTGGGTATTGGCATCACCCTCACAGGATTGATTTGTAGCTATTTTATTTTTCAATCAGCGACGGCGACTATCGCGGCTCAGTCATCATTCAGTCCATTATCGAGTCGATTATGGCAGTATTTAGGTGTGATTGCACTGCTCGCCACCCTGCTTGTCACCTTTTTGCTGGCGAAAATCAACTCACAGTTTGCCTCAACAGCTGCTGCCAAAACCTCTCATACCAAAGCCAGCCATACCAATTCTACTTCTTCTAGCATACAGCCACCAGCCAAGCTAAAATTAGCGAATATATTAACCGCCTATGGTTTATTCGGATTTGGCTATATTTTACCTGCGACTTTTTTGCCCCAAATCGCCAAGCAATGGTTGCCGGGTCAAAGTTATTTGCTGATTTGGCCATTTTTTGGGTTGGCGGCAGCTTTGTCGGTGGTATTGTCGCAGGAATTACAACGCCGTTATAACAACCTTACTTTGCTCGGCGTTTGGCGAGTGTCGCAAATTATCATGGCGGTTGGTACGATATTGCCTGCGTTTTGGCAGTCATTGACAGGTTTGATGTTGTCAGCGCTGATGGTGGGCGGCACCTTTATGGTGGTGACGATGGCGGGGCTGCAAGTGGCGGCAAGCCAAGTCACCCACTATCCTAAATACAATTTAAGTGCGCTGATGACCGCAAGTTTTGCCTTTGGGCAGCTTATCGGACCCTTAACTGCGCTAGTTGCAACAGGCAAAAATATTTGGCTTGCGTTACTGCCCGTCTCTGCCATCGTTTTGCTTATTGGCGTGGTGCTACTTTGGCGACCGTATCAACATCAACAATCATCAAATCATGTTTAAATCACTTCTAACGGGGCAATCATGAGTAACCAAACTACGAGTAATCAAACTGTGAGTAATGAAACCATTGAACTTTTACAAAATCATCGGGTGTATCGAGAGTTTGACAGTAGCGCCACCGTGCCGGATTCGCAATTAAACGACATCATCAAATGCGCCCAGCAAGCGCCAAGTTGGCAAAACGGACAGCACTACAGCATTATCAACATCAGTGATAAGGCGTTACGTCAAAAAATCGTCGATTTGCAACCGCGCAACCCGCAGATTGCCCAATGTAGTGTGTTTTTGGTATTTGTCATGGATGGGTATCGCTCCTATTTGAGCAGTCAAGCGTATGACGGCAGCTTTGAGGGTTTTAAGGATAGTGATACATTGATTACCCTCGCTACCGATACGGCATTGGCGGCGCAAAATGCCACGGTGGCGGCAGAGAGTTTGGGTTATGCCACCTGTCCGATTGGCGGATTACGCATGGTTGCCAACGACTTAATTAAATTGCTAAATTTACCCAAATACACTTACCCGGTGTTTGGACTGTGTATCGGCAAGCCTGCGGTTGAGATGCGGTTAAAACCCCGTTTGCCAAAACAAGCAGTATATTTTGAAAATCAGTACCAAACCGAACTGTTAGCAGATGACTTAGCAAATTATGAACAAACCATGCTTGAATTTGGCGAAGCTCGTGAAAAATTGCCGTACCGCCAAAAATTTGCCAATTATTACAGCCAACCATATGTCGCAGAGGAAGAAAAATGGCTTAAAGAACAAGGGTTTTTAAAATAAAAGTCATCAAGTAACAAGGCTAAAGCGTTAATTTTAGCCTTTCTTATTTAGGCTTGTGTTGATTACGCAGCAATTTTTGCGGTTGTTTGATATTTTTTTAATTTCATAAACACCCAAATTCCAAATAATACATTGATAATCCCTACCACCGCAAATAGCGAAGGAATCGACATTTTTGCCAAACACACCATCGCAAAAATCGCCGAGCCGACCATAAACAACGCATTAAAAATATTGTTTGCTCCAATGATGCGGGCACGGTGCGTTTCTGGCGAATAAGCCTGCATAAAGGCATACATCGGCACAATAAAAATCCCGCCCGCAAATCCAAGCAAAAATAAATCGATAAATACTCGCCGCATGCCATCGGTTTTTAGCAGCTCGCCAATGCCAAGTTGCACGTTATTTGGCACATCAAGGCTGATACCTTTGAGGGCAAAATATAAATCCACCGCAAAAATCGTTAATCCCGCTATCCCAAACGGTAGCAGCTTTAACGTCACCTGATTTTTGGTCAAGGTTTTACACAGTACCGAGCCTAACGCCGTGCCCACCGAAAATAGCGTGAGTAAAAAAATCACCACTGTTTCATCACCGTGCAAAATCGTCTTGGCAAATTCTGGCACTTGGGTCAAAAACGTCGCCCCATAAAACCAAAACCAACTATTGCCCATAATAGTAAACCACATAATCGGCAAACTGTATAAATAGGTTACTGTCTGCCAACTGGTGCGAAAAATATTCCAATCAATAGTCAAATTGGGCTGTGGGGCGGGCATGGCAGGAATAAAGCGACACGCCAGATAGCCTAAGCAAGCCACCAATAATACACAGCCTGACAGCCACCACATCCTATGCGTCTGTTGGGTCAAAAATCCTGCCGCCATCATCCCTGTTAAAATTGCCAATGAGGTGCCCATCTGAAACAGTCCATTTGCCCCAACCAGTTCATCAGGGTGCATGGCTTGGGGTAAATACGCGTATTTAATCGGACCAAAAAACGTCGAATGTGTCCCCATCAAAAACAACGCCACAAACAACAAGCTATAAATCTCAAACACAAATCCCACCGAGGCAAACCCCATAATCACAATTTCAAGCAGCTTGATATACTGGGTTAATCGGGCTTTGTCGTATTTATCGGCAATTTGCCCAGCCAATGCCGAAAACAAAAAAAATGGCAACACAAACAGCATTGCCGCAAGATTATTAAGTAAGCTTATTTTGAGGGCAAGTTTTTCGGCAGCGACAAAGGTCAAGACTAACAATAAGCCTTGTTTGAACACATTGTCATTAAAGGCTCCCAAAAATTGGGTAACAAACATCGGGGTAAAACGTTGTGATTTAAAAAGCGCAAATTGGCTACTCATTGTTATTATCCATGTTGTGATTTATCGCATAAAATGGCTCTATCTTAGCAAAGTTAACAAAACGATGGCGTTATTTTTCACCAAACTCATAAAAACGGATGAAAAATTTGGGCAAAGAAAATGAATGTGATAAAATCTCTGAGATCGCGTTGGTGGTGTGGTAAATAGTTGAGGGAAAAATGGTATGAAAACATCGATTTATCACAAAAATCGCAGCGTTCCTCAGCGCACTGCGTTGCAAATTGCCATGTTTGGTATCAGCATGGGATTTTCTGCCAATTCACTCGCAAACAGTAATGCCCCTAATACCACTCTAACTACCACCGCTAGTCATTCTGAACTTGTCAAAACTGCTCAAAGTCAGAATATTAATCAAGCAAAAGTAGATACAACAACCAATAGTTCAACGAGTAGCCAAGATAGTCAGCAAACGGAGCAAAATAATCAGCCTTATCAATATCAATTGCCCAATCAACCCGTGCTTGATCATATCAGCCAACAAATCGCTAACCAAACGCTAACCCCTGATTTTAACAATTTTAATCAACCAACCGCCACGCTAAAACAGCACCAGCCAAGCGTGGGCTATAACCCAACCATTGCCAAAGCCGCGCCCGCGCCAACACCTAGCCAATCTGCAGACCAAAACCAAAGACAGGCTCAAGTTGTTGAGCAGTTAAACACCGAAAATGATATTAGCAAAAATCCTGCGGTCACCCAGCAAAACGCCGCCACCCAAACCGATAATATCGATGTCAATGCCACCATCAACCCCAACGACTATTTACCTGCTTATCAACAGCAAGTTGTTAGCCAGTCTATGCCACAGCAACAATCCACCGTCACAGCCAGTACACCCAACCCATTAAAGCGTTTATATAATAAAGTATTAAACAAAGCCCAAGGGGCAAATTACCTAAACATCACCGTCGCCAATGCTGATGACAAGCAACAACCTGCCAAAAATATCAAAGCAGCCCTCGAGCAAGTCACGGTTGAGTCAGTCACAGACTTTTTGCCCAGTGTCAGTAAATTACGCCAAATTGCATTAAATGCCGCCCAAGCGGTGGGGTATTATGACACTGAGGTTAGCTTTAAACATTTAGGCGGCGATAAAGTTGAAGTTAATATCAAAGCAGGCGAGCCTGTCTTGGTCAAAAACCGTGTGGTAGATATTCAAGGTGAAGGAGCAGAGGGTGAGAACGCCTTGCCTGTGTATCAGGCTATTGAAGAACAAATCCCACCCAAACAAGGCGAGGTATTTAATCACGGTGTTTATAAAACCAGTAAAGCCACTATCGAAGGGGTGGCGGCGACCAATGGTTACTTTGATGCAAAGTGGCTTAACAGCTCGGTCGACGTGATTTTGCCTGACAACACCGCCGATGTGGACTTGGTCTATGACACGCAGCAACGCTACAAATTTGATGATATTAAAGTTTATGCCATTGATAAAGACGGCAAACTCACCGATGATCCAGCTAAGTTGCCTATCAAGCCAAAATTATTAAAGCAGCTGATGACTTACCAAAAAGGTGATAACTACTATCAACCTTTTGTCACCCAATTTGCCAATAACTTATCTGCCACCCGTTATTTTAATGGGGTGGATATGGATGTGGTCATGCCTGATACGGGCTCGGTAGGCAATGTTAGCTTTGATAATCAGCTAACTTCGCCAACTGCAAACCCAGCCGACCCACAAACACAAGCCAATGGACAAAATACGGACGGCGATTCCACCAATAAATCCGCGTTAAATAGCACCCCCGGTAACAGTGAGACTGCCGCCTCAACGACAACGCCAGCCGACAACCATAACACTGATACAAGTGGCAAAAATAGTGGCAAGCTGACTGCCACCTCTGATAAAGTCACGCTTGCTACCACCACGCAAAATCCCGAAGACATCGCCCCTATCAACTTTAGTGTCGATGCCTCGACCCAAGAGCGTCTGCAAGCAATCAAGAATAAAGCCAATAACCTATTGCGAGCCCCCGAGGATATTCAGCTTGCGCCCGAAGACACCACCCGCAGCAAAAACCCACTTGCTATATTGGCGAATGGGGTGAGTAAACTTGCTAAAAAAATCGACAGTCATGGCGATGATACGCCACGGGTATTGGCGCAAGCGCAGCAACAAGACCCGATTGATAAATTGACACCACAGCAAGTCTATGAACAAAAAGCGGTACCCACCTATGTGGTGCTCAATGCCAATAAACCACACGAAGCCCAAGTCGGGCTTGGGTATGAAACCGATGTCGGCGTGCGGGTAGTGGGTAGAATTAACAATAACCTTGTCAACCGTGATGGGCTACAAGCAGGGGTCAATCTTGCCGCCTCAAAGGTCAATCAAGCCATCGAAGTCAACGCAAGCTTTCCTTATAAACACCCCCTGAACGACAAAATCACAGGGTCAATTGGCTATGAGCACAACAATAGCGAAAAAATTGCCAATACCTTTGAAAGTGAAAGTTTATATGCCAACGTTGCCCGTAATATTTACCGTGAAAGCGGCTGGAATCGTACCTATTCGCTACGCTATCGTGCCGATAACCTAAAACTTGGCAAGGGGGATTATGAGATTGAAAATTTACCCTATCCATTTAATAACTATGCCTCATCGACTGACCAACAAGCTTTGTTATTAGGCTATGCCATGACCAAAACGGTTTCAGACAACCGGCTCACCCCAACCTATGGCTATAGTCAGCGTTATTCGGTTGAGGTGGGGGCAGATGGGTTATTGACGGATACCAATTTGGCCATTTTAAAGGCAGGGGCAACGGGCATTTATAGTTTTGGGGAAAGTAAAAAGCACCAAGTCATCGGGCGGGTCGATTTGGGCTATATTTATGCCGATGATTTTTATGCCGTGCCGTATCGTTTGCGGTTTTTTGCAGGTGGTGACCAAAGTATCCGTGGCTACAACAATGACAGCTTATCACCAGAATATGGCGACCAAAAATTTTTGACAGGGGGGGACGCATTGGCAGTTGGCTCATTGGAGTATAACTACGAAGTGCGTCATGGCTTGCGAGCGGCATTGTTCAGTGATTTTGGCAATGCCTATGACACCACAGGCGAAAATGACAATTCGACGAAAGTCGGGATTGGGGCAGGTGTACGCTGGGCATCACCCATCGGTACAGTTCGGCTAGATGTCGCCACAGGCGTGACGGGCGATAGTGATCCCTATCGGATTCACTTTTTTATCGGCTCACCACTTTAACACAAGATTTTATAGCAAATTTTTGTTAGTATGTGACGCTTTAGGGTTTAATTTAGCCTTTTTATGTTCGTGTATTTGACAAATTTGTATGCTAGACAGCCAGTGCAACTTCGATGAGCGATAACCAATCACCTGATTCCAATCAAGCTAACGACGCTAAGCAACCCACTGCTCAGTCGCCGCTGATTGACACGCCAAAAGCAGAGGAAGAGGGACTGGCTGCTGTGTCTAAAAATTCTTCTAAGGCGGTTGCTACGGATGACTTAGACCCTGCCAAACAAGGCGGCGGCTTTATGCGGCGCTGGTATCCCACCTCATGGGTCGGCAAGCTTGTATGGCTTGTCATCGCCTTGCTACTGGCGATAGTGTTGGCCGTGTATTATGCCGCTGGCACCGAATGGGGTACACGGATCTTTATCGTGTCAATTGTGCAAAAAACAGGCATCAGTCTAAAATATGGCAAAGGCAATTTGCGAGATGGTCTATGGATTTATGATTTGACCATTCCGCCCAAGCCGCCAAAAAACTATGTCGAAATCAAGGTAGATAAAGCCTTTGTCAAACTCGGCTGGCGGGCATTACTTGCCAAACAAGTGCACCTGCGAGAAGCCACCATTGGCAATATGGTGATTACTTATAAAAAACTGCCAAGCCAAGACAACAAACCCTTTAGCTATCCGCGCTTGGCATTGCCTGTCAATGTGATACTCGATCACGCCACCGCCAACTTGATACGCTATCAACAAGTAACCAAAAAACCGATTGACTTTAAACAAGCCGAGGTCAAAGATTTTTCTTGGATAGACGCCAAGGTTCAAGTGGCAGACGGCAAGCTAGGCTATAATGAACTATTACGCCTCGAAAAACTGCACGGTACCATTGATTTACAAAACGATTACCCACTTGATGCGACCGCGCGTATTATTGTCAAATCATTGTCAAAGGCATATTTTGATGCATTAGACACCCATGCCACAGGTAGCCTCAAGTTTTTGTCTGCCGATGTTAAAAGCCTTTATAATAAATCCGCCGTGATCGGGCATCTAACTGCCCAACCCATGCAGCCTAATGCCCCATTTAAAGCCAAGCTTAAGTGGCAAGATGTGGTATTGCCTTATGCCACACAGCAAAATATTCATCTTAAAAACGGCATTGCCACTGCCACAGGCGTGACCAACAATATCGAGCTACGGGTCAATACCGACTTGACCGCCAAAGATATTCCAAGCGGACATTACCAAGGGCGAGCCAATACCGACACCAAACAACTCAATGTCGAGGAACTAACCGCCACGTTGCCCGAAGGCACTTTAAGCAGCCAAGGTGTGATTAACTGGCAAAATCGTACCCATATTGCCTTGATGAACACGGCACACAACTTTAAAATCCGTAAGCTGTTAGCCAAAAATATTGCCCCTTATGCCCCAGAAACCCTAGATGGTAAACTTGCCATCGTCTATGATGTGGCAACCGCCACCGAGCCAAAAACCATCAAAGCCAATCTACGCCAAAATGATGGCGAAATAATCAATGCCATAATTACTCAACAAGCTAAAAAAGCGACCCAAGCAACAGGCAGCAATCAGCCGTATCATATCAATGCCAACTGGCAACACGTCATCCGCCATAATTTGCCGAATGTCGGCGAGCTAAACAGCCCGACCGGCAAAGCGACCGCCATTTATCAAGCGATTAAGAACAAAGATGGCAACACGATCGCCAATAAACTGCACGTCGAAGGCACTGCCAATTTTGTCAAGCTCAACGCTGCCCCGCAAGGGGATTATCAAGTCAATCTTGATAGGGTCGGCAATGACCTTGATATTCATCAGCTGCATTATCAAGGCAAAGCGGGCGACTTATCGGGCAACGGTAAAATCACCCTTGCCACCAAAACCAAACCGTTAACTTGGCAAATTGACGCCAAAACCAATCGCCTTGATGCTCACAATATTTTGGACAGTATTCCGTTTATGGGTTTAAAGGGCAATGTGATTGCTAACGGGATACTCCAACATATCCGTACCAATGGCGTCACATTGCAACGCCACCAAGTGCACATCAGTCATATTGATATGCTTGGCGATATGCTCGGCACCAACAACAGCAAAAAACACGTCACAATAACTGGCACAGGCGATACCACCATTGATTTACTCAATCGAAAACTCAACCACATTGCCGCCAAATTTGACGGCAATCTATCCGCACCGCAACTGCCCGCAGGCAAGCTAAAACTTGATATCGTATGCACGCCCAAATACCTACAAATCAACCAGTTAAGCCACCAATTTGTCAATCACGGCAATACCAGCGGGATTAATGCCAAAGGCAGTATTGACTTGACCAACGGTGTGGATTGGAACATCGTGGCGGATATGAAACAGTTTGATGCCAGCTTCTTTGCCCCAAGTTTACCCAGCCGCATTAACGGTACGATCAATACCGATGGCTACTGGCGAAAAACGGGACAATATGTCCATATTCGTGACATGAATTTGACAGGCACGCTCAAAAACCAGTCGCTATCTGCCAAAGGTCAGCTCACCGCCAAACTTAATTTACCAAGGGATCGATCGGCGGCGAAAAATTTATTTAAAGCCGGCAATGAGCAGCAGCAAGTGGCACAAATCAGACACATGGTCGAGCAGCTACAAGCCAATAACTTAGCAATTCGTTGGGGTAGCAACCAAATCACCGCCACAGGCAATCAAAATCAGCTTGTTGCAAGCGTTGATATCAGCACGCTTAATCAACTGATGCCGCAATTAAAAGGCACGGTCAAAGGCGGGCTGATTTTGACCCAAAATAACCAACAAGCCTTACCCACCTTGCTGGTGGATTTGACCGCAAGGGATGTTTCAATGCCAAATTTTGTGGCACTCGATGCCACCATTAAAGGCAAAATTGTTAACCTTGCCAAATCATCAAGCCAGCTACAAATCAACGCCACCGGCTTAAATATCGCCAATCAGCCGTTACGAGCGTTACAGCTTAACTTTAATGGCACCCAAGCGGCTCACACCCTCGATATCAAAACCGACAGCACCCGAGGACAAGTCCAAGCCACCTTAAAAGGGGCAATCGACCTTAATAAAGGCGAATGGCAAGGCGTGGTGGGCAATGGACAAATCGGCACCAGATATGCCAAATTGCAACAAATGCAGCCCGCCCAACTGCTCGTTAATTGGCAAAATCCAACGCTTGAACTGGCGGCGCATTGTTGGCAAATGGCAGGTCTGCCCGTCGAGCAAGCGGGCACCCTTTGCCTTAAAGATAACCTCGTAACCTCTGCCAACCAAGGGCAAATTAACCTTGCCATGCAAAACCTCGACAGTCAAGTATTCTCTGTCGTTATGCCAAAAGACATCGCTTGGTCGGGCAAAGTCAACGGCACGGCGCTGGTGCATTGGCAAAAAAATCAACGCCCCAATGTCAATGTCAGCGTATACTCGGATAATGGCGTATTTGGTACCGCTGCCCAAACGCCGGAAGAAGACCCAACCACCATTAACTATCAGCGTATTAGCGTTATTGCGCGCTCGACCAATGTCGGGCTTAAGCTGCGAGCCGACATCAAAACGGCTAACAACGCAGGCGATGGTTATCTTGATGCCATGGTTGACCCTTACAGAACTGGCAAACCCATTGATGGCACGGTGGTATTTCAAGACATTAACTTGGCGGTGTTAAAGCCATTTTTCCCCTCGTTTGAGCGGCTGACGGGCTCTGGGCTGATTGCAGGTAAGATTGGCGGTAGCTTGGCACAGCCGACCTTTACTGGTGATGCCGAAGTTCAAAATGCCAGCCTTGGCATTACCGGTGTGCCCATGCGATTTGATAATATCAATATATTGACCCATGTTGAAGGCAATCAAGCCAACATCAATGGCACCTTTACCACCCCAAACAGTGGTAAAGGTAATCTTAACGGCACCGTCGATTGGCATAACGAACTGCAAGCCAAACTTAAATTAACAGGCAATGAGTTATTGGTCAGCCAGCCACCGATGATTACCGCGCGCATTAATCCAATCTTTGACATCATTGTCAAACCTGCCCAACGTTATGTCAATGTGGTGGGTGTCATTGATGTGCCACGAGGCATTATCCGTCCACCTGAACAGACGGCAAATGTCGTGACCGAATCCAAAGACGTCAATGTTATCGACCGCCGCTTACAAGCCCAAATCGATGAAGTGTTGCGGGTTACCCAACCTTGGTCGATTAATGCCGACATTGGCGTGGATATTGGTAATCGGGTGACTTTTCAAGGGTTTGGCTCTCGATTGCCATTGGCAGGGGCTTTACATTTGACCCAGCAAGGACAAGGCACCATGAATGCCCAAGGCGTGGTACAAGTCGCCAAACGCTCAAGAGCCGATATTTTTGGACAAAATTTGGATATCAATTTTGCCCAAGTGAAATTTAATGGCGCTGTGACCAAACCTACCCTAAATATTGAAGCGGTCAAGAATGTACAAGGCGTGGAAGTGGGCGTGCGGGTCAAAGGCTCAACGGCACAGCCCGATATCGCGGTGTTTAACAATGGTGGCTTGACCCAACAGCAAGCCATGAATGCCCTTGTCACCGGCAATTTGGTCAATAACACAGGGCAAAATACCAACAGCGAAGATTTTAGAAATCGGGTGAATAATACCTTGGCAGCGGCAGGCTTGAGTGCTGGGTTAAGCTCGACCCGTGGCTTTACCAACCAAATCGGGCGGGCATTTGGGTTACAAAGCCTTACTTTGGATGCCTCAGGCAGCAGCAATGATACTGAGGTCAACATCACAGGCTATATCACGCCAGATTTATACATTCGCTATGGCGTGGGCGTATTTAATGCCACCAATACCTTAAGTATGCGATACCAGCTTACCCAACGCTTGTATGTCGAAGCAAAAGCCGCTGTTAATAACTCGGTGGACTTGATTTATAATTGGCGGTATTAAGCAATACTACCCCACCAATGAATAAAAAATGTTTGATTAATGAATCTTGAATGAGTAACCCATGCAAAACTCTATTAAAATTTTGAAATTCCGACTCGCCATCACTACCTTAACCATCACCGCAGTGGGGCTCGCAGGCTGTGGCTCATCAGGCGACACCTCGTCTAATAACCCCACCACTGCCCCTAATACCACTATCCCCACCCAAACCAGCGACTTACCAAATAGTGAGTGTGGCAAACAACTCTACCAGCAAACCCAGCCCACATTGTCCGCACAACTGGCACAAAATACCTATCCGCTATGTTTTGACGGCTTTACCTTGCGCTATTCTGGCGTGTCAAAAACCCCAATTTGGGTGGCCGAATACTTGACTCGTCAACGCTTGACTTATGCCAAACAACTCGTTCGAGAAGACAATTTCCATGAAGAACCCCAACTGCCAGAAGCCGTCAGAAGTCATCTGGCAGACTATAGCGGCTCAGGCTATGATCGTGGACACCTAGCGCCCAATGCCGATATGTCAAACAAAACCTCACAGTTTGACAGTTTTAGCCTTGCCAATATTGCCCCACAATACCCTGATAATAACCGCCATACTTGGGTAAAAATCGAAACCAAAACCCGTGATTTAACCAGCCAATACGGCGCAAGCTATGTGGTGACAGGCACGGCATTTTTATCATCGCAGCTTAAAAAAATCAATAATAACGTGCTTGTACCAACCCATTTTTTTAAAGCCGTGTATATTCCAAGCACTCAGCAGGCGGTGGTCTTTATCAGCCCAAATGATGGCAGTGATCAAATCGAAACCATTAGCCTAAATGAACTTGCCAAACGTACAGGCGTGGATGCGTTTCCAACTTTGCCTTACCAAGTCAAATCGGCAAGTATGGCAGTTAATTTTTAAAGCCGATAGAATAAAAGGAATAACACAATGAGTCAGTTTTTACCCTTTCAGAATGATAGCCAAAGTGTCGGTTTGACATCAAAGGCGGGCGAAATCACCCTAGAAAATCAAGGCGAACAAGTCAATCTGTATGGAAATGTGACCTTTACCCTTGATAAAGATAGTTTAGCAATCGCCAAACAACTGCAACAAGTGATGAACGAGATTGTCAGCTTTTTGGAAAAAAATAATGCCCAAACCCAGTCACATACCACAATCGAACAAGCTGCACAAACCCAAGTGAGTGAAGTGGCAAATCCATTTGGTTAAGCGTATTCATAAAAAAGCCCTCTGCACACGACAGAAAAAACTAAACTAATTTTGGTAAATATTCATCAGTAGTTAAGCACCTAAGCAATTGCCTAAAGATAGCGT